>Ga0308166_1001679_pt1 | contig 22671 bp, 18 predicted proteins | sample PhyCR2_2_FD_202137 | JGI IMG/M metagenome (GOLD analysis project Ga0308166, IMG submission 202137) | Phyllosphere microbial communities from UC Gill Tract Community Farm, Albany, California, United States - DLSLCC.R2 | ecosystem: Host-associated > Plants > Phyllosphere > Unclassified | place... | reverse complement strand
GCCGACTTTTTAACTGACGCACGCATTAACAAAGTCACGCACGTTATTAACTGCGCGGCCGTTGCTTCTTTCGGTAATAACCCGCTCATTTGGAAGGTAAACGTAGAAGGCACACTGGCCTTTGCCGAAAGAATGGCGCAGGTGCCGGGATTAAAACGCTTCCTGCACGTCGGTACCGCCATGTCCTGTTCGCCGGAGCCGGGTTCGCTGGTGTCGGAGAGCGGCGAGTTTGAGGAAGACGCCGAGCACCTGGTGGAATATACGCGTTCCAAATCCACCATCGAACAGCTGATGCGCCAGCGCTGCCCGCACATGCCGCTGACCATCGCCCGTCCGTCGATCGTCGTTGGCCACACTCGCTTGGGCTGCCAGCCTTCCAGCAGCATTTTCTGGGTGTTCGGCATGGCGCTGATGCTGCGCAAGTTCATGTGTTCGCTGCAGGACAATATCGATGTGATCCCGGCGGACTACTGTGCGGATGCGTTGGTGATGTTGATGAACAGCGAAACGCTCGAGAACGACGTTTATCATATCTCCGCCGGTGAGGAGAGCAGCGTCAGCTTTGCCGAAATCGACCGCGCCATGGCGGCGGCGCTGGAAAAGGCGCCGGTGGGCGATGAGTATGCGCAGGTGACGTATGACGCGCTGGTGAAAATGCGCCGTCAGCTGAAAGACATTTTCGGCCCGTGCAACGAGCGGCTGATGCTCAAAGCGATGCGCCTGTACGGATCGTTCGCCATGCTCAACGTGCGTTTCAGCAACGAGAAAATCCTCAAGCTGGGCATGCCGAAACCGCCGCGCTTCACCGACTACATCGCCGGCTGCGTGCAGTCGACCCGCGGGTTGTCCATTCAGCAACAGATGGTGGTGGACTTCAAATAACCGCCGGGCGCCCTGGGTGCCCGACGCTGTGGTCCGTTACCAGGACGAAGATGACCAGAAGACGCGGCCGAGCACCACCAGTTGCTCTTTGCGCTGCTGATAGCTGAGATGCTCGTCCTGGTACTCTTCCCGGTTGAGGGAGCGGATGATGACGCCGCCGTCCGGCTGCTCGATAAGCACCTTCACCCGCAGCAAATTGCCGTGGCGGATGGCGTAGGTCTTGCCCTCGCGGATGCGCGTGTCGTCGGTGTTGATGCCGACCACGTCGCCGTCCTGCAGGCGCGGTTCCATGCTGGAGCCGGAGATGCGGATAATGCGCGCGGCGTTGACCGCCACCCCCATCTTGTGCAGATAGTAACGGCGAAAGATCAGCGAAAACTCCTCGCGATCGACGATTTCGTAGCAGCCGTCGCCGGCGGAAAAATCGATATCCAGCAGCGGGATCTCCACAAACTCTTCCTTGTCTTGTTCGGTATCTTCCCATACCACCGGTTTCAAGCGGGCGGGTTGGAAGTCCGACTCCGCCGCCACGTTGTCAAACGGGCGCACCAGCTGCTTTTCATGAAACACGTCGAACCAGCCCTTGGGCAAATTCAGCTTGGCCTCGATCCGCCTGGCCAGATTGTCGCCAAGATTGCGGGAGGATTTCTCCCCGATGATTTGGCTCAGCGTCGGCGCGGAAGACTCAACCAGCGTGGCGAATTCATTCTGGTTGACGCCTTGCCGGGCGTAGCGGGCCATCAATTCGCGCAGATTGTTGCGCCTGATTTCTTTAGTTTCCATCGTGCAATGATCGCACTCTTTAGCAAAAAGGTAAATAACGATTTTGCTAAAAAACACTTGCGCATGATTTAGCAATTAGCTAAAACAAAAGGGTGAGCCAAGGGTTCACCCGTGCGGGGCGGTCTGTCATGATGAGGGGCCGCTCAGTGAAATCAAACGAGAGAGGGACTTTACGATGTACAAGATTGATTACAATAGCTACCGATCGGTCGCCAGCTTCGGCCACCGCGTGCGCTTTCTGGTGCTGCACTACACGGCGCAAAACTTCGCCGACTCGGTGAAGTCGTTGACCGGAAAATCGGTCAGCGCGCACTATCTGGTGCCGGATCCGACCGAGGCGACCTATCAGGCGGCCGGCTTCAGCGGCGTGCGCATCTTCAACCTGGTGGACGAGAATGAGCGCGCCTGGCATGCCGGCAGCAGCCAATGGGGCACCCGCAGCAATATCAACGACACCTCGATCGGCATCGAGATCGTCAACCTGGCGAGCGGCGACGGTGGAAACATCACCTTCCCGCCGTTCAATCCGCAGCAGATCGAGGCCGTCACCCAGCTGGCGCAGAACATCCTGCAGCGTTATCCGGACATCTCGCCGGTGAACGTGGTGGCGCACTCGGACATCGCGCCGGGCCGCAAGAGCGATCCGGGCCCGCAGTTCCCGTGGCAGCAGCTGTATCAGGCCGGCGTCGGCGCCTGGTATGACGAAGCGACCAAGCAGCAGCGCCAGCAGGAATACTGCAGCCAGGGTCTGCCGGCGCAGGCCGAGCTGCTGAAACTGTTCGCCCAATATGGCTACGACACCTCGGCGGCGAACACCGCAGAAGGCTATCGCCAGCTGGTGCGCGCGTTCCAGCTGCACTTCCGTCAGCAGAAGTATGACGGCGTGATGGATGTTGAAACCGCCGCCGTTCTGCGCGCGCTGGTCGACAAGTACGTCGCCTGAGCCTGAAGGTGAATGGGGGACGCCTCATTCGCCTTTTCCTCGCCGGGCTTCCTCCGCTAAAATAGCGGCCTGGCTGGTCTTTATCGGAGGCACTGTGCGCCTCGATCGAAAAATCTCTTCCCTTGAACTGCTGACCTATCGCCACTACCGCATCGTACACGGCGTGCGCATCGGGCTGGCGTTTATCCTGACCTTTCTGCTGATCCGCCTGCTGGCGGTGCCCGAAGGCACCTGGCCGCTGATCACCCTGGTGGTGGTGATGGGGCCGATCTCGTTTTGGGGCAACGTGCTGCAGCGGGCGCTGCAACGCATTGCCGGCACGGTGTTCGGCGCCGCCTCCGGCCTGATCGCCCTGTATCTGGAGCTCTATTCGCTGCCGCTGATGCTGGTTTGGTGCGGCGTGGTGATGTTCGTCTGCGGTTACCTGACGCTCGGCAAACGGCCGTATATGGCGCTGCTGGTGGGGATCACGCTGGCGGTAGTGTGCGGCGCGGGCGCCGGCGACATGCACACCGCGCTGTGGCGAAGCGGCGACGTGATCTTCGGCTCGCTGTTGGCGCTGCTGTTCACCAGCATCTACCCGCAGCGCGCCTACATTCTGTGGCGCATGCAAATGGCGGACTGCCTGCAAACCGCCGCCCGCCTCTACGGCGCGTATTTTTCGCCGAACGTTATCGAGCGGCCGCGGCTGGAGCCGCAGCTCAAGGATCTGTTGAATCAGGTGGTGAAGTTGCGCAGCCTGATCGTGCCCGCCAGCAAGGAAACCCGCATCCCCAAAGCGGTGTTCGAAGCGGTGCAAACCCTCAGCCGCAATCTGGTGTGCACGCTGGAACTGATGGCGGATGCTTACTGGGCCTCGCGCGAAACGCACTTCATCATGCTGAATGCCCGCACGCTGCGCAGCACCCAGCTGCTGACGCTGAGCTCGCTGGAGTCGCTGGCGGTGCTGATGCGCGAAGGGCCGCAGGCGCAGCGCCAGGCGGCGGCGGGGCAGCTGGCGGAAATCGCCGGCGAGCTGAAAACGCTGATGCAGGAAGTCAGCGTCGGCCAACACGGCGAAGCGCCGATTTACGGCTACGTTTGGCTCAGCATGGAGCTGGCGCAGCAGTTGGAAGAGTTGGGGGATTTGCTCCAGGTTTGCACCGCCGCCGGGCGCGAATAAGGGGTCAGATCATGAAGGCGGCGCTTTGGGTTTTGGCCGCCGGGGCAAAGTGGGTAAGATAAGCCAATCACTGTTGTGCCGGACCGCCACAAACCTGTATCTTGGTGCCATGTGGCCGTAAGCAAATGAATCTGTGTATTACTAAAGCAAGGGTATAAAGATGGATAATGCAAATAAGCCGAGTTTCCAGGACGTGCTGGAGTTTGTGCGTATGTTCCGCCGCAAAAACAAACTGCAACGCGAGATCGTCGACAACGAAAAGAAAATTCGTGATAACCAGAAGCGCGTGCTGCTGCTCGACAACCTTAGTGAGTACATCAAGCCCGGCATGAGCATTGAAGACATTCAGGGTATCATCGCCAACATGCGCAGCGACTACGAAGATCGCGTTGATGACTACATCATCAAAAATGCCGATCTGTCCAAAGAGCGCCGCGAGCTGTCCAAAAAGCTGAAAGCGATGGGCGAAGTGAAGTAACCCGCTTTATCGGGCCGGGCGCGATGCCTGGCCCGCATTCCTGCCAATCATCTTCTTCCCGCCGTTTCGATCATCTCCCGATCCTCACCGATCCTGTAAATGGGATCGCGATCCGCATTTGTAGCATTTTTAGCCGCAATGTTAACGAACTGTGATTTTGCTCAAACAATTCTTTTTGCAGCTTTGGTTATATGTCGATCAATGTTCACGTTGTCATTTTTAGTTTTCGGGATGTGTGATGATTAATTCATTGAAATTTAACATGTTGTGTCGTTACTCATTTTTTGTTGAATAAAAATGACAACGTCAACATTAATAGAATTAAAGCGTTTAACGAATGTATTGGAGGAAGAGATGAGCCAGTTGCCGGAAAAAATGCGCGCGGTCGTTTGCCATGGCCCGCAGGATTATCGTTTCGAACAGGTGCCTACGCCGCTGCCGAAGGCGCGCGAGCTGGTGATCAAGGTGGAAGGCTGCGGCATCTGCGCCGGCGACTGCAAATGCAAGAACGGCGCGCAGATGTTTTGGGGGGAGAACCCGTGGGTTAAACCGCCGGTGGTGCCGGGCCACGAGTTCTACGGCCGCATCGCCGCGCTGGGCGAGGGCGCGGAAGGCAAATACCGGCTCGGCGAGCGGGTGATCGCCGAGCAGATCGTGCCGTGCTGGGAGTGCCGCTACTGCAAATCCGGCAGCTACTGGATGTGTGAGACGCATAACATTTACGGCTTCCAGAAAGACGTGGCGGAGGGCGGCATGGCGGAGTACATGCGCTTTTCCGAAAACGCCATCGTCCACAAGATCCCGGAAAGCCTGAGCCATGAAGACGCGGTACTGATCGAGCCGATGGCCTGCGCCATCCACACCGTGGCGCGCGGCGACATCCAGCTGGACGACGTGGTGGTGTTGGCCGGCGCCGGGCCGCTCGGGTTGTGCATGGTGCAGGTGGCGCGCCTGAAGACGCCAAAGAAACTGATCGTTATCGACGCCATCGACGAGCGGCTGGCGCTGGCGAAGGAATTCGGCGCCGACGTGGTGATCAACCCGCTGAAGGAAGACGCCGACCAGATCGTCAAATCGCTGACCGGCGGCTATGGCTGCGACGTCTACATTGAGGCCACCGGCGCGCCGATCGGCGTCACCCAAGGATTGCAGATGATCCGCAAGCTGGGCCGCTTCGTGGAGTTCAGCGTGTTCGGCAAGGAAACCACCGTCGATTGGTCCATCATCGGCGATCGCAAGGAGCTGGACATTCGCGGCGCGCACCTGGCGCCCTACAGCTATGAAATCGCCATCGATCTGTTCGAACGCGGGCTGGTGACTTCCAACGGCGTGGTCACCCACAGCTATTCATTGAACGACTGGGACGAAGCCTTCGCCCTGGCGGACTCGACCGACTCCATCAAGGTGATCCTGGTTCCCTGACCCTCCCGCCGTACCGCTGTTGCAGTCACGACCGCCGGCCCGTTCGCAATGGAGGGGCCGGCCGGTCGGCCAAACGTAAAGACATGCTGTTGCTCTGATAACCACAACAAGAAGCTTCCCTACAGGAGAATTGGCTATGTTTTCATTATTCAAAAAGACCCTGCCTTTTATCGTCGCCGGTGGAATGTTGGCGGCCAGCCAGGTGGCGCTGGCCAAGCAAATCACGATCGGTATGTCGTTCCAGGAAATGAACAACGACTACTTCGTCACCATGAAGCAGGCGCTGGATCAGGCGGCGGCGGATATCGGCGCCAAGGTGTACGTGGCCGATGCGCGCCATGACGTCGCCAAACAGATCGGCGACGTGGAAGACATGCTGCAGAAGAAGGTGGATATCCTGCTGATCAACCCGACCGATTCGGTGGGGGTGCAGTCGGCGGTGATCTCCGCCCATAAGGCCGGCGCGGTGGTGGTGGCGATCGACGCCCAGGCGGAAGGGCCGCTGGATTCATTCGTCGGCTCGGAAAACTACGACGCCGGCTTCCAGGCGGGCGAGTACCTGGCGAAAGCGCTGGGCGGCAAAGGCAAGGTGGCGATCCTCGACGGTATCCCGGTGGTGCCGATCCTGGAGCGCGTGCGCGGCTTTGAAGCGGCGATGAAAAAATACCCCGACATCAAGATCGTCACCAAGCAAAACGGCAAGCAGGAGCGCGACACCGCGCTGACCGTGACCGAAAACATGCTGCAGTCGGTGCCGGATCTGGCGGGCATCTTCAGCGTCAACGACGTCGGCGCGCTCGGCGCCCTGGCGGCGATCGAAAGCAACGGCGCCAAGGTCAAGCTGGTGAGCGTCGACGGCCAGCCGGAAGCCATCAAAGAGATCCTCAAGCCGAATTCGCCGTTCATCGCTACCTCAGCGCAGTTCCCGCGCGACCAGCTGCGCATCGCGCTCGGCATTGCGCTGGCCCGCTACTGGGGCGCCACGGTGCCGAAAACCGTGCCGGTCAAAGTGAAGCTGATCGACCGCAGCAATGCGGCCGGCTTTAGCTGGTAACAGCGGCCGGGTTCGCCCCGCTGCGGCGGGGTGTTCGGCGCGGAGGGCAATGCGGTGACACCTTTACTGGAACTGAAGCGAATCAAGAAAAGTTTTCCCGGCGTGAAGGCGCTGGACGGCATCGATCTGGCCATTCAACGCGGCGAGGTGCACGCCCTGCTAGGTGAAAACGGCGCCGGCAAATCGACGCTGGTGAAAATCATGTGCGGCATCTATCAGCCGGACGAGGGCGATATTTTTATCGACGGCGAGCAGCGCCGCTTTAACAACTATCGCCAGGCGATCGAGGCCGGCGTCGGCATTATTTTTCAGGAATTCTCGTTGATTCCGTACATGAGCGCCATCGACAACATCTTCCTCAACCGGGAGATCAGGAACCGCTGGGGCCTGCTGGATCGGCGGGCGATGCGGCGCAAGGCCGAGGCGATCTTCAAGCGGCTGACGGTGGCTATCGATCTCGATTGCCCGGTGGAGCAGCTGAGCGTGGCGCAGCAGCAGTTCGTTGAGATCGCCAAGGCGCTGTCGCTGGAGGCGCGGGTGCTGGTGCTGGATGAACCGACCGCCACGCTGACGCCGGGCGAGGCCGAACACCTGTTCAGCGTGATGAACGATTTGCGGCTGCTGGGCGTGGGCATGGTGTTTATCTCGCACCACCTGGACGAGATCTTCACCATTTGCGATCGCATCACCGTGCTGCGCGACGGCGCTTACATCGAAACGCTGGCCACCGGCGACACCAACGTGGAAGAGCTGGTGCGGCTGATGGTCGGGCGCAAAATCGAGAACGCTTTCCCGGTGAAGCAGCACCCGGTCGATACCGCGACGGTGCTGCTGGAGGCGGAGATCCAGCGCGAGAAGCACGGCGCGACCGACCGCTTCCACCTGCACAAGGGCGAGATCCTCGGCTTCGCCGGGCTGGTGGGCTCGGGGCGTACCGAGACCGTTTCGACGCTGATCGGCGCCAGCCGCTGCCACCGCAAACGCGTCCGCCTCGGCGGCCAACCGGCGGCGCTGCGCTCCCCGGCGCAGGCGCTGGCGCAGGGCATCGGCCTGCTGCCGGAGAGCCGCAAAACCGAGGGCCTGGTGCTGCCGTTTTCGGTGGCGCAGAACATCACCCTCAACCGGCACCACCGGCGCGGCAAGATCTTCGTCAGCGCCCGCAAGGATCGCGACGTGGTGCAGCGGCTGATCCGCGCCGTGGGCGTGAAAACCCCGGACGCCGAGACCGCCGTCAGCACCCTGAGCGGCGGCAACCAGCAGAAGGTGGTGATCGCCCGCTGGCTCAACAACGACTGCAACATCCTGATCTTCGACGAGCCGACGCGCGGCATCGACGTGGGCGCCAAGGCCGAGATCTACCAGCTGATGCAGCAACTGACCCAGCAGGGCATCTCCATCATCATGATTTCTTCCGAACTGCCGGAGATCATCGGCGTGTGCGATCGCGTGCTGGTGTTTCGCGGCGGCCACATCGTTGCCGAACTGACCGGCGACGACATCGAATCCAACCACATCATGCTTCACGCGACCGGGAGTGCCTTATGATCGGAATTGAACAACCCGCCGTGGCGCGCCGCGCCGCCGGCCCCAGCCTCGGCAAGCGCTGGGAAAAACTGCTGCATCACCCGGCGGTCTTGCCGTTTATCGGCTTCGTTGTCCTGTTCGTGCTGATGAGCCTGCTGAACGACAGCTTCCTCAGCGTCAACAACCTGACCAACGTGGCGCGCCAGGTATCTATCAACGCCATCATCGCGGTGGGCATGACCTGCGCCATCCTGACCGGCGGCATCGATCTCTCGGTGGGGCCGGTAATGGCGCTGGCCGGTTCGGTCGCCGCCGGGCTGATGCTGGCGGCGGTGCCGATCCCGCTGGCGATGGTGGCGGCGCTGGCGCTTGGCGCGCTGTTCGGCCTGGCCAACGGCGCCTGCATCGCCTACCTGCGCATGCCGCCGATCATCGTCACCCTGGCGTCGATGGGCATCGCCCGCGGCCTGGCGCTGCTCTATACCGGCGGCTACCCGATCTCCGGCCTGCCCGACGTCTTCTCCTTCTTTGGCCGCGGCACGGTGCTGGGCATCCAGGTGCCGATCCTGATCATGATCGGCGTGTACCTGCTGGCCTGGCTGATGCTCAACCAGCTGCCGTTCGGCCGCTACGTCTACGCGATGGGCGGTAACGAAGAGGCGGCGCGCCTGAGCGGCATCCGCGTGCCGCGCTACAAGATGCTGGTGTACGTGATCAGCGGCCTGACCGCCGCGCTGGCCGGGCTGGTGCTGACCTCGCGCCTGATGAGCGGGCAGCCCAACGCCGGCGAAGGCTTCGAGCTGGACGCCATCGCCGCGGTGGTGCTGGGCGGGGCGGCGATCTCCGGCGGGCGCGGCGCCATCGTCGGCACGCTGGTGGGGGCGATGATGCTCGGGGTGCTCAACAACGGCCTCAATCTGATGAACGTGTCGCCGTATATCCAGAACGTGGTGAAGGGCGGCATCATCCTGGCCGCCATCTACCTCAGCTCCGTGCGGCGCAAATAGGAGGCGCGATGTCAGTCTTTCTTGGCATAGACGTCGGCGGCACGGTGATCAAGGCCGGGCTCTACCGGGCAAGCGGTGAAGAGCTGGCGATCGCCGAGCGCGACGGCGCGGCGATTGCCGCCCAGCCGGGCTTCAGCGAGCGCAATATGGACGCGCTGTGGGATGACGTTTGCACGGCGATCCGCCAAACGCTGCACGCGGCGGGGCTGGCGGCCGGGCAGGTGCGCGGCGTCAGCTTTTCGGCGCACGGCAAAGGGCTGTACGCCATCGACCGCCACGGTAAACCGGTCGGCAACGGCATCCTCTCTTCGGACAACCGCGCGGCGGCCACGGCGGCTGAGCTGCGCCGCGCCGGCGTAGACGCGCAGACTTACCCGCGCAGCCTGCAGCCGCTGTGGCCCAGCCACCCGGCGCTGCTGCTGCGCTGGCTGAAGCAGCGGCAACCGGCGCAGTACGCCGCCGTCGATCGCATCCTGATGGCGCACGACTACCTGCGCTTTCGCCTCACCGGCGAGGCGGCGGCCGAGGTGACCAACATCTCCGGCAGCAACCTGTTTAACCAGCGCAGCGGCGCTTACGATCCGGCGCTGATGGCGGCCTTCGGCATCGAAGAGGCGCAGGAGAAGACCGCGCCAACGATCGGCTCGGCGCAGCTGGCCGGGCGGGTGACGGCCGTGGCGGCGGCGCAATGCGGCCTGCGAACGGGTACCGCGGTGTACGGCGGCCTGTTCGACGTGGTGGGCGCGGCGCTCAGCTCCGGCGTGGCCGACGATCGCACGCTCAGCGCGGTGGCGGGCACCTGGTCGATCGCCACCTGCGTGACCGAGCGCATCATTCCCGCCGACCATCCCTACGCCTGGGGGCGCTACTGCATCGACGGCCGCTATTTCGTGCACGAAGGCAGCCCGACCTCGGCCGGCAACCTGGCCTGGTTCCTGCGCCAGTTCTGCGCCGACGACCGACAGCGCTACGCCCAGTTCAACGCCTGGGTGGCCGAGCGCCGCGAGCAGCCGAGCGGGCTGCTGTTCCTGCCTTATCTGTATGGCTCCAACCTTGGCGGCAACACGCCGGGCGGGCTGATCGGCCTGAGCGCCCACCACGAGATGGCGGACGTGGTGCAGGCGATCTACCAAGGCATCGTGTTCTCGCACCTGATCCATCAGGAGCGCATGGTGCAGCTGAACCCGCGTATCGAACGGGTGCGCATGACCGGCGGGCCGACGCAGTCCGAGGTGTGGATGCAGATGTACGCCGACGCCGGCAACCTGCCGCTCGAGGTGGTGGAAACGCGCCAGAGCGGCTGCCGCGCCGCCGCCCTGTGCGCCGCAGTCGGCGCCGGGGAGTACGCCGGGTTCGCCGAAGCGATCGCCGCCGCGCCGCCCAAATTGCGCTGTTATTATCCCGCGACCGCCGCCCATCGGCGCCTGCGCGCCCAGCAGGCGCGCTATCTGGCGGTCGCTCAGGCTTTGAGTGAGGTGACTGATGCAAACGACTAACGCCGCCTGTCTGGGGCTGTATGAAAAGGCGCTGCCCGCCGATCTGAGCTGGCCGCAGCGGCTGGCCACCGCCGCCGAGCTGGGCTTTGAGTTCGTGGAGATGTCTATAGACGAGCAGCCGGCGCGCCAGCAGCGGCTGGACTGGGATCGCCGCCAGCGGCTGGCGTTTATCCAGGCGCGGCTCGACAGCGGGGTGACGGTGCCGAGCCTGTGCCTGTCGGCGCATCGGCGCGATCCGTTCGGCAGCCATGACGCCGCCACCCGCGAGCGGGCGCGGGTGCTGATGAGTAAGGCGCTGGAACTGGCGACGGATCTTGGCATCCGCAACATCCAGCTGGCGGGCTACGACGTCTATTACGAACCCGCCGTTCGCCACAGCCGCGAGCGCTTTATCGAGGGCATGCAGTGGGCGGCGGCGCAGGCCGCCAGGGCGCAGGTGATGCTGTCGGTGGAGGTGATGGACACGCCGTTCATCAACAGCATCAGCAAATGGCGCGACATCGCCCGCCACGTCAACAGCCCGTGGTTCACGGTGTATCCCGATCTCGGCAACCTTAGCGCCTGGGGCAACGACGTCGCCGCCGAGCTGGCGCTGGGCATCGGCAGCATCACCGCCGTGCACCTCAAAGACACCGTCGCTGTGGGGCCGGGCAGCGCCGGGCAGTTCCGCGACGTGCCGTTCGGCGAAGGCTGCGTGGACTTCGCCCACGCCTTTTCCGTGCTCAACGCGCTCGGCTATCGCGGCCCCTACCTGCTGGAGATGTGGGCGCGCGAAGACGGGCGGGACAAGCAACGCATCGCCCAGGCCAAGGCCTGGATCGAACAACAGATGAATGAGGGAGGCATCGCATGCTGAACGAACTCAAACGGCAGGTGCTGGCCGCCAACCTCAGCCTGCCGGCCTACGGGCTGGTGACCTTTACCTGGGGCAACGTCTCGGCGATCGACCGCCAGAGCGGGCTGGTGGTGATCAAACCTTCGGGCATCGCCTACGAGGCGATGACTCTGGCGGATCTGGTGGTGGTGGATCTGGAGGGCAAGGTGCGCGAAGGGCACCGCAAGCCCTCATCCGACACCGCCACCCACCTGGCGCTGTACCGCGCCTTCGCCGATATCGGCGGCGTGGTGCACACCCACAGCCGCAACGCCACCATCTGGGCGCAGGCCGGACAGCCGATCCCGGCGCTGGGCACCACCCACGCCGACTACTTTTACGGCGACATTCCCTGCACCCGGCCGATGAGCGAGGCGGAGATCGCTGGCGATTACGAGGGGGAAACCGGCAAGGTGATTATCGAGACCTTCAATCAGGCGGGGCGCGATCCGCAGCAGGTGCCGGGAGTGCTGGTCTATTCCCACGGCCCGTTCGCCTGGGGCAAGGACGCGGCGGATGCGGTGCACAACGCGGTGGTGCTGGAAGAGGTGGCGATCATGGCGATGGCGACGCGCCAGCTGGCGCCGGCCATCGCCCCGATGCAGCCGGAGCTGCTGGACAAACATTTCCTGCGCAAGCACGGCAAACACGCCTACTACGGGCAATAGCGCCCGTCAGCGATTCAACAGCGAGCCGGTGAAGAACTCTCTGCGCACCGGCAACTCGCCGCGCGGGCTGTTAATGGCGCTGAACAGCAGCTCCGCGGCGATCTCCCCCAGTTTCTGCGTATCGTGATACACCCCCGGAATGTGCAGGCCGTAAGCGCCGGCGCGCGGCGGCTCGTCTATCGAGAAGAACTTCACCTGCTGATAAAGCCCCATCTCGTGGCAAATGGCGATGGCGCCCAGCGTGATGATGCCGTTCAGGCCGATGATGTAATCCGGGCGGTTCTCCGGCTGCGCCAGATAGGCGCGCACTTCGCTCTCTTGCGAGGTGAAATCGTAGTCGCCGTTGATGATATGAATCTCACGCCCGCTGCCCTGCAGCGCCGCGACGATGCCGGCGGTGCGCGTTAGCGTAATTTCCGAATCCGCCGGGCCGCCGATAATCAGCAGCTTCTGCTCCGGCTGCTCCGCCAGATAACGCCCGGCCAGCACGCCGATTTCGCGGTTATCGAGGAACACGCCGCTCAGCTGCTGATCGTAAAGATCGCGGTCGATCAGGATCAGCGGCACGCCGTACACCTCGGCCAGCTCGAGATAGGCGGGGCGGTAGCGCTTGTCGTCGCGCACCGCCGACAGCAAGATGCCGCGCGCCTTGTAGCCGAACAGCGCCTGAATGGCGCGCATTTCCGCCTCTTCGCTGCCGTCGGTGTCGAACAGCATGATCTGATAGCCCTGCTGACGCGCAATGCGCGACACGGTCTTGATCAGGCCGGAATAGAACGGGTTGTACATGCTGCTGGTGACGATGCCGATAATCTGGCTGCTGCTGCTTTTCAGCCCCTGCGCGAACGCGTTGGGCACATAGTTCAGCTCTTTGGCGATGGCGTGAATGCGCTCGCGGGTTTCCGGCTTGACCAGCTCGGGCTTATTGAAGGCGCGGGAAACGGTGATATTGGTCACCCTGGCGCGGCGGGCGATATCCACGATAGTGGCATTGGGATTGGCTTTCGACACCGTCTTTCCTTGCGTTATGCCTCAACAGATCCCTTATTGTAGGGAAAGGGCGGGGGCGGTGCTAGGGGGGAGTTGGGGGATGGGCTGGAGTGGGGGAGGAAAATAATAGAATGAAAGCAAGAATAATAATGTATCTGGCTTATTAATTGTGGGTTTAATCATTTTATGTGGTTGTATTTTGTTGGCGGAGAGTTTGGTAAGGTGTATCGCATGGTCGAGGTTAGGTGTTAATGGCTGCTTTGTGCCAGGAGCGGACGTTTCTATAAGTCAACATTCCGGCACTTTAGGTTGAAGTTTAGGGAGTTTTAGAGTTGAGAAGATAACTTTTGAACAATTGAACCTGCAGTGTTAATAGAATGGTACGAACTTTTTTAATCAACTTCTCATATTAACGCTTAAAATTCACCCAGCTTAAGTTGTTGTGTCTTTTATATAATCCTGTTACCTTATCCGTAGGGCAGTGGTGTAAAGGTGCACGCTCTAGCAATAGAGAGGTCCAGGTTCGAATCCTGGATGCCAAAAAACTCAAGCGAGTTTTTTGGCATCAGGATTCTCGTTAGAGTATATGAGATGGCTCAGAATGATACTTCATTAATAGTTCCCCCCCCTTCGTCTCCTCGTAGAGAGGATGAGTTGTATCTTTCTGATCCTGACGCTTACATTTTTAAAGTTAAGACATGGCACCAAAGCAATTTTGACTCTGTCGCAAAAGCACTTGATGAAGCTAGAAAGCAATTAAGCAACGTTATTGCTAAAACAGAAGATACAACTCTAGAGTTAACATTTACTCGGCTTTATTCGATGCTAATGGGCATATGGATTGAATCAAGAATTCATGTTTTGCTATATGAAAACGGAGCATTTACTGAACCAGAAAGAGCGATTGTTTACAACAATAATAGTTTGGAAAATAAATGGAAAGCTGCTTTGACTATTGCTGTAAAGAAAAGTGTTCAGTTACCATTACATATGGACTTGACCGAAGATAATTGCGATTTTAGTATTTATAATATTTATATTAAGATATCTGATTGGATCAGTGAATATTTCTCAAAAACCATTACTTATCGAAACAAAATTGCACATGGCCAATGGATCCATCCATTTACTTCCACACACGATGATTGGCAAAGTTCAACTTATTTTAAAATTAGTCCTGATATAACGGAGGGTTTTTTAATTCGTTACGAAAATTTACTCTCTATAAATGAAAGGAAAAAATTGCTTAGTGCTATATGTACTGCAATTAATAACCTTGCAGTACAGCGTCGTCGTGACTATAAAGCTCAGGAGTTTAATGAGCACTATAGAATCATTTCTAGTCACATTCGAAATCTTCGTGATTTAGACTATAGGAATTATAAAAACAATGCTCGCGCGAGTTTCCTTGCCCAGCAAAATAGAAATTAACAAATTCGATAGCTTTCTATTTGCATTAACTTTTCACTTTCAATAATTTATTTTTATCGCGTTTAATTAAAATTAAAATAACTTTTTTAACTAATTTATCTTCAATATTGAAAATCTTTCAGCCTCATTGTGACGCCAATATCTGCTTCTCGCTCATAAGGGACAGCCATACTCAAATCTCTCTCATTGCAGGAGATTTGAGTATGAACACGTCACCGTGGAACAAAGACCGTATCATCGGTCAAAAAAGACCACTCCAGATATCTCATATCTGGGGGATCCGAGTCCGACTTGAACTGGAAGGTAAAACGCGTGATTTAGCTCTGTTCAATATGGCCCTGGACAGTAAGCTACGAGGCTGCGATCTGGTCAAACTCAAAGTATCTGATATTGCATATGGTAACTCTGTTTCAAGCAGAGCAACGGTGTTGCAACAGAAAACTGGTAGTCCCGTGCAATTTGAGATAACCAAAGGGACAAGAGAAGCTGTTGCTGCACTGATAAAGCTTAGCAATTTGCATAGTAAAGACTCCTTGTTTCGGTCTCGGGTCGGAACTAACCAGCACATATCAACCCGGCAGTACAACCGAATTTTTCATGGGTGGGTAGAAAAGCTTGGTCTCGAAGATTCGCTTTACAGCACACACTCCTTGAGAAGAACGAAACCTTACCTAATCTACAAGAAAACCAAGAATCTCCGGGTGATCCAACTTCTGTTGGGCCATAAGAAACTGGAAAGCACAGTCCGTTATCTGGGCATTGAAGTGGATGATGCGTTAGAGATCTCTGAATCGATTGAAGTCTAAGGTTGTCAGGGCTGCAACAGCAGCCCTGTGCCAGAAGTGGACGTTAGCTCTAACTTGTGTTGCATATAATACGTAAAAGAGTTAACAGTGAGCGTTGAATTTTCAACCGTATGCTTGTCATTTCCAACGCTAATAGTTTATGTCTTTATTTCCGACCTTAAGATAGATTAGCATCAAACACTGGTTAAAAAACACTAAAGGATTTCGAGTAATAACCGATACTTGTTATAATACTTCAGACAATTAACTGTGGGGTGAAAGGAATGGATTACGATGAGTTGTATGGAAAATATACTGAAAAGGCTAGTCAGAATCCACATTACGCTCATTATCCTACGATACCGAATGCATGGATTTACATCGCTATTGATATTCGTGACATGAATATGTGTAAAATTGGGCTTACCACTAAAGAAGATCCATTAAAAAGAATAAACGAAGGTAAAACTTATAACCCATTTCTTGAATTATTTGCAACGTATCAACTCTCAGCCTGTACTTGGGGATGTTCGCAGCAAGAACTGAATGATATCGAAAACTATTTTCATCACAGAGCCACTTTTGGAGGGGCGATAAAACATGTAAGAACTCAGCGGGATTCAGAGTGGTTTTTTAACGATCCTGAGGAGGCAGAACACCAAATTGACTGGATGTTGGCTAAGAGGGGCTTTTCAGTAAGAGGGTGGAGTCTTTACGAAATCTATATACGGGAAGACCGGGATCAAGAAAAATTGAATTATGTCAATGTTGATGCCTTGAAAGAAATAAAAACCATATTTAGGCCTGAACCGTACGAATATAAAAGTAGAGCTTTGGCTGCGGGCCTTAGAGACTATCAGTTTGCAGATTATTTCAATTTTCTGTTTGATTTTCATCGAGGAGATGAAATTAGAAAAATATATTTAAAATAGAACCACTATTATAATTTAAAAACTATCCATATGGCATTTAATGGTTTTTTAGTATAGGTTATAACGAAATAATGCTTAAATTTTTAGTCCATACGGCTACTCATGACCTGATTATCTAGAATACAATATTAGCGCTCACGAGGAATCGCAACGTCCGCTGTTCGCTCATAAGGGACAACCATACTCAAATCTCCCACATTGCAGGAGATTTGAGTATGAACACGTCACCGTGGAATAAAGACCGTATCATAGGCCAAAAAAGACCACTTCAGATATCTCATATCTGGGGGATCCGAATCCGGCTTGAACTGGAAGGTAAAACGCGTGATTTAGCTCTGTTCAATATGGCCTTAGACAGTAAGCTACGAGGCTGCGATCTGGTGAATCTCAAAGTATCTGATGTTGCATATGGCAGCTCGGTTTCAAGCAGAGCAACGGTGCTGCAACAGAAAACCGGTAGCCCTGTGCAATTTGAGATAACCAAAGGGACAAGAGAAGCTGTTGCTGCATTGATAAAGCTTGGCAATTTGCACAGTAAAGACTTCTTGTTTCGGTCTCGGATCGGAACTAACCGGCACATATCAACCCGCCAATACAGCCGAATTTTTCATAGGTGGGTAGAAAAGCTTGGTCTCGAAGCTTCGCTTTACAGCACACATTCCATGAGAAGAACAAAACCTTACCTGATATACAAGAAAACCAAGAATCTCCGGGTGATCCAACTTCTGTTGGGCCATAAGAAACTGGAAAGCACAGTCCGTTATCTGGGCATCGAAGTCGATGATGCGTTAGAGATCTCTGAATCGATTGAAGTCTAAGGTTGTCAGGGCTGCAACAGCAGCCCTGTGCCAGAAGCGGACATCTAGAAAGTTACGATACGTCAGGTAATATGTTCAAAGGTGCCTAGTCCGTTAGGTAGTATGCATACACTAGTACTAAGTTCCAGAGATCTCGGCTTCACGGCAAAGGTCCCTTACGGCACGCCCGGTCTCAACGGACTTCAGTACGGCAATGATCTTATGTTCGGTGAATCGGACTTTACGCATGGAGATCTCCTTACAGGGAAAATACAGAGATATCACTGAAAAAAATTCAATAAAAACAATTAATCTAATAGCTCTTTGTAAACCCTCTTTAGTTTCTTATCTGTTAGGCTTGCAACATAATCCTTGGCCAAAATTAACTGATATACATCTATATATTTAGTATTTCCAGGGTGGAAACCTATCATCATATCCAAAGGCAAGAATTTTAAAAGTTCATAAGGTATTTCAATTGTTTTATGTTGGTCTCTATAATACTTCAAGTATTCAGTTGAATTTAATCTCTCATGCTCCATTCTGAATTGTGTATTTATATGCTCAGGGAATAACGTAAAAAGTAACAATAACTCGCTTACCATTTTTGAAGCCTTCATATTAGCAGATAAAACTCTCGGATCTAGGTGAAGTTTGTTGACTTGAATTTTACCCCAAATTTCTCCCATGTCATTATCAATCTGTTCACTATGAAATACACAGTAATGGCCCGCATTAAAAACATCGGCTCTGGATTTTAATTTACTGATCCTTTTTGTTGACTCCAGAATGATATCTTCCATCAGGAGTTTTATTATAGCCCCCCTTTGCTCTATAAACTTACCATATAGATTTTCGCCGCTTCTCATTCTAAAGTCTATTGGAGCTCGATGAAACAGTCTAGAACCTAAGAGGTCATGAAGTTGTATAGCTCCTAACTTTATTCCATCCTCTATATCTGATAGTAAATAAGATATTTTATCAGCAGCTCTAACTGCCTGACCTTCAAGGTGACTGTATCCTCCACATTTCAGGTATTTTTGATGTTTTGTATGTTTCCATATATTTTCTTGACTAGGTCCATCCCCATTGTGGCAATACGTATGTTTTAAAATGCAATCACATACCTCTGGTGTTAAATTTAGCCCATTATGCAATTCAATAACGCTGTATTGATATGAACCTTCCAAAAATCGAACAACATCCACACCGTGCTCATAATGGTTAAAGCCACCTTTAAAACCTAATTTTCGAAACATTTGATCTATTGCGTGTTCGCCAGCATGCCCAAATGGAGTATGCCCTATGTCATGAGCTAATGAGCCAGCTTCTATTAAGTTCTTATCTAAACCGAAAGCAGCACCAATAGTCGATGCTAGCTGCATTACCTCTATGCTATGTGCCAGTCGTTGTCTTAAATGTTCATCTTCTTCAAGAGGGAATAATTGAGTTTTATCAGCGAGTTTTCTAAAGCCATTCGACCAGATAATTCTATCTCGATCCCTTTGAAATTCTATGCGAAAGCCATCACTTCTGCTTCCATGTTCTCTTTCAGAGGCTTTGGCGGCCCACTCACTAGACAAAGCATCATTTTTCTTTTTTATTTCTTCAGATGTGCGACGCACTGGAGATTCTGGGGTCATCGCCCAAAAACCAGTATATTCTTCTAGCTGTTCAATTATCTGTTTAATTGAGTTTACATTAGCTTTGTCGTTATTTCTCTCACCAATAATCTTTATTGTCTCTTCTATATTATTACCATCACTCCATAATTGGATTACTTCGTTAAAAAAGACTATATCGTTAACTTGAAATCCTTGTTTTTCCGAAGTCCATAAGTTTACTTTTTCAACATTGTCTCTATTGCTAATAGATTTGGAAAAGTCATCAACTCTTCTAATTGGAAAACTAGATTCTACATTGTTTTCTTCTATGAACACCCGAAAAACATGATTATTCCCAACCCTAGAGAAAGACCTGACCTTGTTAATCACTTCGGACTCAAAGCTTAGTGTTTTAGTCCCATTGACTTTTATTACTAATAAATCAGAAGATCTCCATGGTTGATTCTTTGTCTCAATACCACTATTTTTTAATGCTTCTTCTTCAAAATATGGAACTATGTATTTCATCACACTAGGCTCAATGTATAATATATCATGACCACATTTTTGCAAAGATGAAATTAGTTCCGCTCTCTCCTCTCTAATCCCTGGTCGTGTAAGATTTTGTGGGATAGAGCAATAGATTGTTGCTCCATCTTTTGATAACTGTATTGCTCTAGAAATAAACTTTTTAAATTCAGAAGGGTACCAAGGAGGGTCTATTGTTATGCAGTCATATTTTTTTCCATGTAAGCCAATATTGCCGACATTTACATCATGCACCTCGGCATTTGATATACCTGTAAATACTTTATTAAATAAAGATACAACATCTTCATCAATATCAAGCAATGTTACTTCTTTGTTGTATGAAGAAATTGTTGCGGCTAAAGTAGGAGTGCCTATGCAGGCAATGTCATGATCATTATGAATATCCAGAATCCTAGTAGTCATTAACTCCTGTGATTCAAGAGTATACCACCATTGGAAAAATTTAGGGTTGGCCGCAGGGAGTTTGAAGAAAAATTTAGATTTATAGTCAAGTGAATTAGTAGATGTTCCAAAGTTGGTTTCTTTCAATTCGTTAAATATGCGAAATGCATCTTTAGGTTGGGCGCCATCACACAGTGGTAATATCTCATCAAATTTTTTATATCCTCGCTTAAACAGATTTTTAATTTTTATTCTCAAGTTGGTCTCCCAAACTTGTTCTTGATGTGTGCGTGTAGTCATATGCTTTCCAGTGTTAGACTAGTTAAATTAAAACTATTGTTTAGAAATGCTGAGTATTGCATAAAAAAAATTGTGGTCAACTTGACCTGCGGCCAGTTCACTAACATACCACTATGCTTGTAAAACCTTAAGCAGCAGTGGAAATGATCGTGAACTTCCGCTTCTCGCTCAAAGCTGCCCCTTAATGCCACCGTTCAAAGCAATAAACCAGTACCAGTAGCTGTGGAACGGAAGCGTTGTGGGGCTCATTGAGGAAAACAGAAATCCCCGCTCAAGAATGATCGTATAAACAACGCAGATGATGAACCCTACGCTCGACTACCGATAACAACACCGCTAATCTAGCCGCGACTTTTCACCCCCCAACCCCCCGCCACAACTCCGGCAACAGCCCCAACGTCTCATCAATCAGCGTTCGTCGGTCATTGCCCGGCTTCCAGATGGTCACCATGGTTTGGCTGATCCCCTGGCTGCCGACTTCGGTGCGCAGCGTGTTGACGTTTTTCCACTGTTCGGCATGCATATGCGTCGGCAAGAATCCCCAGCCGCAGCCCTGTTCGAGCAGGGCGCGCAGCATTTCCAGCTCATTGGTAAATATGGTATGCCCGGAAATTTGCAGGCGGCGCGCCACTGGTTCGTCAGAATCCGGGTGCATGATCACCTGCGGCGTGAGCGAGAGCTCCAGCAGCGAAAGCGGGTGTTCCGCGCCGGGGAAAAGCGCTTTAGACGCGTAAAAATCCATCTCTATCGCCCCTAAGGCGCGCCACTCCATGGCGTCGCCCACGCTGCGGTGGCGCGCCTGGCAGATGCCCAGATCGGCCTGGCCGCTTGCCAGCAGGCTTTCAGCCTCGTCGCGCGAGGCGTTAATCAGGCTCAGGCGCGTGTTGCGCTGGGCCATAGCGGCAATCAGCGCCTGCAGCAGCGTGCGGGGGGTAAAGGGATCGTAGACCAGCGAGATTTCCTGCGCTGCGCTCTTCGGCACGTCTTTGGCAAATGCCTCAAACGCTTTCACCTGGCGCATAAGCAGGTGCGCCTGGCGCTGCAGCTGTTCGCCTTCCGGCGTCAGGTGCAGGCTGCGCCCCTCGCGCAGGAACAGCGCATAGCCCAGCCCATCCTCGAGAAAATCAATCAAATCGCGCAGCGTCGTGCGGTCTTTGCCCAGCTTGAGCGCGGCTTTCGCCAGGCTGCCGTGCTCGGCCACGGCGGTGAAGGCTTCCAGTTGGGCAAAGGAATAAATCAGGCTCGGCACGCGGTTCTCCCGTCGATTTTGCGGGGGATTTTCCCCCATCAGGCGTTTTTTATTATAGGCCGCGTTTTTTTAAGCTGAACGCCTTCCTGAGCTAAGCGAGAAAAAATATGAAAAGCAAAGTGTTTAACCGCAGCCTGCTGGCGGGCGTTGTCATCAGTCTCTGCAGCGGCCTGTTGGCGCCCGCCGCGCTGGCCGCCTGTGCGGGCACTGAACTCAGCGCCTGTCCCGCACCTTTCGATGCCCAATTGCCGGACACGCACAAGATGCTCACCTGGAGCCAGAGCGATCGGGTGATCGGTTTTCGTAACGACTACCGCAACTATGCGGGGGATGTGTTTCACCATGGTAACGCCACGCCGCTGCTTACTGCCGCTAAACAGCTAACCGACGCCAGCTATCGGGTGAATGGCAAAACCTACCACCTGCAGGATTACCTGCAGCGCCAGAACGTCAGCGGCATGCTGGTGCTGAAAGACGGCAAAATTGCCTGGAAATATCTGGGGCAGGGCAATACCGACGCCACGCTGTGGACGTCGCGCTCGGTGGGCAAATCCGTGGTCGCCACGCTGGTGGGCGTGGCGATTAAACAGGGCAAAATCCGCTCGCTCGACGATCTCATCACGCAATACGAACCCGATCTGAAAGGCACCGCGTGGGACGGCGTGACCCTCAGGCAGCTGATCACCCACACCTCCGGCGTGGCGTGGAATGAGGATTACACCAACCCGAAATCGGACTTCGCGCAGCTGACCGAGTGTGAAGCCAGGCCCGGCACCTACGCCTGCGTGCGCAAGCTGGTAGCCGGTTTGCAGCGTGCGCATCCGGCTGGGCAGAACTGGTCTTACTCCTCCGGCGGCGCGTGGCTGCTGGGCGACGTGCTGGAGCGCGCTACCGGCATGCCGCTGGCGGCTTATCTGGAACAAAGCATCTGGCAGCCGTACGGCATGGCGAACGACGGCGTGTGGCATGCCTACGCCAAAGGCCAACACGACGTGGGCGCGCACGGCTTCAACGCCACGCTGGAAGACTGGGGGCGCTTCGGCGAATTCATTCTGCATAACGGGAAGCTGCCGAACGGCAAACAGATCTTGCCGGAAGATTGGGTAGCCCAGTCGTCCAACTGGACGCGGGCGGCAGGCTCGGTGTCGGCGGCGCATCCCAACGGCATCTACGGCTACCAATGGTGGAACAACGAAGTGCCGGCGAATGCGGCCAACGTAGAACCCGCTCCGCAGGCATCCCTGAAACATTCCCTGTGGGCGCTGGGGATCTTCGGCCAGATGATTATGGTCAATCGGGCGGAGAATCTGGTGATCGTCCAGTGGTCTACCTGGCCGCAGGCGGAACCTTCTTTCAG
>Ga0308166_1001673_pt1 | contig 22692 bp, 20 predicted proteins | sample PhyCR2_2_FD_202137 | JGI IMG/M metagenome (GOLD analysis project Ga0308166, IMG submission 202137) | Phyllosphere microbial communities from UC Gill Tract Community Farm, Albany, California, United States - DLSLCC.R2 | ecosystem: Host-associated > Plants > Phyllosphere > Unclassified | place... | reverse complement strand
TCGGGATTATTGGACTGGGCCGCATGGGCGGCAATATTGCGCGACGTCTGATGCTCAACGGGCACACCACCGTTGTTTACGACCGCAATACCGCTTTCATCGATAACCTGGTCGCCGAGGGCTCCACTGGCGTCGCCGACTTGCCAGCGCTGGTTGCCGGCCTCGACAAGCCGCGCGCGGTCTGGGTCATGCTGCCGGCCGGCGCACCGACCGAAGACACCATCAACACCCTGAGCGAACTGCTCGAACCCGGCGATACAATCATTGACGGCGGCAACACCAACTACAAGGACGACATTCGTCGCGCAAAGACGCTGAACGAGAAGGGCCTGCACTACATCGACGTCGGCACCTCCGGCGGCGTCTGGGGCCTGGAACGCGGCTATTGCATGATGATCGGTGGCGATGCCGAAACCGTGCAGCGCCTCGACCCGCTGTTCGCCGCACTGGCACCGGGCATGGGCGACATTCCGCGCACCAAGGATCGCAAGTCCGATGACCACCGTGCCGAGCACGGCTACATCCACGCCGGTCCCGCCGGTGCCGGGCACTTCGTGAAGATGATCCACAACGGTATCGAGTACGGCATGATGGCCGCGTTCGCCGAGGGCTTTGACATCCTCAAGACCAAATCCAGCGAACGCCTGCCGGAAGATCAGCGTTTTGATCTGAACGTGGCCGATATCGCTGAAGTGTGGCGTCGTGGCAGCGTGGTTTCGTCGTGGCTGCTGGACCTGACTGCCGATGCACTGGCCAGCGATCCGAAGCTCGACGGTTTCTCCGGCTCCGTTGCTGACAGCGGAGAAGGGCAATGGACCATCGAAGCGGCCATGGAGCAAGCGGTGCCGGTACCGGTGCTGTCCAACTCGCTGTTCTCCCGTTACCGCTCGCGCGGGCAGGGCACCTTCGGTGACAAGATCCTGTCGGCACAACGCTTCGGCTTCGGCGGCCACGTGGAGATTGCCAAGAAATGACCCGTACGATCCGCAGAAAATCCAAGGCAGAACCCGCACCACCGACCACGCTGTTCCTGTTCGGTGCCCATGGCGACCTGGTCAAGCGCTTGCTCATGCCGGCGCTGTACAACCTCAGTCGCGACGGCCTGCTCGACGAGAATCTGCGGATCGTCGGCGTTGATCACAACGCCATTACCGATGAAGCCTTCGCGCAAAAGCTCGAAGACTTCATCCGTACCGAAGTGGCGGCGAAGGTCGGCAAGGGTGATCAGATGCTTGATCCGGCTTTGTGGGCCAAGCTCGCCAAAGGCATCAGCTACGTCCAGGGCGATTTCCTCGACGACAGCACTTATTCCGCCCTGGCGGCGAAAATCGCCGACAGCGGCACCGGCAATGCGGTGTTCTACCTGGCCACCGCGCCGCGCTTCTTCAGTGAAGTGGTGCGCCGCCTCGGCAGCGCCGGTTTGCTTGAAGAAACGCCCGAAGCGTTCAGAAGGGTGGTGATCGAGAAGCCGTTCGGCTCCGACCTGCACACTGCCGAAGCCTTGAACGCTTGCCTGCTCAAGGTCATGAGCGAAAAGCAGATCTACCGGATCGATCACTATCTGGGCAAGGAAACCGTGCAGAACATCCTGGTCAGCCGGTTCTCCAACAGCCTGTTCGAAGCGTTCTGGAACAACCATTACATCGACCACGTGCAGATTACTGCGGCGGAAACCGTCGGTGTGGAAACCCGTGGCAGTTTTTACGAACACACCGGCGCACTGCGCGACATGGTGCCCAATCACCTGTTCCAGTTGCTGGCCATGGTCGCCATGGAACCGCCGGCTGCTTTCGGCGCTGACGCGGTGCGCGGCGAGAAGGCCAAAGTGGTCGGGGCGATTCGTCCCTGGTCGACGGAGGAAGCCCGGGCCAACTCGGTGCGTGGCCAGTACAGCGCTGGCGAGCGCGATGGCCAGCCGTTGAAGGGTTATCGCGAAGAAGCCAACGTGTCGCCCGACAGCACCACGGAGACCTACGTGGCGCTGAAGGTGATGATCGATAACTGGCGCTGGGTCGGCGTGCCGTTCTATCTGCGCACCGGCAAGCGCATGAGCGTGCGCGACACCGAGATCGTCATCTGCTTCAAACCGGCGCCGTACGCACAGTTCCGCGACACCGAAGTCGACGAGTTGCAGCCGACTTACCTGCGTATCCAGATCCAGCCAAACGAAGGCATGTGGTTCGACCTGCTGGCCAAGCGGCCCGGGCCGGCGCTGAACATGGCCAATATCGAGCTGGGTTTTGCATATAAGGATTTCTTCGAGATGCAGCCTTCCACCGGCTACGAAACCTTGATTTACGACTGCCTGACCGGTGATCAGACGCTGTTCCAGCGTGCCGACAACATCGAGAACGGCTGGCGAGCCGTGCAGCCTTTCCTTGATGCGTGGCAGCAGGATGCCAGCGTCGAGACGTATGCGGCCGGCGAAGATGGCCCGCAAGCAGCCGAAGATCTCCTGACTCGCGATGGTCGCGTCTGGCACGGCCTGGGATGACTGATTTGCCGAAACAACCGATACGTTTTCTGCTCAGCGACATGGACGGCACGCTGTTGCTGCCGGATCACACGCTGAACCAACGCACCATCGAAGCCGTGCGCTCGCTGCGCGATGCCGGCGTGCTGTTCAGCCTCGCCAGCGGCCGCCCGCCGAAAGCCATGTTGCAGCAGATCGAGGCGCTGGGCGTTGATCTGCCGACAGCGGCGTTCAATGGCGGCACCATCGTCAAACCGGACGGCACACTGTTGGCCGCGCATTATCTGCCGGCCACTACCGCGCTGATTGCTCTGGCGCAGTTTGCCGATCAACCGGAGGTGGAAATCTGGGTGTTCAGCGGCGGTGACTGGCTGCTCAAGGACCCGCACGGGCCGATGGTCCCGCGTGAACAGAGCGGCCTCGGCTATCCGCCGGTGGTGGTCGAGAGTTTCGAACCGTATCTGGAGCGCATCGACAAGATTGTCGCCACCAGCAACAACACTGAGTTGCTGATCGAGCTGGAGGCGCAGCTGTTGCCCAAGGTCAACGGCATGGCGCAAGTGTCGCGTTCGCAGCCGGTGTATCTGGACGTCACTGCGCTTGAGGCTAACAAAGGCACCGCGCTGACAACGATTGCCGAATACCTCGGCGTGCCGCTCGAGCAAACCGCTGTCATCGGCGACGGCGGCAACGACCCGGCGATGTTCAAATGCGCCGGTTTGTCGATTGCCATGGGTCAGGCGGAAGAGGCGGTGAAGCGCCAGGCGGATGTCGTTACAGCGCCAAACACTGAAGACGGCGTGGCCTTGGCGATCAAGAAATATATCCTCCCGCGTTGACCCAACACCAATACCAATGTGGGAGCGAGCCTGCTCGCGAAGGCGTCGGCACATTCAACACCTTCATTGCCTGACCCAACGCATTCGCGAGCAGGCTCGCTCCCACAGGTTGATTCAGTGTTGCTTAGAGCCAATAGCTCACCGCATACCAGCCCAGCAGCCCCATCACAACGGTATACGGCACCGCCATCCACACCATGCGCCCGTATGACAACCGCACCAGCGGTGCAATGGCCGAAGTCAGCAGGAATAGAAACGCGGCCTGACCATTCGGTGTCGCGACACTTGGCAGGTTGGTGCCGGTGTTGATCGCAATCGCCAGCGTCTCGAAGTGCTCGCGCGTCATATGCCCGGCAAGAAAAGCCTGTTTCACCTCGGTGATGTAAATGGTCGCGACAAACACGTTGTCGCTGATCGCCGAGAGCAGGCCGTTGGCGATAAACAACATGCCCGGCTGTTGATCCATCGGCAGCGCCAAGACCCACTCGATGAGTGGAACGAACAGATGCTGATCGTGAATGACTGCCACTACGGCAAAAAACACCACCAGCAGCGCGGTAAACGGCATGGCGTCCTTGAACGCGCTGCCCAGGCGATGCTCGTCGGTGATCCCGGTAAACGCGGTGATCAATACGATCACCATCAATCCGATCAGGCCGACTTCAGCCAGGTGAAACGCCAGGCAACCAATCAGAATCAGCGCCGCCGCGCCTTGCACCAGCAGCGCCGCCGTCTGACGAGGCGTGCGTTTGGCGTTGTCCTCGGCGGCGTAGTTGGCCAAAACCGAGCGGACGTTGTCCGGCAGCAACGTGCCATAACCGAACCAGCGCAGCTTCTCCAGCAGCACGCACGTCACCAGACCCGCCACCAGCACCGGCAGCGACACCGGGGCTACCTTCTGGAAAAACTCGCCAAAATGCCAGCCCATCTCATGGCCGATCAACAGGTTCTGCGGCTCACCGACCAAGGTGCAGACGCCACCGAGCGCCGTGCCGACCGCGCCGTGCATCAACAGGCTGCGCAGGAAAGCGCGGAATTGATTCAAGTCCTCATGGTGTCGCGACGGTAAAAGCTCATCGTCAGCGAATTCGCTGTCCTTACGTGGATCATTGCCAGACGCTACCCGGTGATACACCGAGTAAAACCCGACAGCCGCACTGATGATCACCGCCGTCACGGTCAGCGCATCAAGGAACGCAGAGAGGAACGCCGACAAGAAGCAGAACATCAGCGCCAGAATCGCTTTCGAGCGCACGCCCAACAGCAGCCGCGAGAATAGAAACAGCAGCAGATCTTTCATGAAGTAGATGCCGGCAACCATGAACATCAGCAGCAGGATCACCGGAAAGTTGTGCAGCAACTCATCGTACAGCGCTTGCGGCGTGGTCATCTTCAACAGCAACGCTTCAATCAACAGCAGGCCGCCGGGCATCAACGGATAACACTTGAGCGCCATGGCCAGGGTGAAGATGAATTCGATCACCAGCAACCAGCCTGCGGCGACCGGGCCGATGGTGAATAGCACCACGGCGTTGAGAATGAGAAAACCGACGATGGTCGCCTTGTACCAGCGTGGCGATTGCCCGAGGAAGTTGTGCGCGAACGCCTGGGCGATTGAACCGGACATCGGCTGCTCCTTTTATTTAGAAGCGCGAAAGTTGCCGGATGTTTCAAGGAAGATCAAGTCGCCGATAATCTCGATCCTGTTGAATGCTCTATGGATTCAGATAACGCGCAACCATTGCCCGGTAGTTGCCGTCCAGTGAATAGCCCCCCACCACGATAGCCCCGTCAGTTTGTACGGCCAGAGAATTGGCTGTATCGAGACTTCGCCCCAGTCGCGTGCGCAACCAACCGTGGCCCTGGCCGAACGCTGGATCGAGGCTGCCGTCAGCTTGATAACGGGCGACCATGAAGTCGGCTTCAACCCCGCCGATGGTCGCGCCTACGGCAACGATGCGGCCGTCGCTCATCAACCGGGCGGCGTTCCATTGGCACCCGCAGGGACCGATGTCCACCACCTGCGGCTGGCCGTGGTGACAGTGCAGGTCCGGTCGACCGTTGCCGTGCAGGACAAACGTCAGGCAGCGGATTGGATCGCGGCTGCTGCCGAAGCAATAGAGCCTGTCGTCGGACTCAATGATCTGGCTGACCTGAGCGCTGTTGCCGTGAGCCTTGAAAGCCATGAAGCCATCGACGGCGAAGCGCTCGTCCAGGCTGCCATCGGGCCGATACACCGCCAGCAGGCCTTGCTGAGGAAAGTCGATGGAACCTGCGACGACGATGCGCCCATCCTCCTTCAACAACAGCGTGCTCAGCCAGGTATTGAGCAGCAGGTGGCGGACCACTACAAATCCGCGTCCGTTGAATGATTCGTCGAGAAGGCCATCGGATTGCATGCGGATCAATATGCCGGCGTGGTCGGCAAGGCTGAAATGATGGTTGGCGATCAGCAGAATACGGCTGTCTTCCTGCACCACAAAGTCACAGGCTTCGACGCCAGGCACGCCCGGCGGCAACCAGTTGTCGCGGGTGCCCATGGACAACTCGCCGGGCAGTCGCACCACCTGGAAACCGTCATCGCCGAAGAGTCGGTCTGGCTGGCCGTTGGCATCGAACAGGGCGAGGGCGGGCAGGGTGCGTTGGGTATCTTCATAATGCAGGCCGGCCAGCAGAATCTTGCCGTCGGCTAGCAACTGAACCTTGCCGGCCTTGGCTTCGAATCCCTCGACGAAACTGCCGATCACGCTGCCCTGAATACCGAACGACAAATCCGCCGAACCATCGCCCAGCAGTCGCGCCAGGCCAAAACGACTCCCCTTGGATGTACCGACCTTGGCGGCGACCAGAATCCGACCCTGCGCATCGAGCGCGACATGTTGTGTCTGGCTGGACAGGCTACCGGCAAAGTACACCTGCGCAACACCGCCAATGGCGAAGGTCGAGTCGAGCGAACCGGGGTTGTTCCATACCGTGGGCAGCGCATAAGTGTTCAGGGTCGACATGCACGCGTCTCCTTGCGAGTAGCCGATATCCCAGTGATTGGGAGGCTGACTGCACGAGCGAAACATTCAATCCCTGAACCGCGAGAAGTACAACTGGACGAATCAACAGAACGACGGTCGCACTGTGCCAGAACAGTGTCTTGTTGAACCAGTCGCAAGCGAGCCAAGCATTCAGGCAAGACCTGAACCGGGAACTAACGGTTTTCCCATAAGAAAAGGGCGGATGACTTTATGTCATCCGCCCTTGTTCGATTATCAGTGTGGCATCGACCACGATTGCAACTTGTGGCCGTCTTCGCTCAGTTCGGCGCGGGCCTGCTGCAGCAATTGTTCGAGTTGTGCCGGGTCAGAGTAGGCGCTGCTCGGGATCTGTTTGCGACCGATGTGTGAGTTGGTGCGGTCGACGACGGTCAGGCTCAGTTCGCCATTGCCGTCTTGTGGCGCCCAGGCCACGCATTGAAAAGGCTTGAAGGCGTGGTTGGCAATCAAAAGTGCTTCGTTGATACGCAGCGGGGCAGTCATGGGGTCGTCTCTCTATTGGCGCCCAATCAAGTGATGTGCCGTCGGTTGGGCTTACCGTGCGGCGGGTTACTTGTACTGATGCACGCAACAGGGGGGTAGGTCACACATGAAACAAAGAAATTTCAGGTTCTTTACATAACGTAAGTTCGTTTCGTTAATCCTGCACATGTCCGAACACCGCGCTGAATTCACCCCTCATCGGAACGCCGCCCGCCCAGCCCTCTCCCCGAGGAGAGGGAGCCGAGTTGGGGGCTTTTCAAACTCGAGTTCGGCTCGGTCTTTCAAGTCGATGTAACTCGCATAAACACCGCGGTCAGTCCCCTCTCCCTCGGGAGAGGGCTAGGGTGAGGGGCGGCTCTCTGACACAACGCGAATAGTCGATAGCTAACTAACAACCAACTTTCTTATAACTCTTTTAATACCCGCCCTATAAGCAATCGGTACAAGCCCCCGTCAAAATCTTGCTAGTGTTACAACCGGGTCTGCCAAATGACTGTTTTTTCGATCATTTATCAAATTTGGCGCCAAGGAACAGTCATGAGCGAAGCGCCTGCGTCGAGACGTTTACTGGTGGTCGATCCCTGCGACGACTGCCATCGCCTGTTGCCGGGATTGCGCGCCGTCGGTTGGGATGTCGACAGCTGTAATCTAGAGAACGCCGCATCCCGCGCCTGTGACGTCGGCCTGCTGCGTTTGCAGCCATTCCATCTGGAACGCCCCGAAGCGGTCAAAGAGCTGATCAGCCGCAGCGGCACCGAATGGATTGCCGTGCTCAATCAGGAAGTCCTGCGTTTACAAAACGTCGGCGACTTCGTCTGTGAATGGTTTTTCGATTTCCACACCTTGCCGTTCGACGTCTCCCGCGTCCAGGTCACCCTCGGCCGCGCCTTCGGCATGGCGCGCCTGCGCGGGCAGGGCACAATCCATGTTGATCAGCCGGAGCACGAACTGCTCGGCGACAGCAAACCGATCCGCGAACTGCGCAAACTGCTGAGCAAACTGGCACCGACCGAATCGCCCGTGCTGATTCGCGGCGAAAGCGGCACCGGCAAAGAGCTGGTCGCGCGCACCCTGCACCGACAATCCCAGCGTCACAACAAACCGTTTGTAGCGATCAACTGCGGGGCGATACCCGAGCATCTGATTCAATCCGAATTGTTTGGCCACGAAAAAGGCGCGTTCACTGGCGCCCACCAGCGCAAGGTCGGACGCATCGAAGCGGCCAATGGCGGTACGTTGTTTCTCGACGAAATCGGCGACTTGCCGCTGGAATTGCAGGCTAATCTGCTGCGTTTTCTGCAGGAAAAACACATCGAGAGAGTTGGCGGGAGTCAGCCGATACCGGTGGATGTGCGCGTGCTGGCAGCAACCCACGTTGACCTGGAAGCGGCGATCGAGAAGAAGCGCTTTCGTGAAGACCTTTATTACCGGCTGAACGTCCTGCAAGTGGTCACAGCGCCGTTGCGTGAACGTCATGGCGATCTGTCGATGCTGGCCAACCACTTTTCGCACTTCTATAGCCATGAAACCGGGCGCCGACCAAGAAGCTTCAGCGAAGATGCGTTGATTGCCATGGGCAAGCACGACTGGCCGGGCAATGTGCGCGAGCTGGCTAACCGGGTCAGGCGTGGGTTGGTGTTGGCGGAGGGCCGCCAGATCGAGGCGCGGGATTTAGGGTTGATCAGCCAACACTCGATCGCCACGCCGATGGGCACGCTGGAGGATTACAAGACCCGAGCGGAACGGCAGGCGTTGTGCGATGTGTTGAATCGGCATAGTGATAATTTGAGTGTGGCCGCGAAAGTTTTAGGGGTTTCGCGGCCTACTTTTTATCGGTTGTTGCATAAGCATCAGATTAGGTGAGTGTAATATCTAGGTTAAATGCCATGGCTCCAGACAAGATTTTCGGTTGAAATTTTATACTCAACTGTGTGATATGCCAGTGAGGTTGCGTATTGCTCGTAATCTAACGTTTCTTACATAGAATGGCTGCGGAATAAATCCTGCCAGAAACAACAACATTAGCGAGCGTGGTGTCGGGGCTTCCGCAATATTAAACGCCAAACTTTTTTTCTGCCATAACTCGGATGGAGCTGCTATCTCAAAGAGTTCCTGCTTATTATTTTGTAAAAGGTGCAGCTTGGCATTGCCTGAGGTTCTATATTCAAAACTGAACTCGAGCAGGTTGCCTGCCTCAACATCCTGAAAAGACTTACTGATCCATATTGTTTTGTTGTCGGGATTGGAACTCGGTAGAGACTCTAAATAGTACTTATCTGAGGAATAAGAAATTTTCGACTGATGGCCGTTTCCACCAACACCGATTGCCCAATGATTCCAGTCGTAGTTCTCAAACGTAGTCAAATCATCCAACCCCGCTTTCACCCCATAACTCCTCACCCGACACGCAACCGTCTCACTCTCGACCGCCTCCTCATACAACCCAACCTTCAAAACAACAGCCAACCTCGAATCCGCCTTACACCCCCGCAACCACTCCACCTCAGCCAGATAACTTAACCCCACCCCCTGATCATGCGCTGCCCCCACAAACTGCTCCTTGACCCGCTCCCCACCCGCCGCAAACGTCTCCACATACTCCAACCAAATCGGACACCCGGCGCACTGTAACGGCCAAGCCTCACACAAAACCTTGGTGTCATCCTTGATCAACCCTACATCCAGCACCTCACCATCAAACCCTTCGAGCTTCGGCATCGGCATGCTCGATTGCAGCAATTCGCCAATCACTAGGGTCACACTCTGCACCGGCGTCGGCTGTCCATTAACGATCAGGCTGTATATCAGCTCCACACTGCGCTGCAGATTTGCTCCCGTGACGGAGAAATCAATGTCGAATTGCACTTTCGATTGTCCCGCCACCGGCTTTTGCTGGGGAGGTACTGAGCCGGCGCCGGGTCTGCCGGCGATTTCCAGTTTTACCTCGTGATTTGCGCCAAACGCAGCGGTGTCAAACACCACGGTAAATCCATTCTGATGCCGGTTCGGGTCAAGTTTGTAATCCGGCGCCTCGACAACCGTTGGCGGTTTCAACTGACTGACTTCGCCAGTGATTGGAACAACAACGTCATTGGACGGACGCGCAGGTACGTTGGGGCGGAGTAACTTGTAGTTGGTCGTGGCCGAGCCATTGACCATGGCCCTGATCGAGGCATTGGCCAGCTTGAAATCGAAGTGCCCAGGCACGGCGCCGACCGTGTGTACCAATGGTCCGATCGTGACAGGTACTCCCTCAGATGTCTGGCCGGTGCACCTTAGCTCGACCTCGTCTCCAATCTGGAAATCCGGCGGGGTGAAATAAACCCGTGCATCGGCGTCGCTCGTGCCCAGTACCTTCAGGTCGATGGTGGTGACGTTCTGGTTGTTGACCCAGATTGTTGCCGCCGGCAAGCGGCTGATGCTCAGGTCCACATTCACATAGGTGACTTTCGACCACGGCGCCTCTGGAACCGGGAAATTATTAACCCGGTCGAAGACCTGATAGCGCACTTCGATGTTTCTGCCGTTGCCTTGGTCTCTGATGACTTTTTCGGTGAAGGTGACGATGATCGGATTGTTGACCGGATCTTCGATCTGCTCTCTGGTGACCGGGTAGTACGTCACCACCTGATCTCCCCAACCGCAACGAATGGTGTCGAAGACGGCGATGTTTTCATAAGGGACGATGAGCATGCGGATTTCCCGCCGGGCCATTTCCGCATCCACGCCTTGAGACGGATCAGGGCTCAGCGTGTAGAGCAGGCCGGAATGGCCGTCCTCGCTGTCGCGATCCAGGCCGCCTGGCCGTGTGAGCTGGACCCACATACGCAACACCGGCTCGGAGCTAACTGGCTCCTGACCCAAGCGTTTCACCGTGTAAAAGACGAGTGCTGCGCCATTGGTGACCTGGGCCCTGGGGATTTTGAATTCCAGCCGTTTATTCAGATTGTTTTCATCGACCGGTATCGTTCCGACAATGACGCCGTCATAAGACATTTGGCATTCGTCTTTCAGTGCCATGCTTATCCACGGATCTACGAAAACCCGCATATCGTCCTTGACGGTATCCAGCGATATGCCTCCGTGATAGTTCTCCGGCGTCTGCAAGTCGACCTTACCCTGTATGAAGGGAGGGCTCAGGGCAAGAATGCGGTTTTCATCCAGCGGCTGGCTCATGGCAGTGCTCCGTTATGGGCCCGGTTGCAAGGTGCCAGGCGCTGGAGTCATGAAAGCGGATTTGAGGGCAGGGCGCACCTGTCAGATCTGACAGGTGCGGACGTGTTTCCGATGAGTGGTCACGAGCAAGAGCCTGAGAATCAAAAGATCGCAGCCTTCGGCGCCTCCTGCGGGGATTACTCGAATCCACATGCAGGAGCCGCCGAAGGCTGCGATCTTTTGCTTTTGCCTAGAAGTAATACGGGAATTTCAGGCTGAACGAAAAGTCCGGCGCATCATCGGTCATACCAATCGACAAGTTCGGCACGATCGTCAGGTTGTCGGTGGCCGCAATCGTCATGCCGACGTTGAAGTAACCGGCGTTGGCATCACTTGATACCACCGACTCCCAATCACCACCGTCCTGTTTCAGCTTGCTTTTGCGTTGCACCAGGTCGGAGACCGAGAACGACATACTCATCTTCTCGTTGAGCGCGAAGGCGATACCGGCGCCGATCTGGAAGCTGTCGCCGATGCGCACTTTGCCCGGGTTTTTCTGATTGACCGTGGAGCTGATGTCGTCGAACGACTCCTCGAGGTTGTGGGTGTAGGAAAGGCTGCCGAACAGCACCGCCGGGTCGAACGTCTTGACCAGCGAGATACCCGGCGTGATCGACCAGACGCCGTTGCCGGTGGGCAGGGTATCGGGGACGAACAGGTTGGAGTTGGCGTCGGTCTGGCGCAGTTTGATGCCGAACGGGTCTTTGCCGGTCGGCGCCTTGACGCGCAAGGTAACGACGGCGTCCGGGGTGTTGACCGACTCGTCGAGGAACTTGTAGGCGATACCGAAGTTGACGTCGCCGATGGTTGGGTCCTTGGTGACGGTTTCTTCGGTTGTTACGCCAGCCGCGCCCTCGTTGCCGCCGCCGGATTGATACGTCGACTCGCGATAGATCACCGGCACGTTCAGGTCGAACTGCCAGCGGTTATCGAAGTTGTAGCGGCCGGTGAGGTCCAGGGTCCAGGTGTCGGCCTTGATCCGGTCAAGGTTGATGTTGCCCAGGAAGATCGAATCCAGCGCAAGGAACCCGTTGAGGATCAACTGGCGGGTGTCGTAGCGCGAATAGGTCAGGCCGGTTTCCACGCTGAACTTGCCGCCGCCAAAGAAACCGCTGGCTTCGTCATACAGGTTGGAAACGCTCTGCGCCGGTTGTGAATCATCGGCCAGCGATTGGCCGTAGGAAGCGCCACTGCCCCCGGCGGCGCCTCCCGATGCAGCGGCCGCACCGGTGCCTGTGGCGGCTCCGGCGACGCGATTGCCTTTCATGTCGGACGGCGATTTGGCCAGCCGTTTTGGCGGTGGGGCGGCGGGTGTTTCTTCTACCTGGCGGACCCGTTGTTCAAGTACCGCCAGCGCTTGTTGTTGTTGTTCGTATCGTTGTCTCAGTTCCAGAAGTTCCCGTTTCAGGGCTTCTACATCGGCGTCGGGTGCTGCTTGCAGCATTGCCGCCGGGAGAAGGGTACTCAAACACACTGCAGCACGCAGTGATACTGATCGATACATGAATAAGCCGTCCCTTTAAGCCCAATGATCGAGACTCAGCGTAGTTCAATATCCGATATTGCGTAGGGCGCCGAGTTGGGTCAGGTTGCAATCCAGTGCACCGGCGCTTCTGCCGTTATTGTTAAGTACGACGTTGAGTTGCGTAAGGTTGTTGACCACGTTGGCGCTGCCCAGCAATCGGGTGTTCTGCAGCAGCCCGCCCTGGGCGACCTGTTGCAGCGCGGTGCCTTGATTGCCGCTGGCCTGAATGGCCATTTGCACGCCACCGCCATTGGCCGAAACCGCGACACTGCCGGCGCCGTTGCTGCCGCTGATGGTCTGCCCAGCGATGAGGGCCTGGCCCTGCGATGGCACCAGTGCCGGGGCCTGGCTGGCTTCGCTGACGTTGATCGCGACGTTGTTGCTGGCGGTGTTGCCATCGCCGGCGGCGCGTACGCTTTGCGTCACACCCTGGCTGCTATTGAGGCCGGCACCACCGATGACAGTGCCGGTGCCTGATGCGAGAGCGCTGCCATTGCCCGACTCCTTGATGGTCGAGACATAGAATTCCGGTTTGACGGTTGCAGCCTGGATCTGCATCGAGGTCGCGGCCCCGATCAAGTCGCCGCTGGCGTTGCGCCAGGTGCTGCTCATGACAATGCCGAAGCTGATGATCCGCCCCGGCATGACGTAACGACCGCGCAGCTCGGCGAGCTCCTGGTCCTTGATTTCGATGGGTTTGAATCCGGCATGGGCTAAACCTGACGCACTCGCTGCCAGGCAGGCGGCGGCCAGCCAGTATGAGCTTTTCATCTGCTGCTCCCGGGACATCCAGTCCCATTCTCTAACTCGGCGATTAAAAGAAGTCGCTCTGAATGAACCCGAAATCCATCAATTCCGCATCTTTGACCGGGTTGAAACTGTCCAGCGAGTTCTTCGCCGTCAGCGGCACGGGAGGGCTGCGCAAGGCGTTGGCCTTGTCGTAACCGGGGCCGACGATGGCAAAGACAATGCCGTTCCAACCTTTGACAAAGTCGTCGTGCTTGTAGCGCTTGTGGCCGAGAACCGGGTCACCGATGTAGACCCAATCCTTGTCCGAACGCTGCAGGACGACGAAATGCTTGTAGCCACGAATGTCCATCAGAACCACCACCGGAATGGTCACCGCTTCGAGTTTCTCGGGCGGGATCCGGTAGCCACGGGCACGCATGCCGATGCTTTCTACGTAGCGCTTCATGTCGAGCATGGAGAAACCCTGGGTTCGCACCAGGTCCTGGTCTGCGTTGACCAGCATGCCTTTGATGATGTGCTCCTCATCGACGTCGAGCCAATAGGCCTGGCGCAGAACCGTTGCCAGTGCAGCAGCGCCGCAGCTGAAATCGGTTTTCTGTTCGACGATGTCGGCAAACTTGCGCTCACGAATGCTTTGCACGTCCTTGTAGACCAGCACGCCACCCGGCAGGGCAGCGACCGGCATCTGGGCTGCCTGAGTCAGGCCGCACAGACAAAGCAGAGCGAGGAGGGCAGGAGTCCGCATGATCGAATACGCCTTGTGGAACCTGGGAAAAAAGCCCCGTTGCCGGGGCTTTCGTTTCGATCGCGATTACATGCAGGCTTTGCAACCTGCGGCGATGGACAGCGAGTTGCTTTGTTGGTTGCCTACACCCGCCGAGACGTTGGCTCCGCCGTTGCCGGAGAAGTTGTTCATCGAGTTGGTCATGTTGGCGTTGTTGACGACTGGAGTTTTCCAGCCATCTTTGGTCAACACTTGTTGGGTGGTGACGCCAGCGAGGCCAAAGGTACCCACGGCTTCGAACTTGGCTTTCTGATCATCGTTGCCGCCATGGCCGCCGCCACGGTTGCCCCAACCGCCGTGGTTGTCGTCTTCGATGGTCGCAGTGCCTTTGGCTTTGAACGCGCCAGCGGCTGCATAAGTACCGGTGAGGGTGTCGGTTTTGTAAGCCTGCACGCCTTTGTTTTCCACGACCAGACCAGTCGAGGACTGGTTGGCAGAGGCGGCAGCCTGCGCTACACGACCACCGGAAACGGCGATGGCGAGGTTGTTTTTCTGTTGGTTGAAGTTGCCCGAGCTCACGTTGATGCCGATGTTGCCGGAACCATTGTTGCCTGCATTGCTGAGCGTGGCGTTGTTGAAGGTGGACGAGTTTTTCACGTAGTTGTTGTTGTTCACCTGAGTCGCGCTCGAGGCGGCAACAGCATTGCCGAAGATGAAGCTTTCGTCAGCGGTGGCCAGTGCAGCAGCGTTGTCCTGCTGGTTGCCGTCGCCGGCGGCGACGTTGGCGCCCATGTTGCCGTTGGAGCCGTTGAGCGAGTCGCTGGCATTGGCGTTGTTCAGGGTGCCCTGGTTTTTCACCACGTTGCCGTCGCTGTTTTGCGCATCGAGTACAGCGGCGCCGGCGCCTGCGGTGATCTGCAACAGTTGTTCAAGATTCGGACCTTGTGGCTGGCCGTGACCGTTGCCGTGTCCATTGCCATGCCCGTTACCACGACCGTCGGCCTGTGCTGCCATTGCCATCACTGCTGCGAGTGCGAAAACCAGTGGTTTGAGAGCCATTGTAGGTTTCATGGTTGTTTCTCCGTCGTGCTTATTAGTTGGTTAAGTGTTGGGACTTTTCTAATTGCACTGCTTTTTGTTTGGGTCAGTCTGCGACCCGGATGCTCAGGGTGTTAGCCATTCGGTTCCCCACCCCGGCACTCTGGTTCACCTGGATTACCCCGCGGCTGCCGGTGAAGGCCTGATCACTTGTCGTGACCTGGCGACTGCCGATTGAGGTACCAGTTGCTCCTGAGCTCGGTAAAAACGCCACGTTCTGTTGTGAAAGGGCGCTGTCGTCAACGCTCTGCGGGCCGGCACTGATGCTGACGCGCGTGACGTTGGCCATTTGGTTGTTGGCACCGGCGCCCTGGTTCACACCGAGGATGCCGTTGCCATTGCTGAAAGAGTTGCCGCCGATATTGGCGCTCGCGTCGATGGCGCGGCTGGCGGGCGTGTCGATGGTTTGCCTGACGCTGGTGGTGGCATGGGCTTCGGTGCCGATGGCAATCGCCTTGGTGTTGGCTTGTTGCATCTGGTCACCGGCAGCCTGGTTGACATTGAAGTTGCCGCGATACTGCGCGCCGGAATCCTGAATATTGGCCTTGTTGACTGAAGCCGAATCGGCCATGGCGCTGGTGCAGCCGAGCAGGGCGAGAAGCAGCAGGGTGCGATTCATGTCATTGGCCTCCGGCCATGCGAGTCAGAGGCGCCAGCCCGGTGCTCATCGCCCGGTTGACCGTGTTTGAGATCGAGGCACCGGAACCGCCGCCGCTACCCGTGCGCATACCGGGCAGGCCGTTCTGGTTGGTCAGGGTGTTCATGCCGGGCAGGTTGGAACTGGGCGTGGTCATGTTGCCGCGAATCGATGAGCCGCTGGCGACACTGGCGAAATCACCGTCAGTCAGTTCGGTACTGCTGAGGGTCTGGTTGATCCGCGCCGAAGGGTTGGCGTTGACCGTGGTTGGATAGGGATCTTTGCCGCCGTTGCGGCCGATCGGGATTGGCTGAACGTCGCGGTTGAGGACGATCACTCCATTGCCTTCGGCCTGGGCGCTGACACTGATCAATGCGCTGGCGGCTGATCCGATCAGCAGTAGGCACGTCAGGCTTTTATTGAAATTCCCCACGGCTGCAATTCCTTCTTCAGTGGGCTGGGTTATTCAGCGTTGTGAAGGAGAGAGCGAAAGCTGTGCCGGTTTTGAATTGTCTCGTTATTTCAATGGGTTAGGTGTTTTCGAGGAATGCTCGAAGCGAGTACTGTTTCAGCGCTGAGACACATGCTGGGGTGCTTGAACGGTACTTGACGTCGGAAAGCTCTGGAACAAGGGTTTGCGCCGATGTGTTTCATCGGCGTAACAGGTGACGTGACGGAGTGATGAACAGCGTTTGGACGGGGGCTTTGCGCGGTGAGGAGTGTTTCAAAAACGGACAGATCTGCCAGATATGCCCGGCGTGGTAGGTTATTCGGACAGCAAAAGCTCCACCGCTGCAAAGGCTTGCGCTTGGCGTTCGGCCCAATTGCCCTCGATAACTTGCAACGGCTGTTGATGCTCAATCAACCAGGCGCGGGTGGCTTCGAAAAATGCCATGCGATCCGCAAGATCCGGTTGGCAGCGCTGACCGTCTTCGGCCCAGTCGACTTGTCGCGGCGACAGCAGCAGGTGCAGGTCGTAATGGCGTGTGAGCAATTCGCTTTGCAGCCAGTCCGGATAATCGCCGAACAGGGTCTGGCTCCAGAGGATGTTGCTCAGCAGATGGGTGTCGAGAATTAGCAGTTCGGGTTGGTTCGCCCGTGCCTGATCTTCCCATTGCAACTGGCCCCGGGCGATATCAGGGATATCCGCGAGGCAAGTGTCGCGCGGGTTGTCTTCGATGAACCGACGAACATATTCATCAACGCGCACGCCGCCGAAACGCTGCTCCAGGCCTGCCGCCAGCCAACTCTTGCCGGTGGATTCCGGGCCGGTGAGAACAACGACTTTCATGTGCGCAACGCCGGATCGGCACGCCATTCCCGCCAGCCTTGCACGGCGAGCAGGGTAAACAGCGCGTAGAGCGCGGCGGTCAGGTACAGGCCTTTGTAGATGAACAGGCCGACAAAGATCACATCGAGGACGAACCACAACGCCCAGCATTGCAGGCGTTTTTGCGCCATCCACAGTTGCGCGACCAGACTGAAACCAGTGAGCGCGGCATCGAGCCACGGCTGTGCGGCGTCGGTCCAGTGCGCCATCGCCGCGCCCAGCGACAGGCTGCCGATCGCTCCAATGCCGAGGCCGAGCAGAATCGAGCGTGCATCGAGGCGGGTAACCTGGCGACCGTCATGCATCGTCCCGGCGCGGGTCCATTGCCACCAGCCGTAGATCTGCAGTGCGGCGTAGATGACCTGCAGCAACATGTCCGAATACAGCTTCACCTCAAAGAAGATCCAGCTGTAGAGCAACACCATGACCAGCCCGATCGGCCAGCACCACGGATTCTGCTTGACCGTCAGCCACACGGCGACGACACCGAGGGCAGCGGCAAACAGTTCAAGCCCGGACATGGCGGATCCTTGGGGGAGTTGAGAAGGGGGCGGATTGTACTGCATTAGTCAGGTCAAAAGCCCCTCACCCTAACCCTCTCCCGTAGGGAGAGGGAACTGACCGCGTTGTTTGGTCGAGGTACGCTGACCTGGAATATCGCGTCGAACGCAGATCATGAAAAGCGCAATGATCTGCTCCCTCTCCTCGGGGAGAGGGCTGGGGTGAGGGGTGGGCTCACCTCGGTGACCGGTCAGACCCGGAACTGGCGCAGCAACCCGTTGAGCTGTTCGCTCAGTTGCCCAAGCCGCAGGCTGGCTGCACTGGACTGCTCAGCGGCCAACGCGGTGCTATGGGAAAGCCCGGCCGCCTGGGTGACGTTCTGGTTGATGTCCTCAACCACGTGCGCCTGTTGCAACGTGGCGCTGGCGATCGACGCATTCAACCCATTCAGGTTACGCAAAGCCTGGCCAATGGCATTAAGGCTCGCCCCGGCCAGGCCCGCCTGTTCGATGGTCAATTGCGAGGCCTTGCTGCTGTCGCCGATCACCTTCACCGCAGCCTCCGAGTGATTCTGCAAACGCTCGATCATCGACTGAATCTCCGCCGTCGATTTCTGCGTACGCTGGGCCAGCAAGCGCACCTCATCGGCGACCACGGCGAACCCGCGACCCTGTTCACCCGCACGCGCCGCTTCAATCGCCGCGTTCAAGGCCAGCAGGTTGGTCTGCTCGGCAATAGAGCGAATCACTTCCAGCACGCTGCCAATCTGCGTGCTCTCCGCCGCCAGGGTGCGGATCACTTCCACCGCCTGATCGATCGTGCCGGAGAGCTTGTCGATCTGTTGCAGGCTAGCGTCAATGTTGATCTGCCCCTGTTGCGCCTGCGCTTCGGCATCACGCATTTCTGCGGCGGCGTGTTCGGCGTTTTTCGCCACGTCCTGCACGCCGTAGGTGACTTCGTTGATCGCGGTGGCCACCAGTTCCATCTGCTGCGATTGCTGCTGACTGCGCTGCTGCGCCTGCGAGGCATCGTTGCCCAGCTCGCTGGAAGACTGCCCCAGAGCGCTGGCCGAGACCTGCAGATCACCGATCACCCGGCGCAACTTGGCCGTGAACGCATTGAAGTGATGGGCCAGTTCAGTGACCTCATCCTTGCCGCGGGTATCGAGGCTGCGGGTCAGGTCGCTTTCGCCGCTGGCGATGTTGGCCATGGCATTCACGGTTTCCTGCAACGGACGGACAATGCTGCGTGCGATCAGGATCACCAGCAGCGCCATGATCAGCGCAATCGCCAGGCCGATCGCCGACGCCTTGATCATTTGTCCTTGGAATTCTGCCTGCACATCGTCGACGTAAACGCCGGAACCAATCACCCAGCCCCACGGCTCAAACAGCTTCACATACGAGGTCTTGGCAACGGGATCAGTCGCCCCCGGTTTCGGCCAGCGATAATTGACCATGCCCGCGCCTTTGGCCTTGGCGATGGCGACCATCTCGTTGAACACCGCAAAGCCGTCCGGGTCGCGGATCGCCGAAAGATTCTGGCCTTCGAGCTTGGGATTGGTCGGGTGCATGACCATCACGGGCGTGAGGTCGTTGATCCAGAAGTAGTCGCTCTGGTCATAGCGCAGGCCACGGATCGCGGTCAGCGCCTGTTTTTGCGCCGCGTCCCTGGTCAGGGTGCCGGCGGTTTCCAGGCCGTGGTAATAAGTCAGCAGGCCACTGGCGGTCTGCACCACGTGCTGGGTTTTCTGCGCCTTGGCGTGGTAGAGGTCGTCGTGGATCTGCTTGAGCATCAGCACGCCCAAGGTCAGCAACATGACCACCGCCACGATCAAGATGAGCCACAAGCGTCGGCTGATCGACACACTGCGCAAGCTGTTCATAACGCTGTCACTCCGGATTCTTGTTCTTGTAATAAACGATCGCCAGCATCCAGCCACCGCTGTGGGCTTGCGATTGCGCGACTTGAGCCGGCTAACGCGGGGAGCGCTATTAAGGCTTGTCTGTTAGGATTTCGGCCCCGCGCGCGAAAACCTGAATCCGGTTTTGATATTTCACGGAATTTTTACCGTTTCGTGTGGATCCTGTGCGCGCGCAATCGCTACAGCTTTTACCGGCTACGCTGGACGCAGTGAACGAAAAAATACTATCGGGGCATGCCCGCGCGCATCGCTCTCTGGGGGATTGATGGATCTTTGGACCGCCTTGCAGGCACTGATTCTAGGAGTTGTAGAAGGGCTGACGGAGTTTTTGCCCATTTCGAGTACCGGACACCAGATCATCGTCGCCGACTTGCTCAACTTCGGCGGCGAACGGGCCATGGCGTTCAACATCATCATCCAGCTCGGCGCGATCCTCGCCGTGGTCTGGGAGTTTCGCCGCAAGATCCTCGACGTGGTGATCGGCCTGCCGACCCAGCCGAGCGCCCGGCGTTTCACCGCCAACCTGCTGATCGCTTTTCTCCCGGCGGTGGTACTGGGGGTGATCTTTGCCGATCTGATTCACGAATACCTGTTCAACCCGATCACCGTGGCGGCGGCGCTGGTCATCGGCGGGATCATCATGCTGTGGGCCGAACAGCGTCAGCATGAAGTCCACGCCGAAACCGTCGACGAGATCCGCTGGACCGACGCGCTGAAAATCGGCTTCGCGCAGTGCCTGGCGATGATTCCGGGCACCTCGCGTTCCGGCTCGACGATCATTGGCGGCTTGCTGTTCGGCCTGTCGCGCAAGACAGCAACCGAGTTCTCGTTCTTCCTCGCCATGCCGACCATGGTCGGTGCGGCGGTGTATTCGGGTTACAAATACCGCGACCTGTTCGTGCCGGCGGATTTTCCGGTGTTCGCCATTGGTTTCGTCACGGCGTTCATCTTCGCCATGATCGCTGTGCGCGGCCTGCTCAAGTTCATTGGCAGCCACAGCTACGCAGCCTTTGCCTGGTACCGGATTGCCTTCGGCCTGTTCATTCTGGCGACCTGGCAGTTCGGCTGGGTGGACTGGTCGGCGGCCAAGGCATGAACGATTCCCGCACGCGCCGCCCTGAGGGGCGACCTTCAGGCGGGCGCGTTCAGCATCTGAAGTTGAAGCTTGGGGTCCTGCTGATCGTCTGCGCGCTGCCGCTGTTCGGCTCGCTGTCGATGTGGCTCAGCGGCATCTCGCGGGTGCCGTTGGCGGCGTACGGGATTGTCAGTGTGCTGGCGTTCTTTCTGTACTGGGCCGACAAACGCAAGGCCCGCGCCGATGCCTGGCGCACGCCGGAAAACATCCTGCATGCGGTTGAACTGGCGGGTGGCTGGCCGGGTGCTTTGATCGCGCAGCAGGTATTCCGGCACAAAACGCGCAAGGTGTCGTTTCAGATTCTGTTCTGGGTGATCGTGTTGTTGCATCAGGTGTTCTGGATTGACCAGATTTTTCTCGGTTCCAACCTGTTGTCTTTGATCTAAAAAACACACTTACCCCTGTAGGAGCTGCCGAAGGCTGCGATCTTTTGGGACGCAGAGCGTCCCCGGCTGCATTCCCACGCAGAGCGTGGGAACGATCAAAGCACAATCAAAAGATCGCAGCCTTCGGCAGCTCCCACACGGGCCGGGTTTACAGCAACAGGCCGATTTGAGTCTTCTTGGGCAACTTGCTCACCACCAGTTGATGCGATCGCTGCAACAGTCCCCGCAATTCCTCGGCACCCAGTGGGTAGGGCGGGTGCATGATGATCCACTGCGCCCGCGCCAGATACGGCGCCGGATGAATCCCCGGGCGGTCGCAATGGCCGAGAAACAGATCCTTGTCGACCTTGAACGCCAGCGAATCACCACGTAATCCTTGCAAGGCAAACATCTTGTTGCCGGCAATCGAAAACACCCGTACGCCGCCCCATTTGTAATCTTCCCGGGCGCCGGGCAGGGCCAGACAAAACTCGGCGACCTCGGCTTCGCTCATTCTTCCCTGTTTCATAGAAATCTGTCCCCGCAGGCATTGAACGATTCGACCAGGTGATCGATCCATGCGCGCACCGCCGGCATTACCCCGCGCCGATGTGGATACACCGCTTGCAGCCAGCCGCCAGGCAATGACCATTGCGGTAGCACTTGCACTAGTGTGCCGTTACGCAATTCGGTTTCGCAGAACATCATCGGCAGCACGGTAAAGCCCTGACCGGCCAGGACGCAGGCCTTGCGCACCACGAAATCATCGATGCCCAGTCGCGCTTCCATACTGAGATCGACGCTTTTGCCCTGCTGATCGAGCAGACGCACATGCACCATGCGATCGGCTTCCAGCGCGCCGAGCACCGGCAGGGTTTTCAGGTCCTGCGGATGATTGATGGTCTTGCCTTGCATGAACGCCGGGCTGGCGATCACCACCGCCTGGGCCTGACGCAAGCGGCGGGTGACCAGCAACGGGTCTTCATCGCCGTGATCGCGCACACGCAAAGCGACATCGATGCCTTCGGTGACCAGATCGACCCGGCGATTGAGCAGCACGACCTCCAGCTGCACCTGAGGAAACTTGCCGAGAAAGTCGCTGATCACCGTCGGCAGCATTTCATGGGCAAGCCCGGTCGGGCACGACACCCGCAAGCGTCCGCGAGGCCCGCTGGACATGCTCGCCACGGCCTCGTCAGCCATTTCCGCTTCCAGCAACATCGCCTGACAATGGCGCAAATAGCGTTCGCCAACGGCGGTGAGATTGAGCTGGCGGGTGGTGCGTTGCAGCAGACGTGCGCCGAGGCGCTCTTCCAGTTCGGCAATTCTTCTTGAAAGCCGTGACTTGGGAATACCGAGCAGGCGCCCGGCGGCGGCGAATCCGCCGGCTTCGACCACTTTGGCGAAATAGTAGAGATCGTTAAGGTCCTGCATGCGCGTTTCCAGTCGTTCTATCAATGGGACGAACTATCGCATTGTCGGCGACTAATCAGCTATTGGTTTGTTGCGTAGGATTGTCTCCATTCCGTCGCCGCCGGCGATTCTTTCAGGAGAACCCACATGAAACTGTTGCACATCGATTCGAGCATTCTCGGCGACAACTCGGCTTCCCGTCAGTTGAGCCGTCAAGTCGTCGACGCCTGGCAAGC
>Ga0308166_1001672_pt1 | contig 22705 bp, 20 predicted proteins | sample PhyCR2_2_FD_202137 | JGI IMG/M metagenome (GOLD analysis project Ga0308166, IMG submission 202137) | Phyllosphere microbial communities from UC Gill Tract Community Farm, Albany, California, United States - DLSLCC.R2 | ecosystem: Host-associated > Plants > Phyllosphere > Unclassified | place... | reverse complement strand
AAACGCATGAAGTTAAGTTAGCATATTTTTTGACAAAATCACTGCTCCATAACCATATAAAAACAATATTTTTCAACTGTAACGTGCCACAACAAGTCATCAAACAATTTTATATTTACTTGCTTTTTTCAATATAAATTCTTTGTTTTGCATGATCTCAAGCTTAGGTAGTTGAAGAATCGACTTGTTTCGGAAGCCACTTTACAAAGCACAAACCTAAGAGCACAACCACGCTGGCCCACATAAAGATGAGTTCACCAGAAAGAATTTTCCAGAAATGCCCAGCCAGAACACTACCGAAAGCTACACCTAACCCCCACATGGTACTATAAAGTGCTTGTCCACGCCCTTGCTGTCCAGCAGAAAAGTTTTGAAAAATAACTCTCATTGCGATCAAGTGAAATAAACCAAAACTAAAGGCATGTAAGCACTGCGCAAAAAGTTGACCAATAAAATAATGTGAAAATACTGCAACTAGCATCCAACGTATGCTTGTCACTAGCAGACACACTATCACTAAACTGCGCCACGAAAAACGTTGAAAAATCTTTGAGGCAATTGAAAACATAAAAATTTCAGCAAAAACGCCCATGGCCCATAAAGATCCAATTTGCGTGGTATTAAAACTTAAAGATTTCAAAAAATTACTATAGAAACTATAAAAAGGCGCATGTGAAAAAAGTAGAATAAATTCAATTGCAAAAAATGCAGCCACTGCTGGGCGTTTAAGAACAGGAAGTAAAGGTTCTAAATATTTTTGGGAAGTAGGTGCGCTATCAGGTTCGCGGATTGTAAAAGACCAAATAAACGCTAGCGACGCGATAATTAATAGTAAAATTGGGAGCATTGAAATATGCACTATTTCTAAAATAGCCCCAATAGTGAATACCCCAACAATAAACCCAACCGATCCCCACTTACGAATTTTGCCGTAAAGTTTAGCTTTTTGATCACCCAACCAAAATAAAGTCACTCCCTCAAATTGAGCTAAAATCGCATTTTGAAAGAAACTAAAAATAAGCATAAGCAAAGCAACTGATTGAAAAGTATTTGGCACTATAAAAATAGCCAACCATATACATGACTCCATCCAAGTTGCTATCCGAACAAGCAACATCCGCCTACCAGATTTATCAGCAATCCAACCCCAAACTAAAGGCGCAAAAAAACGAGTTACAATCGCAATTGAGGATAAAACACCAATTTCTTGATAATTAAATCCCTGATCTTGAAGATATAAATTCCAATAAGGCATGAATGTACCTACAATGGAATAGTAAAAAAAGTAGAATCCACCAAGTCGAGTTTGGATAGTAAGTGGTTGAAACAATTTATAAACCTTTGTATTTTCATGAGGTTAAAATTCGGGATAGCTGTCACGCATGTAGCCATTTGTCTTTAGTACTACTAAGCATCCACAAATTTCGATTCGTAGATTCACCGAATAAAATACAATTAAACATATCAGAGCATCTCAGCCTTTCAATTTTAACACTTTGTTTTCCAATACAAATCATTAAATTATTGAGAATCGACTTATCTCTATAAGTATTTTTTATTGATAAGAAAGAATAAATAAAGAAAAGAGAACTGTAATTTAATTTGTACAATCTGTTAACTTGTGTAAAAATACATTTAATATTCATAAGGTATATATTTATCAGATGTTTTTTCTTATTTTTTTAATTTGTCTTTTTCTGTTTTTACTCATCTTGAAACAACATTACCGCTAACCACTTATCACCCCTACTTTTTAAAAACCTAGCTGCTTCTTTTAAATTAGAACAATTAAACACCAAATTTATAGACCACTTTTTAAATGCTAAGTGTTCAACTCAAATCCTAAAAATATACTCAACATAAAATTCCAATAAATTCTTAATAAGTTACTGTAACAACTATCGCATCTGAGTAATTACCCGGAGCTGTTGAAATAGTGGTACCTTGCGGAATTTTTCCATAGACATTTGTACCCTGAGAATTGCCCGAACCTGTTTTAGAAACACCTCCAGAACCTCCAACTGCGCTTACACCACCAGTAGTATCCCATACCGCGCTATAATTCGAGTTCTGATATAACTGATACGGGATGTATTGACCACTACCATTTGTCATCTGCCTAAAGCCACCAGCAATACGGTTATTCCCATCCCCCAAATAAATACTATATGGCAGTCCATTATTACAGGTCGTATTTACCACTCCTTGAGCTGTATAATCACGAGTAGTCTTACCAATATCATTAATATTTCCAAAATCGACATTTGATGTTGAATCTATTTGACACAAACTTGGCACAACATAATTAGCAGTTATAGTGGTATTACCCGAGTCCCAACCTCCACCACTATCCCCCTCACACACAGTGCTAGAGCTTGCTTGCATGTCCCAAAATAGCTGAACGGTACCAGTATAGGTTCCTTTAGGGTATGCCATGAGCGACCCTGTACGGGCTGGTACTTTTATATTTACAGAGTAACTAATAACATTATTTGAAGCGACTGTTCTTACTGGACCATACCAGATATTCGAATTTTGATTAGTGGTAGAAGAGCCAGCCCCACCTACAGTTGCTGTGACGGTGTAAGGTAATGAAACATTATTATTACTACTCGTTGTTCCAGTAAAGACGGTTTTCATACACATATAACCTGAAATTTCTGGTGTTGTACGTCCCCCATAACAACGTATTGTTCCCGTGTATGTCAGAACTGCATCATTGTTAATTGTTGCGGCAGTGTATGTGTATGTACCAGAAGTTGTCCCTGTAGGTGTGCAAGTTGCATAGGCAGAGTTAAAAAATGTAAAGATCAGGCATAGCAAGCTCATTCCCAAAAAATATTTCAGGATAAATGAAAGACCTTTAAAAGTTGTCGGCTGGTTAAAGCTAGCAATATTTATCGACATACATAAGGCCCCAATTTTTTAGCACTGTATTGCTTATTTTCATACGCAAAATCAACTTGGCATGAGCCATGATCTAGAAGATCGACTTCAAGTTTGTTTTGCTTTAATAGGTTTGGAATAAATACTTCACCGTCATAACCAACCACTCCATCTTGCTGACCATTAATTCGAACGGTATAACCTGGCATTAATGGTGAGTTGTTTTGATCAACCAGTTTCACTAATCCTGAAATGACCTGATGAGCACCGAAGTCAACCAGAGTTCCTTGACGATAACCCACAAACGCTGTCTGATTCGTAGAGCTAACTTCCCACTCTAAAGGTAAATATGATGGGTCTAGGTAGATGTGATGAGACATGTAGGGTCTTAAATTTGCAATTAAGAATCGGCCAGACTTATCGGTCGTACCTAAATTAACACCACCATTTAAAATTTGGCTTTGTGGTCCAGCATTGGTAACAACTGCAAAGCCATCTCCAATTTCATTGGCCGCAAAGATGCGTCCCGCTGCCGCAACCAATGAGCCCGTCACCGAAAGTGCAACCTGATCATTATCCCCAAATCGGTTATAGCGTCCCGTCAGGTAAGCAGCTCGGGCACGGTAAGAGGCATAGACCGATGCATTGTTTTCATTGGCATCCTGATCTCTTTCAACATAGCCCCCCCAGCCAAATGAACCAATTTGTGGTTCTGACAAACCGAATATTTCTTGGCGATACCGTAGGCTACCGCTGTCACTAGATACACTCGTGATCGCATTAACTTTACTAGATGGGGTATATCGCAGTGCAAAGTAAATCCCATAGTCCTTATGGTTTTCATAATCTTTATACGCTGATGCATAAAAGCCCCAGTTCTTGTCCAGACTTCCACTTAAATTGGTAGACAGTAACTTATAAGAGTTATCGCTATATTTGATCTGGTTATAACCTAGATAAACCCCATAGCCTGCATAAAAATTATAGTTAACCCCTGCCCTAAAAATCTCATCTGCCAGTGCGCTGTAGCTCAGGTAGTTCTGTGACTCGGCATTGATCTGGTTATCTTTTAAATATCTCACTTGAGACACACGGGCTAGGTCAAAATAGTTATCAAATACTTTGCGGTAACTGGTGTTAAATGAAATGTTCTTACTGATGCGCCCTTCTAAACCCAACAAGGCAGAATAGCCGTTTTCATCTTTATACTGGCTCGCTGCAATGTCGGCATTCATCACCCCAATCCCCAAAACATTCTTGGCAAATCCTGTGCCGAGATTGGACAGGCCATCTGTCGAAGCCTCTGCACCGCCGCTTAAAGTCAGTGAGTTGCTATAACCATATCGAATTGCACCTGAGGCAAAGGTGGCATCGTCATAATCATTTGAATAGAGTCCATAGTTATAACGCGGAATACCAACATCTACTGAAAACTCATTAATGCCTTTTGCCAGAATCTTCGATGAAAAATAGTACGGCTTTTTGGTAATGCTCTGCTTTCCGGTTGCATCGGTAGTCACAAGGGTGACTTCATTTCCTGAAATAAACGGGAGCTGTTTAATATCAAATGGACCTGAAGGCACTAACCCTGAATAAATCTTTTGCTGGTTGACGTATAAATCCAGTGTTGAAGGCAATGCTGCCGAGCCGGAAAATTGCGGGAGTGCCGAAGTGACAATATCACCGCGTTGACTATAAGCACTCGACCACTGAAAACCGGCAAGACGGACACTGCTCCCCCAATCCGGGCTATTAGAAATAAAATCCCCTAGGGTATATATCCTGATCTTTTCAGGGTCTACATACTGCCACTTACTTTCTAGGCGCACCCATTTTTCATGGCTATAGCTATTTTCATTACTACCGTTATATAAAACGCCTGAAGAAAAGTTACCGATTGCACTGTTAAAGATCCCTTCTGCCGTACCTGAGAAAACGTTCTCGTCATTGGTTATGGTGTTATACAGGCTGTAATTCAGAATAGCCGCGTTTAAGGGTTTCATCTTTAGCAATTGTGGGCTAGTGATCTGCTGGCCATTTAAGTCGACTGAGTAACCCGTTAACATGTTCGATGGAACTTTTAAGTTTAAAGACTGCTCATTCTCTAGATATTTAAACTGGATTCCGTTTAGATCATTAATACACACCCACTGGTTATCTGGGATATGTTCATCCATTTTTAGTCTTAAAGTTTTTAAGTCACGAGAGCGAATATATAGCTTTCTATCTTGATCTTGCCGTATCGATATTAAATCTTTAGAAATATTTGAGTTAACAGAAATATTTAAAAATAGCTGTATATATCCCTGATCAGAACCAAATGCCTGATGAGCAGAATTCGGAACTTCCGGAATACTTGGTAAGACAGCATTGGTACTATCTTGTAATGATTCAGCAGCGGCATGAATCGGCAAGTACATAACACATAAGGCACTTACGATATATTTCATATGTGCCTCTTTAAAGAGATGTTTGCTTACCGTTAATATTTAATGAAATATTATATTTATGATCTGCTTGAAATTTAAAATCAGGACTGATATTAAAGTTTCTCGATTTCCCGGCAAGAATATAACCATTCACGGTGTTTACTTTAATGGGATAGCTTTTATTTTCTGTTGTATCGACAAGTATTAAGTTATTTAAAAGCGCATGTCGATTACCGACATTACTTATGGTGAGATAAGCGTTATTTTTTTCTTGTTGTATTGACCAATTCAGTTTAGTAATCGCATCTTTATTGACGACAAATACAGGTAATGACGAACGTAATAGTACGTTAACCCCTTGATCAGCTTTACGACTATCAATCGGTTTTGGTAACTCATCAATAATAATACGATAAGTTTTTTCACCAGAAACAGGTTCTGGGTTAATTCTAACTACACGTAAGTTATAAGAGTCACTAGGTTGTAGTTTTAAAAATGGTGGACTAATTACAATCTCATCCGTAGGGACTAATTGATCTTGCCCAGCATTTTGTCTCCATTCAAATACACGCACCTGCAAATCAGCACTTTCATTTGACTGGTTATATAAACTAATGGAAGATGCAGCCTGATCACTCAATATTTCAACACTAACAGGTGAAAGGCGGATTGATGCTGCATTTAGCATACTAGGCAAAAATAACAATAAACTTGTCACAACAAAGATATTTTTTTTCATGATTTGCCCAGAACTACTTTTCTCAAATTGAGCTAGCTCCTTTAAAAAAGAGCTAGCAATGACGCAATAAAACTTATTAAAAATTAATAAGTCACTGTTACAGTCACAGTGTCAACATAGCTACCTGCACTTGGTAAAGTTGAGCCAGCAGGAATACGACCATAGACGTTAACTGTTTGTGCTGCACCAGTACCTGTACCGCTATATGCAGTTGTTGCAATACCAATTGCTGTGGCACGGTTAGTATCTGAGAAAAGATTGTAAGGAATGTATTCGTTGCTAGCCGCCCCACCAATCATACGACGTTGTGTCGATTGAGCATTTTTCCCTGCGTCAAAAGCCAAAGTCCATGGCACAGTGTTGTTACATAACACTTTAATTGCAGTTCCACCTGTTGTTGTGGTGTCTGCATCTACATTGCTTGCAAGCGAACTTAATGTACCAAAGTCTAAAATTGCATTTGACGTAGTACCTGTTGCAGAAGTGTTGAGAACACAACTGTTTGTAATCGTTGCTTTAACAGTTAGTGTACCGGTTGCGTTAGCTGCATTTGCAACATTGATAGACGTTAAACCCATAGCAATTGCTGATAAACAAATGAGAGACTTATTCATGGTTAAAAACCTTTTTACATTACGCCAATAAAATTAATAGATGTAAAAATTAGCCTTCCCCATCACAATCACTAGTTCTTCTGACTGTTTTTTCAAAGCGTTATTTTTTTACTCTACTAGTTGCGCATAATACAAAAAAACAACAAAAACACTAATATTTGTTTCATTCCAAATATCAATTAATAATCAAAATTTTGATTGATTTCTCAATTATAAAAATTTTTATGGTTGGCCCCACTCTTTTTATTAAGTTTCGATAATTTCATTTATATTTTTATTAGTTTTTCTAAAAAATTTTAATTTTTCATTAGTTAAAATTTACCATCAACATTCATATTTTATATTTTTTTAAAGTTTGGTCAAAAAAATAAGAATAAAAAGTAAGCACCTGATTATTCTATATATTTTAAATGAATAAGAAAATAATACTTTATGAATAAGAAATCTAAGTGTTTTATCACATCTTTATAATTTTTTTGAGATTTCAATGACTAGTGGCAGGTCTTCACTACTAAAAAGTATGTATTGCTAGCTCAACTATTTCTAAAAATTAAATGAAAAATCAAACCCAATAATCTTTGGATTTTGTTATACCGCCCTTAAGCTAACAATTCCATACTTGTGGTTTTAGTTCCTTCTTGGCAAGGTATGTATCAGTAAAACATTAGGAATTTGTTCCAATATGGCGAGTCCAGCACAAATCATTCGACATAAATTTCTCAATACATTCTTTTCACGCCATTCTCTCTGGTTTTTATGTATTTTTACTGCGCTCAGCATCACATGGTTTCGAACCGTCTATACCCCTCATAGTATCTATTATTTTATTTCTGATACTCTCCTTAATGGTTTATGGGTAGTTACAGGCGCTTTAAGCCTATTAGGCCTCTATGATGTTTTACAAAATAAACATTCTATTTTAAGAAACTACCCAATTATGGGACATTTTCGTTTTTTGTTTGAAGATATACGCCCCGAAATTCGTCAATACTTTATTGAAGCGGATCAAGATGCTCTACCTTTTTCTCGCATGCAACGAAGCTTAGTTTATCAACGTGCTAAAAACGAAAATGCAGATAAACCTTTTGGCTCAATTATTGATGTCTATCAAGAGAATTACCGCTTTATTGTCCACTCAATAAGCCCTTGCCCACCAGCTGATCCAAAAAGCTTCCGCATTCAGGTGGGTAATGCGCAATGCCTTCAACCCTATAGCGCATCCATTATGAATATCTCTGCCATGAGCTTTGGTAGTTTAAGTGCCAATGCAATTCGAGCACTCAATAAAGGAGCGCAATTAGGTGGGTTTTATCACGATACTGGTGAAGGTAGCTTAAGCCCTTATCATCTCGAAAATGGTGGAGATATTGTTTGGCAAATTGCCAGTGGTTATTTTGGTTGCCGTACCCTAGATGGAAAATTTGACGAGCAAAAATTTGCTAAACAATCTCAATTGCCACAGATCAAAATGATCGAATTAAAGCTTTCACAAGGTGCAAAACCGGGCCATGGCGGTATCTTACCTAAGCATAAAATTACCGAAGAAATTGCTCAAATCCGTGGCGTTTCACGCGATCATGATTGTATTTCTCCTGCTAAGCATTCTAGTTTTTCTACCCCAATTGAAATGATGCATTTCTTACAGAAGCTGCGAACATTATCTGGCGGCAAGCCAGTTGGTTTTAAACTATGTATTGGTCAACCTTGGCAGTTTATGAGTATTGTTAAAGCAATGCTTGAAACAAAAATTGTTCCTGACTTTATTGTTGTGGATGGTTCTGAAGGTGGTACTGGTGCAGCACCAATTGAGTTTAGTGACAATATCGGTACCCCATTACGAGAGGGCTTACGCTTTGTCCATAATACTCTTGTCGGTGCAGGACTAAGAGATCAAGTTAAAATTGGCGCAAGTGGTAAAATCATTAGTGCTTTTGATATCGCTAGCACTTTTGCACTCGGTGCAGACTGGGTTAATTCAGCACGTGGTTTCATGTTTGCAGTTGGGTGTATTCAGGCACAAAGCTGCCACACCAACCAATGCCCTGTGGGTGTAGCGACTCAAGACAAAGATCGTCAAAAAGCAATTGATGTACCGACTAAATCAGAACGAGTATTTAATTTTCATAAAAATACCTTGCATGCATTATCAGAAATGATCGCTGCTGCGGGTTTACGCCATCCTTCTGATATTAAAGCTCATCATTTGGCTCAGCGAGTAAATGACCGTGAAATTAAGAACTATGCTCAGTTGCATTTTTTCTTGAAAGAAGGTGAACTTTTACAATCTGAACTTAATAATGACGATGATAATTTCTACTATCGAATGTGGAATATGGCTGATGCCAATCATTTTTAATTTATATTAATTTTTATAAGTTGAGCATCACCTTTATAGTGTGATGCTCTTCCATATTTAAACCTAATATGTGATTTTTGCTTAAATTTCACTCCCCTTTTAATTTGTATTTAATAGATTTTTCACCTAATATAAAAGTATAAATAACGTACACATTTTAATTTTATTTAATAAAAATTTTTTAATGCTTATAACAAGAAGGTACCTCATCATGTTGAAAAAAACATTCATCTCTTCTTTTGTTGCAATCGCTGTAGGCTTAAGTAGCTATGCTGTTGCTTGTACACGTGCCGTATATTTAGGTAATAATCAACATATTATTACTGCTCGCTCAATGGACTGGAAGGTTGATACAGGTACCAACTTATGGATTATGCCAAGCGGGGTTAGCCGTGACGGTAGCGCTGGTCCCAATTCAATAAAATGGACGTCGAAATATGGAAGTGTAATTGCTACAGGTTATGAAGTTTCCACAACAGATGGAATGAATGAAGCAGGTTTGGTTGCTAATATTTTATGGTTAGTAGAGTCTGAATACCCAGATGCAAAAAAGACAGATAAGCCTTTATTAAGTATTGCAGCATGGGCTCAATATGTACTCGATAATTTTGCAACTGTAGATGAAGCCGTTAAGGCCTTAGAAAAAGAACCCTACACTATTATTACCGACAATGTTCCCGGTGAAACACGGCTCACCACCTTACATTTATCTATTTCTGATAAAACAGGTGATAGCGCAATTATCGAATATATTGGTGGAAAACAAGTGATTCACCATAGCCGAAGCTATCAAGTCATGACCAATTCACCTACTTTCGATAAACAACTTGCACTTGTTGAATATTGGAAGCAAATTGGCGGAACGATTATGCTTCCCGGTACGAATAGAGCATCTGATCGCTTTGCACGTGCATCATTTTATATTAACGCTATTCCTAAAAATGATAATACAAAACAAGCACAAGCCTCTGTATTTAGTGTGATTCGCAATGCATCTGTTCCCTATGGGCTAAATACTCAAGAAGAACCTAATATCTCTTCGACTCGCTGGCGAACTGTTGCCGACCACAAACAGATGCTCTACTTTTTTGAATCCGCTCTCTCACCAAATGTATTTTGGGTTGACTTAAAAAAGATTAACTTTAAAGATGGTAAAACTCGTAGACTGGATTTAGGACCTGATCAAAGCCATATCTATGCAGGTGATGCCACCTCTTCCTTTAACATTGCAAAACCATTTGTATTTTTAGGTCCAACTACGCGTTAATTTATGTCAAAATTTATTACTCTTAACATAAATAATATTAAACATACGATCTTGGAATTTATATGATGAAGAAATCTCTACTCTTATTGGGTTCATGTCTACTTACTGCAGCGTGTAGCACCACACAGGTTAGTACACCAGCTCCTAAAGAGGTAAAGACAGCTGGTCAACTAAACTGCTCACCAACTGAACTATGCCCAAGCTTATTGGTTAAATGGAACGAAAATCAAAAAAATCAGCTTCGTGTAGATGTTCATTTAAGTAGTAGTTATAACTTTTATGATATTAACGCTTTGACCTTTGATATTGATGGTAAACGATTCAGTTACGAACCAGCTCAAGCCACTGAAAAGACAAATGTGAGCCGATTAGTACCTAAACATTCAACCACTTACTTTGTTATTCCAAGTCAATTCCTACAAGAATTTAAAAATGCTCAAAATGTGAATGTTTTAATCAAAACAGATAAAGGAACAATCGAGCGCAATATGTATAGTCCACAAAAGCAGTCTTCGGTTTATAAAAACTTTATACAGCTTTATCAAAATTCAAAATAAACTACAAAGATTAAATAATGCATCTATCTAGAATTTTGGATAGATGCATTATTTTTCTAATAATAAAAATGTTTTGGCTTTGCATGCAAAAAGGCTGGAATCAATCCTGTTAATGCCGCACGTATATCTGCACGTTCATTAATTAATTGATGAGAGCCTTCTTCAAGCATTAACAACGTTTGGAGCCTAAATTTACGACGAATAAATTCAATGTTGTAACGCCAATCAACCGTCTGATCGAGAGCACCTTGTGCAAGCCAGACTGGGATACGGCAAGCAGGTCGCTCTTCCATTTCCTGCATCCATTTTGACATTGCCAAAATCCAGTCCATGCCCATCATTCGAGGTTGCAAAGGATCTTTTAAACGAATAAAACGCAAAAATTCAGGATTATGATTATTACGTCTAAAATGCCTTGGTACCTGACGCTTAATACGGCGAATAATGCCTAATCCAACGGGGTTATGCCACCACGCGGTTTTTGCAGGGCGAATTAACGGAGAAAGTAAAAGTACTCGATCTACAATCGGATCTTGGCGTTTTTCAGCATATTCTAATAAGTGATGCATCCAAATTGCTCCACCCGTACTTTGACCAATACCGACCCATGGTTTAGGTAACTGATCTGCATGTTTCACATATTGATAAACAGCCATCAAAACTTGCTGGTAATGATCAAAGTTTTTAATGCTGGCTGGTGAACCATCACTTAATCCATGCCCCGGCAAATCATAAGTAATGATACTAAAGCCCTGCTCAAGAATTTCACGAATAATTGGCTGGTAAATACCGCTATGCTCAAGATAGCCATGCAATAGACAAACTGTACCTTGTATTTTTTCTACTTTAGGTTTGAAAACTTGCACATGCAAACGGAATAAAGGCATTTGAACATAGCCTTGCCAATGGTCACATTCAAGTAAATGTAAACCATACAATTTGCGATAGGCCAGCAAATCACGAGAAGGTTCTTCTAATGTATTTAAATTGAGTGGACTCAAAACCTGCGGCGTAAGATCACGATTAGGGACCGGTAAATCTAATTGTTTTAATACGGCAGGATTGAGAAATGGAATATCTGACATTAAGGAACCTCTCGACAATCACTTGAGCCAAACAACATGTCACGAATTGTCGCAAGTAATTCATAATTTGCACGGCGGCTATGATCGTAATTTTGCACACTTGGTTGCCAACGTGTCAGTGGAGTTGGCATTGGAGCCACAACAGGAATAGTTTCTATACCATTTAAAGCAAAAAGTCGGCGTGTACGTGGCATATGGTATTCATCTGTAACCAACATGACTGTCGGTGCTCCGCCTTTTTTCTGAAGCAATAAAGAGCTAAAACGGGTATTTTCACATGTATTCATACTCCGCTTTTCTAATAGCTTTGCATCAACACCGCGCTCTTTTAACCAAGCTTGCATATAAGGTGCTTCTACACCGCTAAGTACAATAGGCAGATGATTTTGTTTTTCAACTTCTAAAGTTTTTTCTAATCGCAAACGCGTATAGCCATTAACAACAATATCCTTACCATTTTTATCTAAGGTTAATCCGCCACCCAACACAACAATTGCATAAGGCTCTGATAACTTTTTAGGTTGTACGGGTAATGGATTTTTACGCACATACTCGACTTTTTGTTCAGGTTCACTGACAGCTTTCTGATGCTCTGGCACCACAGGTTTTCTTGCTAAAAACTCTGTATATTGCTCAGTAAGCGCTTTATTTTCAGAACTATTAATAAAGAGTGCTTCATCAACAGGACTACTCGCCTCATCTGCAGCATCAATTTCTGAGTTTTTAGCGACTAAAGGAACCGTTACAGATGCGGCTTGCTCTTCCGAATCCTGTTCCTTTTCTTCTAAAAGAATAATTTGCTGCAAAGCTTTATAATTCTCTTGAATATAGGTCAGATCAGATGTTCTTTTTTCACGTAACGCCTGCTCTGTCAGTTTTAAATAGGCTTGACGAGCGATCCATAAATTTGAACCTGGCTCTAAATTATCATGCTCACTTAATGCAGCCTGTCTTTGGCTCTCAGCAGCGACTTGGTTAACATCAACAGGTACAAAATAGTTAAGCCCAGCTACAATAAGTTTTGAATAAAATGGCGAATATAAAAAAACCACGAAACAGCCTAATAGTACAAATAGCACGGTGACTACTTGTACTAAACGTACCATTAAGTGTACTTTTGGCATAAAACTATTCCGTATGATTTTCAATTAAACCTAAACTGTTATAAAGCACAGGCTCTGGTTCTAACATAATATGGAAACGCTGTTCAACATCATCTTGTACAGCTCGATAAGTTTTCTTTACATCCGTGAGAGATGCATTGGCATAATTCACCAAAACCAATGCCTGTTTGTGGAACATCCCCACCATATCGAGTTGTTTACCTTTCCACCCCACCTGATCAATTAACCATCCTGCTGCAATTTTAACGTTTCCACTAGCTTGAGGATAATGTGGGATTGTTGAGAATTGTGTGACTAAACGTTCAAACTCTTGAGAATTAACAATCGGATTTTTAAAGAAACTCCCCACATTTGGATATTCTTTTGGATCTGGGAGTTTACTTTGGCGAATATGGATCACTTGATTTTGTAAGTTTTCAGCAGTCTGATTGTCTCCAACCGCTTGCTTTAAATCACCATAGTTAAGTTTTAAATGTGGTTGTTTCAGTAATTTAAAAGTGACATACGTAATAATGTAACGGTTCGGATCATCTTTAAAAATACTATGACGATAAGCGAAATGGCAGTCTGCCGCTAGAATTGTCTGAGTCTCTTTTAATTTACGGTCATATACTTGTACCGACTCAATAAACTCACCTACTTCTACTCCATAAGCACCAATATTTTGTACAGGCGAAGCACCGACTAAACCAGGAATAAGTGCAAGATTCTGCAAGCCAAACCAATTTTGCTGAGTGCTGTATAAAACGAAATCATGCCAGACTTGGCCTGCACCAACTTTAACTCGAACAAAATCATGATCATTTGATAAAACTTCGATGCCCTGAATATCAAGATGAATGACTAAAGCATTGATCTGCTGCGGCAACAGCATATTGCTACCGCCCGATAACACAAGTACATTTAAATTATGCTGCTCGGCAAAATCCAAAGCGTCTTCAATATCCTGAATAGTTTGAATTTTGGTGTAGTGAGAAGCTGTTGCATCTAAACTTAAAGTATTGAATGGCTTAAGCTGTACCTGATTTTGAATTTGCATCGTATTGAAAAACCTATTCTTAAACATTCAATTGTTTTTTTAAAATATTAATCCACGCCAAACTACTTGATTCGCATTGGTCGAGTACACGCTCAAAGCCTTCAGCGCCACCATAATAAGGATCTGGTAAAGCTTGTTGCAGATAGTCAGGATCATGCTCACTCATTAAGGCCACTTTTGCACGAATTTGATGAGTACCAAACTGAGAAACTGCTCTTTGTAGCATGTCATGAATATCATCAAAGTTTTGGTGATCCATTGCCAAAATCAAATCAAATTCTAAAAAGTCTTGAGTTGAAAGCTGTCTTGCACGCAATGAGGATAAGTCATACCCTCTTTTTTTAGCGTGCAGCTGACTACGCTGATCTGGTGCTTTGTTTGGATGATAATTACTCGTTCCAGCAGAATCGACAATTACGTTGAGTTGATGTTCATCACAATAATGTCTAAAAACAACTTCAGCCGTGGGAGAACGGCAAATATTTCCTAAACAGACACATAACACCTTATATTGTGTTTCCATTAGAAAGTACTTCCAAACATTTGAATTACATAGAAATAAATATGGTGCATGCAAAACTCTGACAAGACTATAAATGATTGTCAGAATTGAATTGACCATTGTGACGTATTGCATTTTGTCAAAACTCACATGGCTTGAAAAGGAAAATAATGTTTATCAATAGATTAAAAGTTGATAAATCAGTCGACAAAGCAGCTGATCTTCTAATTTTGAAGAAAATTATAAAGCCCTCCGAAGAGAGCTCTCACAAAAATTCATGCACTCACATTATTATTAATCATATAAGCTGTGCATCCTTAAAACCGCTAGATGTAACACTTAAATCGCAATTTATGAGGTTCTGATACAACTTAAGTGGAATGTCTACAATAATCATTTAGATGCAGTAATTAACTCAATCATTTCCTTCGTTGGCCTTAAGCTGCCTAATTGCCACTGTTCAGGTGGATATTCATCAATTCTAATCCAAACATGCTCTTGAAAAGCGGCATTTCCCTTTCCTTCTATTTCTACAAATAAATCTGTTATCCGTTTGAAAAGCTCAGCTTTACTATCTTTATCTAGTAAACCCTCTATGGTTTGTATATTTATAAATGGCATAATGCTACCTGAATTAAGTCTAGGTCTAAATTATAGACTCATGTTAATTGGAGCTTCGTCTGATGTCAAATATTATTCCTGATCATAAGTTTTCAGTAGACGTATGTGGAATCTTCAAAATTGCTGAAATATTGAATGACAGTTGGACAATCCTATTGTTGAGAGAGGCTTTTTACGGAGTAACAAAATTTAATGATTTTCTAGAAAATACAGGGATATCAAAGCAAATTTTATCTAATCGTCTGAAGCACCTCATCCAATTAGAAATATTTGAACTATCAATTTATAAAGAAGTTGGGGTTCGAGAGCGAAAAGAATATTTACTCACCACAAAAGGAAAAAGCTTAAATATTGTATTGCTTGCCATGCTTGAGTCCGGTGGCAATTTTATTGAAGCGGATAAAGATGTCGTTAAAGTGTTTAATAAGAATACAGATGATGAACTCAAATTAAAGCTTGTTGATTCATCTAATCAAGTAATCGATTTTAAAAATTTAGAGCTGAAACTCACTCCTCGCAAAAATAAGGAATAAGTTTTTTATATTATTTTTCTGTTCATTTCATTCACATTTAGATGTAAAAAAGCCCCACTATTAGGGGGCTTTAATTAAAATCAGAAAAAATAATTTATTTAAAAAGTTTATTAGTCATATTTCTATCAATCTTACTGCGATGCCCATTCTCAAAATATCGATCAACATGACACAATTTTGTCTTGGTATCACAGAATACCCCATTTGAGAGTGTGAATGCTGAAGTATCAAAATCGTCTTGAGAGAATGCTTTGTTCGCTTTGTTATTTCCTAAATATTTAGCGGTAAGCTTTTTAGATACACCCTTCTTGTCAGCGCAAATATATTTGTCACAAATAACACCCTTTTTAGGTGAATAGACACTAGAGCTGGTTTTCGCCATTGCTACGGAGCTAAGCATTAAACAAGTACATCCAAGAAGACTAAGTAGAGTTTTAGAAATTTTCATTTTTTGAACCGAATAAAATTATAAATTGTTAGGGCATTATATGAATTAGTAGCTTTTAGGAAAATCTACAGAACAGCATAAATAACAAAAAGCCCACCTTTCTATGGCTTTTAAATATCCTGTGCGATCTTCACTTACATTTTGAATCCTACAACAGAACAAGTGTTTATCATGTACAGTAAAAAATTGAAGGAAACATAATCACCTCAGAACTACTTTATTTTAGAGTGTCTTATGCTAAGTTATTTGAAGATTGAATCTTATAGAACCGTTCAACAATAATGTTCAAAAATAAGGAATAATGTATATGAGCCATTTTCAATTTCAAACCGTTCCAAATATCATCTCAGGCTTAGGCTCTATACAAGAATTACAGAATGTTTTAGCACAAAAAGGTTACGGTAAATTATTACTAGTGACCGATGCAGGAATGATCAAAAATCAGCTACACCAGCCCATTCTCCAGATTTTAGATAAGCTTAATATCGAATATGTTACTTATGCTGATGTTCAGGCTGACCCACCAGAACAAGTCGTTTTAGATGCAGCCAATTATGCAAAACAGCAAAATGTAGATGCCATTATTGGTTTTGGTGGCGGTAGTTCTTTAGATGTTGCAAAAGTAATCGCTTTGCTCGCTCACCCTAATCAAACTCAAAGTTTGCAAGAGATGTATGGCGTAAATCAGGTAACAACCTCTCGCCTCCCGCTTATCTTAATTCCAACGACAGCTGGTACAGGTTCTGAAGTAACACCTATTTCAATTGTGACTACTGGCGAGACGACCAAAATGGGGATTGTTTCTCCAGTACTATATGCCGACACTGCAATTCTTGATGCAAACTTTACTCAAAATCTTCCAGCACATATTACTGCTGCAACTGGTATTGACGCGATGGTGCATGCGATTGAGGCATATACCTCTAAGCACAAAAAAAATATTTATACCGATATTTTAGCAAAACATGCCCTTAAATTACTGAACCATAATTTACCGAAAGTACTTAAAAACGGGAATGACTTAGAAGCAAGGCAGAATATGCTTTTCGGTTCGATGCTTGCAGGTCAAGCATTTGCGAACTCACCCGTTGCTGCAGTGCATGCTTTAGCCTATCCACTTGGCGGTCATTTTCATCTATCGCACGGCCATACCAATGCATTAGTGTTGGTTGAAGTATTAAAATTTAATGCGCCGCATGCTAAACAATATTATGCAGAACTTATGCAATGGTTAGATCCATATAGTAATGGCAGCACAGATGGTTTATGCGATTTGTTTATTGACCATATGCAAAATCACTTAGACCGTAGTGGTTTAACCTTAAAACTTAGAGATTTGGGTATTGAAGAGTCCAGCCTACCTAGACTTGCTCAAGATGCCATGTTGCAAACTCGTTTATTACAAAATAACCCATGTGACATGACTGAAGCCGCTGCTTTGGCAATTTATCAGGCGATTCATTGATGACTAAACCAGTTTTAAAAACCCGCGATCAATTTAACTTCTTTTTAGACATTCAAACTCGCTGGGCAGATAATGATATCTATGGTCATGTGAATAATGTGACTTACTACAGCTACTTTGATACGGCTGCGAATGCTTTACTTATTCAAAAAACAGGTTTTGATATTCATGAAGCGAAATCAATTGGATTAGTCGTCGATTCAGCTTGTAGCTTTTTTCAAGACCTTTCATTTCCCGAAATTATTCAAGTAGGTGTCGCGATTGGTAAAATCGGTACAACTTCACTGCGTTATGAATTAGCAATCTTTAAGCAAGGCCAAGATCAAGCCTCAGCTCAAGGTCATTTTGTGCATGTGTTTGTTGATCGCGAAACGCGTAAGACCGTTCCAATATCCCAGTCGGTTCGTGAGGTTTTAGAGAATTTTTTATTATAAAAAATGAGGCAAAAAGAAAATAACTTACTCTTTTTGCCTCGTCTGGACTTAGGTCATTGCGGGGTCACTAAACGAATCTTCACCCGTTTCAACTCGACCAGCAAAACGTCGGTAATAGTATGGATCACTTTGGCTCGTGATTTCAAAATCATACCAATGCCCTACGTCAGCTAAAGCCCAATGTTGCTTAACAACTTGACCCGCTTTTACGGTAAGTTGTAACGGAGCATCTTGTCGGTATGCACAAGGTTTTACTGTCAGTAGTGCATCCTTAGTTCCTTCATTCATAAGCTCTACATAGACATCGCCGTTGGCAATGTCATAACAGACTCGAATTTCAGGTTTAACGCCACTATCAACAATACGTTGAGTATCTCCTTTAAAATGACGATGATAACCATTAGGACCGAGCACCCATAGATCATAACGGCCTAAGTTATCTTTTAAAGCATTCCATTCATCGTCTAAGGTTTTATTCGGCTCTACAACATAACGCTTTGGAATACGGTCCAAATTAAGCTTGTCATATACATGAAAAACCGCTGTTTGTTTACCAGTATTAGAGAAAATCAATTGTACCTTGCCATCTACTTTACAACGTGCACTGGTATGCAATTCATAAGGTAACCCCCGTGACAAACGTATACCACTTTGCTGAATCGGTAACTTAATATCCGTGGGTAAAGGAACGGCTGGCAAAGCTTCTTGAGTCTCTCGTAGCTCATCTGCCTGCACACGTGTTTGTTTACCGTTGAGCTGAGGTAAAACATCTGCATTTGGTGTTTTAAAGTTAAATGCACTGGTTAAATCACCACACACTGCACGGCGGTATGGACTAATATTCGGCTCTTTTACACCGAAACGTTTTTCTAGAAACATCAGCACTGAAGTATGGTCAAAAACTTGCGAATTTACCCAACCACCACGGCTCCATGGGGAAATCACATATAAGGGAACACGTGGACCTGGACCATAAACTCGTCCATCAGGTGTAGGCTGAGAATGGCTTCCTTCAGGCGCAGCATGGTCAAAATATTCATCCTGCATATCAGCACTACTTAATGTCGATTTGCCAGCATATTGCCCGTTTGTAAGCCGTGATGGTGCTGATGGCGATGGTACGTGATCAAAGTAACCATCATTTTCATCGAAGTTGATCAGCAGTGCTGTCTTACTCCAAACCTCTGGCACCGCAGTTAACGCATCAATAATTTCCTGAATAAACCATGCTCCTTGAACTGGGCTTGAAGGGTCAGGATGTTCACAATAAATTGATGGTGCATTAATCCAAGAGACTTGCGGTAACTTACCCTCACAAATGTCTCGTTTAAAAGCGTCAAGGTACTCTTCTGGTTTATTACCCGGTAGCGTATTTGCAATGCCTTTATAGAGTGGATTTTTGACATTATCAGTCGCAGCATCATAGGCTTTGTAAGGTAGTTTTTGTCCTGTATCTGCATAAGGTTTATTTGGTTCACCACCACTTGCAACTGGATAGCCAGACGCAATATTTGCCTTTCTAAATGAACGGAATGCACCAAGCATATTATCCCCCCATTCATCTGGCATATTTTGATAACAAATCCAGCTTACCCCTGCGTCTTCCAAACGTTCTGCATAGGTCTTCCATGTATAACCACGATCTGCCGTGGCTGGACTACCATCAATCCAGTCCCATTCATTATTTACAAATGAACGCTTGGTTGGTGTTGCCCCATTTGTACCTGTTAAATGAAATGATCGGTTAGCATCTGTTCCAGTATGCATAGAACAATGATAGGCATCACAAATCGTAAAAGCATTTGCAAGCGCAAACTGATATGGAATTTCTTTTTCTTTAAAGTAACCCATTGATATATCAGTTTTATGAGCTGGCCAATTCGCCATACGCCCATTGTCCCAAGCCAATTGGCTGTCGTTCCACGTATGTGGCGTACCATCTGCACGCTGTGCATTATTGGCTGTACCGTCTAAATGGAAAGGTATTAGGACTTGACCATTACTTCTAAGCTGCTCCCAAACACGGCGGCCACTCGGCAGAGGAATTGTAAAACGGTCAGCAAAACCTCGAACGCCTTTTAAGGTACCAAAATAATGGTCAAAAGATCGGTTTTCCTGCATTAAAATAATAACGTGCTCGACATCCTGAATGGTGCCAGTTTTATTGTTTGCAGGAATTGCTAAAGCTTTTTGAATACTCGATGGGAAAGCTGCCAACGCAGCAGCACCAAAGCCCATATTTAAAGAATAATTTAAAAATTTACGACGTGTAATCATGATCAAGTTCTTTTTATTATTTAAGGTTATGGAGCACAGCGCATAACAGGCTTTTTACCTGTTTCTGGTGCATTTGAATTATCATTTGCCGAGTCGTTACAACCACTCAGCAGAATCGCGCCGATTAATAAAAAATATGAATATTTAAAGGAAGCTATTCCTGTGCATTGCCTTTTCATGAAGATGTACAATCCATTTATAATCTAAAATGGCTAACATAGAAAAGTACAATGACAGTGACATGACCTGAATATTTCAATCCAGTGAAATATATGAAAATTCTATTATTCTCATATTTCCACTAGATCAAAACTTAAACTAGATTAAGGCTTTAATTGAATGTTTTGTAGTTCGCCATCAAAGGTTTCAATCAAACTTTTAATGACTGGCTGCTGTTGTAATAACTCAGCTGCTCTTTGAAAAGCTTTTTCTTTACGCGCACTTTGAATGATATATGGTGTTGCTGTATTTACAGCACCGTATTCAACTGTAAATTGAGTATCAGGCCATTGCTCATTTAATGCATCAATAAGACCTTGTTGTAATTGAGTCAACATATTTTCATATTCTTGAGGAATATGGAAAACTGTATTGCCACCAATTTGACCTTTCATAACACCATGCTGAGCAAGCTCTTGAACGGCTGGCGAAAGTTGACTAGTTCTAAACCAATATTCCCATTTTGCTAGTGTCCACTCACCTTCTAAGGTTTGCGTGGTTAGCTTCAAAATGTCTTGAGGCATAAGCTGCGCGTTATCGGTTGCACTAACTTCTTTTACAACTTCAACCTTCTCAATCGCCTCTGGGGTTTCCACCAGTAACTGTTGCTCGACAACAGGTTCTAAGGCTAAATCATGAGTAACAGGCGTATCTTGGGCAAGTGAAAAATCAGCGCTAGGCGTTTCAAATAAACCTATAGGCTCAGCACTGAAAGCTGGTTCAGGTTCAATATTTTTAGCGATGGTTTCAGCTTGAACATGTACCATTTTTTGCTCTGGTACAGGAATGAAATCTTCCTCTAGAACACTAATTGTTTCGTGAACAGGTGCAGACTCAAGACCAATCAACTCATGATGATTTGGGTCAAACACCATTAAATCCTGATTAGACCGTGGTTCAGGTTCAGGTTCAGGTTCAGGTTCAGGTTCAGGTTCAGGTTCAACCATAGCGGGTTGACTAATAACTTCAACAGGCTGAACAGTATTTACTGGAGTAATCTCCTGAGCTGTTGGCTGAGTCTGTTGACTCAAAGCTACCGCCGCTTGCTCACTTTGCTGAACAGGCGCTGACACCACAATTTCATTAGGCGCTAAAGGACGGAATGCCAATAAGCGTAAAACGCACATTTCAAAACCTTGTTCTTGCGTCACGGCAAGTTGTAGGTCTGAGCGTCCTTTACATGCAATTTGGTAATAAAGCTGTAAATCTTGAGCAGAAATCAGCTTAGACAGTTGCATAATTTTGCGATTGATTTCTTCGCTATATTTCAAGCTCAAATCAGGCAAATATTGCAAAATTGCCAATTCATGCAATGTCGAAATCAACTGATCAAGCACAAGTGAAACATCTAGTGCTTGATGTCTAAATTGCAATAAAAGCTGACTAACTTTTTCACGTTGGTTTTGATGAATCGCTAAAATCAAATCATAGATGATAGTTCGGTCAATTAGACCGAGCATTTCTTTAACATCTTGATGCTGTACAGCACCCTGACCATAAGCAATTGCTTGGTCGGTTAAAGATAAGGCATCACGTAATGAACCCTGAGCCGATTCAGCAATTTGCCAAATTGCATCTTGGTCAGAAGCAATCTGTTCTTTTTCAAGAATAGCGCCAAGATGCTTTGTAATTTCATCAACGGCTAATGGTCGTAAGGTAAATTGCAAACAACGTGAAATGACTGTAATCGGTAGCTTTTGTGGATCTGTCGTTGCAAACAGAAACTTAACGTGTTCAGGGGGTTCTTCTAGTGTTTTTAATAACGCATTAAAGGAATGCGTAGACAACATGTGTACTTCGTCAATCAGGTAAACTTTAAAACGCCCTTGCGTCGGCGCATAAGGAACGTTGTCTAAAAGTTCACGCGTATCTTCTACTTTTGTTCGTGAAGCAGCATCGATTTCAATTAGGTCAATAAAACGACCTTCATTTACCGCTTTACAAGTTGCGCATACCTCACAAGGTGTAGAAGTTACACCTGTTTCACAGTTCAAACACTTGGCTAAAATACGTGCAATTGTAGTTTTACCTACACCACGCGTTCCTGTAAATAAATAAGCATGATGAAGACGGCCACGTTCCAATGCACTACTTAATGCACGAGAAACAT
>Ga0308166_1001671_pt1 | contig 22714 bp, 19 predicted proteins | sample PhyCR2_2_FD_202137 | JGI IMG/M metagenome (GOLD analysis project Ga0308166, IMG submission 202137) | Phyllosphere microbial communities from UC Gill Tract Community Farm, Albany, California, United States - DLSLCC.R2 | ecosystem: Host-associated > Plants > Phyllosphere > Unclassified | place... | reverse complement strand
ATGCCCATTCAAGTGAGTACCGGCGGTTGGGCTGACCGTGCGGTGGGTTACTTGTACTGATGCACGATGGTGGGGTGCGGGTCACATGCTAGAGCAAGAAATTTTAACTTTCCCTGACTAACGTCATGTAAGCGGCTGTTTTGAAAGCGGATTGAAAGTTTCGCCAGCGGCAAACTTTTTGCCCCCGATTAAACACACATGGCTTTTTGCCCGCACTTATAGCGAAATAGTACAAGGTGAGCGTCAAGATCTTGCTAGGGTTAGCGCCAGGCGCCCCAAATCCTTGTTTCTAAATAACTTTAATAATCTTGGCGCCAAGGAATCGTCATGGTTGTGACACCTGTTCAACGCCGCTTGCTGGTAGTCGACCCCTGTGATGACTGCCACAGGCTACTACCCGGTTTGCGCACTGCCGGCTGGGAAGTGGACAGCTGTGCATTGCAGGCGGTGGGGGACCGTTCTTGCGATGTGGGCCTGCTGCGCTTGCAGCCCTGTCATCTGGAACGCCCCGAGGCGGTCAAGGAGTTGATTGGCCGCAGCGGTACCGAGTGGATCGCCGTACTCAGTCCTGAAGTCCTGCGTTTGCAGAATGTCGCAGATTTTGTCTGCGAATGGTTCTTCGATTTTCATACCTTGCCGTTCGATGTGGCCCGGGTCCAGGTGACCATTGGGCGCGCGTTCGGCATGGCGCGATTGCGGGGCAAGGGTGTCGTGCCGGTAGATGAACCCCACGAGTTGTTAGGCGACAGCCGCCCGATTCGTGAACTGCGCAAATTGTTGTCGAAGTTGGCGCCCACCGAATCGCCGGTACTGATTCGTGGCGACAGCGGTACCGGCAAAGAGCTGGTCGCCAAGACCCTTCATCGACAATCCCAGCGCCACGCCAAGCCGTTTGTGGCGATTAACTGTGGGGCGATCCCTGAACATCTGATCCAGTCGGAACTGTTCGGCCATGAAAAGGGTGCCTTTACCGGCGCACATCAGCGCAAGGTCGGACGGATTGAGGCGGCCCACGGTGGCACGTTGTTTCTGGATGAAATCGGCGATTTGCCGATGGAGCTGCAAGCCAACCTGCTGCGCTTTCTTCAGGAAAAACATATCGAGCGCGTCGGCGGCAGCCAACCCATCTCGGTGGATGTACGCGTGCTGGCGGCCACCCATGTGGATCTTGAAGCCGCGGTGGAGAAGGGCGCCTTTCGCGAAGACCTGTATTACCGCCTCAATGTCTTGCAAGTAGTCACGGCCCCATTGCGCGAGCGCCATGGCGACGTGGCGATGCTGGCCAATCATTTTTCGCGTTTCTACAGCCAGGAAACCGGCCGACGCCCGCGCAGCTTCAGCGAAGAGGCATTGGTGGCGATGGGGCAACACCCGTGGCCGGGCAACGTACGTGAGCTGGCCAACCGTGTGCGCCGCGGTCTGGTGCTGGCCGAAGGGCGCCAGATCGAAGCCGTGGACCTGGGGCTGCAAGGCCAGCAGGTACTTTCGCCGCCGATGGCGACACTGGAAGACTACAAGCACCGCGCCGAACGCCAGGCGTTGTGCGATGTGCTCAATCGGCACAGCGATAACTTCAGTATTGCAGCCCGTGTGCTGGGGATTTCCCGGCCGACGTTCTACCGGCTGCTGCACAAGCACCAGATCCGCTAGGTTGGCTCAAACTCCCATGCCCTTCTGTAGGAGCGAGCTTGCTCGCGAAAAACGTCAACGATAACGCGTGTTTCCTGAATAAACGCGGCGTCCATGGGTTTTTCGCGAGCAAGCTCGCTCCTGCAAATCAGAAGTAGTACGGGAATTTCAGGCTGAACGTAAAGTCCGGCGCGTCATCGGTCATCCCGATCGCCAGGTTCGGCACAATGGTCAGGTTATCCGACGCGGCAATCGTCATACCTACGTTGAAATAACCCGCGTTGGCATCGCTCGACACCACCGATTGCCAGTCGCCGCCGTCCGGCTTGAGCTTGCTCTTGCGCTGCACCAGATCGGAAACCGAGAACGACATGCTCATCTTCTCGTTCAAGGCGAACGCCACACCGACACCGAACTGGAAGCTGTCGCCCAGGCGTACTTTGCCTCCCACCTTCTGGTTGACTTCACTGCTGATGTCATCGAACGAGTCTTCGAAGTTGTGGGTATACGACAGCGAACCGAACAGCACCGCCGGGTCGAAGGTCTTGACCAGGGAAATGCCCGGTGTAACCGACCAGACCCCGTTGCCCGTAGGCAGGCTTTCCGGCAAGTAGAGGTTGTCGTTGTTGGGTTGCCTGACCAGCTTGATGCCGAACGGCTCTTTGCCCGTGGGCGCCTTGACGCGCACAGACACTACCGCATCCGGCAAGGTCGGCGTTTCGTCGAGGAACTTATAGGCCACGCCAAAGTTGACGTCACCGATGGTAGGGTCGCGGGTCACCGAGGCTTCCGAGGTGGCGGTGGCATCGTTGCCGGCGCCGCCGGACTGGTAGGTCGAATCGCGGTACACCACGGGGACGTTCAGATCGAACTGCCAGCGGTTGTCGACGTTGTAGCGCCCGGTAAGGTCCAGGGTCCAACTGTCGGACTTGATCCGGTCCAGGTTGATATTGCCCAGAAAGATCGAGTCCAGCGCCAGGAAGCCATTGAGGGTCAATTGGCGTGCATCGTAACGGGCATAGGTGATGCCGGTTTCCACGCTGAACTTGCCATTGCCGAAAAAGCCGCTGGCCTCGTTGTACAGGTTGCTCACACTTTGCGCAGGGGCCGAGTCGTCCTTGAGGGATTGGCCGTAGGAGCTGCCGCCACCGCCTGCACCACCTGACGCTGCGGCTGCACCCGTACCCGTGGCGGCGACAGCTTTAGCGCCTTGCTTGAAGTCGGCAGGTGATTTGGCCAGGCGCCGGGGGGCGGGCGCTGCGGGTTGATCCTCTACCTGACGCACGCGTTGCTCCAGCACGGCCAAGGCTTTTTGCTGCACGTCATAGCGTTGCTTGAGTTCCAGCAGTTCCTTTTTCAGGGTTTCGATATCGGCGTCTGGCGCGGCATACAGCACGGATGCGGGCAAGAGCGTACTTAAACAAATCACCGCGCGTAGCGATAACGATCGATGCATGAAATAAGCCGTCCTGTTCTAATGCGAAAGTGTCGAGGGTCAGCGTAGTTCAATAACCGAGCGTGCGTAGGCCTTTGAGTTGATCCAAATTGCAGTTCAACGCGCCGTTGTTCAAGCCGTTATTGTTCATCACGACGTTGAGTTGGGTGATGTTTCTGACAAGGTTGCTGTTGCCGGTCAGCACCGTACCCTGCAGCATATTGCCGCCGCCGATCTGCTGCAGGCTGTTGCCCTGGTTGTGGTTGGCCTGGATCGCCATTTGTACACCGCCGTTGTTGGCCGAAACGCTGACGCGGCCCGCCGCGCTGTCGCCGGTCACGGTGCCGCCGGCCATCAGCACTTGCCCCGTTTGCAGGTTACTGGCGGGGGCGACACCATTCTCGATGCTGATGCCCACATCGTTGTAGGCGGTGTTGCCATCGCCTGCGGTGCGCACGCTTTGGGTTACGCCCTGGCCGCTGCCGAGGCCGGCGCCACCGACCACATTACCGGTGCCGGTGTTTGGCAGGCTGCCGTTACCCGTGGAGCCGGTGGTTTGCACATAGAATTGCGGAGTAACGGTGGTCTTGTCGATCTGCATGTTGGCCGTGCCGGTAATGCGGTCACCGACGGCGTTGGTCCAGGTGCTGCTCATGACAATGCCGAAGCTGATGATGCGCCCCGGCATTACGTAACGGCCACGCAAGTCGGCCATCTCCGCGTCCTTGAGTTCGATCGGTTTGAAAGCCGATGAAGCATAGGCGGGCATAGAGGCTGCCAGACACAAGACCGTCAGCCAACGGAAAGTGTTCATCTGCTGCTCCTGGGGCGTCCTGCCCCTTATTGCGCTTCTAGAAGAAGTCGCTCTGGATAAAACCGAAATCCATCAACTCGGCATCGCCCACGGGCCGGAACTCGTTCAACTGGTTCTTGGCAGTCAGCGGAGTGGGCGGGTCGAGCAAGACGTTGGCCTTGTCGTAACCTTCGCCCAGCACGGCAAACACAATGCCATTCCAGCCTTTGACGAAGTCGTCACGGGAATAGCGCTTGTGCCCCAGCACGGGATCGCCGATATACACCCAGTCCTTGTCGGCCCGCTGCATCACCACAAAGTGCTTGTAGCCACGAATTTCCAGCAGCACCACCACGGGAATCTTCACCGTCACCAGAGTATCGGCTGCGATCTTGTAGCCGCGGGCACGCATACCGATGCTTTCGAGGTAGCGCTTCATGTCCAGCATGGAAAAGCCTTGGGTGCGCACCAGGTCCTGGTCGGCGGTTACCAGCATCCCTTTGATGATGTGGTCTTCGTCGACGTCCAGCCAATAGGCCTGGCGCAGGATGGTCGCGAGTGCCGCGGCACCGCAGCTGAAATCGGTTTTCTGTTCCACCAGGTTGGCGAACCGGCGCTCACGGATGCTCTCGACCTTCTTGAAGATCACCGCACCGCCGGGCATGGCGGAAATCGCCATGGTGCCTGCCCAGGTCGTGCCGGTGAGCAACATCAAGAGGGTGAGGGTCGCGATACGCATGATCGAATGACCTGTTGGACACTGAAATAAAAAGGGCCTTGTTGCCAAGGCCCCGTTGGATCAGAAGCGCACGCCGCTGCTGCAGACGCTGCAACCCTGGCCGATCGACAGGCTGTTGCTGCCCTGGTTGCCCGCACCGGATTGCAGGTTGACGCCTACGTTGCCGGAGTTGCGGTTGACCGAGTTATCGAGGCTTGCGTTGTTGGACACGTATTGAGCTTTGCCGCCATAACCGTGGCTGGAGGCAGCGGTGTTGAGGTAGCTATTGGCGAGCGAGTTTTGTTCGGTGTTAGCAGCTGCGGCGATGTTTTTGCCGTCGGCGGTTGTAATTGCCAGGTTGTTTTTACCCTGGTTGCCTTGACCTGCTTGACCGTTGTAACCCACGTTGCCGGAGTTGCCGTTAACCGCATTGTCCAGGGAAGCGTTGTTTTGCGTGCCTTTGTTAATGAAATTGTTCAGACCGCTATTTTGATTGACATCGACCAGGCCAAATACGGATGCAAAGTCGCCTTTGGCGCTGGAAATGGCGGCAGAGTTGTCGGCCTGGTTGCCACTGCCAGACTGCACGTTTACGCCCACGTTACCGCTGTTGCCATTGACTGAGTCATCGGCAGACGCGTTGTTTTCGGTTTTAGTGTCGTCGAATTTGTTGCCCGCGCTGTTTTGTACATCCGTAACGACAGCGGCAACTACTCCAGTCGGCTGAGGCGCAGGGTGCCAGCCACCCGCTTGAGCAGCTGCTGCCATGAGTGCGGCGAGAGCGAAAACCAGAGGTTTCAGAGCCATTTGAGGTTTCATGGTGTTTCTCCTTGCTTCTAATTAGTTGGGTTAAGTGTTGGTACGGTCTAACTAACGTCTACCAAGCGGTTACTTGATAGTGATGCCCAGGGTGTTAGCCACTCGGTTCCCCACCCCGGCACTCTGGTTCACCTGAATCACTCCTCGGCTGCCGGTGAAGGCCTGGTCGCTGGTCGCGACCTGGCGGCTGCCAGTGGTGGAGGTGAGCCCTGAGTCGGTCAACTGCGTCGTGTTCTGTTGCAACAGGACGCTGTCATCGATGCTTTGCGGGCCAGGGTTGAGGCTGATCCGCACCGCGTTGATTGATTGGTTATTGGCCCCGGCCGACTGGTTAACGCCCAACACGCCGTTGCCATTGATAAATGAAGCGCCCTGAATCGCCACCTTGGCACTCAAGGACGGGTCGACATTGCCGTCGAGCCGCTGGATATTCACATTGCGGGCCTGGCCATCGAGCGCGATTGCGCGGCTGTTGGACATCTGCTGCTGGTTGCCGGCTGCCTGGTTGATCGACAGCACGCCTTCGTAATGTTGGCCGCTGTTGTTGATAACGGCGGTGTTGTCGGCCATTGCCGAGGCGCTGCCCAGCAGGGCGATGGTCAACAGAATGCGCTTCATCATTTGCCCCCCAGCATGTTGCCCAGGTTGTTCAAGGGCGCCATGCCGCGCTGGATCGAACCATTGATCTGCCCAGCCATGCTGCTGCCCGCGCCATGGCCGGCGGCTGCACCGGCGCCCTGGGTCGACAGGCTGTTTTGCGTGGCGCTCAGGCCAGACAGGTTGCCGTTGGGCTGGATGGATCGCGCAAGGCCCGAACCGCTGCGGATGCCGCCAATGTCCAGATCACTGAGTTCACCGGAGGTGGCACTGATGATTTCTTTGCTGGGGTTGGCGTTGGCAGTGGTGGGGTATGGATCGGGGAGGGAGGTGCGCCCGTACATGTGACCCTGCACGGTTCGCCCTGTCACGATAACGCCATCGCCCGCATGGCTGATGCCGGCGCTGAGCACGCAGCTGATCAGCAGTACGGTTATCGAGGCGTGTGTGAGTGTGATCACGGCGGCAGTCCTTGTTCTGAACGCTGACCCTAAACAGCGTTGTCAGAGAAAGAGCAGAACCCGTGCCGCTTTTCGTTTACATAGAAAATTCAATAGGTTGCGGTTTTGCTGCGCGCATCAGCGATGGCAGTGTTTCAAGCATGAAACAGTCGCTGGGCGCCGCGATATGCCCGGCCACACTCGTTAACTGTGTCAGCGATGAAACAGTCTCCATGACAGATGCATGAATCCGCAGCCGCTGGGCGATTCAGCGTACCTGGGTGTTTCAAAAGTGGACACTGAAGTAAAAAAGCGCGCCTCAGCCCCTAATGCCAGTCAGTTAATCGTACATCGCCCTCTGTAGGAGCGAGCTTGCTCGCGAAAAACTTCAACGATAACGCTTGCTTCCTGAATGAACGCGGCGCCTATGAGTTCTTCGCGAGCAAGCTCGCTCCTGCAAAAGCCTTAACTGACTGGCATTAGCCTCAGCCCCTGGGCGTTTTACCCGGGATGGAGTTGAGTACGGGGTTGCCATCCTGGTTGCGGGTCAGGTAGACCGGCAGGACCTTGGGCAGGGAAGGGATGAGGTTGTTGACCTCGCTGAGGTTATAGATGCCACCAATGCGAATGCTTCCGGTACCGGCATCTGCCAGCATCACCGGCTTGTTCAGGTATCGGTTGATCAGCGGCAACGCATCGGCCAAGGCGAGGTTATCAAGCACCAGCTTGCCCGTACGCCAGGCAAGCGCAGGGTCATTGGGTTTGATCGCGGCGACTTGCGGCGTGGCGTCGCCGCGGTGGTAGCTGGCCTGCATCCCCGGCGTCAACGGCACGCTGCCATGCACCGTGTCGCTGGTGATCTGCACCGAACCTTCCAGCAACATTACCCGCACCTGGTCCTCGTACTTCCACACATTGAACTGGGTGCCCGTCACCCGAACCTGGCCTTCGCCAGCCTGCACGATAAACGGGTGCTCGCTGTCATGGGTGACGTTGAAAAATGCTTCGCCCTTGGCCAACTTCACCTGGCGACGATCCTTGTAGTGGCTGTAGACCAGCTCGGTGCCCAGGTTCAACTCCACCTGACTGCCGTCGCCGAGGGTAACTTTGCGCAGCCCGTTGGTGGCGTCAAACCGCTCATATGAGCTTGGCAACCAACCGGCTTCCCAGCCCGTGAAGGCGGCCAGCGGCAGAGCAGCAAGGCAGATGGCTGCTGCCACCGCATAAGAGCGCCAGCGTTTGCGAGGCTTGAGCGGCACCACAAGCGGTGCAGGCGCATTGCGGGGCAAATGATCGGCCACGTCCCAGATTTCGAGCATCGCGGCATATTCGAAGGCGTGCAGCGGGTGGGCATCGTGCCAATGTTCGAAGGCCTGACGTTCAGCCGCCGTGCAATCGCTGGCGTGCACGCGCATACACCAATGCGCAGCGGCGTCGGTGATGGCGTCGTATTCGGCTTCTGAAAGGGACTTTTCGGTCATTTACTCATCCTGATTTCCCGCATTCTACCCCCCGAGCCCTACGCCGAGAACAGCATCATGGCGATTGCATATCAATTGGAACTTATTCTTGTTTAAACGCGCCTAAAAAATCAGGAAACACACTGTCATCCACCAAGGAGTACGAACATGTTGAAGAAAACCTTAGCCGCCCTGTGTGCAACCACCGCGCTGTTGAGCGCCGGCGCTGCGCTGGCAGACAAGCCGGGTGCGGGCTGGATTCCGATTGAAAAAGCTATTGAAGTGGCGAAGACCAAGGCTGGGTATGTCGAAGTTTATGCCGCCGAAGCCGACGACAACGGCTACTGGGAAGTCAAAGGCCGTAAATCCGACGGCGTGGTGTATGAAGCACGAATCGACGGCGCCTCGGGCAATGTCCTGCGTGACCAGAAAGATTGATTCACGTGTTGGGGGCCTGCTCAGGCCCCCTCATCCAGCATGCGCCCCAGATGCGTAACCAGGTAACTGACCGAGTCGGCGTTGGATAGAATGACGTCAATACGCTTGTCGACATTGCTCATGAAGATTTGTCGGGCCTCATTCAGGGTCTTGGCGCCGGTGATGCTCAGGACTCTGCGTTTGAGGGCGTTGGTGGTAGTGAAAAAACCGTAATCCTCCCAGGTATTGGATATGTCATCCCATGCCTTGAATAGCATGTTTGCCGGCGTCAACGTCGACAGCCCGGTCGTTTGCAAATCATCCTGACGCGTCTTCACCGCCTGAGCACCCGGCTTTGCCGTATCGATCAGGTCGCGGAAGGGTTCTATGCTCCGCAGGTAGGCAATGTCTTCTGTCTTGAACCTCAGGTGCGTCAGCTCATGGATCAGAGTAGAGGCTCTGGCATGGGCGAACATGTCAAAAGGTTCACTCAGAATGGTGGCGTATTCAGCCAGGTTCGGGTGGAAGAACCTTTCGAACAAGTACACTTTTCGTTCGCTGTCATCGAGAAGCACCATCGCGTACTCATTGGTGGGATCGTTCACGCTTTCACCGCTGACAAGGCGCATTGATTCAGGGCCGATCAAGGTGGGGTCGCTTAACTCATCCAGTATTCCATCGATGATGTCCTCGATTTTCTTTACCTGGGCCGGGTTCAGATTGAGAGTACCGAACAGGTCGCACAAGAACAGGCCTACCCGGCTATCAGGCTTGAGCAGCTCTGCAAAGTGCTGGATGTTGCGCTTGCAGTTGACGGCGTAGTAAGTCGATACGTTGAAGGCTTCGTTGATGACTTGGGCTTTCCAGCTCGACACTGCGGCGATTGCCCTTATACCCAGCGCTTCAATATTGATGTCGCGTCTTTCGGCCCGTCGCACTTTTTGCCGCGTCCAGGCCTGGCCGAAGCGGGGCGTGTGTATGCTCAGGTCCACTACCCATTTGCCATCAGCATTGCGACCAACGTAGGGGCCCTGCTGAGCGTCGTTGTCCAGGCGCCAGTGCGCCTTGGTTTTCTTCACCGGATACACCTTGCCTGCCAGCGGCACGTAACTCTTGACGCCCGCCTTATCCCTGTAGACATGGGTAGAGGTATCCAAATCAAGGTTCTCCAGGGCGATGTCGTAGCCCTCCAGGCGCTGCAACCGTGTCCGCGAAGTGGCGGTGACGTCCCGCAATCCCGGGGTAGTGACGGTGGGCAGGTTGCCTTCCGGCAGGTCGACCAGGCCAGCCTCATCGGGCGGCGGGGTTTCGCTGCCATCGAGTTCGCTGTACAGGGCGGCCATTTGCACCACGGCCAGGATGAAGTCCTTCATCGCGGCTTTCCACTGGTGCAGTTGCAGCGCTTCAGCCGAGCGCTTGACCAGCTTGTAGCTGCGCCAGACCACAAGTGGATAGGCGAGTTTGCCTGCCATGAAGTGCACTGCCGTGGGTATGCCCTTGCCGAGCACGCCAACCACTTTATCCCACAGCAGCCTGGAGCCTTTTTCGAACTGGCAGGCGAGCATTTTTAGCAGGATCAGCGTGTTCTCACTGAATAAATAGTGCAGCAGGTTGCCGGTCACTGCAGATGAGGCCAGGCTCATATCCGAAGAGCGATGAAGGTTGTTTTGCAGCAAGCTGCGGTAAACGGCCTGGTGCGGATCTTCCAGGTGCTGGATGACCCAGTCCTGCAGCTCCCCTGGTCGCTCCACTTCATCCAGCAGCGCTTGCTCGTTGTCATATTGCTTGAGCACATGGTTTTCACTGTAGGGCGCATAGAGCACTACCGGGCCGGCCTCTTTATTGCCAGGGCTGATCAGGTACATACCCAATACCTTGGCGGCAGTGGCGCCTGCGGTTGCCACCAGCTCCACGGGCCGGATCAGCGTCGATACGTCCTTCAGCGCCGCACGTGCCAGGCCGTCAGGCATGTCGAATACCTGCTGGACCAGGCTCAAGGCCTTGCTTGACAGGCGTTCTTGCAGATGTTGCTCGTGGGCGTATTGCAACACCTGCCATGGCAGTTGCCGACAGAACAGGCGCCGGCGTTTGCGTGCAGCTTCCGTCTGGGTGTCCATCTCGGTTTGCAATCGCTTTTGGTACACCGATTTCAAGTCCAGTTGCCGCACCAGTTGAACCAGCGCATTGGCGTCCAGGGTGTCCGGCAGCGGTGTGGCGGTACGCGAGCGGGGGCGGATAGTCTGGTTGTTCAGGTCCGGCCAGTGACGCAAGGCAAAATCGGTCAGGCTGTAGTCATGGATGTCGAGGGCTTGGTGCACGGGAATCAGCACATCATCGGGGCTGATGGCCTGCTTGGGAAAGCGTCCCTTGAGCAATTTCGACAGGGCCTCAAGGGTGTGCTCGCCAAGGGTGGGGATGCCTTGCAGGTAGTCTTCCTCTTCCGGGGCGCTGTTGTGGTATTGCTCAAGCAGTTCGGCATGGAAGATCTGCTCGTTGGCGGGCGCCATTGCCAGCCACACGGGCAGGGCCTGCTGGGTGACCATGGCATCGGCCAGCGCCTTGGCTCGGGCAAGGTTGGTGGGCGCCGGGATCTGCAGGATCTCATCCAGGCGGTCCTGCAGGGCGCGCGCGGGCAAGTCCATGGCCAGCAGTTGGTCCACCGAGTCCATAACGTAATCGCCGTAGGTGTTCAGGCGATTGTCCAGCAGGTTATCGTCAATACGTTGCAGCGCCGCCAGGCGATACACCTGATGAGGCACACGCTGGGACATTGACAGGTTTTCCAGCAGCGAGAGTCGTTTGATCGGATGCGCCAGGCGCTGGGTGAGCGCCTCGCGCAGGGCCGAGACCGATGCAAAAACCTCATGACCACGCCTGGGCGTCCATAGGATCGCCTGGCCCGAATTCTTGGGATCAAGGCCACCACGCTCGGTCAGTACAAACAGTTTGGCCAGCGGCAGCAGCGCGTCGGACGTACCCTGTTGCAACGCCAGCGCATAAGCATCCGGGAGAAAACCGTTGACCCCATGACGGGTCAGGCGCACCAGGCTGTCAGTTCGCAGGACTGCATCAAGAATGGCATGGCTGCGGGGCGTCAGAGTTTTACCCAGCAGCCGCAGTTCAGCCTCGCTGCGCAGGCCAAACAACATCGAGTGCGCGTGCTTATCGCGGATGTTGTTCAGGAACAGGCGCGGGAGTTCACGCATCTCGTGGCCGGCAAACACCTTCAAGACCCGTTCGATCATATTGTTGAAGGTTTTGAGGGGCATGTTATTGAGCTTCAGGGCGACACCCTGGTTGCGTTCTGCATAAAACCCGGTTCTGGAAGACACCGGGAGCGGCTTGCTCTCCTGGCCGAGGCGCTCGATGAAATGTTCAACCATGCTCAGGGAAGACACAGGCGCGCGCTCCTCACGCTGCTCGGCGCGGGACGCGTAAGTGTTGACGTAAACCTCGTCGGCCTTGAGGTCCAGTCGTTGGGTTTGCAGTTCCGTGTTCAGGGCCAGGGTGGCCATGCTGCGCAGTGTAGGGTGCTTAAGGCGCTCAATCTGCAATCCTTCCTCGGCAGCGCGCAGGCGTTGCAGGTGCAGCTTGGCGCGCTCGGCTTGCACCGTGGAGGGGCGGCCATTGCCGCTGCTGACGGGATGTATCGTCCAGCGCCCATTGGTGTCCAGGTCGGCCAGGCGACTGTCGAGCATGGTGCGGATGTCCAGGGCGTAATCGAGCAATGCTTCCAGGTCCACCTGGCCGGCGCTGCTGCGATAGAGGCCCAGGGCATGGTTCATATTACTGGTCTGCTTGGCGGCGATGTCTTCGATCATGTCGGTGAACACGTGCCCGGTGACGGGGTGTGCGGCAACGTTGATCTGGTCCAGGCCGATAAAGGTGTTGCGCTCGTCCAGCGACAGGAAATTGAGCAGCTCATCTTCGTGCCCGGCGGCGGTGAGCATGGTCAATAGTGTGTCTTTGAGATCATCCAGATCCTTAAGTACCTGCAAGCCACGGGATTGGGTGTAAAGGTAGGCATGGCTGTCATGCAGCATCAGGGTACTGGCCAGTTCCACGTAGTGCTGGTACGGCGCATAGATGCGCACTTTTTCCACGCTCAGTTCGGCGGCGTAGGTGCTGCGAGCGCCCTGGTCGCTGAGGAACAGGGCCTGAAGCATATGGCTTTCGTCAGCACTGAGGATGCCGCTCTGGCGCTTGAGCAGCACATCGAGGCGGAACTTGTCAGCCAGGATTTGCGCGAACAGGTCAAGGCGTGAGGTGCCGCTGTCGATGTCTTCGTTCCAGTAGGTCTGCAGCAGGCTCTCGAGCAATTTGGACAGCGTACTGCAGGTTTGTTCGATGAGCGTGTCCCAATACTCGCGGTCTTGTTGCAACTGGGGCTGGGTGAGGTGGCTGGTGACGTGCTTGGGGTTGATGAATTCGCGAGTTTGCCCCAGGGGCCAGGCATGTTTGACATAGAACTGCAATAACGCATCACGTAACGACAGGGAGTCGATCCAGCGTCGATCGGTATCCGTCGGGCTTTGGAGAAAGCAGTTCACTTGCGTTTGCCGCTGATCCAGGCCAGGGAAATAAGGGTGCGCCATGATGCCTAGCAGCGTGTCGAGCATGGCGGACAAGGTCGGGGTCTTCTGCAAGTGCTCAAGCATTGATTGCACGTTGGCCTGTTGGCAGGCCTGCAGGGTTTGTTGCTGGTCCTCCATGACCGCACCCAGGACCGGCGAAGTGGTCAGTGTCGGAACGCTACCCGCCGGCAGGCTGTTGCGCTGTGCAATTGACAGGAAACTGAGCAATTGCACGCGCTGCACCGAATCAGCCAGCTCCTGACTGACCTCGGCAAGCAGCGAGGCATGGCTGTCAAACACCTGGATACCGCCATAAGGCGTGTACAGCAGAGCCTTGTCACCGTCGGGCGTGGAACTCATCACAAACGCGCCGGCGAGTGGGATCGCAGCCTGCCCCGACACATTGATCAATAGCTTTTCCACTCGCATGGGCGGGCTTTGCAGACGGGTATCCCGACGGCTGGCGTCGCTGGCGTAATACACGCCGTGCAGCCATTCCAGATCCTTGACGGTGAACCCCAGGGCGCGTTCGCGCTCGCTCAATGTCGAGCGATTGACGGGTAGCAGGAACTCGTCGAAAAAATAGGGCGGGGTGACACGGGTCATCGCCTGTCTCCAGCGTGAATAGGAAGACACAGGTTAGGCAGGCCCCGATGACTGGCGGGGGTAACTATTGAGTCTCGTCGTAAGTTGACAGTGAGCGCTGCAGGTGGTGTTTAATCGACGGCCTGGATGTCCATTCGTTGCCCCTTCCAATCATAAAAATGGAGCTTCAAATGTCTGCGCAGTCTCCGACAGTTGTCACGGCCTTCATAAGCTTCACTGAGTTGGTGGGGGTGCTCCAACAGATTTTCGTCAGGCACGGCACCTCGCCAGAAGTGGCGGCGATCCTTGCGCACAATTGCGCCAGCGCTGAACGTGATGGCGCTCATAGCCACGGTATTTTTCGTATCCCGGGTTACCTCTCGACCCTGGCCAGCGGTTGGGTCAATGGCGCCGCCGTGCCGATCGTGACCGACGTCGCGTCAGGCTTCGTACGGGTGGACGCCGCCAATGGGTTCGCCCAACCCGCTCTGGCGGCCGCGCGTGCGTTGCTGGTGAGCAAGGCCCGCAGCGCCGGCATTGCGTTACTGGCTATCCACAATTCCCATCACTTTGCGGCCTTGTGGCCGGACGTCGAACCTTTCGCCGAAGAAGGACTGGTTGCGCTCAGTGTGGTCAACAGCATGACCTGCGTGGTGCCCCATGGCGCTGATCGCCCGTTGTTCGGCACCAACCCCATCGCGTTTGCTGCGCCGCGGGCCGACGGCGCGCCGATTGTGTTCGACCTGGCCACCAGCGCCATCGCCCATGGCGACGTGCAGATCGCCGCGCGCAAAGGCGAACGGCTGCCACCGGGCATGGGCGTCGATAGCCTCGGCCAGCCGACCCAGGACCCGAAAGCCATTCTGGAGGGGGGCGCGCTGTTGCCGTTCGGTGGGCACAAGGGGTCGGCGTTGTCGATGATGGTCGAGTTGCTGGCGGCGGCGCTGACAGGCGGCAATTTTTCGTTCGAATTCAATTGGGCCGATCATCCCGGAGCGCGCACGCCCTGGACCGGCCAATTGCTGATAGTGATCGATCCGCGCAAAACCGCCGGGCAAAGCTTTGCCGAGCGCAGCCAGGAACTGGTGCGGCAGATGCATGCGGCGGGGTTGCGGCGATTACCGGGGGATCGGCGCCATCGCACACGGGCGAAGTCGCAGGAAGCAGGCATAGAGCTTGACGCGCAGGACCTTCGGCAACTGCGAGAACTGGCGGCGGGGTGAAACAGGCTGCGCCATGGGAGCAGCCCGTGCTGATCAGTTACGGCGACCCAGCAGCAGGCCCACAACCAGACCAAAGCCTGCGGAAATGGCCACGGTCTGCCACGGATGACCGCCGATGTAGGTCTCGGTGGCGTCCACGACCGGCTTGCTGCGCTCACGGACGCTGGACACCGAATCCAGGGCTTGCTTGAGTTTGATGGCAACCTGCTCGCGCAGGGTTTCACCTTCCTCGCCTACCAGCGATGCGCTGCTTTTGAGCAGTTTGTCCGATTCTTCGATCAGCGCAGTCAATTCGCTGAAAGCTTGATCCTTGATTTGTTCTTCGACGGCTTGGGCGGCGGTTTTGCGGGCCATGTGTGACTCCTTGCAAGTGAATGTGACAGTGAACAATGGAGTATCGGGCAGCGGCAAAAGTTGCAGTTATTTTGCGAACCGTCCATTTGCGGCACAATGGGGATCAGGCCCTTTGGGCCTACAGTGTAAGATGTCAGTCATTTGTGCAGCAGGTAATTCAACATGAGCTTCAATCTCGCCAACAAGACCCTCGCCGAACGCGCCGAGCTGGAAGACGAAAAGTCGCGCCTCTACGACCTGTGGCAAACCAACCTGGGCAAAGCCAAGGGCGAAGCCGCCCGTTTGTTCGGCGAGCGCGCCAAGCGCAAGGGCAAATGGGCCGAGTGGGTTCGCGCCGAACTTGACGGCATGTCGCCGCCGGAGTTTTCCAATATGGTGCGCAGTGAAGTCAACAAGCTGATGGCGGCGGCGAAATAAAGCACGCCACGATCGCCTCGCGCACCTTGAGCAACAGCGGATCAAGCTGGGCCTGGGTACGCCAGCCCAACTCCACCGGGTAGTGCGGCAGCGCCAGCGGGCAGGGCAGCACACGCAAGCCGGTCATCCGTGCAATCGCTTGGGCCGCATGACCGGGGATAGTCGCCACCGCCGTACTGCCTTTGAGCAGGTACGGCAGCGCCGCAAAGTGGCTGGTGGACGCACATACCTGGCGGCTCAAGCCCTGCGCCGCCAACCCTTCATCGGTAATACCGATAAACCCGCCTGACGACACCAGCACATGGTCGCGTGCGATGAATTCTGCAAGCTCGATACCTTGCTGGCCGGGTGCCAGGCTGCCTGGGTCCACCAGGCAACGGTAGTCACCTTCGCCCAGCACTTGCCGACTCAGCCTGCGCTCGGCAAACCCGCCGGCGGTAATGGCCAGGTCCAGGTTGCGGTCGAGCAGGGCAGCCGCAACGATCTGGCTGTGGGTCTGGCGAAAGATCACCCGCAGTTTCGGCAGGCGCTGTGCAATGGCGTCCATCAGCTGCCGGCCGTAGGCGATTTCGAAATCGTCCGACAGACCTAATACCACCGATCGCCCCTGATAATGCGGGTTATCCGGGTGGATCATCGCCAGGCTTTGTCGGCAGCGGTCCAATGCCTCGCTGATCACCGGTTTCAACTGATTGGCCCGCAGGGTGGGCGCCAGGCCGCGGCCGGTGCGCACGAAAAGTGGGTCGCCATATAGTTCGCGTAAACGCCGCAAACCGGCACTGATTGCCGATTGCGTAACACCCAGGCGCAGTGCGGCACGGCTGGCGCTGGACTCGTCGTGCAGGGCTTCGAAGGTTTTCAGCAGGTTCAGGTCAACCTGGGCGATATTCATTTGGCTCATATCATTTAGCACTCAGGTGGGCTTTATTCATGATCGAGTCTGGCCGGAGAATGGGCAACCCTTATTACCGGAGTGAGCGCAATGCCCGTATCGATCGTCGCAGCCCTGCAAATCGGCTCCTTGCCTGGCGGCAAAGCGCAAACCCTGGCGCAGATCCTGGCCTATGAAGATGAAATCCAGCGCAGTGGCGCGCAGTTGGTGGTGATGCCTGAGGCGTTGCTGGGGGGATATCCCAAGGGCGAAAGCTTCGGCACGCAATTGGGCTATCGCCTGCCCGAGGGCCGTGAAGCCTTTGCGCGGTACTTTGCCAATGCTATCGACGTGCCGGGCGTGGAGACCGACGCGCTGGCCGGGTTATCGGCGCGTACCGGTGCGAGCCTGGTGCTCGGCGTGATCGAGCGCAGTGGCAGCACGCTGTATTGCACCGTGCTGTATTTCGAACCGTCGAGCGGTTTGGTCGCCACGCACCGCAAACTCATGCCGACCGGCACTGAGCGGCTGATCTGGGGCAAGGGCGATGGCTCAACCTTGCCGGTGATTGACGCGGCTGTCGGGCGTATCGGCGGGGCGGTGTGCTGGGAAAACATGATGCCGCTGTTGCGCACGGCGATGTATGCCAAGGGCGTGCAGGTGTGGTGTGCGCCCACGGTGGACGAGCGTGAAATGTGGCAGGTGAGCATGCGCCATATTGCCCATGAAGGCCGCTGTTTCGTGGTGAGCGCTTGCCAGGTCCAGGCATCACCGCAGGCGTTGGGTGTGGAAGTTGCAAACTGGCCGGCGGAGCGCCCGCTGATTGCCGGCGGCAGTGTGATTGTGGGGCCCATGGGCGACATTCTGGCAGGGCCATTGCTGGGGGAGGCGGGGTTGTTGAGGGCGCAGATCAATACAGATGATCTGGTGCGGGCACGCTACGACTATGACGTAGTGGGGCATTACGCCCGGCCCGATATTTTTGAATTGGTGGTGGACGAGCGCGCCAAGCCCGGCGTGCGCTACATCACTGATTGAACCGGGTCAACCCAAGGCTTTTGTAGGAGCGAGCTTGCTCGCGAAAAACCCATAGGCGCCGCGTTTATTCAGAAAGCACGCGTTATCGTTGACGTTTTTCGCGAGCAAGCTCGCTCCTACAGAGGGTTTGCCAGGATCAGATCACTCGCGTATCACCAGGTGGCTGTATTGGGCAAATCCAGAGTGCCACGCTCTATAAAGCGCATGGTGCCAAACAATCCGCCCGCCAGTTTGCCGCGCAGCACATAGGGCAGGTTATTCAGGCTTTGGGTCTGGCTCAGGCCCAGGGTTTGGCGCAACACCGAGAACGCTGAAACACTGACCGGGACCATCAGCACCGTCTCGGAAAAACGGGGGATGCTGCCGGCCTGGTCGCTTACCCCGGACGCCAACGGCCGGCCATTGACTTCCAGGTCCAGCGCCACGCCGTTGTAGTCGATTGCCGTTTCATTGGGGTTCTGCACCCGCAGCTTCACGGCAAAACGCACTTCCAGGTCCTGGCTTTGCAGAGGCTCGATGCCCACCACGTTGATATTCACCGGGTCGCGATTGGGGAACAGCGCGCAGGCGCTCAAGCTCAGCAACAGCAATGAAAGAACCATGAGCTTGCGCATATAAAAGTGCTCCTACTGTTTCGTGACGTCCGGGTCCTGCATGACCTTGAGGGTAGAGGACTCCGGATCGAATTCATCTTCTTCCAGCTCTATGAACTCTTCGGGCAGGAAAATGTTCAGCAGGATTGCACAGAACGCGCCCACAGTGATCGGCGATTCGAAGATGTTGTGCAGCGCCTTGGGCAAGTCGCGCAGCACTTCCGGTACGGCGGCGACGCCCAGGCCCATCCCCAGGGAAATCGCCACGATCAGCACATTGCGCCGGTGCAGGCCGGCTTCGGCGAGGATCTTGATCCCGGCCACGGCTACGGTGCCGAACATGATCAGGGTCGCGCCGCCCAGTACTGGTTTGGGCATCAGTTGCAGCACCGCGTCGATCATCGGGAACAACCCCAGCAGCACCAGCAGCCCGGCGATAAAGTACGCCACGTAGCGGCTGGCTACGCCGGTCAGCTGGATCACGCCGTTGTTCTGGGCGAACGTCACCATCGGCAGGCTATTGAAGGTGGCAGCCATCGCCGAATTGAGACCATCGGCCAGCAGGCCGGATTTGATGCGCTTGATATACAGCGGGCCCTTGACCGGTTGCTGGGAGATCATCGAGTTGGCGGTCAGGTCACCGGCGGCTTCCAGGGGCGAAATCAGGAAGATCACCGCCACCGGGATAAACGCCACCCAGTCGAACGAGAAACCGTACTTGAACGGCACTGGCACACTGATCAACGGTACCTGGGGCAGGGCGGCCATGTCGACGCGGCCCAGCCACCACGCGACGAAGAAGCCCAGGCTCAAGCCGATCACGATCGAACCCAGGCGCAGGAACGGGTTGCTGAACCGATTGAGAACCACAATGGTCAGCAGCACCAGCGCCGCCAGGCCCATATTGCCCGCGGCGCCCAGGTCGCTGGCGCCATAGCCGCCGGCCATGTCGGTGACCGCTACCTTGATCAGCGACAGGCCCATCAGGGTAATGATGGTGCCGGTGACCACCGGCGTGATCAGCTTGCGCAGCTTGCCGATAAACTGGCTCAGCACCACCTCGATAAACGCCGCAAAAAAGCAGATGCCAAAGATCGTCGAGAGGATTTCATCGGTGCCGCCGCCCCGGGCCTTGACCATGAAACCAGCGCTCAAGATCACACTGATAAAGGAAAAGCTGGTGCCTTGCAGGCACAGCAGGCCCGAGCCCACCGGCCCGAACGTGCGTGCCTGGACGAAGGTGCCGAGCCCCGAGACGAACAGCGCCATGCTCACCAGGTACGGCACCTCGCTTTCCAGGCCCAGTACACCGCCAACGATCAGGGTCGGGGTGATGATGCCGACGAAGCTGGCCAATACGTGCTGCAGGGCGGCAAATATCGCGGCGGTGAAGTGGGGGCGGTCTTCCAGGCCATAGATCAGGTCGGATTTATAGCGCGGGCGGGGGGCTTGAGCGTCAGACAAAATGAAGGCTCGGGTCGGAAAATGGAGACGAAGAATGCCAGAAAGCGGCGATGCTCAGAAGTGTAAAAAAATATTTATAAAGACCCTGCGCCAAGCACCAACCCGGCCCTGATGGGGCCTGCCTGTCAATGTTGACAGTAGACGCTGCCGCACAGCGACAGGTATTACTCGGAACATCATTCAAACCACAAAGATGAGGTGGAGTATGGTTTCCGCAAAAAATGAAAAACGCTCTGAAGAATCACTGCCGGCGCCTGTTATTCCTGGAGAGAAGAACCCGGAGGGATTGATTTCCAGCGCTGATGCGACGAAAGGCTTTCGATTTGAATGTAAAGTTAATCAAGCGTATGAGGGTGATGTGCTTGGCATTCTATTGGATAACGGGCAACTGCCCATCCTTCAGGAACTGATTAAGGATGACATAGGACCTGAAGGTCGATTGTTTGAGTTCACCTTCCCTGTTTCTCTGGCCAGTGAAGGTACTCATAACCTGAGGCAGCAGCTCAATAGGGAACAGCCGTCGCCTGAAAAGCGGTTCATCATCGATTACACACCTCCTTACTCACACGAAAGGCCGCCAGAGCCTTCACCGCCTACCGATTTGCCCGGTGGTAAAGTCACATCCGTTTATCTTGAGGATAAAGGCGGCGTGTTGTTTTCATTTGAGGATCCGAAGGGTTGGGCGCCAGGGGATACCATGAGACTCTACTGGAACAGGTCTCCAGGCGGAGATTTTTCTTTGGAGCCCGTGCCGCTGAAGGAATTCGGTAACACCTACTTTCTGCCAGCCACCACTATACGTAGTGCAGGGGCCGGGGGGGTTTATCTTAATTACCAGTTAGAGGATCTCGCAGGTAATTTGAGTCCGCGTTCTCTACCATTGCCCCTTAAGATCGATATTTGAAATGCAATCAAATGTGGGAGAGGGCTTGCCCTCGATGGCGGTGGGGCAGTGACAGATAAGCTGGCTGGCCCATCGCTATCGGGAGCAAGCCCCCTCCCACAGGGGGTCACTGTTTCCAGACGGTCGGGTTCACCAGGTTTTTCGGCCGCTCGCCTGATAACGCCTGCAACAGATTATCCACCGCACACTTGGCCATCGCCTCTCGCGTTTCATGGGTGGCCGAGCCGATATGCGGCGTGGCTACCACGTTGTTCAAGCGCAGCAACGGCGAGTCGTGGCTGAGCGGTTCCTTCTCGAACACATCCAACCCCGCCGCCCGAATAGTGCGTTGCTGCAACGCTTCGACCAGCGCAGCCTCGTCCACCACCTTGCCTCGCGAGATATTGATAAAGATCGTCTCCGCCCCCATCAATGCGAACTCTTGCGCGCCGATCAGCTTCTCGGTTTCAGCCGTCAGCGGCAACGTCAGGCAAACAAAATCCGCTTCTTTGAGCAAGTCCTGCAAGCTTCGGTACTGCGCGCCAAAGCGCGCTTCCACCGCTGGCTTGGGCGAATGACTGTGGTAAATCACCGGCATGCCAAAACCAAAATGCCCACGCTGGGCCAGCGCTTCACCAATGCGGCCCATGCCGATAATACCCAGGGTCTTGCCATGCACATCGCTGCCGAAATGCGCCGGACCGATGTTTTTGCTCCACTGGCCGGCGCGCACCATGTCGGCCAGTTCGACCACACGCCGGGCGGTGGCCAGGATCAGCGCAAAGCCGGTGTCGGCGGTGGTTTCGGTGAGCACATCCGGGGTGTTGCTGAGCAGGATGCCGCGTTGGGTCAGGTAGTCGATATCGTAGTTGTCGACGCCCACCGAGACGCTGGCTACTGCTTCCAGCTTGGGTGCCAGGTCGAGCAACTGGGCATCCAGGCGCAGGCTTGCACCCAACAGGCCATGGGCAGTGGGCAGTGCATCGCGCAGTTTGGCCAGCCCCGCCTCATCCAGGGCGTCGATCAAGGTGACCTCCGCCTGCTCATGCAAGCGGGCCATCAGTGGCGCGGAGAGTTTCTTGTATAAAACCACGGACTTTTTCATCAGGAATGGGCCTTCATGTCGAGGGTAGCCAAGGGCGCGCGTTCACGATCACTGGCACCGGGCTTGAGGAAAATCGTCAGTACCACCGACAGCAGCAATGCGCCACTCATCAGCAGGTACGAAGCACCGGGCGAACCGGTGCTGCTATTGAGGTAACCCACCAGGTAGGAGCCGCCGAACGAACCGAGCGCGCCCATGCTGTTGATCAGTGCCATGGCGCCACCGGCGACGTTGGCCGGGAGGATTTCCGGGACGATGGCGAAGAACGGGCCATAGGGGGCGTACATGCAGGCCCCGGCGATCACCAGCAGGGTATAGGACCACCAGAAATGCTCGGCACCGAGTACATAGGAGGCGTAGAAGGCGATGGACGCGATCAACAACGGTGGCCACACAAAACGCTTACGTTTTTGCAGCTTGTCCGAACCCCACGACACCACCAGCATCCCGATCACCGCCGCCAGGTACGGCAGCGCCGACAGCCAGCCGGCTTCGACCATGTCCATCTGCAAGCCGGCCTTGAGGATCGACGGCAGCCACAGCACAAAGCCATACACGCCGATGCTCCAGCAGAAGAATTGCAGGGCAAGGATGATTACCTTGGGCGAGCGGAACGCCTCAGCGTAGTTCTTTACCGCCTTGATGCCCACCTGTTCGGCGGCGAGGGCGGTTTGCAGGTCTTGTTTGTGCTGTTCGCTCAGCCACTTGGCGTCGGCGGGTTTTTCATCCGCCAGCTTCCACCAGATAAACGCCCACAACACCGCCGGCAAGCCCTCGATGATAAACATCCAGCGCCAGCTGAAGTGCTGCACCAGGTAGCCCGAGACCACCGACATCCACAGCATGGTCACCGGGTTGCCGAGGATCAGGAAGGTGTTGGCCCGCGAGCGTTCGGCACGGGTGAACCAATGGCACAGGTACACCAGCATCGCCGGCATCACCGCGGCTTCGACCACCCCGAGCATGAAGCGGATGGCGATCAGCATATAGGCGTTGGACACCACGCCGGTCAGGGTCGCCAGGCCGCCCCAGAGGATCAGGCTGACGAAGATCAGTTTTTTGACGCTGCGCTTTTGCGCATAGATTGCCCCCGGTACCTGGAAGAAAAAGTAGCCGAGGAAAAACAGCGCACCAAGCAGCGAAGACATGCCCGGTGTGATCATCAGGTCTTCGGCCATCCCGGAGGCGGCGGCAAAGCCATAGTTGGCGCGGTCCAGGTAGGCCAGGCTGTAGGTGATAAACACGATTGGCATGATGTACCACCAACGGCGGGTGGCGAGTTTCACGGTTTCCATGGGG
>Ga0308166_1001668_pt1 | contig 22748 bp, 17 predicted proteins | sample PhyCR2_2_FD_202137 | JGI IMG/M metagenome (GOLD analysis project Ga0308166, IMG submission 202137) | Phyllosphere microbial communities from UC Gill Tract Community Farm, Albany, California, United States - DLSLCC.R2 | ecosystem: Host-associated > Plants > Phyllosphere > Unclassified | place... | reverse complement strand
CATGGACGTCGACTTCTCGACCGAATCGGCAAGCATGACGTCGAACCAGATGCTGATGCAGGCAGGCACCGCCATGCTGAAGCAGACGAACAGCATGTCGTCGATGGTCATGTCGCTGCTGCAGTAAGCGCAGGATAACCTCACCGCCAACCGGGGCTGACGCAGCCCGGTTTCGCAAAGGCCAGCCACGCGCTGGCCTTTTTGTCGTTGGCGCCTTCGCCGTCCCGGCGCGTCAAGGCTTGGCGGCCCCGGCGAAATGCGCCTCGATCTCTTCCAGCGTCTTGCCGCGCGTCTCGGGCAGCAGGAATGCGGACGCCAGGAAGTACACGACCGAGCACGCCGCCCCGAAAAAGAAGATCGTCGAATACCCATGGCGTCCGACCGTCGGCAGGAACACGGCCGCGATCGACGTCGAGACGAACTGGTTGACGAGCAGCGCAATGCTCATGCCGTTCGACCGGATCCGCGTCGGCATCAGTTCCGACAGCGCCAGCCACACGCAGACGCCCGGCCCGACCGCGAAGCTGGCGACGAACACGCAGATCGCCAGCGCGACGAGCCAGCCGTGCGCCGGCGTCGGCACCGGACCGACGCGTGCCGTCTCGATCGCGAGCGGGGCACGTGCACCGAGCGCCGGATCGGGGAACGGATTGACGTGCAGTCGGCGGAACGCACGGCCGATCACGCTGTCCGGCTCGACGGTGTCGGCGCGCCGCGCGTTCAGCGCCGGCAGGGCCGGGTCGTCGCTGCGGATGCTGGCCACGTTCGTGAACGGGCCGTACGCGTACGCCACCGTCAGCACCTGCGGCGGGCCGGCCGGGTCGGCGCCGAGCGCGCGCAGCGTGGCCGGGTCGAGGCGCAGCGCCAGGCCGTCGTCCTGCACGGCGCGTGTCACCTGCGCCCGCACGTCGCGCTGCCGGCCTTCGCTGGCGCGAAACAGCAGGCCGGCGCACAGCAGGGCGACGACGATGCCGGCGCTGCCCAGCATCAGCAGGAACTTGCGGCCCTTGCGGTCGACGAGGAGCACGGCGACGACCGTCATCAGCGCGTTCAGTACCTTCAGCAGCACGTCCGCGACGTTGGCGCTGGCGCCGGGCAGGCCGGCACGGTTCAGGATGGTCACGACGTACGCGAGCACCGAGTTGATGCCCGTGGCCTGCGTGCAGGCGAGGATCAGGCAGGCCAGCAGGAACGGCAGCACGTAGCGGCGCGACAGCAGCGGGTCGGATGCGCCCGCGGCACGGCTCTGCGGGCGCGCGATGTCGTCCAGTTCGCGCGCCGCCTCGTCCGCGGTACGGCTGCGCAGCAGCACCGCGTGCGCGGCGGCGAGGCAGCCGCGGCGCGCCAGCCAGCGCGGCGATTCCGCCAGCATCAGGCAGCCGAGCGTGAACACGAGGCCGGGCGTGAGGCACATCCAGAAGATGCCGCGCCATGCATGGTCCTTGGCGGCGAGGACGGCCGCGGCACGCGCTGCTTCCGGCAGCGCGGCCGCGGCATCCGTCGCGGCCTGCACGGACCGCGCCTGCACCAGGCCGATCAGCGCGGCGGCCACGAGACCCACCGTCAGCAGCAGCTGGAACAGGGCGGCGCCGCGGCCGCGCCGGCGCGCGTCCAGGCACTCGGCCAGGTACAGCGGCACGATCACGCCGATCAGTCCACCGCTGACGCCCTGCAGCAGCCGGCCGCACAGCAACGCCACGTAGCCGTCCGCGAGGGCGATCAGGGGGATGCTGGCGACGAACAGCGTGCCCGCCATCACCATCGCGGCGCGCCGGCCGACGAGGTCCGCGAGCAGTCCGGCGAACAGTGACGACAGCACGGAACCGAGCAGCACGGCCGCGACGACGAAGCCGAGCTGCTGGGCATTCAGCTTCCACGCCAGCGCCGCCGTCGATTCGAGATACGGCAGCGCGCCGGCGATGATGCCGACGTCGATGCCGTACAACAGTCCCCCCATGCCGGCGATGAACAGCAGGTAGCGGGTGGACCATGCAGGGGATGCCAGCGGGTTCATGTCGTCTCCGGTTTCTTACAAGGGGATCGGTTCGCCCTCGACGTAGACGGCGCACGGGCGCAGGTCGGCGTCGAGCACGACGAGGTCGGCCCACGCGCCGGGCGCGATGCGGCCCCGTTCGCGCTCGCCGAGATAATCGGCCGGATACTGCGACAGCCGGCACGAGGCCTCGGCCACGTCCAGGCCGAGGGCGACGAAATTGCGCAGCGCCGCATCCATCGTCAGCGCGCTGCCGGCCAGCGATCCGCCCGCGAGGCGCACGCAGCCCAGGCATTTGTAGACGCGCTGGCTGCCGAGCGCGTAATCTCCGTCCGGCATGCCGGTGGCGGACGTCGCATCCGTCACGCCGTACAGCTTCGGGATCGCGCGCAGCGCGGCCAGGATGGCGCCGGACGCGACGTGTTCCAGGTCCGGGATGATCTCGGCGTATTCGGCATGGGCGAGCGCGGCGCCCGCGATGCCGGGCGCGCGGTGCGCGAAGCCGCTCATGCCGTTGAACAGGTGGGTGAATCCGGTTGCGCCCGCACGCAGCGCCGCGACGCCGTCCTCGTACGTGCCGGCGCTGTGGCCGACCTGCACGCGGATGCCGAGCGCCGCCAGTTGCGGGATGACGTCCAGGTGGCCCGGGATTTCCGGTGCCAGCGTCAGCACCCGCACCGGCGCGAGCGCATGCCATGCCTGCACGCGTTCCAGGCTGGCGGGCAGCACCTCGGGCGGCTGGGCGCCCAGTTTGTGGGGACTGATGAACGGCCCTTCCAGGTGCACGCCGAGGATGCGCGCGGCGCCGGCCGGCCGCGTGGCGATGAAAGGCGCGACGCCTTCCAGTGCGCGCCGGATCGCATCCGGATGCGCCGTCATCGTGGTGGCGAGCAGCGAGGTCGTGCCGTGGCGGGCGTGCGCGCGCGCCACCGTCGCCGCGGCGGACCCGCCTCCCATGACGTCGGCGCCGGCCGCACCGTGCACGTGCAGATCGACGAAGCCGGGCAGGATCAGCGGACCCTGGGCACCGGCCGGATCGGGCTCGATGGCGGCGATGCGTTCGCCGAAGACGAGGCGGCCGGCGATCCAGCCGTCGGGGGTGAGGATCCGGCCGCTGAGCATGCTAGTGGGCGATGAGGAGTTCGATGCCGAGCTTCTGCAGGCCCTCGCGGTACTCGGGGCCGATGCCGGCGTCGGTGATGACGGTGTGGATGCGGTCCAGCTGCGCGATCCGGTGCAGGCTCACGCGGCCGAACTTCGATGCGTCGGTGAGCACGATGATGCGCTTGGCCCGTTCGACCATCTTGCGGTTCAGGCTCGCCTCGCCCTCGTTGTGCGTCGTGACGCCGAACTGCAAATCGAGGCCGTCGACGCCGAGGAACAGCTTGTCGAAGTTGTAGACCTGCAGGCAGGCTTCGGCCTGGCTGCCCTGGAACGATAGCGACTGCTTGCGCAGCAGGCCGCCCGTCAGGATCAGGTCGACGCCCGGCGAATCGGCCAGCTCCCACGCGATGTTCAGGCCGTTCGTCGCGACCGTCACGTCCTGTGCGTCGCGCAGGTGGCGCGCCAGCGAGATCGTCGTGGTGCCGGAATCGATGACGATGTTGTCGCCAGGTTCGACGAGCGATGCCGCGAACGCGCCGATGCGCTCCTTCTCTTCATGGTGCAGGGCGTCCTTCTGGCGGATGCTCTGTTCCGGCGGCGGCGTGCGCACGAGCAGCGCACCGCCGTGGCTGCGGGTGACCATGCCCTGGGCTTCGAGCGCGGACAGGTCGCTGCGGATCGTGACGGCGGAGACGCCGAGCTGGTCGACCAGGTCGGTGACCTGGACCGAACCCTGGCGGGTGAGCAGTTGCAGGATCGTTTCGCGGCGTTGGCTGGTGTTTCGCATGGTCGCAGGCTGTATGGTCTGAAAAAGCCGAGCTTAACAGATCGCGGTGGCGCTGCCGACGGGGGCCGCCGCGTTGCGCGTGCAGGCCCGTGCGTACTGCGCCAGCACGCGCCCGATCTTGTGCTCGACCAGCGCGCGCGGGGTCGGCGCGAGCCGGCCATCGACCACGTCGGCCACCTGTTCGGGCAGGTGCTGGCTGATGAGCGGCAGCGGTATCGCCCGCGCTTCCAGGTTGGCGTACAGCCGTTCCAGCGCGGCGGCCACGGGCGCCTCGCCCCAGTAGTAGCGGCACCGGTCGCTCAGCGCATAGCGGCGCAGCACGCGCTGTTCGTCCCCCGTGCCGCGGTAGTGGCGGCGCCAGTGGTCGGGCTTGGCCAGCATGGTGTCGTCGAGGACGCGCATCAGGTGCGATGCCGCGTCGGCCGGCACGAGTTCGTCCTCGATCTGGCACAGCGCGAGCAGCGCTTCGCGCAGCGCGAACGTGGCGGCGGGGCCGACCTTCAGGATGGTGAAGTGGTCGCGCACCATCTCGTGCAGCGCCGCTTCGCGCTGGTAGTCCGTCGAATGCGCTTCGAACACGAGGCCCGGATGGCCGGCGATGAAGTCGGACAGCGCGGCGGCGCGCGCGGCGTCGTAGTGCTGGACGCGGCTCGTGTCGAAGTCCACGCCCGGCTGCACGACGAGCGCGACGACGCGGCGCCACGCGGCGTTCAGGCCGGCACCGAGGAACGCGCGGCAATGCGCGTCGAGCGTGCGCTGCGCCGCATCGGGCGCCGTGGGGGCGCCGGCGTCAGCCAGGTCGGCCTCGCCGCCGGGCACGGGCACTTCGGTGCCGATCACGTAGACCGGCGGCGCCAGGCCGGCGCTGGCGGCGGCGTCTTCCGCCACCTGCGCCAGCCGCGCCGAGCGTTTGGCCACGATCTCGTCCGGCAAGGTGGCCGGATCGTCGGCGCAGCGCATGCTGCAGTCCAGGTGGATCTTGTGGAAGCCGGCGCCGGCGTAGGCGGCGATCAGCGTCTCCGCATGCGCCATCGCGGTCGCGGCGTCGAGGCCCTGCCAGGCGTTCGGGCCGAGATGGTCGCCGCCGAGCACGAGACGTGCGGACGGAAAATCCATCTCGCGCGCGAGGCCGAGCACATGGTCGCGGAACATGGCCGGCGTCATGCCGGTGTAGCCGCCGAACTGGTCGACCTGGTTCGACGTCGCTTCCACCAGCAGCGGGCCGTCGTGGGTGCGCGCCACCTGCATGGCGGCGCGCAGCACGGCCGGATGGCTGCAGCAGATGCTGGCCAGGCCGACCGGCGCGCCGCGCCGGTGCGCCTGGATGACTTGCTGGATCGGGGAAAGAGGCGTGTTCATGGTCGGTCGTTGTCGTGGGGTTGCTGGCGCAGCAGCAGGGCCGCGCCGCGGGCGCCGCCGGCGTCGCCGAAGCGCGGCGGGAGGATGGCCGGCGCCTGCACGCCGCGCAGCAGGTGGCGGCCGATGGCGGGCGGCAGCCGCGCGTACAGGTGCGGCAGATTGGAAAGCCCGCCGCCCAGCACGATCGCATGCGGATCGAACGCGAGGACGACGCTGGACAGCGCATGGCCGAGCAGGTCGAGATGCACGTCGAGCGTGCGCGCCGCCAGGTCGTCGCCCGCGTTCGCGCGCGCAGCCAGCGCCAGCGGTTCGGCGCCGTCGCCGCCCGCGTGCCGGTGCAGTGCGCGCATGCCGGGGCCGGACACGTAGCGTTCCGCGCATCCCGCGCGCCCGCACGGGCAGTCGAGCAGCGGCAGGCCGTGCCGCGCCAGCAGGTCGGCGGGCACGCTCCAGTGTCCCCATTCGCCGGCCATGCCGTTGCGGCCGCGCAGCAGCCGGCCGTCCGCGCAGAAACCGCCGCCGGCGCCGGTGCCGAGGATCGCGCCGAACATGGTCGGCAAGCCGTCCGCCGCGCCGCCGTCCGCTTCCGACAGCGCGAAGCACTGGCAGTCGTTGCCCACGGCGACCGGCCGGTCGAGCGTTGCCTGCAGCAGCTGCCGCGCCGGGCGGCCGTTCAGGGCGGGCACGTTGGTGCTGAGCTGGCGGCCGCTGGCGGCGTCGGTGATGCCGGGCAGGCCGATGCCGACGGGGACGCGCGCGCCGAGCACGGTGTCGGCCGCGCGCACCAGCGCGTGGATCGCCGCCGTGAACGCGGCGATGTCGTGTCCTGGCGTGGCGATGCGCTCGCGGTGCACTTCGCGCATGGCCCCGTCGAACGACACCAGTTCGATCTTCGTGCCGCCGATGTCGATGCCGTGGCAGCCGCGCGCCAGGCTGTCAGGCTGCGTCATGGGCATGGATGGTCACTCCCTGGACGACGCGGTTGACGGTGCCGCCGGCAAACGGATTGTCGGGACGCAGGGCGAGGCGCGCCGACTGCTGCAGCGCGTACTGCTGCGCCATCAGGAGCCACAGCGGCGCCAGCCAGGCGTCCGGCCACGCGGGCGCGTCGGCCGCGAAGTCGCCGCCCGGACCCACGGTGAGCACGGCGCGCGCGATGCCGTCGCGGCGCAGTTCGGCGAGCAGGTCGTCGTCGTAGCGGCGCGCGAGCGGTTTGCCGCTGGCGAACAGGATCACCTGCGACGTGTCGTCGAGGACCGACTTGGGACCGTGCCGGAACCCGAGGGGCGACTCGGCCAGGGCCAGGATGCGGCCGCCCGTCAGCTCCAGGATCTTCAGCGCGGCTTCCTGCGCGAGCGCCTGCAGCGGGCCGCTGCCCAGGTAGACGACGCGGCGCACGTCCTGACGGGCCAGGCGCGCGACCGGCGCGGCCCAGTCCGCGAGGGCGCGTTCGCCGAGCTGCGTGAGGTGGCCGAGACGCGCGCCCGTATCGGGGCGGCGGCCGAGGATGGACAGGGCGGCCAGCAGCATGCTGGTAAAGCTGCTGGTCATCGCGAAGCCGCGGTCGCAGCTTGCGGGCGGCATCAGCAGCACGCAGGCCGCGGGATCGCCGGCGGCCTGCGTCGCCAGGCTGCCGGCCGCGTTGCAGGTGATATGGAGGAAGCGCGCCCCGGGGACGACCCGGCGCACGAGGTTGACGACGGCCAGGCTTTCCGGGCTGTCGCCGCTGCGTGCGAACGACACGAGCAGCGTCGGCGCGGCCGGGTCGAGATACAGCTCGTGATGCGTCAGCAGCGTGGTGGAGGCGAGCGCGCGCACGTCGGCCGCGCAGCCTGCGTTCAGTTCCGCGGCGGCGATCTCGCCGACGTACGCGGAGCTGCCGGCGCCGGTCAGGAGCACGCGCTGGCGCGGGTCGTCCAGGGCGCCGCCAAGGAAGTCCGCGACACGCCGGCCTTCGCGTGCCAGCACGGCGGCGAGTTCGCGCCACACGGCCGGCTGCTGGGCGATCTCCTCCGCGGTTGCCAGGCCGCCGATGTCGCGCCAGGATTGCGCATCGCGTTCGAATAAGGTGGTCATCGTCGATTTCGAAAGGTTCGGGTAAGGCAAGACTAGTGCTAATTCTTCGGAATGTCAAACCCAAATCGAAAAAACGAAAGGTCTGCAGCGGCGCGGGATTGGAATAAGGCCGATAAAACGCGCAAGTTCTAGGTAACACGCCTTTCGATGTCGGAAATTTGCTACGACACGAAAGATCGTTGACCGGGATTGCCGCGAAACGAAAGTCAATCCACCCCGAAAAACGGCTTGAAGACCGCTTTCAGCATATTTCCATGACTTTTTGTTGACCTCGCATATTTTTGTTTCTACATTAGTCGAAACAAAACGAAATTTTGGAAAGCCGACATGACCCAGAGACCTTTTCGCTTTCATCCCCTCGCGGCCGGCGCGCTGCTCGCCTGCCTGTGCGCCTCGGCACCCGCCGGGAGCGCTCCGCTGGGGCAACTGCGCAGCATCGCCGCCGCCGCCGACGGCCACACGTGGGACCTCGTCACCGACCGCGGCGCGCACGTGCAGGTGGCCTTGCCCCGGCCGGACGTACTGCACATCCAGGCCAGTGCGACGGCCCAGCTGACGGGGCCGGGCGACAAGGCGGCGCCGATCGTCGTCGGCACCGCGGACGCCGGCCGCTATACCTTGGAGGAGCATCCGGACCACGTGCTGCTGAAATCGGCCGCGCTGACCCTGCGCATCGACCGCAAGCCGCTGCGCTTCACGCTGTACCGGGCGGGTGAGACCACGCCGCTGTGGCGCGAGGTGCAGCCGCTCGACATCGAAGCGAAAGGGGCGGTGCAGGTGCTGTCGACGGATGCGGCCGAGCGGTTCTACGGCGGCGGGCAGCAGAACGGGCGCTACGAGTTCAAGGGGCGCGAGCTGCCCGTGTCGTATTCGGGCGGCTGGGAAGAGGGTGACCGGCCGAATCCGGCGCCGTTTCTCCTCAGTTCGAAGGGCTGGGGCATGTTGCGCAACACCTGGTCGGACGGCAGCTACGATTTGCGCGGCGACGAGCAGATCGCGCTGCACCACGCGGAAGGGCGCTTCGACGCCTATTACTTCGTCGCGCCCGACCTGCGCGGCGCGCTGGCCCGCTACACGGAATGGACCGGCCGCGCGAAACTGCTGCCGCGCTGGGCGCTGGAATTCGGCGACGCCGACTGCTACAACGACGGCGACAACGTCAAGAAGCCCGGCACGGTGCCGCCGGGCTGGAGCGACGGGCCGACGGGCAAGACGCCGGACGTGGTCGACAGCGTGGCGAAGCGCTACCGCGAGCACGACATGCCGGGCGGCTGGATCCTGCCGAACGACGGCTACGGCTGCGGCTACACCAATCTGCCGGAGACGGTGAAGGGCCTGGCCGGCTACGGCTTTCGCACCGGCCTGTGGACGGAAAACGGCGTCGACAAGATTGCGTGGGAAGTCGGCCAGGCCGGCACGCGCGTGCAGAAGCTCGACGTGGCATGGACCGGCAAGGGCTACCAGTTCTCGCTCGACGCCAACCAGGCCGCGTACGACGGCATCCTGAAGAATTCCGACAGCCGCCCGTTCATCTGGACCGTGATGGGCTGGGCCGGTACGCAGCGCTATGCCGTCGCATGGACCGGGGACCAGAGCGCGAGCTGGGACTACATCCGCTGGCATGTGCCGACGCTGATCGGCTCCGGCCTGTCCGGCCAGGCGTATGCGACGGGCGACGTCGACGCCATCTTCGGCGGCAGCCCGGAAACGTACACGCGCGACCTGCAATGGAAGAGCTTCACGCCCGTGCTGATGGGGATGTCCGGCTGGTCGGCGGCCGAGCGCAAGCATCCATGGTGGTTCGACGAACCGTACCGCGACATCAACCGCCGCTACCTGAAGCTCAAGCTGCGCCTGACGCCGTATATGTACACCCTGGCGCGCGAGGCCGAGGACAGCGGCGCGCCGCTCGTGCGCGGGCTGATGTGGGATTATCCGGGCGACCCGGCCGCGTGGACGGAGAAGTACAAATACCAGTTCCTGCTCGGTCGCGACCTGCTGGTGGCGCCCGTGTACCGCAGCCAGGCCGCAAGCGGCGGCTGGCGCCGCGGCATCCACCTGCCGCAGGGGACGTGGTTCGATTACTGGGATGGCCGCCAGGCCACGGCCGCCGCCGCCGGACGCGACCTCGACCTGCAGGTCACGCTCGACAAGCTGCCCGTGTTCGTGCGCGCCGGCGCCATCCTGCCGATGTATCCGGAAGTGTTGTACGACGGCCAGAAGCCGAAGGACCGCGTGACGTTCGACATGTATCCGGGCGCCGGCAGCTCGTCCTTCACACTGTACGAGGACGACGGCAACACGCGCCGCTACCAGGAGGGCGCGTCGAGCCGCCAGACGGTGAACATGGACGCGGCGGGCGCCGACGTGACGGTCGACGTCGGCGCCGTCGACGGCACGTACGCCGGCCAGGAAGCGCGGCGCGCTTACAGCCTGCGCATGCTGGCGCCGCATGCGCCGCAAACGGTCGTGGCCGACGGCCGTGCGCTGCCGGCGCGGTCCAGCGCCGCCGCGCTGGAGGCGGCGGACGACGGCTGGTTCTTCGACGCGGTCGACCGCCGCGGCACGCTGTTCGTCAAGACGCCGCCGCGCGCGATCCGCGCGCCGCTGCGGGTTGTCGTGCGCGGCGCGCTGGCCGCGCGTGCCGACGATGCGTTCCCGCCCGCGCCCGACATGGGCCGTACGGTGCCGGCCGACGCCATCGTCGTCGTCAACCGCCCGGCCGAGGAGCCCGGCCAGAACCTGGAGCGCGCGTTCGACGGCAAGCCCGATACGTGGTTCCGCTCCGTGCGCAACCAGGCCGTGCGCAGCGGTCCGCACGAATGGGTGCTCGGCTTCACGGACCGCCGCCTGCTCGACGGCATCGAGATCGCGCCGCGCAACGACCCGCACTGGAAGAGCGGCCAGGTGCGCGACTATGAAGTCTACGTGGGCGATGCGAACGGCGAGTGGGGTGCCCCCGTCGCGCGCGGCCGCCTGCAGCTGGCGCAGGGCACGCAGACGATCGCCTTCCCGGCGACGGCCGGGCGCCTGCTGCGCTTCCGCGTGCTGAGCGTGCACAACCCGGACGGCGACGGCGCCAGCGCGCTCGATCCGATGGTGCTGGCGGCCGACAAGTCCGCGCCCGCCAGGGCGTACGACGCGGCGCTGCCGGCCGACGTCCCGCCGATCACGATCTCCGAGTTCCATGTGCTGGAGCACCACCGGCCGGAAGGCGCCGAGCGCCAGCTGTACCTGTCGGACCTGGCGTTGCCCAAGGCCGCCGCGCGCGACCGGCCGGCATCGAGCGCGGCCGAGATGCGCATGAACGGTCTGAAGTTCCGCAAGGGCGTCGGCGTGAAGGCGGCGAGCCGCATCGATCTCGCGCTCGGCGGCGACTGGGATCTGCTGCGTGCCGACCTCGGCGTCGACGACAGCTGCCGGGCCGACGGCGGCCTGCAGTTCCAGGTCTGGAGCGGCGCGAAGCTGCTGTACGACAGCGGCCTCGTGACCCCGCCGGCCGTCGTCAAGCCGGAGATCGACGTGCGTGGGCTAAGTGACCTGAGCCTGCGCACGCTGGGCGCGCGCGGCGTGCACCCCGCGCAGGTCTGCGCGAACTGGGCCAATGCGCGCCTGACGGGCAGTCCGGACGCCACGGCCGCGCCGCGCTGACGCCGACGCCGACGTAACTCGACCAATAAAAGCAAGCCTGCGGTCCCTGTCCGCCGACGGGGAGGGACCGCTGCATCCATCGACAAGGGAGATGAGCATGAACAGCAAGCGCTTCACACTGCGGCACGACGCGATCCGGCACGCCACGGCCATCCTGGTGCTGCTCGCCGCGAGCGGCGGCCCGGCCTGGGCCCAGTCCAACGCCACCACGACGATCTTCGGCGAGGTGCGCGGACCGGCCGGGTCGACCGTCGTCATCGAGAACCTCGCGACGGGCGTGCAGCGCACGCTCAGTCCGGATGCGGCGGGCCGTTATGCCGCCACGTCGATGCCGCCGGGACGCTACGCCGTCCGGGTGCTGCGCGGCGGCGCCGTCGCCGCGAGCCGCGAAGTGGAAGCCGTCGTCGGCTCGGGGGTGGAAGCGAGCTTCGGCGCGGACGGCGGCGCTGCCGGCGCCGGTGCCATGCAGACGGTCGTGGTGGCGGCCACGCGCTCCGTGATCGACGTGTTCAATACGAACAACGGCGTCGTGTTCACGGCCAAGGAACTCAAGGCGCTGCCGGTCGCGAACGATGTGGCGTCCGTCGTGCAGCTGACGCCGGGCGTGAACCGCGGCAGCAACAGCCAGTACGGCAACGCGCCGCAGATCTCGGGTTCGGGGCAGTCCGAGAACGCGTTCTACGTGAACGGCTTCCCGGTCACGAACATCCTCACGCAGGTGGGCGCGTCCGAACTGCCGTTCGGCGCCATCGCCAACATGCAGGTGCTGTCCGGCGGCTACGGCGCGGAATTCGGACGCTCGACGGGCGGCGTCATCAACGTCACCACCAAGAGCGGCGGCAACCGGTTCGAATTCGGCGGCAAACTGCAATACCTGCCGGCCCGGCTGCGCGCCGCGCCGGAGAACACGTATTATCCGCGGACGGGCGCGAATCCGGACACCGACGGCAAGCTGCTGTACTGGAACCGCGACAACGAAACGCGCACGCGCGTGGCCGGCCTGTACGGCGGCGGTCCGCTGATCAAAAACAAGTTGTTCGCATTCGTCGCGCTGGAGCGCACCGTCACGGACAGCGAGGCCGTCGCGGCGGCCAGCAGCGCGGGCGCCGTGTCGCCCACCGGCTGGAGCAGTGCGCACACCACGGTCAACCGCTACCTGGCGAAGCTCGACTACAACCTGACCGACGACCATCACTTCGAATACACCAAGCTGTACGACCGCACCGTGGCGCGCACCCAGGCGTACGGCTTCGACTACGGCACCCTGCGCCGCGACGGCATCCCGGCCGGCGCCGGCCAGGAAACGATCAACTGCTGCGGCGGCGGATCGGCGCCGGGGGCGAACGCGGACATCGTCAAGTACACGGGCTACTTGCGCGACGACCTCACCGTGACGGCCCTGTACGGCGATTCGAAGTCGACCCACCAGCGCATCCCGGACGGCTACAACCCCGCGCTGGCACAGACGTCGTCCACGGTGTCGACGCAGGTGCCGGGCCTCGTCTACAACAATCCCCAGACGGTGACGGGCAGCCTCGTCGACCCGGCCTCGGCGGACCGCCAGAAGGGCCTGCGGCTGGACGTGGAATACAAGGTCGGCAATCATGGCCTGCGCGCCGGCATCGACCGCATCGAGGTCGAGTCGCTGGTCGGCCAGACGCTGGCGGGCGGCTACCGCTGGAGCTACCGCAAGGCCAGCGATCCGAACCGCGCCATCAACGGCGCTTTCGAGACGCCGGCGCAGGGCGGCGGCTACGGCGCGCTCGGCTACTACGTCAGCCGCGACGTCAACACGAACCTCGCGCGCCCGACCAGCGTACAGTCGGCGCAATACCTGCAGGATCACTGGCAGGTGGCCGAGCGCGTGCTGCTCGACCTGGGCCTGCGGCGCGAGCAGTTCACCAACTACACGACGAGTGGCGAAGCCTTCATCTCGCAGCGGAACATGATCGCGCCGCGCATCGGCGCCACGTGGGACGTGCGAGGTGACAGCTCGCTGAAGGTGTTCGCCAACGCCGGCCGCTATCACTTGCCGGTGCCGTCCAACTTGTCCAGCAACATGGCGAGCCCGCTGCTGTCGACCAGCCAGTTCTACACCTACACGGGCGTCGATCCGGCGACCGGCGCACCGACCGGGCTGCACGCGATCAGCAACCCGTACTCGTCCAACAATTTCTACGGCCAGGGGCGTGCCGCGCGCGAAGTGACCGCGATCGGCCTGAAGCCGCTGTCGCAGGACGAGTTCTCGCTCGGTGTCGAACAGGCGCTGAGCCGCCGGTACGTCGTCGGCGCCAGCCTGCTGTACCGTCGCCTGAACGACACCAACGACGACACTTGCGACGCCCGCCCGATCAACGCCTGGGCGGCGCGCAACGGCGTCGACACGGGGCGCTGGAGCGGCTTCCAGTGCGCGATCATGAACCCGGGCCGCGACAACAGCCTGTGGATCGACTTCAACGACGGCCGTGGCGAGCGGCGCGTCGACATCAGCGCGGCCGAGTGGGGCAACCCGCTGCCGGAGCGCACGTACAAGGCGCTTACCGTGTTCCTCGAACATCCGTTCGCCAACGGCTGGTACGGCAAGGTCACGTACACCCTGTCGGCGCTGAAGGGCAACATGGAAGGCCAGACCGACACGATCGGCGGCGGCGACGTCGCGCTCACGGTCAGCGACGACCACAAGGAGCTGATGTATAACGCCTACGGCTACCTGCCGAGCGACCACCGCCACCAGATCAAGGCGTACGGCTTCGTCCAGGTGCTGCCGGACGTGACGGTGGGCGCGAACCTGGCCCTGGTCTCCGGCGCGCCGCGCAACTGCATCGGCGAGCTGCCTGCCGACCTTCGCTTCGACGGCGACTACGGCGACGCGTATTTCTACTGCAACGGCCAACCGGCGCCGCGCGGCAGCCAGGGGCGCCTGCCGTGGCAGATGCAGCTGGACGTGAACGCAGCCTGGAGCCCGGCGCGGGTGAAGGGCCTGACGTTCCGCGTCGATGTGTTCAACGCGCTGAATCGCCAGACCGTGACGCGCTACAACGAGACGCGCGAGGACGCGGGCGCCATCAACCGCTACTACGAGCAGGTGGCGAGCCGCGCAGCCCCGCGTTCCGTGCGCGTGACGGCCGAGTACAACTTCTGAGCCGGCCTCCGGATCCATTTCGCGGCGGACCCTCCGCCGCGCGGCCGCCATGCCGGCGGGCGGCCGCGTCCCTCCAGCCGGCGTCCCAGATGAAGGAAACGACGATGAAACGCAGAAGCCTCATGTTGTCCACCCTCGCGCTGCTGGCATCCGCCGGCATCCCCTGCGCCGCCGGCGCCGCCGACTACAGCGTCGCCCTGGCCGGCAACGCGTTCGTGACGAAGGCGCCCGACAATGCGACGGAAACGATCGGCGACGCCGGCCTGGGCAACTGGACGAGCGCCGCGACGGTGACGACGCTGTGGTTCCGCATGGCGACCGCCGGCAGCGCCACGCTGGCGCTGGACGCGCGCCTGGCCGGCAGCAGCACGAGCCGCATCCGCGTATCGGTGGCCGGCAAGGATTACGATCTGACGCTGTCCGGCACGGCGACGAAGACGTACCCGATCGGCACGATCGCCGCCGCGGCGCCGGGCTATGTGCGCGTCGATTTGCAGGGCCTGTCGAAGGACGGCGCCTATTTCGGCGACGTGTCCGCATTGCGCGTGACCACGGACGTGGCGCTGAATTATGCGAACGACCCGGCCAACTACTACTGGTCGCGGCGCGGCCCGTCGGTCCATCTGGGTTACACGGTGCCGGCCAATACGGAGTACTTCTACAACGAGGTGACGGTGCCCATCGGCGCGGACAAGGTCGGCTCGTACTTCATGGCCAACGGCTTCAACGGCGGCTACTTCGGCATCCAGGTGAACGGTCCGAGCGAGCGCCGCGTGCTGTTCTCGGTCTGGGATGCCGACAGCGGCGCAAAGACGACGCTCGTGAACAAGGGCGCGAACGTCGTCGACAACGGCTTCGGCGGCGAAGGCACGGGCGGGCAGTCGTACCTGCCGTTCGGCTGGGTGGCCGGAAAGACGTACGGCTTCCTCACGCGCGCCCGGCCGGACGGCGCCGGTAGTACGGATTTCAGCGCCTGGTTCCGCGCGCCGGAGGCGGGCAACACATGGCGCCTGATCGCGACGTGGAAGCGCCCGCAGACGACCACGTACCACGCCGGCGTGTATTCGTTCGTCGAGAACTTCATCGACACGAACGGCTACCTGGAACGGCGCGCGTACTTCAACCGCCAGTGGGCCCGCAACACGGCCGGCACGTGGACCGAGATCACGTCCGCGCGCTTCACCGGCGACGCGACGGCGACCAACGGCCAGCGTCTCGATTACGCGGGCGGCGTCGACAGCGGCCGGTTCTATCTGCGCAACGGCGGATTCTTCGCGGGTACCGTGGCCACCAACCAGACGTTCGCGCGCCCGGCGACCGGGACGGCGCCCGCCGTCGACGTCAACACGCTGCCGCAGTGACAAGAGGGCGGCCGCGCAGGTTGGCGTGGCCGCTCCGATTTCGCTAGACTGAGCGTTTTTACGCCTGGCCGACCGCGGCACTTTCTCATGACTCCGTTGCATCCGGCGCTGCCGGTCCTATTGCTCGCCTCCGGCATGTGTTCCGCGTTCGCCCAGGGTGCCGCGCCGGTCCCGTCGATCGCGACCGCGACCCTGGACGACTACCGTGACATGTATTCCCGCAGTCCGGTGTGCGCCCGGGACGAGCTCACGCTGTGGCGCTGCGAGACGAAGAACAAGGAGTTCGCGCTGTGCGCGTCGCCCGCCGTGACGCGCACCACCGGCTATCTGCAGTACCGCGCGGCGGATTCCGGCAAGGCGGTGTTCGCGTATCCATCCAAGCGCCGGCCGCCGCTCGGACTCTTCAAGTACGTCTCTTACGGGAACGGCAACGCGTCGATCGAGTTCACCAACGAGGGATATGCGTACTTTCTTGCCGATCCGCTGCGGGACCGGTCGTCCATCACCGTGACGGCACCGGGTGCGCATGGCAAGGAGACGACCATCGCGTGCGGCCCGAACCAGACGCTGCAAGTGAATTACACGATGCGCCTGATGCACGATGCCGGCATCGCCGACGGCGATTGAACGAGCGCCGCGTCGGCAGCGTCGTGAGTATTGGTGAGTATTGACGAGCCCGGCCCGGGTTAGCATGCGGTTCTGATAACTCACAGGAGTCCCCATGTCCCGTCAGGTCTTCGTTTCCCTGCTGCTCGCCGGCATGTCCGCCGGCGCAGTGGCCGCCGCCGTCAACGATGGCGACCGCGAGTTCGCGCGGCCGCACCAGCTGGTCGACATCGGCGGGCGCCGCCTGAACCTGTATTGCAGCGGGACGGGGCCGGTGACCGTCGTATTCGACGCGCCGTCCGGCGACGCCGGCTGGACCTGGCACGCCGTGCAGCCGAAGGTGGCCACGCGCACGCGCGCCTGCGTGTACGACCGCGCGGCGCGCGGCTTCAGCGATCCGTCGCCGCTGCTGCCGACGTTCGGCAATGCCGTCGCCGACCTGCATGCGCTGCTGGGCAAGGCGGGCATCGCTCCGCCTTACGTCCTCGTGGGGAATTCGTTCGGCGGCGCCGTCGCGGAGCTGTACGCCTACCGCTACCCGCAGGAAGTCAAGGCGCTGGTGCTCGTCGAAGCCGGCCACGAGGACGAGACAGAGCGCATGAACCGCGCTTCGCAGGGCAAGCTGAAGCAGATGTACGACGGCCAAAACGCGTTCATCGCGCAATGCGCCGAGGCGGCGCACAAGGGATTCGTCTACGGCAGCGAGATCTATGCCGCGTGCACGGGCGGCACCGGCGACGCGTACGGCCGCGAGCTGGCCGCCGCGCGCCTGGCGAGCGTCAGCAGCGCGGCCTACTGGGACGACGTGGTCGCCGGCAGCAAGTCCGGCGACGCCGGCGACGCGGAGCTGCGCGCTGCGCGCCGCCCGTTCGGCGATTTGCCGCTCGTCGTCCTGGCGCGCGGCGTCAGTCCGTACGCGGTACCGGGCAAGCCGCAGAGCGCGCTGAACAAGGCGACCGAGGCGGAAAACCTCGCGATCCAGAAAGAGGTCGCCGCGCTGTCCACGCGCTCCAGCCTGCACGTCGTCGCCGGCGCCAGCCACATCATCCAGGCGGACAAGCCGGACGCCGTCGTCGCGGCGGTGGGCGAGGCGCTGGACCGTGCCGGTTACTGACGGTCGGCGCTGGTTGGCGAAGACCGGCTTTTCATGGATTAATCAATAACACTATGGCAGGACGTAAGAAACTAAAGCGCGACTTCGGCAATTTCCGACGTAAATCCCATCCGCGGAAACGGCGACCGGTCGAATGGTTGGCCTGGATTACCGGCGCAGTTGGTCTCGCATCCGTAGTCCTGCTGTTGCTGGGGTACGGGGTGGCGTTATCGGTGGAAGGCTGGGGAGAAATTCCATCGGGCTCACTGTACAGTTCGCCCTCGGAACTGATCGCGCTGTCGTCGATCGCAGTTCTCAGATTTTTCGATCGTTTTTCTAACGTCGAAATGGCGTTGAATATTGTGTTGGATCTCCTTCCCCTCACTGCATCGGAAGCTGCGTTTGCCTTCGGGGTTGCCTTGCTCGTTGCGTGGCCCAGGGGAGAGCGGTTTGAACGCGCGAAGGTGAGAGTCCGTGAGACAAGCTCGCGGGTTCGCACCTATTTGTCCGGGCGCACGAAGTCCAGGGCTGTCGTAAATTCTCTGGCGGTAGGAGCTGCCGTGTTCTTGTTTTTCCCGCTTGCGGTCTTTGCGTATTGGGCAGCGCTGCTCGGGGGCGCGCTATTTCTGACTGCATTGCCGATCGTTGGCTATTCCATGGGGCAGATCTATATTTCTGAATACGTCACAGGCCCTGCGGGTTGTGCCGACGGAAAGCCTGGAAAACAACGTGTTGCAACCTGCCTCACCGTGAAAACGAAGGAGCTGGGCGAATATCGCGGCCGCTTGGTGTACAGCACGAGTAGCGTAATAGTTCTCTATGATACGAAAGCGCCTGCACCATTCAGAACTGTTAGAGTACCGCTTGCGGAAGCTGTGGTGATATCTGAGCTGCCTCAGCCTGCGCCGACTGCCACAAAAACCAAGTTGCAGTCGAAGAAGTAAGGCAAATTTAATGGTAGCTGAAGGGCGCTTTACATCGCCTCGGCGATTCATTCGCTTGCGCGCACCGCCGCCGCCAGCGTGTCCAGCCGGTTCCCATCCACGCACAGCGCCGTCCCGGCCGCGAAATCGCCTTCCTGCGCCAGTCGCGTCAGCACCGAACCACTCGGCATTTCCAGCGCCGCGCGCGCGCCCCGTTCCCACGCGTGGCGCAGCGTGTCGGCCCACAGCACGGGACGCGCCATGTTGGCGGCGAGGTCGGCGCCGATGCGTGCGCCGTCGAACAGCGCGCGCGCCGCGCTGCTGCTGATCCATGTGATGCGGGGGCGGTGCCGCGGCACCTGTTCCATTGCGCAGGCGAGCGTGCGCGCCTGGTCGTCCAGCAGCGGGCAGTGCGACGGTACCGGTACCGCGAGGCGCTCGGCGGCGTGCGCGCCGTGGGCCAGCGCCAGCGCGGCGATGGCGTCGAGCGCCGCGGCGTGGCCGGACACGACGAGCTGGCGCGGCGCATTCAGGTTGGCGAGGTAGACGGGATTGTCCGGCCGGTGTACCTGCGCCAGCAGCGGTTCCAGCTGCTGGCGCGTCAAGCCGCGGATCGCCGTCATGCCGTAGCCGGACGGGTAGGCCTCTTCCATCAGCCGCGCGCGCAGTTCGACGAGGCGCACGGCGTCCGCGACATCGAGCACGCCGGCGACGACGGCGGCCGGCCATGCGCCGATCGACAGGCCGGCCACCATGCCCGGCGCCGCGCCGAGGGTCGTCAGTACGCGGGCCGTCGCGACGCCGGCCACGAGCAGGCACAGTTGCACGGCGACCGTCGAGCGCAGCGCAGCCGCATCGTCGAGCGCGAGCACGTCGCGGCCCAGCGCCGCCGTCGCTTCGCGCAGTGTGCGCGCCGTCTCGGGATGGTCGGGCAGCGCGTGCAGCATGCCCGGCTTTTGCGCGCCCTGGCCGGGGAACGTGAACAGGACGCTCATGCCGCCTCCCACGGATCTGCCACGAGGCGCGGCCCGGTGTCCGTCTTCAGCAGCACGCGGCCGCCGCGCAGGCATTCCGCAAGCGCGAAGCCGCCGGCGCCGGTGTCGATCTGCACGTCGATGCGGCAGGGCTGTCCGTCCGCCAGCGCGGCCAGCGCCGCGAGGGTCGGCGCGGGCGGCCGCTGCGGCAGCCGCACGACGAGGTCGAGGTCGCTCGTCGGGCGCAGCACCGGCAGCCCGCAGGCGAGCCAGTAGCCGGCGCCGCCCGCCGGTCCCCAGTCGACGTCGAGGTCGTCCAGCCGCGGCGCCAGCGCCAGCAGCGCGGCCATGCACGGCAGTCCGACGGACGGTGCGGTTTGCGTCAACGATCGCGCCAGCGCGCGCGGCGTGACGACCCGCGCGACGTCGTCCGGCGCCAGGTAACCCTTGCAGCGTTCATTGCGCGCCAGGCCGCGCGCCCCGACGGGGATCGTGCCGTCGGCGGTCGCCTCGCGCCGCACGACCAGCGGCGCCGCCGGATCCAGCCAGTCGGGCCGCGCTCCGTCGGCCCGGAACGCGTCCGGCCGGCGCGGGAACAGCAGGTCGTGCGGGCGGGGCGCCGTCATTCAGCCCACCAGTGCACGGGTCACGAAGAACAGCAGCGACGGTCCGAGCAGGCAGCCGAGGCCCGTGTGGAACGTGGCGACGAGGGCGCCATACGGTACGAGGCGGCGGTCGGTGGCGGCCAGTCCGGCCGAGACGCCGCTGACGGTGCCGGCGAGGCCGCCGAACACCATCGCCGAGCGCGGCGTCGACAGGCGCAGGAAGCGTGCCGCCATCGGCGTGCCCACCATCACCATGATCGCTTTCACCAGCCCCGTTGCGATCGACAGCGCCATGATTTCCGAGCTGGCGCCGATCGCGGCACCCGTCACCGGACCGACGATGTAGGTGACGGCGCCGGCGCCGATCGTCGTCATGCTGACGGCGTCGCGGTAGCCGAATGCCCACGCGACGCTGGCGCCGACGATGAACGGCAGCAGCGTGCCGAGGATCAGCGCCAGCGCGCCGACCAGGCCGGCCTTGCGCGCTTCCACGACCTGCACCTCGAACGCCGTGGCGACGATGGCGAAGTCGCGCAGCATGGCGCCGCCCATCAGGCCGACGCCGGCGAACAGCGACACGTCCGCGAGGCCGTTCTTGCCGCCGGTTTGGAGGCCGCCCCAGTACGCGAGGCCGAGGCCGATCAGGATGGCGATGGCGGAGCCGTGCACGCGGCCGAACGTGAGGCGGCGCGACAGTCCCATCGACACGACCATCACCAGGCCGACCAGGGCGAACGCCGTGACCAGGCCGTTGTGCTTGACGGTTTTTTCGAGAAGTTCGAGCATGATGGTCTCCTCAGGCGTGGCGGGTGGCGACGCGGGCGTCGGCGTCGGATTCCGGCGCCGGCACCGGCCGTTCGCGGCGGTTGATCAGCGAGACGCAGCCGGCGCACACGACGACGGCGGCGAACGCGGCGAGCAGCGCGACCGGTCCGCCGCGCAGCGCGGCGACCACGTTCTGCTGTGCGGCCATCGCGACGACGACCGGGATGTACATCGCGCCCCAGAAGCCGACGCCCATCTCCGTTTGCGCCGGCATCAGGCCGCGCCGGCCCAGCCACAGGCGGGCGCAGATCAGCAGGATCATGGCGATGCCGACCCCGCCGACGTTGGTCTTGGCGCCCAGCAGCGCGCCGAGCAGGTCGCCCAGGAAAATGCCGAGCAGGTGGCATATGGCCAGTAATGCGGTTCCATAGATAATCACGTCTGTCTCCTCGATGTCCAAAGAAAATCGGGTGGGCCGGCCGGGGCTGTTGTGCTGTTGTTGTCGCTGCCGGCGGCCGGTACTGCTGTGCTGCTGCGCTGCCGCGGTGAAGTCAGTCGGTGGCCTCCCATTGCGTGGCGAGCAGCTCGCGCACGCGGCGCGAGGCGCCCCGGTGCGCGCCCTGCAGGCGGTTGGCGAGATCGCGGCGCGGGTCGGCCAGGATGTCGGCCAGCGCGCCTTCGAGCGCGCCGTGCACGAGAGCGATGTCCTGCTCGTCCGGCAGCACGAGGTTCGTCAGGCTCAGCACCTGATGAAGGATGCCGAGCGACGCGAAGCTCCTGATGTCGTACGCCATCGGCGGCACGCGCGCGGCCAGCTGTTCCAGCGCCTCCACCGAGCGCAGCGTGACGCGCGCCGCGGACGCCTTGCCCATCGCATGCACGGCCACGTCCGGGTCGTCGAGCGCGATCAGGCGGTTGGCCTGGTAGCCGTGCGCGAGGAACGCGCCGGACATCGCGAGGCCGACGATCAGGCCGATGACGGGGTGACCCGCCTGGCGCGCATCGGCGTACGCAGCCACGGCGCCAGCCAGCGCCTGGTGGATGCCGTACGCCTCCTCGCGCCGGCCGTACGCCTGGCTCGGCACGTCGATCACGGCCACGATGGGACGCTTGTCCTGCGCGGCGCGGTCGCGGTCCGCGTCGATGACGTCGCGCACGGCCTGCGCCAGGCGCCATCCTTCGACGAGGCCGACCTCGCCGTGGCGGGCGCGCGGAAAGCCGTTGTCCGGATCGGGCACGACGGCGAGGTAGCGCGCGGGCCGGCCGGCGAGGATGCCGTCGCAGGCGTGCACCGTGCTCCAGTCGTGCAGGGGCGGCGCGCCCCCGGTCAGCAGGCGCAGCCACATGGCGCCGCGCGTGGCGTGGTGCGGGGTGGGTTGGTCGGTGGCGTCCATCATGCGAGTCCTTTGCCGTAGAGGCGGCGCACGTCGTCCGGCGTGGCCTGGTTCGTGGTGTCGACCTGCGCGAGGCAGGCGAGGAAGTCGGCGACGCGGTCGCTGCGGTGCACGGCAGGCACGCCGCGCGCGAAACCGTCGGCGACGGCGCCGCGCACGGCGGCCGTGTCGTCGTCGACGCAGGCGTCGGCCAGGTGTGTCGCCACGCGCTGCTCGCCGCCCGTCAGGCCCCAGATCAGCGCGCGCTGGCGTGCGTCGAACTCCGCGACCCCGGCTTCCTGCTCGATCACCTGCGGGCCGTTCAGCCCGAGGCGCGCCTCGCGCGTCATGATGAAATACGAGCACAGTCCGGCCGCGATCGACATGCCGCCGTAGCAGCCCACCGTGCCCGCGCTGACGCCGACGACGGGCCGGTGGCGGCGCAGCGCGACGATGCCGGACTGGATCTCGGCGATCGCGGCCAGGCCGAGGTTGGCCTCCTGCAGCCGCACGCCGCCCGTCTCGAACACGATCACGGCCTGTGTCGGCACGCCGCGCTCGTTGTCGCGCACGGCCAGTTCCAGCGCGCCGGCGATCTTGGCGCCGCCGACCTCGCCCATGCTGCCGCCCTGGAACGCGCCTTCGATCGCCAGCACGACGGTCGGCTGCCCGGCCAGCAGGCCACGGGCGACGACCACGCCGTCGTCGGCCTGCGTCACCAGCTGCTGCATGGCGAGCCAGGGCGAATGCAGGCGTTCGAACGGCCCGGCCAGTTCGCGGAAGGTGCCGGGGTCGAGCAGCGCCTGTGTGCGCGCGCGGGCGCCGCGTTCGATGAAGCTGTCGCGCTTGAGTAGTTCGTCGATGTTCATGCCGCGTCTCCCTGGCCGTGCGCCTGTTCGTAGGCCTGCTCGATGCGCATCCGCACCACGCCCGGCG
>Ga0308166_1001660_pt1 | contig 22800 bp, 23 predicted proteins | sample PhyCR2_2_FD_202137 | JGI IMG/M metagenome (GOLD analysis project Ga0308166, IMG submission 202137) | Phyllosphere microbial communities from UC Gill Tract Community Farm, Albany, California, United States - DLSLCC.R2 | ecosystem: Host-associated > Plants > Phyllosphere > Unclassified | place... | reverse complement strand
AGGAGCTGCCGAAGGCTGCGATCTTTTGATCTTCTATTTCAAAGCAATCCGCTTTCCGGCTCGACTGGCAATCCCACTCGCCTGCCCATTCTGTTGCTTGCCCATTCGCGCCTGGGTGATCAATCCCGGTATCAACTCCCCCTCCGGCAGGTTCTTCCAGAACCGCACCGGCAAATGCCCTTGCATGACCTTCGGGTTCAACCGCGCCGGGTTGAAGATGTGGCTGTAGTAGGTCAACCACAAATCGCCGTGAGGGTCGTCGACGTTCTGCGCCAGTTGCTGCCATTCGATCGGGCACTGCCGTTCGTGAATCAATTGCTCGCCGTCGTAATAAACGCCGTCACGCGGCGTGGCGATCAACCAGCGATGCTGGCCCATGCGCCCGATGAAATGCGCGCTGGCGCTGTGCAGAATGTCATGGGCCGGTTCGTGCCACGCCACGTATTGTGGACCGGGCTGATCCTTCGGCCGCTCGATAAAACGCACAAACGCATGCAGATGATGGGCCTCGCGGCTGACCTGTTTGATACGGCGCTGCAATTCGCTGCCGAGTTTATCGCCGGCCATCATCGCCGTGCGGTCGCCGTGACTGACGCGCCAGAGCACTTCATACAACAGGCTCCAGCGCTGTTCACCGCGATAGCGCGACGCTTGCTCGAGGGTGTCGAGCAGCGCACGGGGAATACGCGCCTGAAACGGCCCCTGCCCTTCCGGCACGTGATCATCACAGGCAAACAGATCGCCAACGCCTTCCGCCGCCCAGCTCACCAGACTTGGATCGATTTCATGGCTGAGCAACCAGCGCGCCTGCTGACGCCATGTGTCGAACAGATCGTCGCAATCGAGACTGATCATCCCCACAACCCCATCTGCTGCGGCATCGGCCGGTCGCGCAATTGCTGGTAGAGCATGTGGCTGGTGACTTCCGCCTGCTGCGGATGGTAGTCGCTGGTGATGATGAACGGCTTGGCCTTGGCCAGCACACAGCGCATCCGCGCTACGTCTTCGTAACGGATGCGGCGCTGGCGGCGCAGCTCGACCAGGCGCTCGGTGGTGCGCAAGCCAATGCCGGGGATGCGTGCGATCAATGACGCGTCGGCACGGTTGAGGTCCAGCGGGAACACTTCGCGATTTTCCAGGGCCCAGGCCAGCTTCGGGTCGATATCGAGCGCCAGATTGCCCGGCCCCTTGAGTAATTCATCAGCGCTGTAGCCGTAGCTGCGCAGGAGGAAATCGGCCTGATACAAACGGTGCTCGCGCATCAGCGGCGGCGCGGCGAGCGGTACGCTTTTCGGGCTGTCGGGGATCGGGCTGAACGCCGAGTAATAAACCCGGCGCAGACGGAAGTTGCCATACAGGGACTGGGCGCTGTGCAGGATGGTGCTGTCATCGGTGTCATCGGCACCGACAATCAATTGCGTGCTTTGCCCGGCCGGGGCGAACTTGGCCGAGCGCGGCTCGTTCAGAACTGTCTGCACGCCGGTGTAGATGGTGTTCATCGCTTGCTTGATCGAGGTGATGTCCTTCTCCGGCGCCAGCGTCTGCAGGCTGGCGTCGGTGGGCAGTTCGATGTTGACGCTGAGACGGTCGGCATAACGCCCGGCTTCTTCGATCAAGGCAGGATCGGCTTCGGGAATGGTCTTCAAATGGATGTAGCCGCGAAATTCGTGCTCTTCGCGGAGCAACTTGGCGACGCGCACCAGCTGCTCCATGGTGTAGTCTGCCGAGCGGATGATCCCGGAACTAAGAAACAGGCCGCTGACGCAGTTGCGCCGGTAGAAATCCATGGTCAGCGTCACGACTTCTTCCGGGGTGAAGCGCGCACGTGGCACATCGCTGGAACGGCGGTTGACGCAGTACTGGCAATCGTAAAGACAGAAGTTGGTCAGCAGGATTTTCAACAACGACACACAGCGCCCGTCCGGCGTGTAGCTATGGCAAATGCCCGTGCCATCCGTCGAACCTAGCCCGCTCTTGCCCTCGGAGCTGCGTTTGGGCGCACCGCTGCTGGCGCAGGAGGCGTCGTACTTGGCGGCGTCGGCGAGGATGCTGAGCTTGTCGATGATTTGCATGGCACGGGCTCTTTACTGTGTGCATATACAGTATAGGCTCGACCGCCGCGAAACAAGTTGACGGATGACCCCTCGTCGGCTGGCCATCCAGTTTGCGGCGTGTGGGAGCGAGCCTGCTCGCGAAGAGGCCCTGCCAGTCACCGCAACTCAGTGATCAAACCGCCCACTGCAAGATCAACCAGCCATTCGCCCCGCTGATCAGCACAAACAGCCCCCACGCCAGCACTCGGGTCGGCCAGCGATTGACGAACGGCCCCATCAATTGTCGGTCGTTGGTCATGCGGATCAACGGGTACAGGGCGAACGGCAGTTGCAGGCTGAGCACGACCTGGCTCAACACCAGCAACTTGCCGATCGCGCCGTCACCGAGCAACCAGACGCCAATGAACGCCGGAATCAGCGCCAGGCCACGAGTGATCAGGCGCCGCTGCCAGCACGGGATGCGCAGGTTCAGATAGCCCTCCATGATCACCTGCCCGGCGATGGTCCCAGTGAACGTCGAACTCTGCCCGGACGCCAGCAGTGCCACACCGAACAACACACTCGCCAGCGCACCGCCCACCAGCGGATCGAGCAAGTGATAGGCGTCCTGAATGTCGACCACATCGGTGTGTCCGGACTGGTGGAACGCCGCCGCGGCGAGAATCAGGATCGCCGCGTTGACCAGCAACGCCAAGGCCAGCGAACCGATGGTGTCGATCCGCGCCAGTTTCACCGCGTCCTGCTTGCTCGCCAGATCCTTGCCGATCATCCGCGTCTGCACGATCGAGGTGTGCAGATAAAGGTTATGCGGCATCACCGTGGCACCGAGGATGCCGATGGCCAGATACAGCGGCGCAGCATCGCCAATAGCCGACAGCGACGGTTTGAAGCCCATCGCGACGTCTGGCCAGTAGGGTTTGATCAGCAACAGCTCGACGAAAAAACACACGCCGATAGTCGCGACCAGCACCAGCATGATCGCTTCGAGACGGCGGAAACCACGGTTTTGCAGGGCCAGCACCAGCAGCGTGTCGAACGCCGTCAAAGCGATGCCGAAGGTCAGCGAACAGCCGAGTAGCAGGTGAAATGCCAAGGCGCAGCCAAGCACTTCGGCGAGGTCGGTGGCGATGATCGAGATTTCCGCCAAGACCCACTGCAAACGCGCGGTCGGCGTGCTGTAGCGTTCGCGGGACAACTGCGCCAGATCGCGCCCGGTGGCGATGCCCAGCCGCGAGCACAGGCACTGCACCACCATGCCGGCCAGACTCGCCAGCAACACCACGAACAACAGGCTGTAGCCAAAACGCGAACCGGCCTCAATCGCGGTGGCCCAGTTGCCCGGGTCCATGTAGCCGATCGACACCAGCAAACCGGGGCCGGCAAAACGCAGCACACGTTTGAAGAAGGAAGCAGTCGGATCGACCGCGACGCTACCGGCGACTTCCGGCGGGCAAAACGGCGCGGTGGCGATTTTGGGCAAACTGAATTTCACGCACACATCCAGAAACAAACACGGGAGCCCGGCAGCTTAGTCGTTTCGCCCAAAGCCTTGAAGAGCAAAGATCGCAGCCTTCGGCAGCTCCTGCATGGGTAAGGCGATGTCCTGCAGGAGCAGCCGAAGGTTGCGATCCTCTGATCTCATCGGTTCCCGCCCAGTAACTGCTCGCGCAACTCGGGACTGCGCGTACGCGGGTCCAGCCAGATATCAAAAAACGCCTTGGCAAACTGCGGATCCTCGATCTCATGCTGGAGCTTCTGGCCGACAAAAAACCGCGCGCCCTGCCCCGGCAGATACACACCGGTAATCCGCGTGCCGGCCTGCACGTCGACAAACGATTGCTGCATTTGCGTCTGCCAGACGGCCAATTGCGCAGAAGTGACCCGAGGACCGGCAAGGCGTTTGATTTCTTCGACGCTGGTGCTGACCAGATCGTCTCGCGAGATTTTGCGCCGGTAGATCAGCTCCAGGGCAAACGGCTGGCCGTCCGCCAGAGGCCGCGCTGCACTCCACAAGCGCGCGCTGTAAACATCGAAGCCGAACACGCTGAAATCGCCGCTGCCAATGATTTGCGCCCCTGGCACTGCGTCCTGCCAATTGGCCCACGTCGGCGTCAGCAACAGTGCCCACAAGCCGATGCCACAACAGCCACGTACGAGCTTGGGTGTTCTGTTCATCGCCGTATCGTCTCCGCTGCCTGTTGATGAGCAAAGCATAGCTGGATTCGCACCTGAATTTTTGTATACAAAAATTGCGAACATGAGCAGCAATCTTCAGTCGGCAGTGCTAACGTGGCTCATTCTGACCCGACGGAGACACCCGCGTGCTGATCCTCAAACTGCTGCTGATTCCCGGTTTTCTCCTGCTGATTTCCCTGGCGGGCAAACGCTGGGGGCCGAGCGTGGCCGGATGGCTGTCAGGATTGCCGGTGGTGGTCGGGCCGATTCTGTTTTTCCTCGCCATCGAACAAGGGCCGCAGTTTGCCGCGCAATCGGCGGTGGCGGCGCTGTCGGCAATGTTCGCGATGATTGCGTTCTGCATCACCTATGCGCAGGTGGCGCAACGGGCCAATTGGCCATGGGCGTTGACGATTTCACTGGCGGTTTGGGGCGTACTGGCGGCGGTGTTGTCGGTCATTCCGGCGTCCTTGCCGTTCTCGGTGATTGCGGCAGCGGTGGCACTGCTCGCTTCGCCTTATCTGTTCCCGGAGGTGCAGCCGGTATTGAAGGGGCCAGCACCGAAGTCGGACAAACTGATCTGGCGAATGATTGCCGGCGCGGCGCTGACACTGGTGGTGACGATGCTCGCCAGCACTGTCGGCGAACGCTGGAGCGGGCTGCTGGCGGTGTTCCCGGTGCTCGGCAGTGTGATGGCGGTGTTCTCGCAACAAACTCGCGGTCCGGCCTTCACCGCTGCGTTATTGCGCGCAACGGCGACCGGCATGTATTCGTTTTCGGCGTTCTGCCTGGTGTCGGCCTTGACGCTGCCGAGCATGGGCCTCAGCGGCTTCGTGGCAGGCGTAGCGGTGTCGGTAGCGATGCTCGGGGTGACCAGGCGTCTGCTGGCGCGGCCAGTGGCCAAGACGCCAGCGCAATAACCGCCCGGACGAATCGCGCTGGAACGCCCGGTGTGCTCCGTGGGATGATCGCCCGCCTCGCGCGACCATTTCCCGGAGATTCAGATGTCATTGTTGAGCAAAAAAGCGGTCGTCCTGATGCTGGCGGCCGTCGCCGGTTTCGCCGCGATCAACGCGCAAGCCGCCAAGGAAAAGGTCAAAACCGAGAAGGTTACGCTGCTCGACGGCAAATTCGCCTTTGTCCTGCCCAAAGGCTTTGTCGCCGACCCGCTGCCCGCCAGCCCGAGCGGCGCCAAGGGCACGATGTACACCAACCAGACCACCAAGACCGTGGTCATCGCCGCCGAAAACCAGATCCCGGCCGGGCAGAACGTCAAGGATAACGACGGTGAGTTTCTCGACGGCAGCGTGTCGAGTTTCATCGACGATCAGCGCAAGGCCCTGCCGGACTTCAACAAGCTCAGCGAGAAAAGCCTGACCCAGAAAGGCACCGGTCTCGGCCTGCGCCAGGTTGACAGCACCGCCACCCAGGGCGGTGGCCAGACCCTGAACACCACGCTGCTGGCCGGCTCCGGAACGAAGATGGCGCTGGTGCAGGTGATTTCCCGCGCCAGCGACAAGAAAGGTCACGATGCCCTGGTCAAAGCCATCGTCAAGGATTGAGCCGCTGCAACCAGCCATTCAGATCGCGCAATTCGGCCGAACTGATGCTGTGGCCGACGCCCGGATACGCGTGAAACTCGGGCTTGTAATCGAGTTTCTGCAATAGCGCATTGGCCTCGGTGCCGTGGCGGTAAGGTACCGGGTCATCGGCAGTGCCGTGGCCGATAAAGATGCTCAGCGGCAGCGGCGGTTGGCCAGGCTTGAGTTCGGCTTTGAGCACCGGCAACAAGCGCCCGCTCAACGCGGCAAAGCCGCCCACGGCCGCCGGGGCGCGCAGGCCGACTTCGTAGCTCATCATCGCGCCCTGGCTGAAGCCGATCAGGTAAACCTTGTCCGGCGCGGCGTGATATTTCCTCGCCGCCTGGGCGATAAAGTCGCGCAGTTTCTGACCGCTGACCTTCAGATCATCGGTCTCGCCGTTGTAGGCACCTTCGCCCTTCTTGCGAAACCACTGGTAACGTCCTTCACCCAACGTCATCGGCGCGCGCACGGAAAGGTAGTTGTACTGCGCCGGCAGCTGAAATTTCATGCCGATCAGATCGGCTTCGTTACTGCCGTAGCCGTGCAGAAAAATCACCAGCGGACGTGGTTCGGCGTCGGCGTGGACCTGTTCGAGGTACTTGAGTGGCAGATCGGATTGCAGGGTGGTTTGCGCGTGGACGGCGGTGGATGCGAGCAGGGTCAGCAGGGCGAATAGTTTCAACATAAAGCCTTCCTTCACAGAGTGTCGGGTTCGCGGGGAGCCTAACATTCTCGGCTGAGGATCCAAATTTTGTGCTGTGGCTAATGCCGCTATCGCTGGCAAGCCAGCTCCCACAAGAATTGCGGCGTCTCCAAAATTTGAGATCAACCGCAACCCTGTGGGAGCTGGCTTGCCAGCGATGGGGTCAGCAAATTCAGCGAAGAGCCATCAGTCGTTGGTCAGCTTCCCGGTTCTAAAAGGCACCCGCCCCGCCACTTTCGCCTGCCAGATCCCCGGCTCGGTATAACGCCCGCGATCAATCGCAAACAGCACCCCACTGGTGCCGGCGCGCACGGTGGTCACGCGATCCTGCAACGGGTCAACAACCTCGAACAGCGCGTCGCCCTGCTCGACCCACTCGCCAGCATTGCGCAAGAAACTGACCACGCCGTGGTGCGGCGCAAACAGGTATTCGGTGCCTTCAAACGGCAAACCTTCACAACATTCGCTAGGCGCCGCCGGCCATTCACCGCTGATGAAGCCCTGCTCGGCGAGAAAGCCCAGAATCGCCTCACAGTTGGCCTGCGCCTGATCGACGCGGGTGTCGCCCATGCTGCCCAGCTCCAGCGTGGTCGCCAGGTTCGCCGCCGGAATCGCCGCATGAGGAAATGCTTTGGCCAGACGCAACCACGGTGTCGAGCACGATTCATCGAACGAGCTGCCGCCGGAATCCTCGCAGAGCAAAGCTACGCCGGCCTTTAGTCGCGCCGCAAGAGACTGCCACTGCGGCCAGTGTTGCGGCAGCGCGTAGAGGTGAATCGCAGCGTCGAAATCGCAATGCAGATCGAGGGTGATGTCGGCGTCGCAGGCGTGGCGCAGCAACAGGCGATGCAAGGCTTCCAGTTGCGAGGCCGGAGCCGGCAGTTCCTCGAAGACCTGAGCCATGGCCTGGCGAATCAGCGCGACGTTGGCCTCGGCATCCGCGCCCAGACGCTCGCCAACCAGCGCCGCGACCGGGGCGCTGAGTTCGACGAATGCGCGGTTGAAATTCTTGCCGCTGCCCAGTTCGAAGCGGCCCATGTGATTGCCTTGCAGATGCTGATCCAGGCCAATCGGATTGGCCACCGGCACCACTTCGATAACGCCCTGCAAACGGCCCTGCTGCTCCAGTTCGTTCAAACGCAGCTTGAGTTCCCATGCGGTGCGCATGCCCGGCAGTTCATCGGCGTGCAGGCTGGCCTGGATATAGACTTTCCGGCTGCCAGCGCCGTAACGGAACACGCTGAGAGAGCGCTCGCTGCCCAAATGGCTCCAGGGCAGAACGTGGTCGATGCGTTGCATGGAAAACTCCTCAATAGCTGGGTTACGTAAAACCCTGTGGGAGCGAGCCTGCTCGCGAATGCGTCAGGTCAGACGATGACGATGTCGAATGTCAGACCGCTTTCGCGAGCAGGCTCGCTCCCACAGAGAATTTCCATCAATAAAAGAACATAAAAAAATGGCCACCGCGCAAACGGGGCCACTTTTTTTCACGGCGTATTAATGGCCGTACACGTCAAAGTCGAAGTACTTGTCCTGGACTTTCTTGTACTCGCCATTGGCGCGGATTTCGGTGATGGCTTTGTTGAACTGCTCAGCCAGCGCGGTATCGCCCTTGCGCACGGCAATGCCAGCACCGCCGCCGAAGTATTTGGCGTCTTCATAAGTCGGGCCGACGAATTCGAAGCCTTTGCCGGCGTCGGTTTTCAGGAAACCGTCGCTGAGGTTGACCGAGTCAGCGAGCATCGCGTCGATACGTCCGGAAACCATGTCGAGGTTGGCTTCCTGCTGCGAGCCGTAGCGCACCAGTTCGATCCCGGCCGGAACCAGCACTTCGGTCGCGTAACGGTCGTGAGTACTGGCGCGCAGCACACCGACTTTCTTGCCTTTGAGTTCGGTCAGCGGGTTTTTCACGCCCGAGCCTTCCTTCATCACGAAGCGCGCCGGGGTGTGGTAGTACTTGATGGTGAAATCGACGTTTTTCTTGCGATCGTCAGTGATGGTCATCGACGACAGGATCGCATCGATTTTCTTCACTTTCAGTGCCGGGATCAGGCCATCGAACTCTTGCTCGACCCACGTGCATTTGACCTTCATCTGCGCGCACAGCGCATCGCCGATGTCCACGTCAAAACCAGTGAGTTTGCCGTCAGGGGTTTTCATCGAGAATGGCGGGTAACCGGCTTCGATACCGATGCGGATCGGCTTGGCGTCGTCCGCCACAGCGGTCAGGGACAACATCGACAGTGCCAGGGCACCGAACATCACTAGCTTTTTCATTTATTACTCCCGTGCGGAGGCTTTTATTGGCAGCTTTCGATTCAGCATTCGGTCATGGCGTTCTAACGGCAAAAACCGAAGTGGCCGGCAGTCTATGGCGACGCGCACGGGGGCAATTGTTTTTAAGCGACAAATACTTACAGAACATCGGCGCACGCATTGACGAGGATCAACGCGTGCGCCGTGGCGGTGCGAAGGCTGTAGGACAAGACTGTTTGCAGAGCAAAAAAATGTTGTTTCCCCTGCAGGCGCTGCCGAAGGCTGCGCCTACAGAGAGATCAGCATTCGCAGGCGATGGGTGTGTTGGCGACTGCCGCCGCGTTGAGGTTGAAACCTTCATCCAGCCATCCGGTGACGCCGCCGATCATCTCTTTGACCGGATAGCCCAACGCCGCCAGTTTCACCGCAGCCTTGTTCGCGCCGTTGCAATGCGGCCCGGCGCAATAGACCACGAACAAAGTGTTTTTCGAGTAATCGGCCAAGCGCTCTGCCGTGAGCAAGCGGGTCGGGATATTGATCGCACCGGGCACATGGCCGCGGTCGAACGCCAACGGGCCGCGCACATCCACCAGAACAAAATCGACCTCCCCGGCCTCGTGGCTACTGAATACGTCGGAACAATCGGTTTCGAAGGTCAGACGATTGCTGAAATGCATCAGGGCAATCGCCGAAGGCGCGGCGGGAATTTCGCGAACCAGGCTGCTCATGTGTGTAGCTCCTTTGTCTGTGGGGGATGAACAGACTTTATCGAGACGGCGGTTGCCGCTACAGTGGCGCGCAAGACACCGACCGGGAGATTTCCGCCAAATGCCCACACAGCCCAATCTGGTTGCCATTCTCACCTACGATGGCCTCTGCACGTTCGAGTTCGGCATCGCCGTGGAGATCTTCGGCCTGGCGCGGCCAGAGTTCGACTTCCCTTGGTACGAACACGCGATTGCCGCGGTCGATAAAGGCCCGATGCGCGCTATGGGCGGGATTCAGGTGCTGGCCGATGGTGGCCTGGAACTGCTCGCCGCAGCGCGCACCATCGTCATTCCGGGCTGGCGCGACCGCAACGCCCCGGTACCGCCTGCGCTGATCGACGCGTTGCGTCAGGCCCATGACCGAGGAGCGCGGTTGCTGTCGATCTGCTCGGGCGTGTTCGTCCTCGCCGCCAGCGGCCTGCTCGACGGCCACCGCGCCACCACCCACTGGCGCTACACCGGTGAACTGGCGCAACGCTACCCGGCGATCGAGGTCGATCCCGACGTGCTCTACGTCGACGCCGGTCAGCTGATCACCTCCGCCGGCAGCGCCGCCGGCATCGACGCCTGCCTGCATCTGGTAACCCGCGACTTCGGCACGCAGGTCGCCAACGCCGTCGCGCGGCGCCTGGTCATGTCGCCACAACGCACCGGCGGTCAGGCCCAATTCATCCCCACCCCGGTCAGCGCGACGCCGCGCAACGACCTGTCGCGCGTCATGCAATGGGCCCGCGAACGCCTGCACGAACCACTGGAAGTCCGCGATCTGGCCAGTGAAGCGGCGATGAGCGAGCGCACGTTTTTGCGGCGCTTCACCGAAGCCAGCGGGCAAACGCCCAAGGCGTGGCTGCAACATGAACGGCTGGCGCGAGCACGTGAACTGCTAGAGAGCACCCACCAACACACCGAGCAGATCGCCCAACGCTGCGGCTATCGTTCGGTGGAAAGTTTTCGTGTGGCGTTTCGTAGCGTGGTGGGCGTGCCGCCTTCGGTTTATCGGGAGCGGTTTGGGCGGTAGGGTAAGGCGATTTGTTGACCTGACTGGTCATGGATTTGATCTTTTTGCAGTCCTAGCAACTGCAACACTTTCAGACGCGTCCTACATCCATCACTCCTTCGTTGCTTTAGCGTCCACTTCGTTTTTAACAGCGGACAAGGACGCTCATGGCTCGCAAGAAAGACATCCCCCGGGTCCAAAACCCGCCAGAGGGAGACGGACACCACATCACCAGCCGCTACATGACTGCCAGCGAACTTGCTGCGCGCGAGGCCGCACAAGGCACTTATGAAGACATGCTGGCGCGGCAGCAGACCCATGAAGATCGACTTGGCCAACAGGTCATACATGAACAGCGAAATATAAGCGGCTGTGTTTTCGTGAAAAGTTGCAAGCTGCCGAACGGTGTCATCAATGATGCCAATCCATCCGGATTTATACCGGTTGGGAAAATTTCGGATTATGGAACGCTGTCCTTGCTTGCGGGGCATGAACGCGACTCGGCCGGGAATATCGCACTCAAGACAATTGGCGCGACCAGTTTGCAAGCGTCGATCGGAGCTTTTGCTCTCGGCAGCTCTGGCAGTCTGAGCACCAGCACTGCCGCCGCAAGTAGCACAAGCCTGGCCACCGGCGGTGTCGTCGCAGGCGGGTTGCTCGGGTTGGTTGCGCTGCTGTGGCCATCGAGTCTCGCCGATAGTGCTCTCTACACAGAGGAGCAGCTACAGTCGCTTGAGACGGCTCGGACTCGGGTTCGATTGCAGGTGGAACAGCAGCCCGATGGGACGCTGAAAGGATACGGATACAACACTCAAACGCGCAGCGACTGGGAAATGATTCCCGTCGTTCAGTTCGTCAAGCAAGGCGCCTCGCACGTCGCAGATTTTGGTAATGGGTCGACCTTACTCTGGACTCCCTCTGTAGACTCATCACGCGGATCGGCAATTGCGCCGTTGGAAGGTGCGCCGCAGGTTCCACACATCTGGATATACCCGCCGACCGAGCAGGCGGACAAAATCATCGTCAATCCGGTTTACCCGCCTGAATACCAGGACTTTATTCTGGTCTTTCCGGCTGGCTCGGGAATAAAGCCCCTTTACATTGTCTTGGCACTTGAGTTCGACGCTGCCAGTTACCATGGAAAAAAAGACACTCCCCAAGAGTAAGGGCCCTTCGAATGGGCAGAAGGCTTTGGAGAGTTCGGTTCAGGTAAAGCCTACATCTGCGCGCAGGATTGGAGTGGATCCCGATGCCAATGAGTTGGTCGTTTTTGATCGCACTGGTGATGAGGTCTACCACGGACACGTAAGGCCATGGGATAAGCTTCATCAAGACATGAAAAACGCATTGATCAAAGCCAGGAAAGTAGACAGCAAGGGCAATATTCTGGGAGCAAGAAAGTGAGCCTCACCTACCAAGACCCGTCAATAGATCATGATGAATCCGTACGATTACTGACCAGCGGCGCTCAGGAGGATGTCATTTGCGCACTGATCTCCATTGGCTTGAATGAACCCGATGGCAGTTGGGCAGAGGAAATCTGCGCCAAGTATCTCTCCAACGAAACCGAAGCGATTGCTGCATCTGCCATCACCGCCCTGGGCCATATCGCTCGTCGGCATGGAAGACTGGATACCGAAACCGTTTTGCCGGCGCTCGAAAACTTAAGGCGTCGGATGCCCTCGTTGCAGGGCATCATTGAGGACACAATTGACGATATTGAGATGTTCACCTGAGCATCCGAAGTTGCAAGCGTTTGGATGAGGGTGGCTTCATCCAGACGCACGTTCCTTAGACCTCAATCCTCCCGCGTCAAAACCTCCAACAACTCAATCTCAAACACCAGATTCGAATTCGGCGGGATCTTGCCCATGGTCCGCTCGCCGTACCCCAGATGCGCCGGTACCAGCAGTTTGCGTTTGCCGCCCACCTGCATGCCCATCAGGCCCTGATCCCAGCCTTTGATCACGCGTCCAGTGCCGATCACGCACTGAAACGGTTTGCCCCGGCTCCAGGACGAGTCGAATTCAGTGCCGTCTTCCAGCCAACCGGTGTATTGGGTGGTGATCAGCGCGCCTTTGACCGCGGCTTTGCCGTCGCCCGGGTGCAGGTCGATGATTTGCAGTTCGTCTGTCATGTCGTTGGCTCTTGAAATGTTCGCAGGCGGCGTTTTTCGCAGAATCCGTTGCCAATGGCAATCCATGGAACCGAAAACCCGCGTTGCCGCTCACATGTGTATCGACATCGTATGACGACACGGATGCTTTGATGACCGACTCTCGATTGCTGCGCAGTTTCATCCCGCCCTACATCCTCAACCGCATCATTGCTCACGGTTCGGAGCCGCAGCGCAGCGCCGCGATGCAGACGCTCAACCACGTGCGCAGCCTGCTGCCCAACCCCGGCCGTCCTTCGCAGCCGCCGGCGCGGGCGATTCTGCCGGAGGCGAGCAAGCCTGGTCTGGCACGGCGCAGCGTGCATGACGCGCAGAACAAAATGCTCTTGCCGGGCATGCCGGTGCGTCTCGAGGGCCAGCCGGCGTCGGGCGATCCAGCGGTCGATGAGGCTTACGATGCGCTGGGCGCCAGCTATGATTTCTTCTGGAAAGTGCTCGGTCGCGACTCGATCGACAATCAGGGATTCGCGCTGATCGGCAGCGTGCATTATGGGCAAGGCTACGAGAACGCATTCTGGAACGGCGCGCAGATGGTCTTCGGGGACGGCGATGGCGAAATCTTCCAGCGCTTCACTCGCTCGCTCGACGTCATCGGCCATGAACTGGCCCACGGCGTCACCGAAAGCGAAGCCGGGCTGATTTATGCCAACCAGTCCGGCGCGTTGAACGAGTCGCTGTCAGACGTGTTCGGTGTCTTGACCAAGCAATATACCCTCGGTCAAACCGCCGAGCAGGCCGACTGGTTGATCGGCGCCGACCTGCTGATGCCGAAGATCCAGGGCAAGGGCCTGCGCTCGATGTCGCACCCCGGCACGGCGTATGACGACCCGCTGCTGGGCAAGGATCCGCAGCCGGACCATATGCGCAAGTTCGTCATCACCAGCGAAGACAATGGTGGCGTGCACATCAACTCCGGGATTCCCAACCGCGCGTTTTATCTGACGGCCCGCGCGTTTGGTGGATTTGCCTGGGAAAAAGCCGGACGCATCTGGTACGACACACTATGCGACAACCGCCTGAGCCAAGAGGCAACGTTCGACGCGTTTGCAAAATTGACCATCGACCACGCTGGTCAGCGCTTCGGCGCCGAAGCAGCCGGCTCAGTGCAGCAAGCCTGGGCACAGGTCGGCATCGAATAATCCGAGGAGACTGTATGAAAACGCTACCCGAGCTGGATGACGATTCCGTTTTGCGCGTATCTCGCCAGGGTGGCGTTGCAGCAATTCACAGCCTGAGCCGCCCACGGGAAATCGAATTCGCGCAATGCGACATCAGTCAGCGTTCAAGAATCTGCTCGGTGCTTGAGGGGTGTCTGCCGCTGGACAGCAGCGAATCCGGACGTGGTGATCAACGCTTTTATCAGATTGAGGTGCGCTATCAGTCCGGAGAAATGGTGTTGAAGGTGCCGGAGGACCGTGCACCGGGGGAGCTGGTGCATTTGTGGGACAAGGGGGAGCTTCTTTAAACGCTCCCCCCGATATTCAGGCTATTTCTCGACCGGCTGCATCTCGACAATGGTGCCATTGGTGATCATCACCATCACATACTTGTCATTGATCTGCACCCACTGCGCCTGCTCGATCGGTGCTTTCAGACCTTTGGCTTTCCAGTTCTTCAGCGCCTTGTCTTCGCGCTGGTACATTTCCGGCGCGCGATCGTTGACCTTCAGCTGGCGATCGCTGGTCGGCGATTGCACAGAGGGGTCGCTGGAGGTTTGCGCCGCTTGAACAATGGGCGTGATCCCGGCAATGCCCGCAACGAGGGCCAGACTGGCGATTAGGGTTTTGCTGTTCATCGGTGAACCTCTTTCAGATAGGTAGTACCTGAACTCCGACTGTGCGGCGCGGGAAACATTCCTTGTTTTTTCACTGCGGCCGGCGGACAAACCGTCGCCGCTCCTCCGCCCTCTGCCGGGAGCTGGCCCGCTGCCACATTCACGCTGGATTTGCGCTAATATGCCGCGCCCCTTCCTGCCGTGTGAATAAGGACATCACCGTGAACAGCACGCTCATCATCCTTTTGGTCGTTGCCGGCCTCCTCGCCCTCTACGCCATCCAGCTTTTCAACAGCCTCGTTGCCCGCCGCAATCAAATCAAGAATGCGTTCGCGCAGCTCGAAGTACAGCTCAAGCGTCGCTACGACCTGATCCCCAATCTGGTGGCAACCGCCAAAGGCTACATGGCCCATGAGCGCGAGACGCTGGAAGCGGTGATTGCCGCGCGCAACAACGCGGTCGCAGGTCTGCAGGCTGCTCAGGCGCAGCCGGGCAATGCGCAGAACATCGTCCAGCTTGGCCAGGCGGATAGCGCGCTGAGCAATGCGATGGGCCGGTTGAACGTGACGGTCGAAGCCTATCCGGATCTCAAGGCTTCGCAAAACATGCAGCAATTGAGCGAAGAGCTGAGCAGTACCGAGAACAAAGTCAGTTTTGCGCGCCAGGCCTACAACGATGCAGTGATGAGCTACAACACTCTCAAGCAGAGTTTCCCGGCTGCGCTGTTCGCCCCGCTGTTCGGCCATGCTGCCGATGCCTCGGTGCTGACGTTCGCCGACAGCGCCGCGATTCAGCAAGCGCCACAGATTTCGTTCTGACCTCAGCCAACGGATGGCACCATGAATTTTTTCCAACAACAGCGCCAGGCCAAGCGCCGGACCCTGCTGCTTATCGTTCTGATGGCACTGGCCGTGCTGAGCCTGATTGCCGTTTCCTGCGTGCTGATGACGATTCCAGTGGAAGATGGCGACGGCAATGTTCTCTTCGATCTGGAGATGAGCCGGGAGCTGATCGGATATGTGTCAGCGGTGGTGATCAGCGTCGTGCTGCTGGGCAGTACGGCGAAACATTCCGAGTTGTCGGCCGGCGGCAAAGTCATTGCCCGGGGCCTCAATGGCCGGCTGATCAACCATAACGCGCAGACCCTGGAAGAGCAGCGCCTGCTCAACGTGGTGGAAGAAATGGCCATCGCCTCAGGCACTGCCGTCCCTCCCGTCTATCTGTTGCCGGAGCTGGGCATCAACGCCTTTGCCGCTGGCATGACGCCGCAAAACGCCGTGATCGGCGTGACTCAGGGCGCAATCAATCTGCTCACGCGCGAGGAGTTGCAAGGGGTCATCGCCCATGAGTTCAGCCATATCTACAACGGTGACATGCGCCTCAACACCCGATTGATCGCTATCGTCCACGGCATCCTCGTGCTGGGTCTGACTGGAAGCTACATCCTGCGCAGCACCGAGGTGGTGGGCAAAGAAGCTGCGCGCCGCAACAAGTTCGTCGCGTTCACCGCGCTGGTCGGTTTTGTCCTGTGTGTTGCGGGATTTGCCGGGTCGTATTTCGGCAATCTGATCAAGGCAGCGATCGGGCGGCAGCGCGAGTTCCTCGCTGACGCCACGGCTGTGCAGTACACGCGCAACCCGCAAAGTATTGCCGGTGCCCTGAAGAAAATCGGTGGTTATGAACTGGGCGCAACGCTCAACGCCGCGCGTGCTGCCGAGTTCAGCCATCTGTATTTCGGTTCGGGTACGTCTTCGTCCGACCTGATGGCCTCGCATCCGGATTTGAGCGAGCGGATTCGCCGGGTCGATGCGCAATGGGATGGCAGCTTCGTCAAGATCGCCGCGCCGACGGTAAAGCTGCCGGCCAAACCTGATCTGCCGATGTCGGATGCATTTGGCGGTGTTCCGGCTGCCGCCATGGCGGCGCTGTACGACCTGAATGCGGCACAGGCGTCCGTTGCGGCGATCGGCGCACCGCAGGCAGAGCATTTGATTGAGGCGCGCCGTGTACTCGGCGATATTCCGCAGGTTCTCAGAGAGTCCGCGCGCAGCATCGACGGCGCCCAAGCGATCGTCTACGGGTTGTTATTGTCACGCTCGGCGCCTGTGCTGGGCCTGCAGCTCGACACTCTGAGAGGGAGCGTCGACGATGCGGTATTCGAACAACTGGAGCTGCTGCAAAATCCGCTGTTATCGCTGCAGCCCGGACTGCGTTTGCCGTTGCTCGATCTGGCAACGCCGAGCCTGCAACAGCTCGGCAAAAGTTTCGCCAGGGTCGATGCAAACCTGATTGCACTGATTGAAGCTGACAACGAAACCGAGCTGCTTGAGTGGACGCTGTTGCGCATCGTCGAGCGCAACGTGCTGGGCGCGGCACCGGTGCAATTCAAGTTTGGCCTGTTCCAGTGCGCCGAAGAATTGTTGGCGCTGCTGAGCGCGCTGGCCCGCGCCGGACAGAACGATCAAGCGGCGGCCGCACAGGCACTGCAGTCCGCGTGGCAGGGGCTTGCCTTCGAACAGCCGCAAGAGATACGCAAGGATCTCGAAGAACTGATCGGCCTGGAAACCGCGCTTAATCGTCTGCGCCATCTCATGCCGGAAGAACGCCCCGCCCTGCTCGATGCGATGACTCGCTGCGTGATGCACGACGGCGTGATCACCGTCGCCGAAGCGGAGTTGTTCCGGGCTGTCGCCGACCTGCTGGATTGCCCGCTTCCGCCGTTTTTGAGTATCCCGGTGCAGGTTGGCAACCGCGCAACTGAGGTTGCTCGCGGACAGGGCGCCGTGGCGGCTACGGCTTAGACCGACTGATAGTCCGACAGCACTGGCGCCTGACATACAGCTATCGCGAGCAGGCTCGCTCCCACAAAAGCCTTGGCGGACGCTGATTCTCTGATCACCACCAATCCCTGTGAGAGCGAGCCTGCTCGCGAATACCCAGGCACATCCGACATCGTTTCCATCTGAGAGAAAGCCTTCGCGAGCAGGCTCGCTCTCACAAATGCGCCAAGCACTGAGGCCATTGATCCGCCTCGCGCATCAATCCATGCCAACAATGCAATTAACAGATTGTTACATCTGCGCCACCATCCACCTCAATAAAAACCGTGCGCCGCTTCTCCGTAGCGCACGTCATAAAAGCGGTGGAGTACTTTTCTATGACAGCCTCAATCCCTACCAACGGCTCGCGGGCCGGTGCCATCTTCCGGGTGACCTCGGGCAACTTCCTCGAACAGTTCGACTTCTTTCTGTTCGGCTTCTACGCCACGCAGATCGCGGCGGTGTTCTTCCCGGCGAGCAGCGAGTTCGCCTCCCTGATGATGACGTTCGCGGTGTTTGGCGCAGGCTTCCTGATGCGTCCGCTCGGCGCCATTGTGCTCGGTGCATACATCGATGATGTCGGTCGTCGCAAAGGTCTGATCGTCACCCTGTCGATCATGGCCAGCGGCACGATATTGATTGTGCTGGTGCCCGGATACGAAACCATTGGCCTGTTCGCTCCGGCGCTGGTGCTGATCGGCCGGCTGCTGCAAGGCTTCTCGGCCGGTGCGGAACTGGGTGGTGTGTCGGTGTATCTGTCCGAGATCGCCACGCCGGGCCGCAAAGGCTTTTTCACCGCCTGGCAGTCGGCCAGTCAGCAAGTGGCGATCATTGTCGCGGCCGCGCTGGGCTACGGTCTGAACCAGTGGATGGAGCCGCAAGTCGTGGCCGCGTGGGGCTGGCGCATTCCGTTTTTCGTCGGCTGCATGATCGTCCCGTTCATCTTCTTTCTGCGTCGTAATCTGGCGGAAACCGAAGAGTTCGCCGCGCGCAAACATCGCCCTAGCATGCGCGAAGTGTTCCGCACCCTCGGCCAGAACTGGGGCGTGGTACTTGGCGGGATGCTGATGGTCGCGCTGACCACCACCGCGTTCTACCTGATCACCGTGTACGCGCCGACCTTCGGTAAAACCGTGCTGCACCTGAGCACTTCCGACGCGCTGCTGGTGACGCTGCTGGTGGGTGTGTCGAACTTCTTCTGGTTGCCGATTGGCGGTGCGTTGTCCGACCGTATCGGCCGTCGTCCGGTACTGATCGGCATGGCCTTGCTGGCGCTGGCCACGACTTATCCGGCGCTGTCGTTCCTGGTGCAGGCGCCGAGCTTCACCAACATGCTGCTGTCGCTGCTGTGGCTGTCGTTCATCTACGGCTTGTACAACGGCGCGATGATTCCGGCGCTGACCGAAATCATGCCGGTGGAAGTGCGCGTCGCCGGCTTCTCCCTGGCCTACAGCCTGGCCACGGCGATCTTCGGCGGTTTCACCCCGGCGATGTCGACCTTCCTGATCCAGTACACCGGCGACAAAGCCGCGCCAGGTTACTGGATGAGCATCGGTGCCCTGTGCGCGCTGTGCGCCACGCTTTATCTGTACCGCCGTGCCGGTGGTCGTCTGCAACCTGTCGCGGCCTGAGGAAAACTCGCCGTGAAAAAACTTTTTACTGTCACCGCCCTGCTCGCCGGTCTCGCCTTCAACTTCGCGGCCCAGGCCGAAGAACTCAGCGTGATGACCTCGGGTGGCTTCACTGCCGCTTATAAGATCCTCGGGCCGAAATTCGCTGCCGCCACCGGTAACACCCTGACCACCAGCCTCGGCCCGTCGATGGGCAAGGCGCCGGAAGCAATTCCCAATCGTCTGGCGCGCGGTGAGCACGCCGACGTGGTGATCATGGTCGGCTACGCCCTCGATGAGCTGATCAAACAAGGCAAAGTCGACCCGGCCTCCCGTGTTGAACTGGCAGATTCGCGGATCGGCATGGTGGTGCGTGATGGCGCGGCGAAACCGGACATCAGCAATGTCGATGGTCTGAAGAAAGCCCTGCTTGATGCGCAGTCGGTGGCCTACTCCGACAGCGCCAGCGGCGTGTACATCGAGCAGCAGCTGTTCAAGAAACTCGGCATCGAAGACCAGCTGAAACCGAAAGCGAAAATGATCGCCAGGATCCCGGTCGGCTCGGTGGTTGCCACTGGCGACTATCAGTTGGGCTTCCAGCAGGTCAGCGAATTGCTGCCGGTGCCGGGCGTGAGTTTCGTCGCGAAGATTCCGGAATCGGTACAGTCGGTGACGCGTTTTGCCGCTGGCATTCCGGTCAAGGCCGAGCATCCGCAAGAAGCCAAGGCCCTGCTCGCTTACCTCGCTGCACCGGCCGCTCAGGCTGACGTGCAGGCCACCGGGCTGGATTCGGTCAAGCGCTGAGCGTTGGCGGCTGGACGCGCATTTCCACGACCAGCCGCTCCAGTTCCAGTGCCGCCGGGGTCAACGTGCGATCCCGGCGCTTGATGATGCCGACACTGCGCATCACTTGCGGCTCAATCAGTGGCACCCGCGTCAGGATCGGATGATCCGGCCCAGGCATCGCCATCAACGGCACCGCCGCCACGCCCAGCCCCGCCTCCACCAAGCCGATCATCGTCGTCACATGCCGCGTCTCGCAGATGCTTTGACGCTGCGGCACCACCCCGCCCAAGGCCTGATCGAGCAGAAAGCGATTGCCCGAAGTCTTGTCCAGCGCAATGTAATCCTGCTGATAGAACTCGTCCCAGCTGACGCTGCTGCGCCCGGCCAGCGGATGATCGCGACGACAGGCGACAACGTAGCACTCCTGCACAAGCGGTTCGAACTCGACTTTGGCATCCTGCGTGCCGAGAAAACTCAAACCGAAATCCGCCTCGCCATTGACCACCGCACTCAACACATCGTGGGCGCTGGAATCGAGGACTTTGACCTTGATCCGTGGAAACTGCTGGTGATAGCGCGCGACCACGCGGGGCATGAAGTAGTACGCCGCCGACGGCACGCAGGCGACGGTGACATGGCCCAGACGCGTCGAGGCGACTTCGCTGATGCCGAGCAAGGCAATGTCGAGATCGTCCAGCAAGCGCTCGACGCTGGGCATGAAGCCGCGCCCGGCCTGGGTCAGGCTGACCTTGCGCGTGGTGCGCTCGAACAGTTTCACGCCGAGGGCATCTTCAAGCTTTTCGATGCGCCGGCTCAGCGCCGGTTGCGACAGGCGCACGGTCTCGGCAGCCTTGCGAAAACTGCCCTGCTCGACCACCGCACGAAAGGCTTGCAGGTCGTTGAGGTCGAAGTTGATGGCCATGGCGTTTCCGGAAATTGATGCGCAGGGGTTATAAATGTAACCATTTGATGCAAATTATTACAGGCCTGAAAGAGCTGCCCTTGTGGGAGCGAGCCTGCTCGCGAATGCAGGGCATCAGTCAATGCATAGGTGACTGACCCACCGCATTCGCGAGCAGGCTCGCTCCCACATTGGATCTCGAATGGTCTGGAGACCGCGTAACCCTTATCCTTGTCACCCTCGCCGTACCCGTAGTCAGGAGTCGTTCCAATGCCCCATGAAGGCAATCTGTTGCAAGCCGCTGTCGTGTTTCTGTTCGCGGCGGTGCTCACCGTGCCTTTGGCCAAACGCCTGCAACTGGGCGCTGTGCTGGGTTATCTGTTTGCCGGGGTGATCATCGGCCCATCGGTGCTGGGACTGATCGGTAATCCGCAAAGCGTTGCGCATATTTCCGAACTCGGCGTGGTGTTGTTGCTGTTCATCATCGGCCTCGAGCTGTCGCCGCGGCGCTTGTGGGTGATGCGCAAATCGGTGTTCGGTGTCGGCCTGGCGCAGGTGCTGCTGACCGCGTCGGTGATCGGCGGGCTGGCGCTGTCGGTGTTCGGCCAGCCGCTGAACAGTGCGATCGTGCTGGGCCTCGGTCTGGCGCTTTCATCTACCGCGTTTGGCCTGCAGAGCCTCGCCGAACGCAAGGAACTGACCAGCCCCCACGGGCGTCTGGCGTTTGCGATTCTGCTGTTCCAGGACATCGCCGCGATTCCATTGATCGCGCTGGTGCCGATGCTCGCCGGCGTCGATCACCACACCAGCACCGCCGATGATATTCGGCACAGCCTGCAGGTGCTCGGCGGCATTGCCGTGGTGGTGATCGGCGGGCGATATCTGCTGCGTCCGGTGTTCCGCGTGGTGGCGAAAACCGGTCTGCCCGAGGTATCTACTGCCACTGCGCTGCTGGTGGTGATCGGCACGGCGTGGCTGATGGATCTGGTCGGCGTGTCGATGGCGTTGGGTGCGTTTCTCGCCGGCCTGCTGCTGGCGGATTCGGAATATCGCCATGAACTGGAAGCGCAGATCGAACCGTTCAAAGGCCTGCTGCTCGGGCTGTTTTTCATCAGCGTCGGCATGGGCGCCAATCTCAGCCTGTTGTTGAGCGCGCCGATCACCGTGTTGGGCCTGACCCTGCTGCTGATCGGCCTGAAATTGCCGCTGCTGTTCGTGGTCGGGCGCCTGGCGGGAGGATTGAACAAGATCAGCGCAATCCGCCTCGGCATCGTCCTCGCTGCCGGCGGTGAGTTTGCCTTCGTGGTATTCAAGATCGGTCGCGATCAAGGCCTGTTCGAGCCGCAGCTGTACGACATGCTGGTGCTGACCATCACCCTGTCGATGGCGCTGACGCCGTTGCTGCTGTTGATCTGCGCACGGCTGGTCAGCCCGAAAGTGCAGCCGGTGGAAGTGCCGGAGAAATTCCGCGAAATCGACACCGAAGCGCCGCGCGTGGTGATTGCCGGGATGGGCCGGATGGGCCAGATCGTGGCGCGGATTCTGCGCGCGCAGAACATCAAGTTCGTTGCGCTGGACACCTCGGTGGAAACCATCGAACTGTCACGCAGCTTCGGCGGTGTGCCGGTGTTCTATGGCGACCCGATGCGCCCGGAAATCCTTCACGCGGCGAAGGTTGGCGAGGCGGAATATTTTGTCATCGCCACGGACGATCCGGAGACCAACATCAAGACTGCCGAAGTGGTGCACAAGCTCTATCCGCACATGAAAATCATCGCCCGCGCGCGTAACCGTCAGCACGTGCATCGCCTGGTTGATGTGGGCGCGGAGGCGATTCGTGAGACCTATTATTCAAGTCTGGAAATGAGCCGGCGCACGCTGGTCGGCCTCGGGCTGACCCAGGCCCAGGCCGATGCGCGGATCAAGCGTTTCAAGCATCACGACGAACAGGTGCTGGAGGCGCAACACGCCGTCTACGACGACGCCGCCAAAGTCCTGCAGACCGCCCAGGAAGCCCGCGCGGAACTGGCCAAATTGTTTGAATCGGATCAGCTCGAGGAGCAAGCCCGGAAATCCTGAACACCGCGCTGAACTGATTGTTCCCACGCTCCGCGTGGTAACACAGCCCGGGACGCTCCGCGTTCCAATTCTCGAGCTGGAACGCGGAGCGTCCCTTGAGGCATTCCCACGCAGAGCGTG
>Ga0308166_1001659_pt1 | contig 22813 bp, 30 predicted proteins | sample PhyCR2_2_FD_202137 | JGI IMG/M metagenome (GOLD analysis project Ga0308166, IMG submission 202137) | Phyllosphere microbial communities from UC Gill Tract Community Farm, Albany, California, United States - DLSLCC.R2 | ecosystem: Host-associated > Plants > Phyllosphere > Unclassified | place... | reverse complement strand
TTAGCAACTGTCTTTTCGCGTTTCAATTCGCGATTAATCATACCTTTCTTAGCCATATCGACCTCTTATTTGAACGGGAAGCCGAATGCACGCATAAGCGCACGGCCTTCGTCATCGCTACGAGCAGTGGTCGTAATAGTGATATCTAAACCACGGATACGATCAATTTTGTCAAAATCGATTTCAGGGAAAACGATTTGCTCTTTCAAACCCATCGAGTAGTTACCACGACCGTCGAATGATTTCGCTGAGAAACCACGGAAGTCACGGATACGAGGGATTGCGATCGAGATCAAACGGTCCAAGAATTCGTACATTTGTTCGCCACGTAAAGTAACTTTACAACCGATTGGCCAACCATCACGGATTTTGAAACCAGCGATTGATTTACGTGCAAGTGTAACCACTGGTTTTTGACCAGCAATAGACTGCATATCTGCTACAGCGCCGTCTAATAATTTCTTATCAGTTGCAGCTGCACCAACACCCATGTTTAGAGTGATTTTTGTAATGCGAGGAATTTCCATCACATTCTTAACGCCAAGTTCTTCTAATAACTTCGCTTTAAGTTCTTCGTTGTAACGTGTTTTAAGTCTGGCCATTGCCGTTTTTCAACCTATTACTTCGCTACCGCCACTGATTCACCATTTGATTTATAAACGCGAGTTTTCGCGCCATTTTCATCAACTTGGTAACCAACACGGTCAGCCTTTTGGGTTGTAGCATTAAAAACTGCCACGTTTGAGATATGAAGCGAAGCTTCCTGAGTAACGATGCCGCCTTCAGCGCCAGTTACACGGTTCGGCTTTTGATGCTTCTTCACTAAGTTAAGGCCTTCAACCTTAACGCGGTCTTCAGAAACAGACAAAACAGTACCCTGCTTGCCTTTTTCTTTACCTGCGATCACGATAACCTGATCGCCTTTTTTAATCTTAGCCATGATTGCCTCTTATAGAACTTCAGGAGCCAATGAAATAATTTTCATGAACTGTTCAGTACGAAGTTCACGAGTCACTGGTCCGAAAATACGGGTGGCAATCGGAGCTTTGTTGTTGTTTAACAATACAGCTGCATTGTCATCAAAACGGATTACAGAACCGTCTGGACGACGAATACCGAACTTTGTACGTACTACAACAGCATTCATCACGTCACCCTTTTTAACACGGCCACGTGGAATTGCTTCTTTTACAGTAACTTTAATAATGTCGCCAACAGAAGCATAACGACGATGTGAACCACCTAGTACTTTAATACATTGTACGCGGCGTGCACCACTATTGTCTGCTACGTCGAGCATACTTTCGGTTTGAATCATTGCCCTACTCCAAAACCGAGCAACACCGGTCACAATTTCGAAAGGCTCAAAGAGTACTCGAAATTGACCGATGATGCAACAAGAACCTAATTACTCAGCAGCTGCTTCAACAACTTCAACCAAAGTCCAAGCTTTAGTTTTAGAAATTGGGCGGCTTTCTTTGATGGTCACTAGGTCGCCAAGTTTAGCAACGTTGTTCTCATCATGAGCGTGTAATTTTGTTGAACGGCGGATTGATTTGCCATACAACGGGTGTTGAACGCGACGTTCGATAAGGACAACAATTGACTTGTCCATTTTGTCGCTTACGACTTTGCCGGTTAACGTGCGGACTGTTTTTTCACTCATTGTCCGTTCCCCTGTTTTTCGGTAAGGAGTGTCTTGATACGAGCAACGGTTTTACGAGCAACTTGCACTTCGTGCGATTTACCCAATTGACCAGTCGCTTTTGCCATACGAAGACGGAATTGGTTAAGCTGTTGCTCATCAAGCAAAGCTTTCAACTCTTCTACCGACTTTTCACGTAGATCTTTAGTTTTCATTACATTACCGTCCGAGTCACGATAGTGGTTTTAAACGGAAGTTTAGCAGCAGCAAGCTTGAATGCTTCAGTTGCCAACTCGTCGTTCACACCTTCAATTTCGTACAGGATCTTACCTGGTTTGATCTCACAAACCCAGTATTCCACATTACCTTTACCGTTACCCATACGAACTTCTAATGGTTTTTCGGTGATTGGTTTGTCTGGGAATACGCGGATGAAGATTTTACCACCACGTTTAATACGACGGCTAATAGTACGACGCGCAGCTTCGATCTGACGCGCAGTCATACGACCACGTTCAGTCGCTTTAATCGCAATCGAACCAAATGATACTGTACTACCACGATGTGCAAGACCAGTGTTACGGCCTTTTTGCACTTTACGGAATTTGGTACGTTTAGGTTGCAACATGGATTATTCTCCCTTGTCAGCAGCACGGTCTGAACGACGACCACGACGCTCTTGACCTTCACCACGACCACGACCGCGTTTAGCTGGACGCTCTTCTTGTGGTGCAGGGTTCATGACTTGTTTCATGCCACCCAAGATTTCACCACGGAAAATCCAGACTTTAACACCAATCGTACCGTAAGTTGTTTCAGCACGCATAGTTGCATAGTCGATGTCCGCACGAAGCGTATGTAGAGGTACACGACCTTCACGATACCATTCTGTACGAGCGATCTCTGCACCACCTAGACGGCCAGAAACTTCAACTTTGATACCTTTCGCACCAGCACGCATGCTGTTTTGTACCGCACGCTTCATTGCGCGACGGAACATTACACGCTTTTCTAATTGAGAAGCGATTGCTTCAGCAACAAGACGTGCGTCTAAATCTGGACGATCGATTTCATTGATGCTTACTTGCGCAGGAACACCCATGATAGTGGTAAGTTCGCGCTGTAATTTCTCGATATCTTCGCCTTTTTTACCGATCACGATACCAGGACGAGCAGTGCTAATGGTTACTTTAGCAGCGCCTGTTGGACGTTCGATAAGAATATTGCTGATCATCGCGCTCTTAAGTTTTTTAGTTAAAAACTCACGAACTTGAAGATCTTTAAGCAAGTATTCAGCGTATTGTTTCGGATTCGCATACCAGTTAGCGTTATGACGTTTCACAACACCTAGGCGGATACCGATTGGATGAACCTTCTGACCCATATCAAACCCCTACCTTAACGGTGATGTGACAAGTACGCTTAGTGATACGATCTGCACGGCCTTTAGCACGTGGCATAATACGTTTAAGGCTAGTGCCTTCATCAACGTAAATCGTAGACACCTTAAGGTCATCAACATCTAAACTGTTATTGTGTTCAGCATTTGCAATTGCAGATTCCAAAGCTTTTTTCACTAGAACGGCAGCTTTTTTGTTGCTGAAGTTCAAAATGTTAAGCGCGTGAGCAATAGATTTGCCACGGATTAGGTCTGCAACCAAACGTGCCTTTTGTGCCGAGATAGCGGCACCGCGTAATTTAGCAGTTACTTCCATCATGACACCCATTAACGTTTAGATTTCTTGTCAACGCCGTGACCACGATAGGTACGAGTTGGCGCGAATTCACCGAGTTTATGACCAACCATATGTTCAGATACGATTACTGGAACATGGTTACGGCCATTGTGAACAGAAATTGTTAGACCAACAAAGTCTGGAAGGATCATCGAACGACGAGACCACGTTTTGATCGGCTTACGGTTGTTTGCAGCAATAGCAGCTTCAACTTTAGCGAACAAATGCGCGTCGACGAACGGACCTTTTTTTAATGAACGAGGCATTAGTCAGATTCCTTTACTTGACGCGACGATCGCGGATAATCATCTTAGTCGTACGCTTATTGGTACGTGTCTTGTACCCTTTCGCTTTTTGACCCCACGGGCTTACAGGTTGAATACCTTTGTTACGCCCTTCACCACCACCGTGCGGGTGATCTACTGGGTTCATCGCCATACCACGAACGGTAGGACGAACACCACGCCAGCGCGACGCACCAGCTTTACCCAATGAACGAAGGTTGTTTTCTTGGTTAGAAACTTCACCAATTACAGCGCGGCATTCAACATGGATTTTACGCATTTCGCCTGAACGTAGACGAACGATTGCGTAAGAACCATCACGACCCAACAACTGAACTGAAGTACCAGCAGAACGTGCTAATTGAGCACCTTTACCGATTTTAAGTTCAACGTTGTGAAGTGTAGAACCGATTGGCATGTTACGAAGTGGCAAGCAGTTACCTGGACGAATTGGAGCATCGTTACCAGATTGTACTTTATCACCAGCGCGCAAGCCTTTAGGTGCAATGATATAACGACGTTCACCGTCAGCATACTTCAACAATGCGATGTGTGCGGTACGGTTAGGATCGTATTCAATACGCTCTACAACTGCAGGAATACCATCTTTGTTACGTTTGAAGTCTACAAGACGGTAATGCTGCTTGTGACCACCACCAACGTGACGAGTGGTAATGTGACCGTTGTTATTACGACCACCAGTACGTTTTTTAGCTTCAACCAACGCTGCAAAAGGCTTACCTTTGTGAAGGTGGCTATGAACCACTTTTTCAACAAAGCGACGCCCTGGAGACGTTGGTTTGCATTTTTGAATCGGCATAATTTTCGTCCTTATTCCGCTGCGCTTTCAGCGGTATCGCCCAAGTCAGCCATTTCTACATCTTGGCCAGCTTTCAGGGTGACGTATGCTTTTTTAACATCAGAACGACGTCCTAATGTTTTACCAAAGCGCTTCGATTTACCTTTAGTGATCGTCGTGTTTACTTTAAGCACGTCTACACCAAAAAGTTTTTCAACTGCTTTTTTGATTTCAAGTTTAGTTGCATTGATATCAACTTTGAACACTTGAACACCAGCAGTTTCGCCTAAAACTTGTGCCTTTTCTGAGAAGACTGGTCCTTTTAGGACTTGATAGATACGTTCGTTGTTCATCCGAGTTCTACCTCAATTTTCTTAGCAGCAGCTACAGACATCACAACTTTATCGAACGCGATCAAGCTAACAGGATCGATTGCAGTTGCATCAACCACATCTACATGTGGAAGGTTACGTGCTGCAAGATATAGATTCTCATCTACAGCATCAGTAACGATTAATGCACGAGCAGCATTCAAGTCGTTCAGTTTAGCAAGCAATTCTTTAGTTTTAGGAGCTGCAACAGCAAACTCTTCAACCAATACAAGACGATCTTGGCGAACAAGTTCAGCTAAGATACATTGCATTGCACCGCGGTACATTTTACGGTTTACTTTTTGAGACCAGTCTTGTGGACGAGCAGCAAATGTTTTACCGCCACCAACCCAGATTGGGCTACGAATAGAACCAGCACGTGCGCGGCCTGTACCTTTTTGACGGAATGGCTTCTTACCACCACCAGATACTTCTGCACGAGATTTTTGAGCACGAGTACCTTGACGACCACCAGCTAAGTAAGCTGTAACAACTTGGTGTACAAGAGCTTCGTTAAATTCACGTCCAAAAGCAACTTCAGACAACTCAACAGCAGAGCCGGAAACAGTTTTTAAATTCACGTTATTTCCCCTCAGGCCTTGATCGTAGGACGAACGATAACGTCGCCACCAGTAGCACCAGGAATCGCACCTTTAACAACGAGAACTGAACGCTCTGCATCGATAGATACAATTTCAAGACCTTGTACTGTTACGCGTTCGTCACCTAGGTGACCGGCCATTTTTTTGCCTTTGAACACGCGTCCAGGAGTTTGGTTTTGACCTGTAGAACCTAAAACACGGTGAGAAACTGAGTTACCGTGAGTCGCGTCTTGGGTACGGAAGTTCCAACGCTTAACACCACCTTGGAAACCTTTACCTTTTGATTGACCAGTTACGTCAACAACTTGACCCACTGCGAACAAATCAACACCAATTGTACCGCCAACTTCACGGCCTTCAAGCTCAGCTTCAGTTACGCGAAACTCTTTAACCAAACGACCAGCAGCAACACCCGCTTTCGCGAAGTGACCTTTCTGAGCATTGGTTACGCGAGATTCACGACGTTCGCCAGTAGTAACTTGAACCGCTTGATAACCATCAGTTTCAAGCGTTTTAATTTGAGTGATACGGTTAGGATCAACCTCAATCACTGTAACAGGCACAGAGACGCCGGCATCTGTAAAGATACGGGTCATACCGCACTTGCGGCCGACTAAACCAATAGCCATGTGTGTAACCTCTAAAAAAGCAGCTTAATTAATGCCAGGCACTAATTAACCCGAAAGCCTTAACCCAATGCGATCTGAACATCAACACCAGCTGCAAGATCCAATTTCATCAATGCATCAACAGTTTTGTCTGTTGGTTGAACGATATCGATCAAACGTTTGTAGGTGCGGATTTCGTACTGATCACGCGCGTCTTTGTTTACGTGCGGTGAAGTAAGAACGTTGAAGCGTTCGATGCGAGTAGGCATCGGGATTGGACCACACACTTGTGCGCCAGTACGCTTAGCGGTTTCTACGATCTCTTGAGAAGATTGATCAATTAAACGATGATCAAAAGACTTAAGACGGATACGGATTCTCTGGTTAGACATACCAGTAAACTCCAAGCCAAAAATATATAAAGAATCACCCTTGACGCACCTCACCTAATGGTAAGTGTCAAAGGCAGTGAAAATCACTAAGGTCACGATCGATGCCGCGACTGTCATGCATTTACTACGTTTTCCGCAGCAAATGCCCCATAATTTGGGGTGGCTCATTATAACGATTGTTTAAGTCTTATGCAATTCTATTTCTGGTTTTTTTCATAAAATTTGGGCTTTTTTTGTTTTTATTGATGCCCCTACCGATGCAATCAAGATGCCTCTAATACATATTCAATCGCTTGGTTGAGTAATTGATTACCTTCTTGAAAATACCCGCGCCGAGAATTCTTAAGCTCTGCCAGATTGCTGATAATATCGCCTGTTAAGTGACCAACATGCTCATCATCTTCTAGAAACAACTCAAGTGTCTGTGGGGTAATTTCGGGGTGAAACTGAAAGCCCAAAACATTTTTGCCAATCTGGTACATTTGGTTACGACAAATTTGATTTTCTGCCAAATGCACTGCACCTTTGGGAATTTCAAAGCATTCGTTGTGCCACTGCAATACATTGACGCGCTCGGGTAATTGAAAACACGTTGCTGGAATATTATGCACGCGCTGCACTGTGGTCCAGCCGACTTCATGATAGGCGCTATGACTTACCGCAGCGCCTAAGGCACTGGCAATGAGTTGCCCACCCAAACACAAGCCGATAGCCGGTTTTCCTGCCGCAAGATAGCGCCGGAGCCAACGTTTTTCAAGCTTGAGCCATGGATAATTGGCTTCGTCATTCACACTAATATTTCCCCCCATAATAATGAGCAGGTCGACATCTTCTATTTGTGGCAACGCTTCAATTTCAAGCGCCGAATCGGCTGGCAAGGCAAAAAATTCGGTTGCAGTAATTTTGGCGTGGTTCGACTTAAGAAATTCATAGCAACTTCCGAACCCTTCACCAGCAATATGCTGAAAATAATGCACTTTTAAAAACGGCTTCATGCGCAATTCAAACCTATATTGTTGTTAGTATCAAAGAGGGTTGTGCAAAATTGAAGCCAACTTAAATGAAAATTGACACTTTCAAATAAAAACCAACAAAACACGCAAAAACTGGCGTAATTACTTATTTTTTTTACTCTAGTTCAAATTCCATTACGATTTTGCACCATGTCTGACAATAAAAAAACGCAAACTGCACTGATTCATGCGCCACGCAATGCACCGCAGTATATTCATAGCATCCAACCTCCCCTGTTTCGTGCATCCACTATTATTTTTCCAAGTACGGCGCACCTTTTTGATCGCCATTGGAGCGACCCTTACGACTACAGTTATGGGACTCATGGCACACCCACTACATTTACCCTCGGTGATCAACTGGCACAGCTTGAAGGTGGACAGTTTTGCTTACTGGCACCGAGTGGTCTGTCGGCAATTAATTTGGTCAATTCGACATTTTTAAGCCAAGGTGATGAGGTCTGGGTGCCAGATAACGTTTATGGACCAAACATCGAACATCTAAAAAATTTGCAACAGCGTTACGGTATTCATGTGCGAATCTATAATCCGATTGACGCAGACAGCTTTGTACCCAGTGCAGCAACCAAGCTCCTTTGGCTTGAAGCAGCAGGCTCGATTACCCTTGAGTTTCCAGATTTAAAAGCATTATTGAAAAAGGCCCAAGCTGCTCAGGTGATCACTGCTTTGGATAATACATGGGGAGCTGGTTTGGCGTTTAACGCTTTTGATATTGGCGATGAACATCTCTCGGTCGATGTAACGGTACATGCCCTGACCAAATACCCCAGTGGTGGAGGCGACATCTTAATGGGTAGCGTAATCACCCGCAGTAAAGCCTTGCATGATCGACTTTTTAAAATTCATGCCAATCAGGGCATTTGTGTGTCGGGTGATGATACAGCACAGATTATACGCAGTTTGCCGCATATGGCGCTGCGTTATCAACAGCAGGCCGATCACGCACGCACTTTAATAACGTGGCTGCAACAGCAAACGCAATTTACACAAGTGCTCCATCCTAGCCTTGCCAGCAGTCCGGGACATATCTACTGGAAAGAGGTGTGTACTACAGGGCAAAGTGCGGGTCTGGTCAGTGTAATTTTTGACTCCAAATATGATTTAGCTGCGATTCGACGTTTTTGTGATGCATTAACACTCTTCAAGCTCGGATTTAGCTGGGGAGGCCCAATGAGTCTGGTCATGCTTTATGATCTGAAACAGATGCGTCAGTTAGATACTACACATTTACAACAGGGTTTGCTGGTTCGTTTCTGCATAGGACTGGAACATCCGCAAGATTTAATTCAAGATATCCAAAACGCACTACAACAACTTGAATAACAATCACCAGAGGACAACCTATGGGAACACCAATTATCATTGCAAAAAACAGCCGTGATCCTTCACAAGAAATTGTTTTACATTCTGAGTTTGCCAATCGGCATGGTTTAATTGCCGGCGCAACTGGAACTGGAAAAACAGTCACTTTAAAAGTATTGGCAGAAAATTTTTCACGGATTGGTGTACCTGTTTTTTTGGCTGATGCCAAAGGCGATGTATCGAGTATTGCCAAAGCTGGTCACAGTAATCCCAAGTTTGAACAGCGCTTACAACTCTTAGATCTTGATCAAATTCCATTTGCTGCCTCTCCCACTGTATTTTGGGATGTGTTCGGTCAGCACGGGCACCCTATTCGAACCACCATTTCCGAAATTGGACCGCTACTTTTAGCGCAAATGCTCAATCTGAACAACACTCAAGAGGGCGTTTTATCGGCAGTATTTAGAATCGCTGATGATCAAGGATTGCTGCTAATCGATTTTAAAGATTTAAAAGCCATGCTGAGTTATGTCAGTGACAATGCTGCCGACTTAAAAGCTGAGTACGGTAATTTATCGCCTGCCAGTATTGGGGCGATTCAGCGTAATTTATTGGCCTTAGGCGATCAAGGTGCTGAGCAGTTTTTTGGTGAACCGAGCCTAAATATTTTGGATTTTATTCAAACCGATGCTCAAGGCCATGGCTACATCAATCTGCTTGCCGCAGAGCAGCTCATGAACTCAACAAAACTTTATGCCACCTTTTTACTGTGGATGTTGTCCGAACTGTTTGAACAACTGCCTGAAGTCGGCGATGCCGACAAGCCTAAACTGGTGTTCTTTTTTGATGAAGCCCACTTGCTGTTTGACAACGCCAGCCCTGCCCTACAGCAGAAAATTGAGCAGGTGGTCCGTCTAATTCGCTCTAAAGGCGTTGGGATATACTTTATTACCCAAAATCCACTGGATTTACCAGAAAGCGTACTTGGCCAGTTGGGTAATCGTGTCCAGCACGCCTTACACGCCTTTACTCCTAAAGATCAAAAAGCGGTAAAAACAGCCGCCGATACCTTTCGGGCCAATCCTGATTTTAAAGTCGATCAGGCCATTACAGAACTGGCAGTTGGAGAGGCCCTGATCAGTTGTCTCGACGAACAAGGCACACCTCAAATTGTACAACGTGGCTGGGTTATGCCGCCCTACTCATCGTTTAGCCCGCTCAGTGATGAAGAACGTCAGGCGCTGATGGCGCAGAGTTTGGTGGCGGGTGTGTATGAAAAGATGGTCGATCGCGATAGTGCATATGAAATGCTGCAACAAAAAGTCAGTGATCGGCTTGAGCAAGAGCAGGCGCAAGCTGAAGCTGCGCAGCAAGCCAAACAGCAGGAAGCTTTAGCAAAACAGCAGGCCAAAGAACAAGAGCGCTTAGCGCGTGAACAGCAAAAAGCCGATGAAAAGGCTCAGCGTGACCGCGACAAACTGACTCAAGATGTGCTGGGTACATTTGCTAAAAGTGCAGCACGCACTCTGGGCGGACCAACCGGCCAGAAACTGGTTCGTGGCTTGCTCGGCTCACTGTTTGGAAAGCGATAGATCTTTATCTTTATTTTTATCTATTTTTAAAAGGTATATTGAAAATGCACTTTATAAGATGTATTTTAAATACATCTTATAGACTACAAGTGGTCGTATCATGACGCCTGAGCACATTCAACTCATTCAATCCACAGTCCCGGTCTTACGTGAGCACGGTGTTGCATTAACCCGTTATTTCTACGCACGCATGTTAAAACAACATCCGGAACTTAAGCATATTTTTAATCAAGATCATCAGCAAACTGGACGTCAGCCCCGTGCTTTGGCCGCTGCGGTACTGGCCTATGCCGAACACATTGAGCATCCGGAAAAATTAGCCAAAGCTGTCGAGCGCATTACCAGCACCCATGTTCGTCTAGACATTCAACCTGAACATTATGCAATTGTAGGTGAGCATCTTTTACATTCGATTTCTGAGGTATTGAACGTTCCCTTTGAATCTGAACTGATCTTGGCGTGGCAACAGGCTTATCAACAATTAGCAGATCTTTTGATTCGAGTTGAGCAAGAAAAATATCATCAGCTAGCCGCACAACCGGGTGGCTGGGCCGGATGGCGTGAGTTCAAAATCGTGGATATTCACACCGACGATGAAGGCAAGATTTTTAGTGTCGCGGCAGTCGACACCCATCCACTTCCTGACATTCAGATCCCTTCATCGGTTACTGTTCGAGTAAACGTTCCGGAGTTAGGTTTAAAACAACCCGAACAATTTCCATTGCATCGCATTCAAGCAGCAAGCCATGTATGGGCATTTAAAGTCAAAACACCGGAAGACGCTGCAAATCATCACGTCGCAGATCGTCTTTTAAATGCCTATCAGGTTGGAGATGAACTGCATCTGAGTGCTCCTATTTAAGGGTTTAAAATTCACAGATGAAATCCGTACTGTCTTCGTCTCCACGTTTCTTTCTGAGGACTTTCAGGCTAAGATGGGCTTTTTCATCTGTTGTCTTTGCGGATCATGCAACTCAATAAATTTACCGATTATGCACTGAGGATTCTGATGTATGTTTCACGCCCCAGTGAATTCCCGTACACCATTGCCGATATCGCAAAGGATTTGCATGTCTCACAAAATCATCTGGTTAAAGTGGTTCACTTTATGGGAAAACAAGAGTGGATCATTACAACACGGGGCAAAGGTGGAGGATTACGTTTAAATCCCAAAGCGCTAGAGATTCGACTAGGGCATATTGTGCGGATTCTTCAAGGTGATCACCAGATTGTGGAATGCCATGAACCACCTTGCGTCATGCGTGCGCATTGCGGTCTAAAAGGTATTCTAGATCAAGCGCTTGAGCAGTTTTATGTGTCACTCGATCAGCACACGCTGCGTGACGTTTTAAACGCACCACCAACCTACTCGCCAATCGCCTTTGTGGCACTATAGCGTAAAACACGGCGTATTCGATTCGCTAGATGTCGAGACTTCCTTTATAATGGCTCGTGTATTTATCATTGAAAAAGTTAAGCTCTATGCATCGCTATGCGAAATCCAAAGATACCAAGGCCAAACTCGCACCTAAAGAAAAAATTAGTTATGAGCGTAAAGCCGATCCTGCGATTACAGAGTATTCAGTTAAATCCCTGAATTGGTTGCGTAAAGCTGAATTTCTGATGAGTGCACCGAAACTTTCGCTGTGTGTAGAAGATACCGGTTACGAAATTGCATTTGCAGGCCGATCAAATGCAGGTAAATCGAGCGCGATTAACACGCTCACCAATCAAAAACAGCTCGCACGTGCCTCTAAAAGACCGGGGCGCACGCAGATGATCAACTTTTTCAGCTTGGGTAATCCAGATCAACGTCTCGTCGACTTACCTGGTTACGGCTACGCGGCAGTTCCTGAAGACATGAAACGTGTCTGGCAAAAAGAGCTGGAAAACTATTTGATCCATCGTAAAAGTTTACAAGGCTTGGTGTTGTTGATGGATATTCGCCATCCCCTGCAACACTTTGACACCATGATGCTGGAATGGGCGCATGCACGTAAATTATTTGTACATATTTTACTGACCAAAGCCGATAAATTAAATCGTGGCCCGGCCAATACCGCGCTCTTGGACGTAAAGCAATCTTTGAAAAAAATGAAGCTTAACTTCTCGATTCAGCTGTTTTCATCACTGAACAAGCAAGGACTTGAAGAGCTCGCCAGCGTCATGGCTGGTCGTTTAAACTTCACCTTGAGCGAAGAACAACATTTTGATTTAAGCGCAATTCCTGAAGTCTCCGATGCAGATTTAGATATCGAGACAGATTCGGAAGATGATGCTGAACAATCGCAAAAAAATGATTAACATCATCACCAAATGACAATGGAATGTCCCGTATTGCAAAGCAATGTATCGGGGCATTTTTTTATACTCAAATGCATGCATTGTTCTGTTTAGAACAGATTAGGACATGATTATGAGTATGTTGTCATTTTTAAAAAAGAAACTTCCCGGATCGTCTATTGATTATCGTATTCAACCGCGAAAAGTAAAATTTGTTTGGCAAAACACACCCGTTGACTGGATTCCCAATCAGCCTTTTGCAAGCTACTTTATTAATGAAATCAATAATATTTTGCCCGCTGGTGAATTCTGGTTTTGTCGTCTTTATAATAAAGTTTTACCGCAAATTACCGACGAAAAGCTCAAACTCGACGTACAGGCGTTTATACGCCAAGAAGCCATGCATGCCAATGCACACCAGTCGGCCAATAAAGAATATCTCTCTGCACGCCACATTGATATTCAGCGCAATCTGGATATCATGAATGTTGTATTCACCAAAGCACTGGCAGACAGGCCTTTTGACTTGACCGTTCCGGCTGCACTTGAAAAGCATTGGGATTTATTTCGATTAGGCGTGATCGCAACCGTCGAGCACATGACCTGCGTATTGGGTAAATATGCGCTTTACAATCAGAGATGGCAGCAGTTGGGCGCCGACCCTGAAATGGTCGATTTAGTGAAATGGCATGGTGCAGAAGAAATTGAACACCGTACCGTGGCTTTTGATTTGTATCGACACTTAGGCGGTGGCTATATTGCACGTTATTATTTAAGTGTGGCCGTGATTATTGGTGTGCTTGGACTTTGGGTAGATGGTGCCGCGCACATTATGAAGCAAGACCCACGCTTTGCCGAGTATAAACCGAGCCTGTTCCGTCCATGGATCTGGTTAGAATGGTATAAACAAGCGCGTCATGACCAACAGTTATTGCCTAGTCCAATTTGGTTGATTGCACAGCAAATCGACTACCTAATGCCATGGTACGACCCTGTGAAGGAAGGCAGTACAGACGATGCGGTCGCGTATTTGAACCGCTCTCCGGCTGCCAAACGCGCCTTACAAGCTGCCGCATAAAAACCAGATCCCTAAAAAAGCAGATCTTAAGATCTGCTTTTTTCATTAGGAAAGTTCAGTGGATTGGGGTTCGGCTTGTTTGGCATAGCGATCGACCACAACACTGATCATCATATCGCCTTGTACATTCACTACTGTCCGCACGGTATCCAGAATCCGATCAATCGGTAGCAGTATCGCAATCGCTTCAGCAGGTAATCCGACCGATTGCAATACCATGATCATGGTGACCATTCCTGCACTTGGAATGCCTGGGGCACCCAACGAGGCAATCATGGCCGTTAGACACACAATCAATTGCTGGGTCAGGCTCAAATCCATCCCGATTAGATTGGCAATAAATAACGCCGCCGCCGCTTCATAAAGTGCTGTGCCATCCATATTTAACTGGGTTCCCAGTGGAATCACAAATCCGGCTGTTTGTGGTCGAACTTTCAGATTTTCCTGCGCACATTTCATACTTAAAGGCATGGTAGCCGAGCTCGAACTGGTTGCAAATGCAGTAATCAGAGCCAGTCGCGTGCCTTTGAAAAAGGTGATTGGATTCATTTTGCCAAAGATCCACAATAATAGTGGCAAGACCACTGCACCATGAAAAATCGTGGTTCCTGTCACCACTAAAGCAAATTCAGCCAGACTCCCAAGCACTTTTAAATCTTCAGTGGCGATGAGTTTGGCCAGCAATGCCAAGATTCCAAGGGGTGCCAGTTTCATCACCCAGCCGACCAGCATCATCATGATATCGAAGAGTTGTACACTGAGCACACGGACCGACTGAAAGCGATCACCACCTTTGATCAGTGCGGCACCCAATAGTAAAGCAAAGACCACCACTGCCAGCACATTCCCTTCAGCAAAGGCTTTAAAAGGATTGATCAAGGTATTTTGAATAAAATTGGTGAGAAAACCCGAAGGTGACAGGGTATCTGGCGTTTGATGATTTTGCATGGCGTCTGCAAATATACCGATATCCATGCCCTGCCCGACAGAGAACAAATGTGCACAGCCAATTCCCAAAATCAGCGCAAAAGTGGTGGTGGTAAAACAGCATAACGCGGTAATTTTCCACACTCGATTGAACTGCCCACTGGCTTGCAGGTTAGACACCCCCACCACAATTGAGGTAAAAATCAGCGGAATCAGTAGCATTTTAAGTAGGCCAATAAAGATACTACTGATCAGACTTAAGATATATAAACTGCTGGAAAAGAATGCGGTTTCAGGATTTAGGCTCAGTACGAGTCCGAATACAACCCCAATCACCGCAGCAATAAAAATCTGCGTGTTTAAGCTCATAATGCATCATTTTTTTAATTCGTTAGCCGCAATATGACACGCTCTACTCGAAGAATCGAGTGCTTTTTAACATCTGAAATTATTGGGTTTCAATTTCACGCAAGCGGATTAAACCTTCTTGAACCGTACTACACACCAACATGCCGTTTTGCCACATGCGTCCAAAGTTCAACCCTCTTGAGCTGCTGCTGACAGTGGCATCCATGTCGTACAGCATCCATTCGTCTGCACGGACTGGACGATGGAAATAAATGGTATGATCGATACTGGCACACTGTAGGCTTGGCGAAATATAGCTAAGTCCATGCGGCTTGAGTGCAGTGGTCATGAGGGTAAAATCTGAATAAAATGCCACGATTGCCTGATGTAGGGCCACTTGATCCATCTCACCACGAATTTGATCATGCGTGCGAATGTAATGTGCATTAGTGGGCGCTTGGGGCTGTGGCTGAAATGGATTTACGGGATCGATTGGACGAATCTCGACATGACGCTCGCGCATGAAGCTGGCACGGACGTTTTCGGGAATAAAATCAATCATGCCTTGTTTGAGTTCGGCTTCCGATTTTACGTCTTCAGGTGCAGGATAAACTGGCGCATCATTTTGATAGTTGAGACCTTCTTCGGGTGCAACAAAAGACACCATAGCAGAAAAAATGGTACGACCATGCTGAATGGCACGCACTTCACGGCTAACAAAACTTTTACCGTCACGTAGCGGATTCACTTCGTATACGATCGGCGCGTGGATATCGCCACCATATAAGAAATAGGCATGCAAGGAATGAGCCGGACGATCCGTGGTATACGATGCAGCACGAAGTGCCTGGCCGAGTACCTGACCGCCAAACACACGTTTGCCAACCAAGTTGCGACTCATGCCGCGATACAGATTTTCTTCGAGCTTTTCCAGTGATAAAAGTTCAACCAGTTCTTGGGTCAATGTATTCATGGAATGCCTTTTCTATGTCAAAATTAAAAATAGCGCGAGAGTGAATGCGTAATGATCTTTGAACTATTTTGCCATAAATCCAGCGTTTCAGCTTTGGCATTAAATGCGTCACAGGTCACACTTCACATGACCAATTGTCAGTATAAATACGATTTTTAACGATAAACGCTAGCACTCTGCATACAAATTAGCAGAAAATAGCGCATTGTTTTTGCAAATCAATTCATCACATTGTACCCGGTCTGCGTGGCTGGGGTTTGGTTGTTTGAGTAGGAGATTTTATGTCCAAGCATGGCTTCGGTCAGATGTATCGACGGCTTTCCAGTAAGTTGCTAGACCTTGTGGTCACTCCACATGTTCTTGGGGAGGTCCCTGCTGAACCAACTCCATCTGCAGCATCAGAAGCATCTCATCCGCCTAAGATTGTGTGCTATGTACTGCAAAACTACTCACGTAGTAATGCCTTGGTGGTCGACAGTGAAACGCGACGCCTGCACTTAAAACCTGCGCTCGATCCATTACATGTGGCCGAGCATCAGGAAAAGGCTTCGGTACTGTTTTTACAGCGTCATGATGAGCGTAATCTGCTAAATCCACCGCCACATGCATTTCCGCCACGATTATTGCGTTTGATTGAGATATTGGAAAAATATCCAGATGCCGATATCGAACTGGTGCCTGTTACAGTCTTGTGGGGACGTGCACCGGATAAAGAAGATTCATGGGTGAAGCTGTTGTTTACCGACACGTGGGCAACCCCAAGCAAAATCAAGCAACTGGTGAATATTGGTTTACACGGACGCCAGTCTTATCTTGAGTTTCATGAATCTCAATCGCTTCGTCAATTGGTGGAATATGCCAAGACACATTATCCGAATCTATCTCCGGCCACCTATATCATCAGCACCTTAAATGATTTTCTAGATCGTCAGCGTGAAGTGGTGCTTGGCCCGGATTTATCTGATCGACGCAATGTGATGGAATCGCTGATTAAGGCACGCGATGTGCAAGATGCAATTCGCCGTGAAAGTATTCGCTCTAAAATCAGCATGCTAGAAGCCGAGAGTCGTGCCATTGGTTATCTCAATGAAATCGTATCGGATTATTCGCATTCTGCCGTGCGTTTTGCCGATATGGCTCTGACACGTCTTTGGACACAGCTTTACGATGGCGTTGAGGTACATAACTTCAGCACCGTGCGCGAACTTGCCAAAGACTACGAGATTATTTATACCCCTTGTCATCGTAGTCATATCGACTATCTGCTGCTGTCGTATGTGATTTATAAACGTGGTCTGATGGTGCCGTACATTGCCGCAGGCGATAACCTGAACTTACCTTTTGTCGGGCAGTTACTGCGTGGTGGCGGTGCATTCTTTATTCGTCGCTCTTTCCGTGGCAATGGCCTGTATACATCGGTATTTAAAGAATATCTGTACAGCATTTTGTCTCGCAACACGCCACTGGAATACTTCATTGAAGGCGGTCGTTCACGTACAGGTCGTTTATTGCCTCCTAAAACCGGCATGCTGGCCATGACCATTCACGGCCATTTACGTGGCCGTGCCAAGCCGATTGTGTTTTTACCGACTTACATTGGTTATGAGCGCCTGATGGAAGGCTCAACCTATGTGGGCGAAATGCAAGGAAATCCAAAAGAAGCGGAATCGGTACTGGGCATTTTAAAAACCCTGCGTAAAATCGAGCGAATTTTTGGTAAGGTTCATGTCAACTTTGGTGAGCCAGTTTTTCTCGATGACATGCTCAAAGCGCACAATGCCGATCAGATCAAAATTGAGAAAAATGATGATCCGCTGCCAAATGAAGTCTCGCAGGCCATTAACAGTTCAGCACACGCCATTTTAGAAAATATTAACCGTGCAGTTGTGATTAATCCGGTGTCGCTGTTGTCACTGATTTTACTGGCTACACCAAAGCACACGCTCGATGAAGAATTGTGTATTAAGCAACTCGATGCCTATCGCAACTTGATGGCTCAGCAGCCTTACGATGAACGCAGTCAGGTCACTTCGTTGTCGGGCAAAGAAATCATTGCCTACGGTTTGAAGTTAAAGTTGATCAAGCGTGTTCAGCATGCATTGGGCGATATTATTGCGATTGAAGACAATCAGGCGGTATTACTGACCTACTTCCGTAATAATATTCTGCATGCGTTTGTGTTGCCGTCACTGGTGGCTTCACTGGTTGAACACAATGGTAAAGTCAGCCGTAAAGATTTGCACAATGTCATTCGCACCTTGTATCCGTTCTTACAAGCCGAGCTATTTTTGAAATGGTCTCGCGATGCACTGATCACAGAAATTGATCGTTATGTCGATGCGCTTACTGCATCGGGTGTGATTGAAATCGATCAAGACGGTGATCTGGTCAGCTTGGCACCAAACTCGGAAGAACATAATCAGCTGGTGATTCTGGCTGCACCCGTGAAGCAAAGTCTAGAGCGCTATTACATGACTTTGGCTTTAATTGCTCAGCGTGGCTCTGGCAATATTTCGGCCAAGCAAGTGGAAGACTTAAGTCATTTGCTCGGACAGCGTTTATCGGTGCTGTATGAGTTCAACTCGCCAGAATTTTTTGATAAGGCACTGTTTCAAAGCTTCCTGAAAGTACTGACCCAGCAAGGTTATATCAAAACCAATTCTGAAGGTGCGATTGAGTTTGACCGCAACTTTAGCAATATGGCTGAAGGCGCCAAACTGGTCCTCGATGAAGCCACCTTGCAGATGTTGCAGCACATTACGACGTTTAGCGATGAAGAGCTAAAAAGTGCGCTCGAAGCGATGGCATCTCAACAAGCCAAGCGTCGTTTAAAACGTAAAAAGAAATAATCGTTTTGATGGTACAGTCTAGTTCGCTAGGCTGTACCTTTAACGAAATTGACATTCGAAATAACGTGGATCATCCATACAGCGCAAGCGTAAAATTAAAGCCACAAAGGCCGGATCGTAATATTTCGAGCGAATAAACTGTTGACGCACTCTGGCTAGAATCAATTCATAGGCCTGCTTCTCTCTATAAGATACATCCATCCAATAATACGACGATATACCATTTTCCCAACGAATCGTCTGTGCAATCAAACTGGCGCTATGCAAGGCAAACCAACTTCGCATACTTTGACCAAAGCCTTTTGGATACTGTGCGTGCCAGATCACCACATTCATGGCCACATAAGACAACGGAAAGTTCACCACACGAATGGACGGACCAAATTCTCGTTCAAGATTGTAAGGTCGTAGCGCAAAAATAGGCGCTGGTAAGATATCAACCTGATTGTGTTTAAAAGCATCCACATCAGATTCGAGCTACACGTGTGAGATTCAGAAATAAATGAGACAAATCAGAAATAGATGAGACAGACTCTACACCTTCTTAATAACTCTGTTTTTGTATTTAAATTTATTCGCATGAGAAAGGGTTAAAAATTAATAAATCATAATTCGTCCGAAATCTTTAATTATATATGGCAAACCAATTTACAGCTTGTACCTTTGTCTAACATATTCCGAGATTGGTCTTAGTCCCCTCAAAAAAGAAAGTTTTATGGAAGAGGTTAACCTAATTATCAGAATTTTTTATAGGTTTAATGAGTTTTTCTTGACTTTCATGCATTTCTTGCTTCAACCAATTTAAAAAAATTTTTTTTCTTTTATCTGTTTCAAAAGCAGTATGTGACAGCAAATAGTAAGACGATCCATCGTGTACTGGAAATGATATCTTTTCTAATAAATCATATTCTAACTCTTTTTCTATCATATAAATTGAAATAACAGTATCACCCAAACCAGCTAAGCAACCTTCAAGGCAAAGATAAAAGTGTTCTAACTCAATCTTAGAATAATCTCTAAACTTAAGTATCTTATTAATATTCTTAAATAAATTCGGTCTTGACGTTGAAATTAACAAGTTGTTATTATTACAAGAATTTGATTTATGAGCTATTACAATATATTCATCAGCTATTTTTTCACTATGGATATGTTCACCCCAATTAAAATCATTCCTTCTAATTGCAATATCAATCTTATTTTTCTCAAAATCAACTTCACCTCCCCCCGTTAATAAGACTATATCAAAGTCATGTCCCAACTCTTTAAACTTAGATAATCTAGGGATTAACCACTTCATTGAAATTGTGGGTTCACAAGATAAAATTAACTGCTTTTCTTCAGTATTATTTAATCCAATCAAGCATTCATCAAGTTGGCTAAAAATCCTCTGACAACAATTAAATAGTATTTCCCCTTCTGGTGTAACGACTAAAGTTTTATTCTTCCTAATAAATAAAACAATATTTAAGGATTCTTCAAGATTATATATTTGCTTACTTACAGCACTCTGCGTAACAAATAATTTTTTTGCTGCTAAGGTTACACTTCCATACTTGGCTACGAAATAAAAAAACTTTAAATAATTCAAAGATATTCTTTCTATCATTCCAAAAACTCATATTTAATTAGTCGTTTTTTTCGATTTTTATTTTTCAAATTTTATTCAAAAATGAAAATCACCATAAACAAAGAATCAATGTAAGGCTATGGAAAACATACTTAAAATTGACATACGCTCAACTAAACATATAGAGGATTATAGTCATTCAAAAGAAATATCTAATCATGGCTATACTTTTATCGATTCCCATACATTTCAAAAAATACAGAAAGAAAGTAATTTTTTCAATGTGTGCGAACAAAATATAATAGAATTTCTTGATAGCTGGAACACTCTAGATATGGATCAGTTCATGTCAGATAAGGGGAGATACAGAACAAGAAAACACGCAACTTTCACAGTGGATAATAATGATAAAATATTTCTAAAAAACAGTTATATCCCACACTTTCAAACTATTGAATATAACCCTTTGAATGGGGGGATTGCTCGACATTTCACAGAAATAGATAGAAAAACAATAGAGAATCCAATTTTTAAAAACCTACTTCAATTTGCATATTTCACTTTCTCCAAAATTAGATCTGAAAACTGGTTTATAGAAGCACATCAGTTTCGTATCAAAGCAAAGCCAAATGATCAAGGGAAACCAACACCAGAAGGTATCCATCGTGATGGTGTCGACTTTGTACTAATGGCTCTTATTAATAGACAAAATATTCAAGGTGGTATGACCAGAATTTATGACTTAAATAAGACTATAAAAACTGAATTTATGCTAGAAAATTTTCTAGATATTGCATTAGTAGATGATCATCAAGTTTATCATAGTGTTACAGAAACAAGAGTGGATAATATAGAGGAAAATAAAGTTGGATTAAGAGATGTACTAGTTATTACTTTTAAAAAGGCATAGTTATAATGGCTGAGTTTATTGCTGTACTTATAATTACTATTTTAGCAGTAGTTAGCCCAGGGGCTGACTTTGCTGTTGTAACTAAAAATAGCTATTTATATGGAAGAAAGATTGGGGTTTTCACTGCGTTAGGAATATCATTAGGTGTCCTCATTCATGTTACCTACACATTGGTTGCCTTGGCCTTTGTTATGGCTTATACGCCACAACTTCTTAATCTAATTAAATATATTGGTGCAGGCTATCTTATCTATATTGGCTTTAAAACTTTTACACAGAAACCAATAATTGACACCTCTTCCATAACAGCAATAAATACTTTTCAAGCTTTGAAATATGGTTTTTTTACAAATGCTCTAAATCCTAAAACGACTTTATTTGTGATAAGTACATATACCCAAATTGTAAGCATATCTACGCCGAAAATTATTCTTCTGGGGTATGGGCTTTTTATGTCATTTGCTCATTTCTTCTGGTTCACTTTAGTATCAATACTTTTTTCATCAATGCTATTAAGACAAAAAATGTTAGCTAAACAAATACAAATTAACAGAATAATTGGCTCAATCTTATGTGTATTGGGAATTACTCTTCTTTTTGCCAAATTTCATTGAGGTCATAAATATGAACAGAATCGCTTTCATTGATATGGAAGGTGTTCTTATTCCAGAAATATGGAAAAAAATTTCCAAAGACTTTGATATTCCGGCGCTATCACTAACAACAAGAGAAGTTCCAGATTATAAAAGCCTCATGGAGTATAGAATTAATATTCTTAAGAAACATAATATTACGCTGGAGCAACTAACTAATGTGATCAAAGAAATGTCTCCAATAAATGATGCAAAAGAGTTTTTAGAGCATCTTCAAGCAAATGAAAAATTTGAAATAATAATTATCTCTGACTGTTTTTATCAGTTTCTTGAGCCATTTTTCAAGCAGATAGGCCTATCTGCTGATTATGCTTATTGCCATAATTTAGAAGTTAATGAAAACGGTATTATTGAGCGTGTCAACTATTCCAGAGAAAAAGGCAAACATGAAGTTATTGCGAACTTTCAAAGAAAACAAACTAGAAGAGCCGAAACTATTGCAATCGGTGATGCATTTAATGACTTTTCAATGTTGCATTTAGTTGATCATGGTTTTTTATTTCAACCGTCAAACGAAGTAAAGAAAAATGCACCATCTTACTTCCACATTGTGCAGTCATACAAAGAAATAAATGATTATTTAAAAAGTTTATAAAGATGTTTCAAAAGGAAATTTAAATGAGCAGTGAATTAATAAAGAACGTATTAATTGTTGGCGGTGGTAGTGCTGGCTGGATGACAGCATCATACTTGGCGAAAGCTTTGGGAAGGGCAACCTAAAACTTGAAGCGCGACACAACCATCCAAATTAAAGAGGATATAGGAGTGTTATCTTGTCATATACCCATCTAAGTTTTGAAGATCGTACAGCATTAATGCTTGAGTACAAAAAAGCAAACTTCTCACCGAGACAATTT
>Ga0308166_1001652_pt1 | contig 22889 bp, 17 predicted proteins | sample PhyCR2_2_FD_202137 | JGI IMG/M metagenome (GOLD analysis project Ga0308166, IMG submission 202137) | Phyllosphere microbial communities from UC Gill Tract Community Farm, Albany, California, United States - DLSLCC.R2 | ecosystem: Host-associated > Plants > Phyllosphere > Unclassified | place... | reverse complement strand
AGCTGAGCGTCGGCGTCCGGGTTGCTGATGCCTGCGGAGATGAGGTCGTCGAACTCGGGGTTCGAGTAGTCACCGTCGTTGGAACCGGCGCCCGTGGCGTAGAGCGGTCCGAGGAAGTTGTACAGACCCGGGTAGTCGGCCTGCCAGCCCGAACGCGCTGCCGTGGTGATGGAGCGGTCGTTGATCTTCGTGCGAAGATCCTGGAAGGTCGGGTACGGGTCGCCCGATGCCTCGATGCCCAGCGTGTTCTTGATGCTGTTGCTCACCGCGTCGACCCAGGCGTCGTGCCCGCCGTCGGAGTTGTACGCGATCTTGAACTCGCCGTCCCACGGGGAGATGGCGTCGGCCTCGGCCCACAGCTCCTTCGCCTTCTCGGGATCGAAGTCGAGAACCTCGCTGCCGGGAACCGAGTCGGACCAGCCGTCGATGACCGGCGACGTGAAGTCGGCTGCCGGGGTGCGCGTACCCGAGAAGATGGTCTCGGTGATCTCTTCGCGGTTGATGGCCATCGACAGCGCCTGACGGCGCAGCTGGCCCTCTTCGCCGCTGAAGTGCGGGAGGAACTGGCCGATGGTGAACGACTGGAACACAGCCGAGGGCTGGTTCACGGCACGGTCACCGAGCTCGTCGGCGAAGACCGGGAGCGAGTTCGTCGGGATCGCGTCGATGACGTCGACCTCGTTCGACAGCAGGTCTGCGTATGCCGCTTCCTGCGTCGCGTAGAACTTGATCGTCAGACCACCGTTGGCCGCCTTGCGGGGGCCGTCGTAGTCGTCGTTGCGGACGAGATCGATCTGGACGTCGTGCTGCCACGCGTCGTCGGCGCCGATCTTGTACGGGCCGTTGCCGATCGGGTTCTGGCCGAACGCCTCGATGTCCTCGAAGGCCGCGTCGGGCAGCGGGTAGAACGCCGAGTAGCCGAGACGCAGAGCGAAGTCGGAGGCCGGCTTGTTCAGCGCGATCGTGAAGGTGTAGTCGTCGACCTGCTTCAGGCCGGCCATGTCGCCCTGTGCGCCGAAGATGTCGTCATCGGGGTTGGCAGGGTCGCCCGCGTCGTTGATGAAGCCTTCGATGTCCTCGAAGAAGTAGCCCGACAGCTGGGCGTTCTCTGCCTGTGCGCCGTAGTTCCACGCCTTGATGAAGTTGTCGGCGGTGACCTCTTCACCATCGGTGAAGGTCAGTCCTTCACGGATCTTGACGGTGATGTTCTGCGGGTCCTCCGTGGTGATCTCCTCAGCCACGTCGTTGACCGGGGCGCCTTCGGCGTCGTAGTAGATCAGGCCGGCGAAGATCTCGTCGAGGATCTTTCCGCCACCCACCTCGTTGGTGTTGGTCGGGATCAGCGGGTTCTCCGGCTCGGAGCCGTTCGTGGTGATGATGGCATCTGCGTCGACGTTCGCGCCGGAGCCGCCGTCGCCTTCGTTGCCTCCACCGCTCGCGCAGCCCGCGAGCGCCAGGGCGCCGATCGCGAACAGCGCGGTGCCCGCAAGGGCGATCTTGTTGCGCTTCACTTGTGTCCTCCTGTGGACGGGAATTCATCAGACTGCGCGCTCACAATCGAGCGCGTAGGGATAGTTGACTGTAACCCGCGTTTCAGGCGGCATCGCACTCGGCTAATGAACCGTTACTGAGTGGTGACCATACGTAATATCGCGGAAACATGCGGGCGGAGGGTGGTTGCCCGCGGCGTTCTCCCCTGGTTAGGGTGAACGGACCAACCGGAGGGAAGTCGAAGATGACTCGAACGAAGAAGAAGTTGATGGGCGCGGCGGCGGGGCTCGCACTCACCGTCGGACTGGTCGCCGGGGCGCCGTTGGCGGCGTCCGCCGCGAGTTGGGCCGGCGCTTATGTCGACGCGAGCCACTGTCAGGCCGATCGACGACTGTACATGCAGGAGGGCTACAGCACAGGTCCGTGCGTCAACCGCGCAGGCCTGCCGGGTTTCTGGTTCTCCTACTCCTGAGATGAACGACGAAGGGGCCGGATGCGATCAGCATCCGGCCCCTTCGTCGTGGGGATCTCAGGCGAAGGCCTCGATCGGCGGGCAGGCGCAGACGAGATTGCGATCGCCGTATGCCTGGTCGATGCGGCGCACCGGCGGCCAGTACTTGCCTGCGACCAGGGCGTGCACCGGGTACGCGGCTTCCTCCCGGGTGTACGGGTGATCCCACTCCCCCGCGATCAGCGAGACCGCGGTGTGCGGTGCATGGACCAGCGGGTTGTCGTCAGCGGGCCAGCGGCCCCCAGCGACCGCATCCGCCTCGGCCTTGATCATGATCATGGCCTCGATGAAGCGCTCGATCTCGCCGAGATCCTCCGACTCCGTAGGCTCGACCATCAGCGTCCCCGCGACGGGGAACGACATGGTCGGCGCATGGAAGCCGTAGTCGATGAGGCGCTTCGCGACGTCATCGACAGTGATCCCGGTCGCCTCCTTGAGCGGACGGAGGTCGAGGATGCACTCGTGCGCGACGCGGCCGTTCTCGCCGGCGTACAGCACCGGGTAGTGCTCTCCGAGGCGCGCGGCGATGTAATTCGCCGAGAGCACCGCCGCCGCTGTCGCATGACGCAGGCCGTCGGCCCCCATCATCCGCACGTAGGACCAGGAGATCGGCAGGATCCCCGCCGAACCGTACGGTGCCGCCGACACGGCCCCACCCTCGAAGACGAATCCACCCGCATGCTCCGCCCGCTGCGCGAGGGGGTGCGACGGCAGGTACGGCGCGAGGTGCGCCTTGGCCGCGACGGGGCCGACACCGGGGCCGCCGCCGCCGTGCGGGATCGCGAACGTCTTGTGCAGGTTGAGGTGCGAGACATCGCCGCCCAGGTCTCCGAAACGGGCGTAGCCGAGCAGCGCGTTCAGGTTCGCACCGTCGACGTAGACCTGTCCGCCGGCGTCGTGCACGGCGGTCGTGATCTCCACCACGTCCTGCTCGTACACACCGTGCGTGGACGGGTACGTGATCATCAACGCGGACAGCTCGCCCGCGTGCGTGGAGATCTTCGCCCGCAGGTCGTCGAGGTCGACGTTGCCGAGCTCGTCGCAGGCGACGACGACGACCTTCATGCCTGCGAGCACGGCGGAGGCGGCGTTCGTCCCGTGTGCGGACGACGGGATCAGGCACACCGTGCGTTGCGCGTCGCCGTTCGCCAGGTGGTAGCCGCGGATCGCGAGGAGCCCTGCGAGCTCACCCTGCGAGCCCGCGTTCGGCTGCAGCGACACCGCGTCGTACCCGGTGACCTCGGCGAGCCACGCCTCGAGCTGGGTGATCATGTCGAGGTACCCCTCGACGTCGGATGCCGGTGCGAACGGGTGGATGCTCGCGAACTCCGGCCACGTGATCGATGCCATCTCTGTGGCGGCGTTGAGCTTCATCGTGCACGAGCCGAGCGGGATCATGCCGCGGTCGAGCGCGTAATCGCGATCGGCGAGGCTCTTCAGGTAGCGCATCATCGCAGTCTCGCTGCGGTGCGCGTGGAACACGGGATGCGTGAGGTACTCGTCCTGACGGAGCAGGTCGTCGGGAAGCGCCCCCTGCGACCCCGAGCCGTAGAACCCGAAGGCGCGCTCCTGCGCCCCGCCGAACACCCGGGCGACCTGGTGGAGCTCGCCGACCGTGGTGGTCTCGTCGACGGAGATGCCGATGGTGTCGGCATCTGCGGCGTGCAGAAGGATGCCGAATCCGTGATGGGCCTGCTCGACGTATTCGGCCGCGCGCCCCGGGACCCGCACCTGAAGGGTGTCGAAGAACGAATCGTGCACGACCTCCGCGTCGGCGTCGGTGAGCCAATCGCGCAGCATCGCGGTCTTCGCCGAGATCTCCCGAGCGATCGCCTTGAGCCCGTCGGGCCCGTGATAGACCGCGTACATCGACGCCATCACGGCGAGCAGCACCTGCGCGGTGCAGATGTTGCTCGTCGCCTTCTCGCGGCGGATGTGCTGCTCACGGGTCTGCAGGGAGAGGCGGTACGCCGGCTTGCCGTCCGCATCGACCGAGACGCCGACCAGACGCCCGGGCAGCTGCCGCTCGAGTCCTGCACGCACGGCCATGTACCCGGCATGCGGGCCTCCGAAGCCGATCGGCACGCCGAAACGCTGCGTGGTGCCGACCGCGACATCCGCGCCGAGGGAACCGGGCGACGCGATGAGGGTGAGCGCGAGCAGATCCGCCGCGACCACCGCGAGCCCGCCGGCGAGGTGCGCGGCGTCGATCACGGCGGTGGGGTTCCACACACGACCGGAGGCACCCGGATACTGCACGAAGACGCCGAACAGCTCGGCAGGGAGCTCCTCGCCGGCCGCGAAGTCGACCGTGACGAGCTCGATGCCCACCGCCTCGGCGCGGGTCTCGAGCAGCGCCTTCGTCTGCGGGAAGGCGTCGGCGTCGACGGCGAACACGTTCGACGCCTTCTTCGAGGCGCGACGCGCGAGCAGCATCCCCTCGACGACCGCGGTCGACTCGTCGAGCATCGACGCGTTGGCAGTGGTCAGACCGGTGAGCTCGGCCACCATCGTCTGGAAGTTGATCAGCGCCTCGAGGCGCCCCTGCGAGATCTCCGGCTGGTACGGCGTGTAGGCCGTGTACCAGGAGGGGTTCTCGAGCACGTTGCGCTGGATGACCTGGGGGGTGATCGTGCCGTAGTAGCCGAGGCCGATCATCGGCCGATTCACCGTGTTGCGAGCGGCGATCGCCCGCAGTTCGGCGAGAGCCTCGGTCTCGCTCGCCGCGCGCGGGATGACGGAGTGCGTGGAGGCCGAGGTGAAGATCGAGGAGGGCACGGCCTGTCGCATCAGCGCCTCGACCGGGCTCCAGTCCTCGAGTGAGGACTCGACACCCAGCGCATCGAGCATCTGACGCTGCGTGGATTCGGTGGTTCCGATGTGACGATCGGCGAAGGAGACCACGGGTCGATCAGCCCTCCGTCAGAGCGACGTACGCGTCGCGGTCCATCAGACCCTCGAGCGCGCCCGCGGCCACTGCGACCTTGATGAGCCAGCCACCGGCGAACGGCTCCGCGTTCACCAGCGAGGGGTCATCGACCACGGTGTCGTTGATCTCTACGACCGTGCCGGTGACGGGCGCGTAGAGCTCGCCGACGGACTTGGTCGACTCGATCTCGCCCACGACGGAGCCTGCGGCGATCTCGGTGCCGACAGCGGGGAGCTCGACGAAGACGACATCTCCCAGCTTGTCGGCGGCGTAGTCCGTGATGCCGATGGTCACGGTGTCGCCGTCAGCGGCGATCCACTCGTGCTCGTCGGTGTAGCTGAGTGCGTTGAGGTCGGTCATTTGGTCCTCCGGTAGAAAGGCAGAGCGGTCACGGTCGCGGGGATCCTGGTCCCCCGCACATCAAGGAATACTGCGGTTCCCTCCGCAGCGGAAGACGGGGCGACGTAGGCCATGGCGATCGGGCGGCCGAGCGTCGGGCTCAGCGCACCGCTGGTGATCTCGCCGAGCACACCGCCCTCCTGATCGACGACGGGGTATCCGGCGCGGCCCGCGCGCTTGCCCTCCGCGACGAGCCCCACGAGCACCGGGGCGTCGGATGCGGCATCCATCGCCCCCTTGCCGATGAAGGTGTCTTTGTCGGAGACGACGACTCGGCCGAGTCCGGCCTGCGACGGCTTCGTCTCGCGGGAGAGCTCGTGGCCATAGAGGGGCATACCCGCCTCGAGTCGCAGCGTGTCGCGCGCGGCGAGGCCGGCGGGGACGAGACCGTGAGCCTGACCGGCCTCGACGAGCGCGTCCCAGAGCGCCGGGGCATCCGCGCCGCGGACGAGCAGCTCGAAGCCGTCCTCACCCGTGTAGCCGGTGCGGGCGAGAAGCAGCGGGCCGCCGAGGAACACGGCGTCGGCCCAGGCATAGTACTTCTGCTCCGACCACGGCGCACTGAGGTCGGAGATGCCCGCAGTCGTCGAGAGGATGGCCTCGGACGCGGGACCCTGCACAGCGAGCAGGGCGTACTCGTCGGAGACGTCCTCGACGTCGACGCCACGATCGCCGAGGAAGCCCTCGAAGGTGCGCTCCTCGCCTGCGGCGAGCGCGGGTCGTTCTCGCTCGATCCGCGAGGGGAACGAACGGATGCGCGAAGCGAACGCCGCGTCGACGAATCCGCGGTTGCCCGCGTTCGCGATCACCAGGAACCGATCCTCGGCGAGCCGGTAGACGATGACGTCGTCGATGATCCCGCCGTCGTCGGCGAGCATGAGCGAGTACTTCGCCTTGCCGACGGACATCGCGGACAGGCGACCGGCGAGGGAGTAGTCGAGGAACGCCCCGGCGAATTCGCCGGTGATCATGAACTCCGCCATGTGCGAGATGTCGAAGAGCCCGGCGGCTCGACGCACGGCGTGGTGCTCGGCGAGGTCCGAGGTGTAGCGCACCGGCATCTGCCAGCCGCCGAAGTCGGTGAACGAGGCGCCGAGCGCCTCATGGCGCTCACGGAGCGGGGTGTAGCGAGGGTCGGACATGGAGTTCTCCCGGGCTGGGTCGGGCGGAACAGCGATGTCGCTGTTCCTCGGAACTCCCCCTCTGTCATGGGCCTGAGAGCTTCACCCAGAGACTGGGCTTTCACCGTCGGCGGAGCCGAGCGCTGCAGCATCGCTCGATCTCGCTTTTCAGAGTGGCCGGAACCGCGCGGTACGCGTACCTGAGAGATTGGCGGGGAGGCTTGCTCCTTCGGTGCCCGGCTGCGTTCGCCGGGGCTCTCCCGCGTGGGTCATTCGGCCTGTCTTCACTTGTGCGCTCAGTCTAGCGGGTCGCCCGCGGCGAGACGGGCGGCATTCCGGTCGCACTTCGTGCCGTGCGAACGGATCGCTGGCGACGCAGAGTGCGACCGGAAGGATGCTCAGCGGCCGGCGAGCTCTGCCCGCACCTCGTCACGGAGGCGGCCGAGGTTCTCCGGCTCGGGCGCTGCGCCGAGCAGCGTCTTCGTGTACTCGTGCTGCGGATTCAGGATGACCTCGTCCGCGGGGCCGCGCTCGACGACATCGCCCTTGTAGAGCACCATGATCTCGTCGCTGAAGTGGCGGGCCGTCGCGAGATCGTGCGTGATGTACAGCACGCCGAGGTTCTCCTCCCGCTGCAGATCGGCCAGCAGGTTGAGCACCCCCAGCCGGATCGACACATCGAGCATCGAGACCGGCTCATCCGCGACGATGAACCGCGCTCCCGGGGCGAGCGCCCGCGCGATCGCCACGCGCTGTCGCTGACCACCGGACAGCTCATGCGGGCGGCGCTCGGCGAAGCTCTCGCCGGGCGACAGCCGCACGCGCTCGAGCAGCTCGATCGCGCGCGCACGCACCTCGGCGCCAGAGAGCTTCGGATGGTGCAGCCTGATCGGACGCTCCAGGTGGTGGATGATCGTGTGGAAGGGGTTCAGCGAGGCGAACGGGTCCTGGAAGACCATCTGCACCTGCGAGCGGTACTCCTCGACCGCGCGCCCCCGCGTCCCCGAGTCCTTGCCGTCGAGCAGTATCTGCCCGCTCGTCGGCGTCTCGAGCTTCATCAGCATGCGGGCGATCGTGGACTTGCCCGACCCCGACTCGCCGACGAGGGCGACCGTCTTCCCGGCTTCGATCGTGAACGAGACGTCCTTGACCGCATGCAGGATCGACGTCTTGAGCCCCGATCGCAGGGTGAAGTCCTTCACGAGGTTGCGGGCTTCGAGGGTGGGAGCGCTCATCGGATCTCCTCCTGACTGGGCTGGTTGCCGGTGCGGACGAAGTCGCCGCGCTCGCCGGTCAGACTCGGGAAGCTCGACAGCAGCTTCTTCGTGTACTCGTGCTGGGGCGTGCGATAGATCTCCTCCGCCGTGCCCTCCTCCACGATCTGCCCCTGCAGCATCACGGCGATCCGGTCGCTGATCTCGATCAGCATCGGCAGGTCGTGCGTGATGAAGATCACCGCGAAACCGAGCCGCTCTCGCAGCCGCATGATCTCGCGGATGATCCCCCGCTGCACGACCACGTCGAGCGCGGTGGTGGGCTCGTCCATGATCATGACCTGAGGATCCAGTGCGAGCGCCATCGCGATCATCATGCGCTGCCGCATGCCGCCGGACAGCTCATGCGGGAAGCTCGTCAACCGCGACGGATCGACGCCGACCAGGGTCAGCAGCTCCTCGGCCCTGGCCTGCTTGTCCCTCTTGGACATGCCGGGGCGATGGGTATCGAAGATGTCGAAGATCTGCGCCTTGACGCTGATCACCGGGTTGAGCGAGTTCATCGCCCCCTGGAACACCATCGAGATCTTGTCCCAGCGGAACGCGCGCAGGCCGTCGCCGTCGAGTGCCACGATGTCGATGTCGTGACCGTCGCGGTCGTGGAAGACGATCTCGCCGCTCGTCATGAGCGCCGGCGCCTTGAGCAGCCGGTTCATGCCGTATGCGAGCGTGGTCTTGCCGCATCCCGACTCTCCCGCGAGGCCGAGGATCTCGCCTCGATTGAGCGTGAGGGAGACGTTGCGGACCGCCTTGACGGGAGGATCCACCTCGTACTCGATCGACACGTCGCGTGCGGTCAGCACGGCATCCGGAGCGCTCATGCGGCAACCCCCTTCTTCTTGGCCGCCTTGCGCACACGCCGAGCGGCGTCGGGCGCATTGCGCAGCTTGGGGTTGATGACCTCGTCGATCGCGAAGTTGATCAGGGCGAGCCCCGCGCCGAGCAGAGCGATCATGACTCCCGGTGGCACGAACCACCACCACGCGCCTCGTCCGAGAGCCTGGCCCGACTGCGCATCGTTGAGTATGGTGCCCCAGGTGATCGAGGAGTTCGGACCGAGGCCCAGATACGACAGACCGGCCTCGCCGAGGATCGCGAAGATGATCGCGAACAGGAACTGCGCCGTGAGCAGCGGCAGGAGGTTCGGCATGATCTCGACCAGGATGACGCGGAAGGATCGCTCCCCCGCGACCTTGGACGCGTAGACGTAGTCGCGAGTGCGCAGCGATCGCGTCTGCAGTCGGAGCACATAGGCCGCACCCGCCCAGGAGGTGATGCCGAGGACGAACGCGACGAGCTGCCAGCTGCGCTGCGGGACGAAGGAGGAGATCACCATCACCAGCGGCAGGCCGGGGATCACGATCATCACGTTCGTCAGCAGCGCGAGCGTGTCTTCACGCCACCCGCCGAGATAGCCGGCGAGAACGCCGAACAGCAGGGACAGGACGATGGCGATGCCGCCGGCGACCACGCCGACCAGGAGCGAGCCCTGTGCGCCGATCGCGAGCTGGGCGAACATGTCGTTGCCGAGCTTGGTGGTGCCGAGCCAGTGCTCCGGCGACGGCGGGAGCAGAGCAGGGTTGTCGGTGCTCCGCGGGTTCTGCGAGAAGATCGGCGCGACGATCGCGAACAGCACGATCGCGATCACGATCACCGCCCCGGTGATGAACTTCGGCGAGGTCGTGGGGAGCACCCGGCGGCGTCTGCGTCCCCGCTGGGTGGCGAGCGAGATCGTGCTCGCGGGCTGGGTCATGGGCTGATCCTTGGTCATCAGCACGACGTTCTCGGTGTCAGACATTCTGGCGCGCCCTCGGGTCGATGAAGCCATAGACGAGGTCCATGATGAAGTTTGCGGCGAGCACCGTGATGGTGATCACGAGGAAGAGTCCCTGCATCAGCGCGTAGTCGTTGTTCGTGACCGCCTGGAACATCAGCTTGCCGATGCCCGGGTAGGTGAACACCTGCTCCATGACGATCGAGCCGGCCACCACGAAGCCCAGCGTGATCGAGAACCCCGCGATCGAGGGGATCGCCGCATTGCGGGCGGCGTAGGTGGTCATGATCCGACGAGGGCGAAGCCCCTTGGCCTCGGCCGTGAGCACGTAGTCCTCGGCCATGGTCTGCACCATCATGTTGCGCATCCCGAACATCCAGCCGCCGACCGACGAGATGACGATCGTCAGCGCCGGGAGGATCGCGTGCGACAGCGCATCGGTGAAGAACGCCCAGGTCGGCTCGGGTCCGTCCGGGAAGTCGAACACGTCGTAGCCCCCGAAGATCGGGAACCAGCCGAGCCCGACGGCGAACACCGACACCAGGAGCAGTGCCATCCAGAAGTACGGGATGGACTGCAGCACGGTGGTCGCCGGGATCAGGTGATCGACCCAGGTTCCGCGCTTCCATCCGGCCCAGGCGCCGAGCGCGACTCCGAGGATGAAGGAGATCACGGTCACTGTGCCGACGAGGATGAGCGTCCACGGCAGAGCCTGCCCGATCAGCTCGCTCACCGGGGCCGGGAACTTCGTGACGGAGATGCCCAGGTCACCCTGGAACATGCGCCCCCAGTACGCGATGTACTGGTCCCAGAGGGAGGAGTCATCACCGCCGAGCAGCAGCTTGATGTTGCGGATCGTGGTCTCGGAGACCTCCCCGCCCGCACGCTGCATCTTGGCGATCATGATGTCCGCCGGGTTCCCCGGCATGAGCCGGGGAAGCAGGAAGTTGAGTGAGATCGCGGCCCACAGCGTGAATGCGTAGAACCCGATTCTTCGTGCATAGAACTTCATGTCACTGACCGTGCTTCCTGCTCCCCCGACGTCATTCGGTTAGTTCGCCGGCTCGAGCTGCGTCAGGATGTATCCCGCCGCGATCGCTCCCCAGGACGGCGGGAAGGCGTAGAGGTCCTCCTCCGTCGGCCAACCGGTGAAGTCCTTCGTGTTGTAGAAGGTCTGCGTGGCGTTGATCACGAGCGGGATGTAAGGAAGGTCGCGGACGATCTCGGTCTGGATCGTTCCGTACAGCGCCTTCTTCTCCGCCTCGTCGTTCGTGCTGATCGCGGCCTGGACCGCCTCATCGACGACCGGGTTGCTGTAGCGGCTGAAGTTCCAGCGCCCGGCCGGCACCTCCGAGCCCACGGCTGCGGTGGATCCGACCGTGGTGCCGCCGAACCAGTCGCGATAGATCTGGAACGGGTCGGCGACCGACGTGCCGATGACACCGCCGACGATCAGCTGGAAGTCACCGCCCTGACGGGCATCGGAGAACTCCTGCCACTGCACGGTCGACGCGGTGACCTTGATGCCGGCTGCCTCGGCCTGCTCTGCGATCAGCTTCGCGGCGTCGTTGTAGTCGGTCCAGCCGTCGACCGAGATCAGGCTGAGCTCGAGCGGCTTCCCGTCCTTGGAGTAGTAGTCGCCGTCCTTGGTGTAACCGGCAGCCTCGAGGATCTCGCCCGCCTCTGCGGCGTTCGCCTCCTGCGGGCTGACCTCGTTGGCCGGGTCCGCCACCCACTTCTCGTCACGCGGGAGCAGCGCGAACGTCGGCGAGATGTCGCCGGTCAGCCCGACGAACGCCTTGTCCTTGATCGCGGCGCGGTCGATGGCGACGTTGAGCGCCTGACGCACGGCGACGTCGGTCTGGGGACCGGTGCAGCCGAGCTCGGCGTTCGAGCAGGTGTAGAGCACGGTCGGGTCCTGCGGCGTGTTGATCCACTCGATCGCGCCATTGCCCGTGACGTCCTCCGGGTTCGGGATGAACATGCCCGTCCAGTCGAGCTTGCCCGCGGCGAGCAGATCCTGCGCGGTCTGGTTGTTGTCGACGGCGATGTACTGGACCTTCTTGACGCCGAGATCGTCGGCGTCACGGAAGTTCTCGTTGGCGACGAGGGTGTACGACTCGCTCGTGGTCTTGTCGACGACGTACGCGCCCGAGCCCACCGGGTCCTCGTTCGCGAAGTTGGCGAAGTCCGTGACCTCCGACCAGACGTGCTCGGGAAGGATGTAGGTCGAGCCGAGACGCTGGAACTCGGTCGTGTACTGCGCGCTGGTGTAGGTGAGGACGACGGTGGTGTCGTCGGTCGCCTCGGCGGAGACGAGACCGTTGCCCTCGGGGTTGTTGGCCTCGTACGTGAACGAGAAGGCGACGTCGGCCGCTGTGAGGGGCTCGCCGTCGCTCCACTTGAGGTCGGGCTTGATCGTGACCGTGATCACCGTGCCGTCCTCGTTGTACTCGTACGAATCGCCGATCAGGCCGACGGGCTCGGAGTCCGCCGTCTTGTTGAAGAAGAACAGCGGCTCGTAGATGGGACCGAGCGCGCCATGGAGCACGGTCGGTGCGAACGGGTTGTAATTCGCGGTGATGGGGGTCTGGCTGCCGGCCCACACGCGAAGAGCCCGGTCGCCATCGCCACCGCTCCCCTCGCTGCCGCCGCCTGCGCCACAGGCCGTCAAACCCAGGGCGAGGACGGATGCCCCCGCCACAGCGGTGAGCGCGATCTTGCGCCTTCCGTTACGGATCATTCTGTATTTCCTCTCGGTGCTGCACTGCAGGAGGGATCTCCGGGATGGAGCCGAGCCCCAGAGCGGAACTCGCGACAGATCCCGTGAAGGGATTTGTTAGGACAGTAACCTAACAAATAGCCATCCGGGCGACAAGGGTTCAGAACGCTGGCGTATAACGTTTCGGCCTCGGGGACTCATCCGTCACAGAGCTGCACTAAGAGTCTCAGTGACACTAAGATCGATCTCGGAGGTTAAGGTAGACATGACTCAAACCAGGGGCATCGACGTGGCCGTGTCGACGGTGATCCTGACGCTGCGTCGCACCGAGGACGGCGCGGCTGTGCTCGCGCTGCCGTTGGTGCTGCGCACCCGCGAGCCGTTCGCCGATCAATGGGCGCTTCCCGGCGGCTGGCTGACTCCGACCGAATCGCCCGTAGACGCCGCCGCCCGCACACTCGCCGAGACCACGGGTCTCACGCCCAGCTACCTCGAGCAGCTCTACGCCTTCGGTGCCGTCGACCGCTCCCCCACTCGCGTCGTGTCGATCGTCTACTGGGCGCTGCTCCGCCAGGACGAGGTCGACGCGCAGAGCGCCGCGCACCGCGCATCCGGTCTCGCCCCCGAGAATGTCCGCTGGTTCGATCTCGGTGACGTGCCGCCGCTCGCCTTCGATCACCGCAAGATCGTCGACTACGCCCTCTGGCGTCTGCGCAGCAAGGTCGGCTACAGCCGCGTCGCGCACGGCTTCCTGCCGGCGGAGTTCACTCTGGCCGACCTCCGAGAAGCCTACGAGGCGATCCTCGGCAAGCACCTCGACCCGGCCAACTTCCGCCGACAGGTCGAGTCCGCCGGCAATCTCCTCCCCACAGATCAGTTCCGCACCGGCAGCCACCGCCCCGCCCGCCTGTACCGCTACAACACCGACGTCGAGCTGGCCGATCACGGTCCCCTCGGCCCCGAGGAAACGAGCACCCGATGAGCACCACCTTCGTCCCGACCCCGACTGTGCAGCCCCTCGACGCCTCCGTCGACCACGCGATCCAGTCCATCGTCTCGGGCGCGTCGACTGACGCGACCTGCACGACCGATCTCGCCGCCGGCCCCTGGGACTTCGACGCACGCCCCGGATACGGTCCCGGATCCTCGATGGGTGACGTCATCCCGACCGGAGCACCACGCCAGGGCGAGCTGCCGGTCGAGTATCGCGAGGCGAGCGAAGAAGACCTCGACGAGCGCATCCGTGCGGCGAAGACCACCCTCGGCGACCGCGCCGTGGTGCTCGGACACTTCTACCAGCGCGAGGAGGTCGTGCGTCACGCCGACTACGTGGGCGACTCGTTCCAACTCGCGACCGCGGCGAAGGAACGACCGGATGCCGAGGCCATCGTCTTCTGCGGCGTGCATTTCATGGCCGAGACCGCCGACCTGCTCTCCGGCCCCGACCAGGCGGTGATCCTGCCGAACCTCGCAGCCGGGTGCTCGATGGCCGACATGGCCGACATCGACCAGGTCGAGGACTGCTGGGAACAGCTCGCCGATGTCCTCGGCGATCTCGACGCTCAGGATGAGAGCGGCCGAGTGCCGGTGATCCCGGTGACGTATATGAACTCGTCCGCCGCGATCAAGGGCTTCGTCGGCAGGCACGGCGGGATCGTCTGCACCTCCTCGAATGCGCAGACGGTGCTCGAGTGGGCGTTCGAGCGGGGTCGGCGCGTGTTGTTCTTCCCCGACCAGCACCTGGGCCGCAATACCGCGAAGGCGATGGGCGTGCCCCTCGATCGCATGCCGATGTGGAACCCGCGCAAGGCCCTCGGCGGGTCCACAGTCACCGATCTGGTCGACTCGCGGGTCATCCTGTGGCACGGCTTCTGCTCGGTGCACCGCCGCTTCACGGTGGCCCAGATCGACCAGGCGCGAGCTGAGCACCCCGGTGTGCGTGTCATCGTGCACCCGGAGTGCCCGATGGACGTCGTGGATGCCGCAGACGAAGCAGGGTCCACCGACTACATCCGCCGCGCGATCGCCGCTGCGACGACGCCGTCGACCTTCGCGATCGGCACCGAGATCAACCTCGTGCGACGGCTGGCCGCGCAGTTCCCTCAGCACGAGATCTTCTGTCTCGATCCCGTGGTGTGCCCCTGCTCGACGATGTACCGCATCCACCCCGGGTACCTGGCGTGGGTGCTGGAGGAACTCGTGGCCGGCCGCGCTCCGAACCGGATCACAGTCACGGCAGATGTGGCCGACCCGGCGCGAGTCGCCCTCGAGCGGATGCTGGCGGCGAAGCCGCCGGTGGTGGCGAGCACCCGATGAACGTCGTCGTCGTCGGCTCGGGCATCGCCGGGCTCACCGCTGCACTGCATGCCCACGAGGCAGGGCACGCGGTGACCGTCGTGACGAAGGGGGTGCTCGGCGACGGATGCACCGGATTCGCCCAGGGCGGCGTCGCGGGGATGTACGGTCCGGCGGACTCCGCAGCTCGGCACGCCGCAGACACGATCGACGCGGGGGCAGGGCTGTCCGACAGCAGCGCGGTCGACGTGCTCGTACAGGACGCCGCCGCGAGGATCGCCGAGCTGATCGCCAGAGGTGTCGCGTTCGACCGCGACCCCGATGGCGAGCTGCTCCTCGGACGCGAGGCAGCGCACCGGCACGCCCGAATCGTGCATGCCGGCGGGGATGCCACCGGTGCCGCGATCGCGGGCGCGCTCATCGCCGCCACCCGACGTGCCGCCATCACCGTGGTCGAGGGCGCGTTCCTCTCCGACCTGCTGATCGCCGGCGGCGTCGCCTGCGGAGTGCGCGTGCTCGTCGAGGGTGCCCTCTCAGACCTCGGGGCCGATGCGGTGATCCTCGCCACGGGCGGCGCCGGCCACCTCTACACGCACACCACGAACCCGGTGGGAGCCACCGGAGACGGCATCGCCGCCGCTCTGCGCGCGGGAGCGGTCGTCGCGGATCTGGAGTTCGTGCAGTTCCACCCGACGATCCTCGCCGAGGGGCCGGCGTTCCTGATCTCCGAGGCGGTGCGCGGCGAGGGCGCGACGCTCATCGACGCCGACGGTCGGCGTTTCGCCTTCGACAGCCACCCCGACGGTGAGCTGGCACCCCGCGACGTCGTGTCCCGGGCGATAGCGCGGCGGGCCGCCGCTCAGGGCTCTCCCGTACTTCTCGACGCCACGATGCTGGGAGCACGCATGCTCGCGCGCCGCTTCCCGACGATCGACCGGGTGACGCGCGAGCGCGGGTTCGACTGGGCCATGCATCCCATTCCTGTGACCCCGGCCGCGCACTACCTGATGGGTGGGGTCGCCACCGACCTCGACGGACGCACGTCGATCCCCGGCCTCTTCGCAGTCGGCGAGGTCGCCCGTACCGGCGTGCACGGCGCGAACCGGCTCGCCTCGAACTCGCTGCTCGAGGGCGCTGTCTTCGGCGCGCGCGCGGCGACCGCCGTGGGTGAGCCATGGAGGTCGTTCCCCGTCCCCATCCGCATCCCCACGGATGCTCTCCGCGCATCGACCGCCGAGACCGCCCACGCTCGCCCGCACCCGGACGACAGCCCGTTCAGCCGCTCCGCTCTGCAGCGGCTGATGTGGGACGACGTCGGACTCCTCCGCACCGACGAGGGTCTCCAGCACGCGCTCGACGCCGTCGTCCGCTGGCGGTCCACCGCACCGGCACCCGCCACGGTCGCCGAGCGTGAGGACGCGAATCTGCTTCTACTCGCCGAGGCCACAGCATCCGCCGCCCTCGCCCGCACCGAATCGGTCGGCGCCCACTACCGCGAACCCGTCACCTCGCCCCTCCTGGAGACCGTCTGATGCTCACTCACGCACTCATCGCCCGCGTCGTCGGCGCCGCCCTCGAGGAAGACGCGCCGTGGGGCGACCTCACCAGCACGACGCTGCTTCCCGCTGACGCCACCGCCACCGCCGACCTGGTCGCCAGGGAGGCCGGGATCTTCAGCGGCGGCGAGGTCTTCTCGGTCGCCTTCGCTCTCACGGATCCGTCGATCACGATCGATCTGCACGTCGGCGACGGCGATCGATTCGCCCCCGGCGACGTGCTGGCCTCGGTCTCGGGTTCGGCCCGCGGCATCCTCACCGCGGAGCGCATCGCGCTGAACTTCGCGCAGCGGATGAGCGGCATCGCGACCCTGACAGATGCCTACGTGCGGGCGATCGAGGGGACCTCGGCTCGCATCGCCGACACCCGCAAGACCACCCCGGGCCTGCGCGCCTTCGAGCGTCACGCTGTGGTCTCCGGTCGCGGGCACAACCACCGCTACTCGCTGTCGGACGCGGTGATGGCCAAGGACAACCATCTCGCCGTGCTGCAGCGCTCCGGCGCCGACCTGGCCGCGGCCTTGCGTGAGGCGCTCTCCCGCCTGCCTCATACGACTCACGTGGTCGTCGAGGTCGACCGGCTCGATCAGATCCCGGCAGTGCTCGATGGTGGCGCGCACACGGTTCTGCTCGACAACTTCTCGCTCGAGGATCTTCGCTCCGGTGTGGCATTGATCGGCGACCGCGCGCAGATCGAAGCATCCGGCGGGGTGAACCTCGACACGGTCGGCGACATCGCGAGGACCGGGGTGGATGTGATCTCGGTCGGCGCGCTGACCCATTCGGCACGAGCGCTCGACCTCGGCCTGGACGTGCGGATCGATTGACCACCATGCTCTACCTCGATCATGCCGCGACGGCGCCGATTCGCCCGGAGGTCCTCGACGCGATGCGTCCGTATCTCACCGGAGTGTTCGGAAATCCGTCCAGCCATCACACCTACGGCGAGGCTGCGGCGAACGCGCTCGACGACGCGAGATCGCGGGTGGCTCGAGTGCTGGGGATGCGCGCCGGCGACGTCGTGTTCACGGCGGGCGGCACCGAGGCGAACAACCTCGCGGTGAAGGGGATCGTGCTCGCCGCTCTCGCGGACGGTCGCCGTCACCTGGTGATCTCGCCGATCGAGCACGAGTCGATTCTGGAGTCCGCGGACTATCTGCGTCGCTTCCACGGCGTCGAGGTGTCGGCGGCGGCGGTGGACACGCGCGGACGCATCTCTGCGTCGTCGCTGCGAACGGCGGTCCGCGAGGACACGGCGCTGGTCGCCGTCGGCCACGCCAACAACGAGATCGGCACTGTCCAGGACGTGGCCTCGCTCGCCGAGGTGACCCGAGCAGCCGGTGTTCCGCTGCACGTCGATGCCGTGCAGTCCGCAGGGTGGCTGCCGCTCACCGGTCTCGGAGCGGATGCGATCGCGATCGCCGGGCACAAGTTCGGAGCGCCCAAGGGGATCGGCGCCCTCGCCGTGCGCGGCCGAGTTCCCCTCGAACCTCTGCTGCACGGCGGCGGTCAGGAGCGCGGGCGTCGCTCAGGGACCGAGAACGTCGCCGGGGCGGTCGGCCTCGCCGTCGCGTTGGGACTCGCCGAGGCGGAACGCCACACCGTCAGCGTGCAGATCGGTGCGACGACTCAGCGATTCATCGCCGGCCTGCTGTCAGCCGTCCCCCAGGCTGTGCTCACGGGAGATCCGGACCGGCGGCTCCCCGGGACCGCGAGCTTCACCTTCGCCGGAGTGAGCGGGGAGGCCGTGCTGCTCGAGCTGGAGCGTCGAGGCGTGGTGTCGTCCAGCGGGTCCGCGTGCGCCGCCGGAAGCGACGAGCCGTCGCACGTGCTGCTCGCCTGCGGCGTGGTTCCCTCCGTCGCGCAGAGCTCCGTGCGGTTCACCTTCGGTCGCACACCGCTCTCCGACGATCTGCCCGATCGGCTCGCTGCCCTCGTGGCGGACTCCGTGCGCGCGGTGGTCGGCGCCTGAGGCGAGACCTCCACACGCGGCCATAGACTCGGCTGGTGACCGCCTCCGCCCCGATCGTGACGCTCATCGTCCCCGGCCGCGACATCGCCGGCTTCGCACCGGCCGCACTCGATTCACTGCGCGCGCAGACCGAGAAGCGGTGGCATGCGATCCTCATCGACGACGGCTCGACCGATGACACGGCAGATATCTTCGCCGCGGCCGCGGCATCCGATCCGCGCTTCCGTGCGGTGCGGCATGAGGCGTCGCGCGGCCTCGGTGCTGCACGGAACGTGGGGGTGGACCTCGTCGACACCCCACTCATCGGATTCCTCGACGGCGACGATGAGCTGACTCCCACCGCGCTCGAGCGTCTCATCGGAACCCTCACCGAGACGGGGAGCGACTTCGTGGCCGGCGCCTACGTGCGCTCGCGCTTCGACGGCGAACGCTACATCCCTGGACGTGTGCAGCCCTGGGTCGAGGCAGCCACGTCTCCCGCACGACTCGGGACCACGATCATCGAGCACCCGGGGGCGAGCGCCAATATCGTCGCCTGGTCGAAGGTCAGCCGCACCGACCTCTGGAGCGACCTGCGATTCCCCGAGGGGGTCGCCTACGAGGATCAGGTGGTCGCTCAGCTGATGTACACGCGCGCACGCGCCTTCGATGTGATCCCGGACACGGTCGTCCGGTGGCGGCTACGGGCTGACGGCACCTCGATCACCCAGGGCCGCGCGCAGCTGCCGGTGCTCCGCGACTATCTCCGCGCGCTGCGCGGAGGCATCCGCGTGCTGCACGACGCCGGTGCGCATGCCGCGGTCACCGCACGGCTCGAGCTGATCCTCGCGATGGACCTGCCGCCGCTGCTCGAGATCGCGGCCACCCACGTCGATCCCCGCTATGCGCAGGACGTGGAGTCGTTCGTGGCCGAGATCCACGCGCTGCCCGAATACGCCGACGCCCATCCCGACCCCGCGCTCGCCGCCGCGCTGGCATGGTGAGCGCACGCCCCCGGAGACCCATGAACGACTACCTCGCAGACCTCTTCTCGCTCGACGGCCGCACGGCGATCGTGACCGGAGGGAGCTCCGGCATCGGTCGCGGCATCGCGACGGCGCTCGCGAAGGCGGGGGCGTCGACGGTGGTCGTCGCTCGGGGCGAGAGCAGGATAGAGGAGACCGTCGCCGAGCTCACGGAGTCCGGATGCCGTGCGGCGGGCATCGTCGGCGATCTCAGCACCCGTGCGGGTATCCGCGCCGTGGCCGAAGCGGCGACCGTGCCCTTCGGGGAACCGGACATCCTCGTGAACTCCGCCGGGATCAACATCCGACCGCCCTTCGCCGAGATCACGGAGGAGGACTGGGACGCGACGATGACCGTCAACGCTCTCGCGCCGTTCCTGCTCGGGCAGCGTTACGGCGCGGGCATGGCCGAACGGGGATACGGCAGGGTGATCCACATCAGTTCGCAGCAGGCGCATCGCGCCTTCGTCGGCAGCGGGATCTACGGAGTCTCCAAGGGCGCGGTGGAATCGCTGATGCGCTCGGAGGCCGAGGCCTGGGGCGGTACCGGCGTCACCAGCAACACGCTCGTTCCCGGATTCGTACTGACGCCCCTGAACGCTCGACTGCAGGAGGATCCGTCCCAGATCGCCGCCCTCGCGGCCCGGACGATGATCGGCCGCAACGGCCTGCCGTCGGACTTCGCCGCGGCCGCCGTATTCTTGGCGGGTGCGGGGTCGAGCTACGTCACCGGTCAGTCGTTGTTCATCGACGGCGGCCTCTCCTCGCACTGAGGTCAGCTCCTCGCACTGAGATCAGCTCCGCGCACTGAGACCAGCTCATCCCTCTGCCGGGTACACCCTCTCGTCGGCACGCGGTGCGTCGAGCAACGGCACAGAGGCGGTCAGCGTCGCGACCGCGTCCGCGCCGGCGGAGTCCTCCGGAGCGCGGTCGGCTCGCCGATCGGCGAGCCCGGCGCTCACGCCTCCGGCCACGGCCTCCTCGATGACGGTCTCCGTCTCGATCACCCGAGATGCCGCGACCTGCTGAGCGGCGAGCTCGGCGTAGAGCCCGCCTCGCGCGATGAGCTCGGAGTGGGTGCCGGATTCGACGATCTGGCCTGCCTCGAGCACGTGGATGACGTCCGCGCCGATCACCGTCGACAGCCGATGCGCGATCGTCAAGGTCGTTCGTCCCTTCGCAGCCTCATCCAACGCCTCCTGCACGACGCGTTCCGAGACGGTGTCGAGAGCCGATGTGGCCTCGTCGAGCAGCAGCACCGGCGGATCCTTGAGCAGCACCCGCGCGATCGCGATGCGCTGCTTCTCGCCGCCCGAGAGTCGGTAGCCGCGCTCTCCGACGACAGTGTCGTACCCGTCTTCGAACCCGGCGATGATGTGATGGATGTTCGCGGCGACGCAGGCCGCGATCACCTCGTCGTCTGTCGCCCCCGGCTTCGCGTACAGGAGGTTCTCGCGAATCGTCGCGTGGAACAGGTACGTCTCCTGCGACACGATCCCCACCTGGTCGATGATTGACTCCTGGGTGAGCGTTCGCACGTCGGCACCGGCGAAGAGCACGGCGCCGCCGTGAGCCTCGTACAGGCGTGGAGCGAGGTAGAGCACCGTGGTCTTGCCCGCGCCCGAAGGGCCCACGAACGCCACGTGCTTTCCCGGCTCGGCGACGAACGAGACTCCCTGCAGGGTGGGTCGCGCATCTGCCGCGGCATCCGGGTAGCGGAAGACGACGTCGTCGAACTCGATCCGCCCTCGAGGCCCCGGCGCTTCGGCGACCGTGATCGCGTCCGGTGCGTCCTGGATCTCGGGAACGAGGTCGAGGTATTCGAAGATGCGCGCGAACAGCGCCGACGAGGTCTGCAGATCCAGTGACACCCGCATGAGTCCCATCAGCGGCTGGAGCAGACGCGCCTGCACGGTGGTGAACGCGACGACGGTGCCGGCGGTGATCGCACCCGTGCCGCCCGCGATCAGGTACCCCGAGACGAGGTAGATGACAGCCGGCACGCTCGCCATGAGCACCTGGACGACGGCGAAGAAACCCTGGCCGCTCATCGCCCTCCGCACCTGGAGCTTCACCTGGTTGCGGTTCTCCGCCTGGTAGCGCTGGGACTCGGTGCGCTGACGGTTGAACGCCTTCGACAGCAGCATCCCCGACACGCTCAGCGTCTCCTGCGTGATCGAGGTGAGCTCCGACAGCGACTCCTGCGTCTCGCCGGCTATGCGCGCGCGCACCTGGCCCACGCGGCGCTGCACGATGATGAGGAACGGCATCAGCACGACCGCGATCAGGGTCAGCCGCCAATCGATCAGGATCATCGCCACCAGCGAAGCGATCACCGTGACGACGTTGCCGAGGATGCTGGTGACGGTGTTCGTCAGCACGCCCGAGACGCCGCCGACATCGTTCTGCAGCCTCGACTGGATCACCCCGGTCTTCGTACGGGTGAAGAATCCGAGTTCCATCGCCTGCAGGTGCTCGAAGAGCCGCACCCGCAGATCACCGGTGACGCTGTTGCCCACCGTCGAGGTGAGCCATGTCTGCGCGACGCCGAGCACTGCGGAGACGAGGAAGAGCCCCACCATCGCCGACACGAGCCAGATGAGCAGCTGCAGCTGCGGACCGCCGCCATCGACAGGGAAGAGGGCGTCGTCGAAGATGCGCTGCACGATCAACGGCGGGATGACCGCGATGCCGGCGCCGATGACCACCAGCACACCCGTCCAGAAGATGCGCCACCGGTACGGTCGGAACAGGGTGATGACCCTGGCCCCGAGCCCGCTGATCCGCGGCGCCTCGGCATTGAGCCGACGCTGCGCGCTCTCGTCCACGCCGCGGAACCCGCCGCGGCCGCCACCCATGCTCATGTCGCCAGCGTAGTCAGGGTGACGGACGCCGGGCCGCTGGGGCCGACGCTGGAGGTCCGCTGAGAGCGGATTCGATCGGATCCGGAATGAAATGTCCGAACCTGTGGTTACGCTGAGTGGTCCCCGCGCACTCGCGCGATCTTTTCCCCCTCATCAGTGCCTTGGAGGCCGTATGTCTGCCGTCGACACCGGGTCGATCACCACGCCCCCCGCCGCACCCGGGGGTGAGATCGCTCGCAGTGACATGCGCGTGATCTGGCTCCTGCTCGTCGCCGCCTTCGTCGCCATTCTCAACGAGACGACGATGGGCATCGCGATTCCGCACCTGAACGCGGATCTCGGCATCCCGCCGGAGCTCGGCCAGTGGCTGACGAGCGCGTTCATGCTGACCATGGCCGTGGTGATCCCGACCACGGGGTTCATCCTGCAGCGCTTCACGACGCGCCAGGTCTTCATCGCCGCGATGATCTCGTTCTCGCTCGGAACCCTGGTCGCGCTGGTCGCCCCCGGTTTCGAGGTGCTGCTCGCCGGCCGCGTCATCCAGGCCGCCGGCACCGGAATCATGATGCCGTTGCTCATGACGACGATCATGAACGTCGTGCCTCCGCAGTCCCGCGGCCGGATGATGGGCCGCGTCGGTCTCGTCATCTCGCTCGCTCCCGCGATCGGCCCGACGCTCGCCGGCGCCGTGCTCGAGACGCTGCACTGGCGCGCCCTGTTCGCGATCATCCTGCCGATCGCCCTCGTCTCGCTCCTCATCGGAGCCAAGTGGATGACGAACCTCGGCGAGACCCGCAAGGTGCCGCTCGATGTGCTCTCCATCCCGCTCGCGGCCCTCGGCTTCGGCGGCATCGTCTTCGGGCTCAGCCAGTTCGGCGGCGAAGGCGGATCCGGCGAGACCGCCGGGATCGTCGCCCTCGTCGTGGGCGCCATCGCTCTCGCCCTCTTCGTGTGGCGTCAGCTGGTGCTGCAGCGCA
>Ga0308166_1001651_pt1 | contig 22904 bp, 23 predicted proteins | sample PhyCR2_2_FD_202137 | JGI IMG/M metagenome (GOLD analysis project Ga0308166, IMG submission 202137) | Phyllosphere microbial communities from UC Gill Tract Community Farm, Albany, California, United States - DLSLCC.R2 | ecosystem: Host-associated > Plants > Phyllosphere > Unclassified | place... | reverse complement strand
TCTGTTGATAGGTGTCGCCGACCCCCGTGTCCGGCTGGCCTGAAGGAGTACCGCCCATGACCACCGCCACGCACTACCTGCCCGCCAGCCGCCGCTGGGCCTGGCTGGCCAACCCCACCCTGCGCCGCTTCATGCGCCACAAACTGGCCGTGCTCGGCGTGGTGATGATCACCGTATTGGTCCTGGCCTGCGTGTTTGGCCCCTACCTGCTGCACTACAACGACCTGAGCATCGACATCCGCAACCGCTTCGCGCCGCCGTTCACCGGCAATCACTACCTGGGCACCGATGCGCTGGGCCGCGACACCGCCGCCCGCTTGCTCAACGCCGGGCGCATCTCCCTGATGGTGGGCTTCTGCGCCATGCTCATCAGCATCGTCATCGGCACCCTGATCGGCGTCATCGCCGGTTACTACCGCGGCTGGGTCGGCGCCGGGCTGATGCGCTTCGTCGACGCCTTCCTGTCCTTTCCCAGCGTGTTTCTGGTGCTGGTGCTGGCGGCGTTCACCAAACCCAGCCCGATGATGATCACCCTGATCATCGCCGTGACCAGCTGGATGGAAATCTCGCGCATCGTCGAAGCCGAGATCCGCTCGCTGCGCGAACGCGACTTCACCCTGGCCGCCCGCATGATCGGCGCCAGCAACCGCTGGATCATGTTCCGCGAACTGATGCCCAACGCCATCGGCCCGATCATCGTCGCGGCCACCCTGACCATCGCCAACGCCATCCTGCTGGAGGCCTACATCAGCTTCCTCGGCTACGGCATCCAGCCGCCCTTGCCCAGCTGGGGCAACATGCTCAACGCCGCCCAGCAGTACCTGGGCAAGGCGCCCTGGCTGGCGATCATTCCCGGGCTGGCGATCACCCTCGCGGTGACCAGCTTCAACTTCATCGGCGACGGCCTGCGCGACGCGCTGGACGGCAGGAGCGACCTGAAATGAACGCAGATGAAAAGATCGCCGTGGCGCACCTCAACGTCGCCTTCCGCAAGGGCGCCGGCTACGTACCGGTGGTCCACGACATCAACTTCACCATCGGTGCCGGCGAAACCCTGGCCCTGGTGGGCGAGAGCGGTTCGGGCAAGAGCGTCACCAGCCTGGCCATCATGAAGCTGCTCGCCGAAGCGCCGAAAACCCGCATCGACGGCAGCGCCATCGTCGCCGACCGCCACGGCGCGCCCATCGACCTGGTGGCCATGGGCGAGCAGCAGATGCGCCACGTGCGCGGCAACCGCGTGGCGATGATCTTCCAGGAACCGCTGACCTCGCTGAACCCGGTGCACCGCGTGGGCGACCAGATCGCCGAAGCGATCCGTTTCCATCAATCCCTGAGCAAAGCCGCCGCCCGCGCCCGCGCGCTGGCCCTGCTGGAGCAGGTCGGCATTCCGGAACCGGTGAAGCGCCTGGACTGTTATCCCCACGAGCTGTCCGGCGGCATGCGCCAGCGGGTGATGATCGCCATCGCCCTGGCCATGGAGCCGGACGTGCTGATTGCCGACGAACCCACCACCGCGCTGGACGTCACTGTGCAGGCGCAGATTCTCGACCTGCTGCGCAACCTGCAGAAGAAGAACGGCATGGCGATCCTGTTCATCACCCACAACTTCGGCGTGGTCGCGGAAATCGCCGACCGGGTCATGGTGATGTACGCCGGACGCATCGTCGAACAGGGCAGCGTCAGCCAGGTGCTGTCCTCGCCGCGCATGCCCTACACCCGCGGCTTACTGGCCGCAGTGCCGCGCTTCGAACACGCCGGTCTGGCGCAAGGTGAACTGGGCACCATCGCCGGCTTTGTCCCCGACCCCAGCACACCGCCCAGCGGCTGCGCCTTCCACCCGCGCTGCGGCTACAGCATTGCTGGCCGCTGCGACCAACAGGCACCCGTGCTGGAAGAAATCGAAATGGGCCACCAACTGCGCTGCGTGCGCTGGCGGGAACTGGCGACCGAACAGGAAGGTGCACGATGAAAGAGCGTCCGCTGATCGACGTCGTCGGCTTGAAGAAATACTTCCCCGTGCGCAAGACCTTCCTCGCTCACCGTCGCGACCGCGACGACAACCTGGTCCGCGCCGTGGATGGCGTCGACCTGAGCATCGCCCGTGGTGAAGTGCTCGGCCTGGTGGGCGAAAGCGGCTCGGGCAAGAGCACCCTGGGCCGCAGCCTGATGATGCTCGACCCGCCCACCGAAGGGCACATCGTCTTCGACAACACCGAGATCACACCCTTCAACGACCGCCTGCTCAAACCCTATCGCAAGCGCATGCAGATGATCTTCCAAGACCCCTACGGCTCGCTGAACCCGCGCATGAGCGTGGGCGACATCCTCGCCATGCCGTTGCGCTTCCACAACCCCGAACTCGACGCCGCCGGGCGCCGGGAAAAGGCCGGGCAGGCCTTGGAAACCGTCGGCCTCGCCGCCCAGTACCTGGACCGTTACCCCCACGAGTTCTCTGGCGGCCAACGCCAGCGCATCGGCATCGCCCGCGCCCTGACCCTGGAACCTGAATTCATCATGGCCGACGAACCGGTGTCGGCCCTGGACGTCTCGGTGCAGGCGCAGGTGCTCAACCTGTTCGCGCGCATCCGTCGGCAGATGAACCTGACCATGCTCTTCGTCACCCACGACCTGGCCGTGGTCGGCCACATCGCCGACCGCGTCGCGGTGATGTACCTGGGCCGCATCGTCGAGATAGCGCCCACCCGCGAGCTGTTCAGCCATCCCCGCCATCCCTACACCGAAGCGCTGATGTCGGCCATCCCCATGCCCGAACCCGGGCAGCGGCGGCAGCGAATCGTGCTGCAAGGCGATATCCCCAGCCCGATCTCACCCCCCTCAGGCTGCGCCTTTCGCACCCGCTGCCCCTACGTCCTGCCCGCCTGCGCACAGGATCGACCGCTGTTGCGCGAAGTCAGCGCAGGTCATGGTGTGGCGTGTATACGGGATGATCTGGAGTTGGTGTCGCCGCTCGCCGCTCACCCCAACCCGAGCGCCTCGACCACATCGCTGGCCAGCACCACCTCGGCGTATTCGCTACCGAGTATCGCCAACGTCAGATCGTGAACGGTGCCCGCATCCCAAACCGTTCCATCCGCGCCGGTCACGGGGACCGCAGTAGTGGCGTCCGAGGGGAGGGTGATGCTGTAGCCCAGCGCCTTTCCGGCGCGAACGGTGGCATCCACGCTGTTGTGAACGACCACGCCCGTCAGCACGAAGCGCGTCACCTGCATGGCCTTGAGCACCGCATCCAGCTCGGTGCCGATGAACGCGCAGTTCTGCTGCTTGGTGATCACCGGCTCGCCCTCCACTGGCGCAACTTCCTGCTTGATCCCATTCCACGGCCCATGGGTGTGGTACGTCGACGTAGGCGTCGGCTCATCGTGCTTCACATGCAGCACCGGCCAGCCATTCGAGCGCCACAGCTGCAGAAGCCGCTGGATGGTTTCCAGATAGCCAGGGTTGCTCTTGCCCTTCCATCTCGGTTGGTCGATAGCGTCTTGCACATCGAGGATGATCAGGGGGATAGAGCTCGGTGAGTTGCTCATGGAGGGCCGTTTTGTCGGAAAGGAATCGCGTCAGTGTGCGGTAAGGGGCAGGGGGCTTCAATGGGTGGTGGGAGGTGTGGGGGACGTGGCAGGCGTATCTGAAAGGGCTATGATCTTGATCACCGTTCACGATTGATCCTGATGATGCGGACCTCGCGCCGCATCATTTCCATGAGGAAAGCCAATGAGCGAGAACAAGACCGCTATCGGCATCGACTGGGTTGACCCTGACGATGCTCCGGAGCTGACCGATGCTTTTTTCGAGCGTGCCGACGAGTACGCAGGTAGTCAAGTGATCCGCCGTGGTCGACCCAAATCTGGCATTGTGCGGGAGCGCATTTCGATCCGCCTCGAACCGGCCGTGCTCGCAGAATTCCGAGCCTCTGGGCCTGGTTGGCAGACGCGCATGAATGCCGCATTGGCGGACTGGCTCAAGACCCATGACCCTTCGGATCTGCAAGGGTAGCTGGGTCACGCTCATGTGAAGACACTTGTAACGCATGACCTGAACGGATGACTCAGTATCACTAATTTGAGTTGATAACCGTCAAGGTATGACAGTTGCTATCTGCAGCCATTATCGACATCACCTCAGTCGTCTACGAACGCAGCTCCAAGTTGTTTCTCATCATTGGCAGCTACGCCACACCCAACAACGAGACTCCATCACAAGGGAGCACCATGACCCAACGACAACTCCATCTCGATCACCTTTGCCTTACCCTCCCGGATGGACGCCTGCTGCTGGACAATCTTAATCACAGCTTCCACGCCAAAACCACCGGCATCGTCGGCGCCAATGGCAGCGGTAAATCCCTGCTTGGCCAGTTGCTGGCTGGGGACCGTGCGCCGAGCAATGGCTACGTCCGCCGCGAGGGGCATGTCTATGTCGTCTCTCAACAGCTTGAGCCCGAGCGTTTTCCCACCGTTGCCGCGCTGGCGGGCGTCGAGCACATCCTGCAAGCCCTGCAGCGGATCGCCGAAGGCAGCCTCAATGATCACGACCACACGCTTGCGATGGACCAGTGGGATTGCGCAGCACGCCTGCGCGCAGAGCTGGACCTGAACGGCTTGGGCCACTTGACCGCCGACACACCGACGCACGCCCTCAGCGGTGGCGAGCGCCAGCGCATCGCCCTGCTCGGTGCCTGGCTGTCCAAGGCCGACTGGCTGATCCTCGACGAACCGAGCAACCACCTCGATCGCGAACAACAGCAGAAACTGGCACAGCAGATCCAGCGCTGGCCGAACGGCTTGGTGATGATCAGCCACGACCGCACCCTGCTCGAACTCATGGATGAAATCGTCGAGCTCTCGCTCACCGGCCTCGCCGTTTATGGCGGCAACTACAGCCATTACGTCGCTGCCCGCGAACTAGAGCAACAAGCCTTCCGGGCAACCTTGCAAGGCGAACGCACCCAAGCCAAGCGCGAGCAACGGGAAATGGCCGTGCAGATGGAGCGCCAGCAACGGCGCAATGCACGCGGTGATCGTAACGCCCGTGATGGTAGCCAGACCAAGCTGATCACCAATGCCCAGAAAGAACGCAGCGAGAACAGCCAAGGCAAACTGCGCCTCAATCAACAGCTCGCCCGCGAGCAGCAACAACAGCGCATTGCCGATGCGCGTGCGCGCTGCGCCGCCGATATCCAACGCATAATGCTGCCCCCGGAAACCGTCGTACCCAACGGCAAACTGGTGCTTCAGCTCAATGATCTGATACTGCCGTTCGGGCATGTCGCGCCGATCAGCTTTACCCTGACAGGCCCTCTGCGCATGGCTATCACAGGCGCCAACGGCAGCGGTAAATCGACACTGCTTCAGGTCATCGCCGGTCGCCTGGCGCTACGCGCCGGCGAAGTCATTTGCACGCTGGAAGTGGGTTGGCTGGACCAACACGCCGGCCTCGAACACCCTGATCGGACCGCCGTGCAGTGGCTGCACGAGAGCAACCCAGAACTGCCTGAAGCCGAAGCCAGAACGCGCCTGGCCCAGTTGGGCATCGACGCCGATCGCGTCCAGCTACAAACCGCGCAGCTCAGCGGCGGCGAGCGTCTCAAGACAGCCCTGGCGGCACTGCTGCACGCGCAACGCCCACCCCAGCTATTGCTGTTGGACGAGCCCGACAACCACCTGGACCTGCCCAGCAAGCTGGCACTTGAGCAGATGCTCGGTCAGTACCAGGGCGCGCTGCTGGTGGTGTCCCATGACGATGCCTTCATCGAGGCGCTGGGTGTGGATCAGACACTGCATCTTCTCCGTCCACGCCCATAAGCATCATAGTTTAGAAATCCACCGTCCCGGAAAACTTCACCAACCGCGGCTCACCCTGGGTCAGGTAGCCGCCGTTGGCCGATGCCCAGTAGTTCTTGTCGGTAATGTTCTCCACGTTCATGCGCAGGGTGATGTCCTTGCGCTCGACCTTGAAGGTGTAGCGTGCGCCCGCGTCGAAGCGGTTCCAGGTGGGCAGGCTCAGGTTGTTGGCCTGGTCGGCATACTGGCCACCGGTGCGCAGCGCACGGGCGTTGAGCGCCAGGCCGTTCAGGCCCGGTACGTCCCAATCCACCGTCGCGTTGAGCTGGAAGGTCGGCACACCGATGGCGTGGTTGCCGTCATTCGCGCCGCCCTGCGTGTCTTCGAGCTCGGACTGCAGGCGCGTGCCGCCGGCCATCAGACGCAGGCCTTCCACGGGTTCGCCGAACACACTCAACTCGACACCACGGTTGATCTGCTTGCCGTCGCGCAGGTAAACGTCAACGGTGCCGCCGCCGGGCGCTGCAACGCTTTGCGTGAAGCCATCGGTAGGTCGCTCGATGCGGAACGCCGCCAGCGTCGCCCCCCATGATTGCTTGTCCAGCTTGATCCCGGCTTCCACCTGCTTGGTGCGACCGGGCGGGAACGCTTGGCCCGAGTTGATCACCGAGCCTGGCGCGGTCGGTCCCGCCGACAGCCCCTCGATGCGGTTGGCAAACAGCGATACCGACTCCACCGGCTTGTAGACGATGCCGTACACCGGCGTGGTGATCGCCTCGTCGTACATGGCGGTCCGACCGCCCCCTGCACCGGTAGTGGACTCATACGCATAGTTCTGCACCAGCAACTGCTGGCGCCGCAGCCCGGCCGTGACCAGCACCGTGTCGTCGAAGAAACCCAAGGTGTCCGACACTGCAAAACTGCGGTTACGGGTCTTGCCAGTGATGCCAGGATCGCTCATGTCACCGGCCGCGAAGTTCACCGCGGTAGGCTTGGCCAGAGGCCCGGTGTTGTAGATGTTGGTAGTGCCAGTGGGCAGGTAGAACTCGTAGGCGTTGCGCTGCTCGGTCCAGATGCTCGACGCACCCACGCTGATCTGATGACTCACCGGCCCCGTCTGCAGGTTGCCGTTGATGCCGGTCATGACAGTGGTATTGTCCTCGTCGTGCGGAATCTTCGACCCGCCGATGGTCGCCGCGCCCGTGCTCGAATCGGTCAGCACCGGCGTGCCATACACACCGTTCTCCCGCGTGTGCTTCGCCCCACCCGCCACGTACGCCGTCCAGTCCTCGTTCAGGTCCCACTCGCCACGCAGCATGCCGAAGGTGTCCTCAGTCTCGCTGTAGGTCCAATCCTGCCCATAGTTGTGGCTGGCATCCGGCGCCCGTGGGATGCTCGTAATCGTGCCGAAGCGCACCGAGTTGCGCAGCCCATTGATGCGCTGCTTCTGATAACCGAAATCGCCGGACAGGCGGAAATTGTCACCCCGATAATCCAGCCCCAGCGTGAACAGCTTGGTGCGCTGCGACTCGTCATCGACCGCCGTATCACCCTCACGCTGAGCCAGATTGACGCGCGCACCAAAACGATTGCCCTCGCCAAAGCGCTGACCGATATCCAGGTGCTCACCCACACGGCCATCCGTGCTGATGTCCTGCGTGTAGCGACGAATGGGCTCATCGCCCGCCCGCTTGGGCACCAGGTTCACACTGCCGCCCAACCCGGTCCCGGTCGGGCTCACGCCGTTGATGAACGCGTTCGGCCCCTTGAACACCTCGACCCGCTCCACCGCATCGGTGGAAATGATCTGCCGCGGCAACACCCCATACAAACCGTTGTAGGAAATGTCATCACTGGACAGCGGCAAACCACGAATCACGAACACCTGCGCCTGGTTACCGAACCCGAACGACTGCCGCACCGACGGATCATTCAGCAGCACATCGCCCACGTCCTCCGCCTGCTGATCCTCGATCAGCTTCGAGGTGTAGCTGGTCAGCGTGAACGGCACATCCATGTTGTCCTGGTTGCCCAGCACACCCATCTGCCCGCCACGCGCCACCTGCCCACCGGCAAACACCTCGGGCGAAGCGCCTTTGGCAGCCTTGGTGGTTTGCGCATCGATCGAGGTAGCGTCCAACACGAGAGCGTCCGCCCCATGGGCGCCGAGGCTCAGAGAGCAGCACACCGCCAGAAGGGTAGGGCGAGAAGGAAAACGAAGGGCCATGGGAGCAATTCCGGGAATAGAAGAGGTCAATGAAGCGCCTCCCTGGCAACTGAGAATGTGTCTCAGTGGCGCGTATCCTAACAAGAGTTTCACAAAGCGTTAACGCTTTTTTGAGGGGATTTTCACGAAGTCCGATGAGTCGACTCTGCAGGTGTTCTACCTAAAGAATGGCAAAGGGCTACCGATAGGTATTAAGTGATGGCATTTCAGCCTCGACTTTGGAAATGGAATTCAAATGAGTCTGCAAAACGACCTGCACGATGGACCCATTGCGCCACGGCCGCGTGTTCAACAACGGGCGCATCCGGGGTGGCTGTTGTGGCTACTGGTGCCAGCGATTGCGGTGGGGATGAACTGGGCGCGGATTGCCGCGTACTTTGAACCTGCGCGTGTAGAACCGCCTGCTGAAGTGGTTGAGCGATATGAATCGCCGGCTGTTGAATCTGCGCCGGTATCTGCACCCGTTGTGCGAGCAGTCGCTCCGGTTGTGCCTAAAACCCTGCAGGAGTGCATGGGCGCTGACAATGTGGTCAACGACCAGGTATTGCGGTGTCGGTATGGAGACCGTCCTCAGCCGATGCGCGAAGAGCGGGCGGTGCAGGGGATGGTTTCTGCGCAGTATCTGGCGGAGTACAAGGCGGGGCAGGGTGCCCAACCGGCTCGGCGAGCCGTTAGTAATGGGTTTGAGTCACACCGCATAAAGGGCTGGGATGGCGGCGGGCCGTACATAGCTTCGTGGAGTGTCAGTGATAACCGGGTTGATTACGGCAGTGTTTGCACTAGTTACCGAGTTGGCTCGATTGAGTATCGGGAATGCAGGAAGGGGGCGAAGCAGTGGTTTAAGGAGCAGTGCCGTGTAAAGCGGGATCCGGCACTGCGGGAGCGGTATTGTTCGGCGGCTTCGGGGTTCAGTCCGATGGGGTAAAGGCCTTCACCGCTAGTAATCGGCAGCGTCCAACCGCTTGTTGCACGCCTGCCTAGCCTTTTGCGCGGCCAAACTCGCGGCCTCCAGAAGCAGCCAGGTCACCGACTGGAGTGCTTGCTCATCGGGTGATTCGGCAGTGCGGGTATCCAGACCCAGTGCCGTCTGGTTATCAGGAGCAAGCTGATGCCAGCGCTCCAGCACGCAGTGGCAAATGCCCTCGAGGATCTCATCTTTGGTAATCGGAGTCGGCCCTCGACTGCCTGCAGAGAAATCCGAACCGACGAGCTTGAGCGACTGTGATGGACGTTCCATGACCATTCCCCTTCTTGGCTGATGTGAAAGCTGGCACCAACCATAGCACCAATATCCTATTTTGGGATAATCCTGTTTTGGGTTTACTTAAGGAGCCGAATCGTCATTCGGCAGCCCTTATGAAATCCATCCACACAGAACGCTATTCCACGCTGATCCAGGCACTTATCGCGTGCAGGAAAGAGAAGGGCTTGAGCCAAACCGAGCTGGCGCGGCGAGTGGGAAGGCCGCAGTCGTATATCTCCAAGGTGGAGAATGCGGAGAGAAGGTTGGATGTGGTGGAATTCCTGGAGATTTGCGAGGCGATTGGGGTGGAGGGAGGGGAGGTGATGCGGGGGGTGTGACGTGGACGTTGAGAACTTGGTCCCGACTTAGTCCCCACTTGGTCCCAGAAGCGCTCCGCGATCAGTGACGAAGCGACTTGGGGCGACTCCTGATACCGGATTCTGAGGTAGTGAACGGCACCCACCTCTTACAACGCTGTTCATTTTTTGAACGGTACCTATCAATCTCGATCGGCACCGCCTTCGTGCTTGATGACGATCGGAATCAACTAAACCGCAACTTCATCTCCAATAGCGAATCTTCCACCAGCGTCCTGCTCGTCTCCGTCAGCAAGGCCACAGCCTGGTTAAGCGCGCGACAAAGCTGCTGATTGGCATCGCTCGTTTCCGCAGCAAGCACGGATGCGGTATCTAGCAATTGGCTAGCGCGTTGAAGGGATTGGTAAGCAGCAAGATTGGTTTGATCTTTCATGATTGGCGACTTCCGTATGTGATGGGAGATCTGCCAGCACTCGCCGTCAAACGAGTGGGTGGCAGCTGTGCATGGGTTGACGGACCGGTCACATACGAACCCGGCGCACCCGAAGGTGCCCCACGCACAGCCGCCATAGCGTTCGAAACGGGTGCGGAGGCGCCCGAGCCGAGTCTTGAGACTGCGCGTTCGTATGTAAGACAGGCCGTCAAACCTGGTCACGCATGTGGCGTGACGAGTGGGAGGATAGGCAGCGTGGGTAGGCAGGTCAACTGTGATGCCTGTCTAGCCAGGGCGCCGGCCCCGGTTGATTGTTTGCAAGCAGTTCCTCAAGCATAAATCCAAAAAGGCTCGTGGGTCGTGGAGGAGACTTGCCTGAATTCCCCCAATCCGCTGGCTCCTGTCCTGCCCATGATCGGCGGCGGGGAAATGGGAGACTTGGTGCGCGACACGGATTGGTCCAGCACCGCCCTGGGTGATTACCGCTCATGGCCTGCATCCCTGCGTACTGCCTTGTCGCTGGTATTGAACACCAAGGGCATCGCGGCCCTTTACTGGGGGCCGCAGCAGTGGTTGCTCTATAACGATGCCTACGGTCTGGCACTGGGCGATCGGCATCCCGCCGCATTCGGTCGCCCGATGCCTGAGGTGCTCACCGACATCGCCCCGGTGCTCAGCCCTCAAGTGGCACGGGTGCTTGCCACAGGCGATGGTTTCTCCATAGAGGACCTGTCGATGATGATCCGGCGTCACGGCTAACAGGAAGAGACCGTGTGGACATACAGCTTCTCGCCTGTGCAGGGCGAAAGCGGCGGCTATGAAGGCGTACTACCGCCGGATATCCTGGTCGACCCAGCCAGACGAGCAGCAGATCAACGCTGTGGGCCGCGACTTCACCGCCGAGCGGGAGAGCGCCAACGCCTTGGCCGCCGCCGAGGAAGCCCTGCGTCAATCGCAGAAGCTGGAAGCCATCGGCCAACTCACCGGTGGCGTCGCCCACGACTTCAACAACCTGCTGACCGTAATCAAGTCGTCGACTGACCTGCTCAAACGGCCGGATCTCCCCAGCGAGCGACGCGCACGCTACGTATCAGCCATCGCCGACACCGTCGAACGAGCCGCTAAAGTCACCTCGCAATGCTTGCCTTCGCCCGGCGTCAAACACTGCAACCGACAGTGTTCGCACCTGCAGAGAACCTGCGGGCCCTGGCCAGCATGATCAAGACACTGGTGGGCGCCGAAGTAGAGCTGGTGATGGACATCCCCGAACACAGCCACTTCGTGATCGCCGACCCCTCTCAGTTCGACATGGCAATCGTCAATATGGCCGTCAACGCGCATGACGCCATGGTCGGCCAGGGGCGCCTCACCATCCGAGTGGGCCCAGCTCACCGGGGAGCCGAGGCCGGCGATCAGGTAGTGATCTCGATGACCGATACCGGCAGCGGCATCGCGCCGTTGCACCTGGGCAGGATATTCGAGCCCTTCTTCACCACCAAAGGCGTGGGGCAGGGCACAGGCCTTGGCCTGTCGCAAGCGTTTGGGTTCGCCAAGCAATCGGGTGGCGAGATCACCGTGGACAGTGAGGTCGATCAAGGCACCACCTTCACACTCTACCTGCCCCAGGCATCCGAGCCGCGCGAGCCACGGAGTGTCGAAGCGTCCCACGAATTTGTACACGGGCACGGCACCGGTGTATTGATCGTCGAAGACAACCCTCAAGTGGGCGCCTTTGCGATGCACTCACTCACGGATATGGGCTACCGGCCGGTCCTTGCCATCAATGGACAGGAAGCACTGGCCGAACTGGCCCGCGATGCCAGCCGATTCAAAGTGGTGTTTTCCGATGTAGTGATGCCGGGGATGACAGGCATCGAGCTGGCCCATGAGATTCGTCGGCGATACGCAGGATTACCTGTAGTGCTGACGTCGGGATACAGCCATGTGCTGGCAGAGAAGGGGACCGATGGATTCGAGTTGTTGCATAAACCCTATTCGGTGGAGCAGTTATCGCGCTTGTTGTGTGGGGCGGTATGTACACACCGCTCGAGGGTGACCTGAGCTAGCATCCTCTTCCAACAATCACTCCAACTCAATCCCAACGCCCGCCACTTTCACGGCCAAGCTCGCGAAGAATATGCACCCGATCAACCGGGCAAAAATCTCCAGCGTTTCGCATACATCCGGATCTTCAAACAGCACAGGCCGCGAATCGATCGCGCAAAGCGCTCCGTACAACCGGCCATCAGGCAGGAAGATGGGCACGCCTACGTAACTGTCCAGATCATAGGTCTTGACGATCAGTCGTGAGGCGAAGCTGTGGTCATGGCTGACTTTCGGGATCAGCAACGGCGCAGGGTCTCGCTGGAACTCGCTGCAGATTGTGTCTTCCAGCGGAAAGGCCTCACCCGCGCCGATCCCCAGGTCGGCGGAATCGTGTACGGAGCAGATAACCAATTCGGCGTCGCCAAACTTGGTGATCGCGGCAAAGCGCATGTTGGTCAGCCGGGTCACCAGACGCAGGATATTGGTGGTGGCTTCGATTTCAGCAATGGCTGAGCGTTCTTCCTGGGACAGGAGGCTGGGCGGGTAGTCGAGTGCCATGGTGTACCTCTTCGTTTGGTGCAGTCTGCGACCTGTGATCAAGGTTCTGCAAGGGGGGGATGAGGCGATGTTATGGCACTGGCGCGATCAAGCCTAAGCCATCGATTCAGGCGCAGAGAAAGCATCTGCGAGCTACGCGAAGTATTGGATTTGTAACACTCGCTTGGTGTGCCGGAGTAATCTAAGACTGGTCGGCATCTATCTTTTTGGCTAGTAAAAATCATCTGTTCAATTTGCTCGGAATACCAGCTAGAACGCCGCGTGACTCGGATTCCGATGGACGGTGCTTCTTGGACTCTGCCCCATAAACGAATCGGGGCCGAATCCATGAGGCAAATGTCGCGTCGTTGGTTTTTGCCCTGGGACTCGCAGGTCAGGGGCTCGTAGGCTCCATTCGAAAAAGAGGTGTCGCAAAAACCGCATGGAACAAGCCAGCGATACCCTAGCCGCGTAGCTTTTCGCGAGCCCGTACAAGCGAACCACGATCCGGCGGTTCGCTTTCCACTAGCCAAACATGCGCTGGATGATGTTGTGTTGTCGATAGTTGAGCTAGATCCAACAGTTTGGCTATGCTTGCTACTGCCGCCAGAAGTAGCCCGAAAACTCATGCTTACGTGCGTCAGGAATGTCCCAATTGCTGACGCACAAGCGCTCAGTACCTTCCATTGCGTAGTCGATATGCCCGCGGTTCAGAGCTGGTTTGGGAGGAGCGACTAAAATCGACGCTATAAAACGGACTTCTTGCGGCATGAGTTTCTGATTGCTGTTTGGGGTACGAGGTGCGGCGGGCAGGTTGGCGTGGTACCAAAGTCGCCGTTTTAGGTGCTAAACAAGCCGATCTCGAAGGGACCGGCCACTCTCCGTTCCCTTCGTTTAGCCGCAGCCGTCATCAGTTGGTAATTGACGTGAGCAGCTGTGTGATCGATCATCGCGCTGTCCTAAGAATGGAAGCGCCTCAAGGCTATCAATTGAAGGCTTCCACGATCCTTAGCTTTCAAGGAATGCAGAGTTGGGCGTTTATCCGAGCGACCGAGATGGAGAAGCTTGAAGCCTTACCGGTTATGCGCTGTGGCAATGGTTGGGAGGATTCATCCACGGTGGTTCGCCCTCCTCTCCCGCAGCTCTGCTTGGGGGTTGGAGATCTTCGAGCGCCCTCACTCATAGGTCACGAATCTCCGACTTTCCCATGATCGACGCCCGTCTGGGCGGGTTTCTGCAAGGTGCCGTCATGCTTGGTATACAGGATCAATGGCGTAACCCAACAGGGTAGTCACGGCATCACCTTTCATCCAAATGCGCTTATTTGAAGAAGACTTACATAATGATTGATGCAGTTGACCTCTTCTGTGGTGCCGGTGGTTTGACCGCAGGTATGCGGCGAGCCGGTGTCCGGGTTCATGCCGGCTATGACATCGAAACCCAATGCAGGCATGCGTATGAGGTGAACAATGGCGCGGCATTCGTAGCCCAAGACGTGAAAACCCTAACTCGTGACGAGCTGGAGGCTTGGTACCCCCGGGTGGGAGGCCGTTATCGCTTGCTAGCAGGGTGTGCTCCGTGCCAGCCTTTTTCTACGTACAACCAAGGCAGGGATACCAGCACCGACAGTAAGTGGCCTCTCCTGTATCACTTCGCCCGATTGATCAAGGAGGTTCAACCAGAGCTGGTAACGATGGAGAACGTCCCCGATGTAACGAAGCACGGAGTTTACGATGATTTCGTGGAAAATCTTGAGAAGCAAGGCTACCAGGTCTGGGCTAAGCGGGTCGCCTGTGTGGAATACGGGCTTCCACAGCACCGCAGGCGTCATGTCCTGCTGGCTTCTAAGCTAGGTCCAATCGAGCTCATCAAACCTACCCACAAAGACAATCCAATTACGGTGCAAGAAACGATTGGAGATCTTCCTAGGATCGTCGCCGGGGCGTGTGATCCCGATGATCCAATGCACAGGGCCGCAACCCTAACGCCTGTCAATCTTCAGAGAATTCTCAGCTCCCGTGAGGGCGGAACTTGGAGAGACTGGCCCCCACATCTTATTGCCGAATGCCATCGTAAGGCGAGCGGAAGAACCTATCCCAGCGTGTATGGCCGACTCCGTAGAGATGAGCCTGGTCCAACCATGACCACATTATGCTATGGCTTCGGAAACGGTCGTTTTGGGCATTATGAACAAGCTCGGGCTTTGTCTCTTCGAGAAGCTGCCATTCTGCAGTCCTTTCCAAGAGACTACGAATTCATGCCGTCAGACCAGATAACGTTTAAGACCGTAGGTCGAATGATTGGTAATGCGGTGCCGGTGCGATTAGGTGAGGTAATCGGACAAAGTTTGATGCGCCACGTCAGGAATCACGCAGGGGATCAGAATCGAAGAATTCGTGCTCTAGCCGATCTTTAAGTTGCTCTGGTGAGCGTGTTTCACACTCCCAGACAATCAAGACTTTCCACCCCAAGTCTTCCAGTTGGGCTTCTTTAACTGAGTCACGTCGAACGTTGGCTGCGAACTTCGGAAGCCAAAAATCCTGCTTGGTTTTTGGGGTGCTGGCAAATCGGCAACCCTGATGGCGGTGCCAAAAGCACCCGTGAACAAAAATCGCCGTGCGATATCTGGGCAAAACAATATCAGGCGTACCTGGTAGATTTTTCTTGTGGAGTCGGAAGCGCAACCCTAGTCCATGCAACAGCGAACGAACGTGAATCTCAGGCTTGGTGTCCTTACGGGGCACCGCGCGCATGATTTTGCTTCTGGCTTCAGTAGTGGTCATCGGCTATCCTCGGCTTCCTTTTGCTGAGCATCTTGACCCTGAAGGATCAAATGCTTTAATAACCAGCAATCTTCATAATGCCTGGCCGGGTAACGCGTCAACTCGCGCCAACTGCACATTGAGCTAATAGCGTATATTCCTAACTCGTAAGAGTCCTCTGCCTCCATGTAAAAAGTTGGAAAGCGGTGAGACAACCACTCAGGAGCGCCAGGTATCGCTTCATTCGCGGCAGTTTTGACTATGGGTTGAACGTGAAAAAAATTGTGCTCGTCGCCTGCATCCTCTGGGTGCTCATACCTATACCCGAACCCGCTATAACCCGCTCCAAATTTCCCCGTGAGTGAGATTGTTTCAGCGTTGAATTGTTTTTCACCGCGAGCCACGAACCGAATGAGACGAATCCAATCATACTTATCATCCACATGCAGCACCAGAACAGCAGAATTGGAAGCGGGCTGGCAGAAAAATTTTAGCAGGTCACCTTTCAATTTCGCTTTTATAGAGCTGGAGTAATTGATCTCACAAAAAGTCGCACCCCGCGCGGATTGCTTGATCTTCTGAAATTTGATCAATGCCGGTTTGGCTTGTATTTTATCTACATTAGCAAAATGTAGATTTGTCAAAAACTCAGTTAGTCGCTGAGCCCGAACTTCATCCATGATAATTCCCTTACATCAATAGATAAGATTGCGGCTCATAATTCACGGTTGAGGAGCCGTTATTTTTTGGCATTTCTACCCACCGTTTCTTATCGAACGCGATAACGTCGCTCGGAAAACTGGACGCTTTGTCTTCTGGCACAAAGCGTGAGACGTCCTCGCAAAATTGAATTGCGGGGAGCTGAGAGAATTCATATTTTTTTGGAACTGAAATCTCACGACGTGCTTGCTCCGCCCAGAACACAGGTCGTGAAAAAAGATAGTGCGGTTCTACTTTGAATGGAATTAATTCTTGTGGCATATGTGCATCACTCAGACAGCATAGATCATTCCAAGCTTCAGAGTCACAAGAACGCTCTACAATCCAAGGAAGCTGCAAGCTAAGGTGTGGTGCGTCCGCAATTACTTCTTGGGAAGGAAGAACCACTTTCTCTAGCCAGTGCATGAGAATAGATGCACCAATACGAGCCGTTTGCTCATCTGGTAGTCTCTCAATCAGGCTCTCATCTTTTTCAAGAATATTGAACACTCTTAATCCGGTATTTCCTTCAACCATCTCTCGGAACGTTGTTTCTTTTGTTTGTTGCCCCACTCCAAGGAACGAGACCATCTCGTAGCTTATGAAATTTGGTGAGTCGGAATCTTCCAGCTCGAATTTTAATGCGCACATAACCGGGTGGTCTAAGTTGTCCAGCACGAATGAATAAACTTGTTCGAATCTTTTAACTTCTTGATGGAGATTTGGCCAGTGCCAAGGGCGAAATCCGGTGAAATCTTCTGACAGCCACAGCCCTGGCGACGTGATATGAGCACTTCCCACGTCAAGGTCTGCATATGACGAAATACTTCTTCGCATAGTTAAGTCAAATGCGCTGGTCCCAAACTGGTTGACGACCACAATCGGCCCAACAGTGGACATTAGGCGAATGCTATACGCAAGCTCAGCGCCAGTAGCCCAGGCGGCCGGGCGCTCCATTTCTAAACCTAGCAGGTCATAATCCACGATAATCAAATCATAACCTTCCAAACTCTTAACTGACTTGTACTCACCTTCTCTCGAATCAAATCGGGCCCGGTGAAGCTCGCCTATCAACTGTGAAACCTGGCCGGTCTCATACACAACCACCTCCCCAGGAACTAACACGTCTAAGTTTTTTTTCCATACGTTAGCACGCTTAGTTTCATCATCCAGAATTAGGACTCGCATCACTCACTCCACGAAATCTTTAACGAGGTTTTGTAATTAGGGAATGGATCAACAAAAGAAACTATACAGCCTAACGAATCTGCGACCATTTTTACAATTGTCAATCCTATGCCCATGCCGCCCATCCCTAGCGCTTTTCGCTCATCAGGAATTTCAAGTCGCCTAATGAAAGGCTTGAATAAATCATCGCTATCACGAAGACGAACACCTACGCCCGTGTCGGAGATATATAATACTCCCCCGGAATCGTATCGCTCAGCTGTGCATTTGATACGTCTCACATCAGAATCAAGCATGGCATTGACTGCGTTAATCAGCACGTTCTGTAAAATGGCGTTCCAAGCTGCTAAAGTTGCGGGGGGCAATTTTAGACTGTCAGGGATCTCATTAATTATCTCTACGCCACGCAAAAGCACCTCAGAGTTATCTACGATTTTCGCTAATAGCTTGCGGCCATTATAAGCGTTACGTTTTTCGCGGTCGGATTCATGCATTAAGGGAGAAAATAATTTCCGGGCATTGGACGCTCTCTCCGCCCAGGAGTTTAGTGTGTCGAGAAACTGGGGTTCGCTAAGCACATTGCCACCTTCGTTTAAGCGCTCACGAATGTCATTGAGGATTGTGAGCTCCTTATGCATCTCGTGCTCCATGGCTATAGCTGCCATGCCCGTAGTGGCTAGCGCGGCCAGCAAAATCCGCTCTTCTTCAAACGCGGACTTCCGCTGTGCCTCAAGCTCTTCGAGCTCTTCAAAGTGACTGGAAACTGCATAGATCTCGTCTGCCAACTCTGAGGGCGCGTCTAAAGATATCTGGAATAGCTTCTTCCTAATTTCGGAGACTTTTTCCTCGGTGCTCGGGATCTCAAGTCTTCTGGAAGCTATCTCCCGTTGACGTCGCTCATAGGAACGCATCGCATAAAAGTCCATCGCCCATCGCACGCTATGCTGCAACTCTTCAAAAGAGTCATTATCTATTAGGCGATCTCGAGTCACTTGGACATTTAGATATCTGCCCTTATCAATTTCGATTTCACCTGCCGCAACACGCTCGTGCGATGTCGAAATTCTGACAATACCGAAAATGCGAGAATTGGTAGGAAGGTCATTCAAGCCACTCTGCACCTGCAAAAAGGCTGGCAGAAGCTCAGATTTATTTAGCCGGTGAGAGTGTGCGATCTCAAGTTGGAGCCAATCTTGTTCGTCGCCGCCATAAAATGGCAACCTAAATCCGTTGTCATATATGTGGACGCCTCCATATTTTTTAAAATAATTCCGGGCGTCGCCCACTGCGATGCCGCCAGCTTGTTTGCCTGATAATTTGAATATGTAAATCTTATACTGCGCCTGATCTAGCGATTGCCACTTAGATTGATATGTCGCAGTAAAGGTGTCGCCATCTCGAAAAGTAACGGTAACTTCATTTAATCCCCCGTTTCGACCGTTCTGCAGTCCACCCTCAACCGTAGCGATCCAATTTTCGAGTGCTTGATTCATTTGGTCAGTAAAGGCGTCTAGCGCTGTTTTTGTAACCCCATCCAGCTTGATATCAAAAACATCAGGTACATCTTTCGCGTTTTCAGGATCTAGGAGATCGGCCGGTGGTTTGAGAAACCAAAGCTCCCTCGCCAGCTCCTGTAAATCGCTCGCATACCAGGTTTTCTTCAGTCTGCTTATCCTTACCGAAGTCCCATGTGCATACTTACCGTCAATTAATGACGCATTGGCAAGCTTAGTAACGCTGGCACCAGCCTTGACCAAATCGCCCGCTTTTCGGGCGCCGGTCCAGTCAACATTGGCCGTGAATTGTCCGGCGTATTTTTTGCTGCGCGAGGCAACCTCTACCTCGTCTCCCAAAAACTGCACTGACAGTCGACCGACACCTTTTGAACCCGTAACGGGGCGGTTCTTCGCAGTGCGCATCGTATTTTGCTTATGCGTCGTACCGATACGCAGCCAATAACTTTTGAACTCGTCAGGCGACATTCCGTCACCATTGTCGATGACGGTGATTGAGTCCGGAGTGAATCTCAGAGTCACTTCCGAGGCATCCGCGTCGTAACAGTTCTTCACAAGCTCCGCCAGTGCAATGTGGGGTTTACCCACCAGTCGCTCACCCAGCTCCCTAAGCAGCGCTGCGTCCACGGTGAATTCCTCGAATTTGGGAACCCCGGACGATGGATTGGTTGAAGTTTGAACTGTTTTAGACATTGTGTTTCATCCCTGGGTCTGGCAACAGGTCTAGAAATATAAGTTTGGCCTGTATACATCTGTTGGCTATCTGACCACGATGGTGCCTTATACCGAAAGGCGTCCATATCGACGTATACACCTCTCCCAAGCGACCTAGAGTATACGGGTAACAGGGAGAGGTTCCATCATCGCCTCGTCACATGCCCCTGAGCAATCAAAAATTCCTGGCGATTATGACGGAGCCAATGACTATGACTTGATCTCATGGCCATCAACTAGCAATTTACTCGTTATCGTGTAGCGATACAACGAATACGCCTCACCGGGTCCATTGGTGCCATTGCTTCAATCAATTTCTTACGCCCTTCTGGCCCTTTCTGTCCGATCCAACTCAGTGTACCGCAGTACAAGGGTAGTATGCCTTCCGAGGGGGGACTTGCGGCTTAGCCGTGACAGGTCCGCTAAGATGGCCTCATGCAAGCGCATGCCGTTGCCGATGATGGCGGCAAAGCGCGTCGACGATATTTCTAACCTAATTGCGGTTTTGGCCCTGTGGTTATCAGTGTCGAACCTCAATGCGCTGCATACCCAATGCCTTGCTCGGGCTGGGCAGTTTCACGCCTGATCACCTCGAAGCGCCGCCATGGTCCTATTAACGCTGGATAACCGGTTTGGTGCGGTACCGACGGCGAGGTCGCCACGACCAACCACGTCGCGCAGATACGCTGCATAGGCGGCCAACCCTTTCCGATCAATCTGCCGCGCATCATCGACACCGGGCCCTTGTTCGGAGCGGCACCATTTCACGAACCCCTGCCACCGATCACTGTGCGCCTTCCGTGCCGTAATGGCCACCGCCGAACATGTCTATCAGCGCCTGAGGTCCTGCGTAGCTCAATTGCCTGCCGTAGCCGAAATTGCGGCCATCGCGTCTACCCACCAATGCCATATCGCTCACCTAATCTTTCGATCTCCAATCCTCGCCCCACGTCATCCCGCCAAGAATGTTGAGTGTTATCAGGGATCAAGGCCCCTGCGACCTTTGGGGATATCCTCTAACGCGGGACTGGCGGCTCCTTACGACCGGGAGCAAGGGCATCTCATGATCCGGCCTCATTAGCACCGTTACCGGTGGGCGGGTGGAGGCTGCACTGGCTGACGAGACCAGCGCCGCGAGATCCTGAGCCGGATGAAGGCAGCGATGCGATGACAGGGGCATGCCTGGCTGTCAGCCAGGTGCAGTCCAATCCATGGTCTGCGGCATCATCATCTGCATCGCTGTTGCTGGTGACTTCGGTGTTTGTCACGCCGATTGTCACGAGGAGCGTTGCGGCAAAGCCCCGTTCTATAGGAGCTGCAGCAGTGGTAGGAGCGCCCGTCTCTTTCCAGGAGAAAGAGACGGGCGCAGGTTGGCGCAATATTCGGCCAAGCGGATAGGTTGCTGCAGGGCAGCGAAGTAGGAAGTGTCGTCTGGCGCACGAGGGCCATGATCTGAAGTAGGCATCCATCACCGAGGAGGTGACCGGGCGAGCTGCCAGACGCGAATCGCCATTAGGGGAGAACCACCGCGAGAGCGGCGTGACCTTGAAGGTTCGGGTCACCTGGGGTGCTGTCAACGACAGCCTTAGCACTGTCTTTTCTACGCTCGCAATCCGAGAGGGTCAAGCGATGAGCCTCGCATGGAATTGCAATTGAAAATGGTACTGGGCGTGTACGGAACACCGTGGTTTCCAGTGGCGGATTTGGTGCTTTTGATTTTATAGGTGAGGTCCATCCAAACAGGGCGGCTTTGCAGCCCTGTTTGGATGGACCCGCGCTTACAAACGGATAAACGAGGCTGCTTGCCCCGAATCTTGAGCGCACAGTTGTTGTCGCTGCCGTTATGGCATCTGTACAGCGCTAGCGGATCGGCACCACGTTCCTGTCTCTGGCTTGGCCATATGCTGAGGCGAGCAGGCTGCCGGTGGCGGCCTTTTGGATGTACTCGCTCCACCAGGCCATCATCGGGCGTCGTCGCTCAATGTAGTCGGCTCGGTTGTAGGCGCTCCGCACCTCATCCTTGTCGACATGCGCCAGTGCAAACTCAATCAGCTCCGGGTCCCAGCCATGCCCATTTAAGATGGTGCTGGCCATCGAGCGCATGCCGTCGCTGACCAACCGATCCTGGAACCCCATGCGTTTCAACGCCATGTTGGCGGTTTGGCTATTGGCGTGGGTACGTGGATTTCTGTCTGCCGGGAATACGAATTCGCGATGGCCGCTGTGAGTTTTCAGTGACTCCAACAGAGCGACAGCGTGATCACTCAACGGAATGCTGTGTGGGCGACGCTTCTTCATCCGCTCCGGTGGGATAGTCCAGACACGTCTTTCAAAGTCGATGTCAGCCCAGCGAGTAGTCGCCGCCTCGGCGGGGCGAGTCATCGTGTGTAACTGCCATTCGATCAGGCAGCGGGTGGTGCGTTTGATGCTGGCGTTCGCGATCTCCAGCATGAGCTCTGGGAGTTCTTCGGGTGGAAGCGCGGCCATGTTCTCTTTCTTCGGCTTCTTGAATACTGCCCTGATACCGCTGAGCGGGTTGGCGAAGATCAAGCCAGAATTTACGCCGTAGGTCATGATTTCGTTAAGCCGCTGGCTAAGACGTTTGACCGTCTCCAGGCTGCCTTTCGCTTCGATTGGACGAAGCAATGCGATCACCATCGGCGCGGTGATTTTCGCGAGTGGGGTCGCCTTCAAATCGGGGAACACGTGCAGTGTGAGAGACCGCCAGATGTCCTCGGCGTAGGCCGGGGTGACCGAGTCCTTCTTAAGCTCGAACCAGGCGGTGGTCACGTTCTCGAAGGTGTGTTCCGTTTCTGCGCGCTTGGCTTCATTCAGCGTATTGCGCTGCACCTTCGGATCAATGCCCTGAGCGAGCAGCTCACGCGCATCGACTGCCATCTTTCGTGCATTCGCCAGTGACAGTTCGGGGTAGGTCCCGAAGCCGATGTTGATGCGCTTCTTGGTCACCGGTTCGCGGTAGTTGAAATTCCACAGCAACGAGCCGTTGCTGCGTACCCGGAGCTGCAAACCGTCACCGTCCGTGAGGACATAATCCTTGGACGCGGGTTTGACTCCCTTGAGCTGTCGATCGGAGGGGCGGAGGTTTTGAGCAGGCATGAGATTGTCCTCAGGCACTGATTCGGTATTCCAAAGATTAGCACCGGACGGACTGGAATACCGTCTGGAATACCCGAACGGCTGGAACTCAAAAACTCTCAAAAGACCGCAAAAGCGCTGGAAGCCGCGTATTTGCTGGGTCGAAGGCACAAAAAAAGACGTCCGTGGACGTCTTTGTTTGATCATTTGGTGGAGCCGGGGGGATTTGAACCCCCGTCCGCCAGTACTCCGCTGTCGGTACTACATGCTTAGCCGTGTCTACTGAGTTAATCCGCAGCCGCCCGACTGGCAGGGTGCATTGGACGAGCT
>Ga0308166_1001649_pt1 | contig 22909 bp, 10 predicted proteins | sample PhyCR2_2_FD_202137 | JGI IMG/M metagenome (GOLD analysis project Ga0308166, IMG submission 202137) | Phyllosphere microbial communities from UC Gill Tract Community Farm, Albany, California, United States - DLSLCC.R2 | ecosystem: Host-associated > Plants > Phyllosphere > Unclassified | place... | reverse complement strand
AGGTCCGACATTCGGACACGGGCTCAGCCGTCGCAGGCACATTTGTCCGAATGTCGGACCTGACCCCGCGTTAATTACATGCCGCCCCACGCGGCGGCCAGCACGGCCAGCACCGCCAGCGCGGCCGTTTCCGTGCGCAGGATGCGGGGCCCGGCGGACAGTGCCAGTGCGCCGTGCTGGATCGCCAGCGCTTCTTCCTCATCCGTAAAGCCGCCTTCCGGCCCCACCAGCAGGGTGACGGGTTGCGCGGGTTGGGCGCGTGTCCAGTCGGCCAGCGATACCGTCGCGCGCGGGCTCAGCAGGATGCGCTGGCCGGCGGCCGGCTGGCCCAGCCAGTCGCGCAGGTCCATGGGCTCGGCCAGCGTCGCCAGGCGGTTGCGCCCGCTCTGTTCGGACGCGGCAACAATTACGCCCTGCCAGTGCTCCAGTTTCTTTTCGGCGCGTTCCTTCGACAGCCGCACGACGCAGCGCCGCGCGGCCAGCGGCTGCACGGCGGCCACGCCCAGTTCGACGGCCTTCTCGATGATCCAGTCCATCTTCGTGCCCTCGGGCAGCGCCTGCGCCAGGGTGACGGGGTAGGGCAGCTCGGCCTCGCGGGCGTCGAACGCGCGCACCTCGGCCGTCGCGCGCTTCTTGCCGACATCGTGCAGAACAGCGGCGAACTCGCCGCCTTCGCCGTTGAACAGCGTCAGCGGGGCGCCCGGTTCCAGGCGGATCACGTTGACGTGATGGGCCACCTCAAGCGGCAGGTCGACCAGCTGGCCGACGGCCAGCGGCTGGGCGAGATGAAAACGGGGCATGGCGATCCTGAAAGATGAAATGCATGGATTTTAAGCTGCCGGCGAGCTTCCCATCCGGTGCTCTGGTAAAATAACGGGCTACGCAGCATGGAGTCGTTTCAAAATGGCCGGGCCCTCCGCCATTCTGAAACCGCTTCGACGTCAGGAATGCAACCCAGTCAGTCGGCCGGTCCAGATTACAAACCTCCCTCGATAGACCACGATGAAACCTACGCTTCCCCACACCCAGATGGCCAACGCAATCCGTGCGCTGGCGATGGACGCTGTCCAGAAGGCCAACTCCGGCCACCCCGGCATGCCCATGGGCATGGCCGAGATCGCCGTCGCCCTCTGGAGCGGCCATCACTGCCACAACCCGGCCAATCCAAAGTGGGTGAACCGCGACCGTTTCCTGCTGTCCAACGGCCACGGCTCGATGCTGCACTACGCGCTGCTGCACCTGTCGGGCTACGACGTGTCGATGGACGACATCCGCAACTTCCGCCAGCTGCATTCCAAGACGCCGGGCCACCCGGAAGTGGACATCACGCCAGGCGTGGAAACCACGACCGGCCCGCTGGGCCAGGGCCTGGCCAACGCCGTCGGCATGGCGCTGGCGGAATACCTGCTGGCTGCCGAGTTCAACAAGCCGGGCCATGACGTCGTCGATCACTATACGTATGCGTTCCTGGGCGACGGCTGCCTGATGGAAGGCATTTCGCACGAAGTGTGCTCGCTGGCCGGCACGCTGGGCCTGAAAAAACTGATCGCCCTGTACGACGACAACGGCATCTCCATCGACGGCAAGGTCGAAGGCTGGTTCACCGACGACACGCCGAAGCGCTTCGAAGCGTACGGCTGGAACGTGATCCCTGCCGTGGACGGCCATGACGTGGCCGCCGTGCAGGCCGCTATCGAAGCGGCGAAAAAATCCGACAAGCCGACGCTGATCTGCTGCAAGACGATCATCGGCAAGGGTTCGCCGAACCTGCAGGGTGGCGACAAGGTGCACGGCGCCGCGCTGGGCGACAAGGAAATCGCCGCCGTGCGCGAGTACATCAGCTGGGGCCACGAGCCGTTCCTGGTGCCGGATGACGTGACGACCGCCTGGGCCTTCAAGGAGCAGGGCGCCGCGCTGGAAACGGAATGGAACAGCAAGTTCGACGCTTACGCCGCCGCCTTCCCGCAAGAAGCCGCCGAACTGAAGCGCCGCATGAACGGCGAACTGCCGGGCAACTTCGACGAAACGCTGAAGGCGGCGATTGCCGCCTGCGTCGAGAAGAAGGAAACGATCGCCACCCGCAAGGCATCGCAGAACGCGATCCAGGCGCTGTCGGCCATCCTGCCGGAATTCCTGGGCGGCTCGGCCGACCTCACCAGCTCGAACCTGACCAACTGGAAAGAGTCGGTCGCGGTGCGTTCGGGCAAGCCTGGCAACCACATCAACTACGGCGTGCGCGAATTCGGCATGAGCGCCATCATGAACGGCGTCGCGCTGCATGGCGGCTACATCCCGTTCGGTGCCACGTTCCTGACGTTCTCCGACTACTCGCGTAACGCGCTGCGCATGGCCGCGCTGATGAAGCAGCGTTCGATCTTCGTCTTCACGCACGATTCGATCGGCCTGGGCGAAGACGGCCCGACTCACCAGTCGGTCGAGCACGTCTCGTCGCTGCGCCTGATCCCGAACCTGGACAACTGGCGTCCGGCCGACACCGTCGAATCGATGGTGGCATGGGGCGAAGCGATCAAGCGCAAGAACGGCCCATCGACGCTGATCTTCTCGCGCCAGAACCTGCCGTTCCAGGAGCGCACGGAACAGGCCATCGCCGACATCGCCAAGGGTGGTTACATCCTGGCCGACGCGGCGGATGCAAAGGCTGTCATCATCGCCACCGGTTCCGAAGTGGAACTGGCGATGAACGCCGCTGCCGCACTGAAGAACGAAGGCGTGGCCGTGCGTGTCGTGTCGATGCCGTCGGCCGACGTGTTCGACCGCCAGGACGCCGCCTACAAGGCAAGCGTGCTGGGCAAGGGCCTGCCGCGTGTGGCCGTGGAAGCCGGCGTGTCCGATTTCTGGTACAAGTACGTGGGTCTGGAAGGCGCCGTCGTCGGCATCGATACGTTCGGTGAATCCGCTCCGGCAGGCGTGCTGTTCAAGCACTTCGGCTTCACGGTGGACAACGTCGTCGCCAAAGTGAAATCTGTCATTGCTGCATAAGAAATGAGTGTCCTGGAGCGGGGCAGCCCGCTCCAAGGTCGGCTGAAAAAAGATTCTTAATCAAAGGAGCACATAGTATGACGATCAAGGTAGCAATCAACGGTTATGGCCGTATCGGCCGCAATGTCCTGCGCGCTTTCTACGAAGGCGGCAAGAAGCAGGACATCCAGATCGTGGCCATCAACGACCTGGGCAACGCGCAATCGAATGCGCACCTGACCCGCTACGACACGGCGCACGGCAAGTTCCCTGGCACCGTCGAAGTCGAAGGCGACAACATGATCGTCAACGGCGACAAGATCCGCGTGTTCGCACAGCGTAACCCTGCCGAAATCCCATGGGGCGAGCTGGGTGTTGACGTCGTGCTGGAATGCACCGGCTTCTTCACCACGAAGGAAAAGGCTTCGGCCCACCTGAAGGGCGGCGCCAAGAAAGTCATCATCTCCGCACCGGGCGGCAAGGATGTCGACGCGACGATCGTCTACGGCGTCAACCATGATGTGCTGAAGGCCACCGACACCGTCATCTCGAACGCATCGTGCACCACCAACTGCCTGGCCCCGCTGGTCAAGCCGCTGAACGACGCCATCGGCCTGGAAACCGGCCTGATGACCACCGTCCACGCCTACACCAACGACCAGGTGCTGACCGACGTGATGCACGAAGACCTGCGCCGCGCCCGTTCGGCCACGCAGTCGATGATCCCGACCAAGACCGGCGCTGCCGCCGCCGTCGGCCTGGTGCTGCCGGAACTGAACGGCAAGCTGGACGGCTTCGCCATCCGCGTGCCGACGATCAACGTGTCGCTGGTCGACCTGTCGTTCATCGCCAAGCGCGACACGACGGTTGACGAAGTCAACCAGCTGATGAAGCAGGCGGCCGAAGGCGCGCTGAAAGGCATCCTGACGTACCAGACCGAACCGCTGGTCTCCGTCGACTTCAACCACAACCCGGCCTCGTCGAACTTCGATTCGACGCTGACGAAAGTCTCCGGCCGCCTGGTGAAAGTCTCGTCGTGGTACGACAACGAGTGGGGCTTCAGCAACCGCATGCTGGACACCACCGTGGCGCTGATGAACGCGAAGTAATCGCAGCATCGCAGCAAAGCAAGGGCGCCTTCGGGCGCCTTTTTTTTTGGTGCCGGCCTTTCGCAAGCCCCCCCAAAAAAAACAGTGACAAAAACCGGTGACAGGCTCCTGTTTCCGCTGGAAATAGAGCCTGTCACCGGCTTTTTCTGTGCCGCCGCTTGCCTCCAAACAAAAAAGCCCCGCCGGCACGAGCCGGCGGGGCTTTGTCATGCTGCGCTGCTGAAGCTTAGAAGCTGTACGAAGCGCGCACGTAGTAGGTACGGCCCGTCACGTCGGTGAAACGTGGGTCGAAGCCGGCCTGGAACGTCGTTTCCTGGTACGACAGCGGCGGGGTGCGGTCGAACAGGTTGCGCACGCCGAACGTGACGGCGACGCCCTTCGGCTGCGTGTACGACAGGTAGCCGTCAAACGTGGTGTACGACGCCACGCGGTGGTTTTCCTCGTAGCTGTTTTCCGCGTCCTGGTAGCCCGACTTGTACTTCGCGGTCAGGCCGGCACCGAACTCTTTCGAGTTCCAGCGCACGTTGGCGGTGTTCTGCCAGCGGAACACCGGGCCCACGCCAGAGAAGATGCCGACGTTCTGGTGCCATTCGCCGTCTTCCACGTTCTGGTACTTGTACTCGTGGACCCAGGTGCTGTTCAGCGCGAAGTTGAACGTGCCGTAGCCGGTCGTGCGCAGGCGGTATTGCGCGCCCAGGTCGATACCGTTGGTCTTGATGCTGCCCAGGTTCTGCGTGCGCAGGTCGACATAGCCGCAGGTTGCCGGGTTAGGGCACTGCGAGCCGTCCACGGACAGGTTGCCGTTGGTATTGCGGTGGAACAGGTCCGCGTACTTGGCCGGATCGGCAAACGCGTCGTCCTCGGCCAGGTTGGCGATCTGGTGATCCAGCTGGATCGCCCACAGGTCGGCCGTCAGGGTCAGGTTCTTGACGCCTTCGAAGACGATGCCCAGCGTGGCGTTCTTGGATTCTTCCGGATCCAGGCTCGAGTTACCGCCCAACAGCTTCTGGAACTGCACGCGGCAGTTCGTGGCCGACGCCTTGCCGGGAACCGGCACGCCGCCAGGGCAGTTGATCGGGTCGCTCTGCGTCGACGTGTTGGTGTACGTGTTGGCCGAATTGATCTCATACAGCGACGGCGCACGGAAGCCCGTCGAGTAGGAACCGCGCACCATCACGGCCTGGGTTGGCTGCCAGCGGAAGCTGACCTTCGGATTGGTCGAGTTGCCGAAGTCGCTGTACTTGTCGTAGCGCACGGCGGCCGTCACGTCCAGGGACTTGACGATCGGCACGTTCAGCTCCGCATAGGCCGCGTACACGGTGCGGGAACCTTCGTTGTGCGTGTTCGGGTCGATACCCGTGCTGGCGACGACTTTCTCCGCGTAAGGCGTGTTTGCCGTCGAGATGAATTCCTCGCGGCTCGCCTGGCCACCGATGGCCAGCGCGGCGTTCTTGCCGGCGCCCAGCCAGTCGCCGAACTCGCGGCTGGCGTTCAGGTCGAACGTCTTGGTCGTGCCCTTGGCGTTCTGGATGTTGCCGTCCAGGCCAGCTGCCATCAGCAGGGCCATGCCGGCCGCGCTTTGCTCGCCGAACGGATTGATAACGCCGTCCAGTACGCCTTGCGTGATCATGTCGCCGTCGCTGTAGCCGCGCAGGTTGACGGTGACCTTGTTCTCGCCCCACGACAGGCCCGTGCGGTAGTCCCAGCCGGCGATATTGCCGGACAGTTCAGCCACGAAGCGCTGCTGGCGGTTGACGTTTTCGTCCGCACGCACGCCATTCGGCAGGTCGCGCCACATGACGTTGATGTAGCCTGGCTGCGCGCCTGGCGGCAGGTCGCCCGCGCCGAAGGTCGGGTCCAGCGGGATGTTCGGCGTGAAGTTGCCGTTGCCCGGGTAGTAAGGATTCGCGCCACCGTTCGGCAGGCGCGGGTTCATGACCAAGCCGCCGTATGGCACGGGCGCGATCTGGCTTTCCACCTTGCTGCGGCTGTGCAGGTATTCCAGGCTCAGCTCATGGTTGTTCGGCAGCTTCAGCGTGCCCTTGAACAGGCCCGTGGCACGCTCGGAGCGGGGCACGTAGTCGACGAAGCTGGACGTCGTCATCTTGCAGCTGGTGCCGTCAGGAACCAGGTTCGGTGCGCTGCTGCAGTTCGGCGCGGCCGGATTGCCGGCGTCGCCTTCCTGGTAGTAGTTGGCCGGGAACGTGCTGGCCGACTGGCCGCCAGGGAAGCGGCGGTTGAAGTCGCGTTCCGTGCCGCCGATGGCGCGCTGCTTCTGGAAGTCGCCCATGGCGTAGAAGTTGAAGCCGTCCTTGTCGACGTCGCCATAGCCGTAGCCGATGCTGCTGTTCAGGGACGTGCCGCCCTTGTGCTCCGGCGAATCGCCGCCGACGCTGACGATGCCGCCCGTGAAGTCGCGCTTCGTGATGAAGTTGATGACGCCGCCGACGGCGTCGGAGCCGTACAGTGCGGAAGCGCCGTCACGCAGCACTTCGACGCGCTCGATGGCCGCGAACGGGATCATGTTCAGGTCGGGCGCGGAGCTGTCGAACGCATTGTTCGCCAGGCGGCGGCCGTTCAGCAGCACCAGCGTCTTGTTGGCGCCCAGGCCGCGCATGTTGGCGAACGATGCGCCGCCCGTGGAGAGCCCGACAACCTGGCTCGTACCCTGCGTGGCCTGCATCGAAGCGACGGTCGACAATACCTGCTCGACGGTGCTGATGCCTTCGGCTTTCAGGTCCGACATTTTCATCACGGTGACAGGCACCGCGGTTTCCGCATCGATCCGTTTAATGGCGGAACCGGTGATCTCGACACGCGCCATCGGCGCGTTTGCCTCTTGTGCAAAGGCAGGGGCCGCCAGCAGCGAGGCGCCGATAGCGCCAGCCGAGCAGATCAACCTGACGGAGTACGCCAGGGTTGTTTCTTTCATCATGTTTGCTCCAGTGTTGTCGTCACAAGGGCGTTCTGTGCGAGGCAGGGAACCTCATGCAGAGAACGACCCAGCATCAGACAACGGAACTTGCCTTGTAGTCAATCGTATGGAACTTTCATTTTGTTACTTGTCGGTTACATACAACAATTTAGCAATGAAATGATTAAATTGGACTATACAACCGAAGAAAATAAAGAAAAAGCCTGCCGGGCGAACCCGGCAGGCTTGTCGTCGTGCAACGTCGTAACTTGATTACAACGTGGCGCGCAGGCCCAGATAGTAGCGGCGGCCGATCGGATCGTAGGCGCCCGCTTCCGTCTCGGCACCGGTCGTGTTGCCCGGCAGGCCCGTGACGATCGGCGGCGCTTTCGTGTTGAACGCGTTGTCGATGCCCAGGTAAATCTCCCACTTCTTGCGCAGCTCGTACGTGAACTGGAAGTCCTGGTAGGTGCGCGAGCCGACGCCGACGGAATTGCGTGGCAGGTCGAACTGGGCCAGGAACTGGTCGTCCAGGTAGGCCTTGCCGATGTACGTCGTGGTGCCGGAGATGCCCAGTGGACCCCACTTGTACGCCAGATTGATCGACGCCTTGTTTTTCGGGCTTTGCTGGATTTCGCCGGCCCAGTAATCGCGCTCGGCGCCTGGCGTCGGCGTGTCGTAGCCTTCACGCAGCCACGTCCAGGCCAAGCGCGCATTCAGGCGGCCTGGGCCGACCGCACCCACCCACGATGCCGTCACGTCGATTCCTTCGGTCGCGGTACTGCCCGTGTTGTTGACCAGCGAGTCGATGTACTCCAGCGAACCGGAGTTATTCGCGCCCATCTGCTCCGGCCGGCGGGTGATGACGTTGCACAGCGTACCGTCGCCGCCGTAGCAGTTTTCCAGAGCGTACTGGCGCGGCATGAAGACCAGCGTGTCGGCGATCTTGATGTCGAAGTAGTCGGCGGTGAAGGTGAAGTTCTTCAGCGGCGCGATCGAGCGGGGCGTCCAGACGACGCCGACGGTTGTCGACCAGCCTTTCTCCTCGCGCAGATTTGGGTTGCCGCGGTCATAGCCGCTGATGCCCTGCTGGTCGGCCTGCGTCAGCGTGAAGGCGCCGTTGGCCTGGATGTTGGCCAGCACGCCCGGTGCCGCGCGGCAGGCGTCGCCGCGGGCGCCGCCGCCCGTGGCCGTGATGCCTTCGCACGGGTCGACGATGTCCGCCGGGAACGTCTGCTGTGCCGGCTGGTACAGCTCGTTGATGTTCGGCGCGCGCGTCGACAGGGCGCGCGTCGCGCGGATACGCACGTCCGCGATCGGCGACCACTCGCCGCCCACGTTCCAGCTGCTCGTGTAACCGACCGTCGAGTACTTGCCGCGACGGGCGGCGGCGCTCAGGTTCAGCTCCTTGACGAACGGCTTGTCCTTCAGGACCGGCACGCGCACCTCGGCAAACAGTTCCTTGACGTTGAACTTGCCGAACGTTGGCGGCAGCGCGTTACCAGCGTTCAGGCCGGACTGCGTCAGCGCATCCGCTTCGCTCGACGATTCCTCGCCGCGCCATTCGAAGCCGGCCGCCACGCCGATGGCGCCCGCCGGCAGGTCGAACACCTCGCCGTTGATCGAGCCGCCCGCCAGTTTCTGCGTGACAGCAGTGTTCAGGCTGCTCGGAGCGTTGACGTATTTCAGCGCTTCCGGCGAGATGCTGCCGAAGCCGAACACGTTGATCGGTACGCAACCCTGGGCGCGGGCCGTGGCGTCCGCGCAGATGACTTCGGTGCGGTTGTTATTGTTGTTGACGTCATTGATGTCCTGGTACGCTTCCAGCGCGTTGCGGAAGTTCAGCACGTTGACCTGGCCGTTGCCGCTTTGCGATTCCTTCGTCTGGCCGTACGCCACGTACGTTTCGTAGTTCCACTCGCGCAGCAGGTTGAACGTGCCCTTGACGCCGGTCGCGAGGCGGAACGTGTCGCGGTTGGCCTTGCTGCCGCGGGTGCCGACTTCGGACATGCGGCGCGTGAAGTAGTAATCGCGCAGGCCGTCGCCGTCGGTATCCTCGATATTGTTGTACAGGCGGTCCGGCACGTAAGGATTGCGGCGCAGCACGCCGTTGACCAGCATCTCGGCAGGCACCTGGCCGCCGTTGGCTTCGTAGATCTCTTCCGAACCCAGGCCGAACGGCTCCAGCTTCGTTGTCACGCGGGTGGACGCGTAGTTACCCTCGAAGAACACGGAGTGGTTTTCGTTCAGCGCCATCGTACCCGTCGTGGCCAGCAGGTAGCGGTCGGTCGGCACGGCGATCGAGCGGAAGTCCGAGCGGTTGAAGCCCGTCGGCGCGGCACCGTTGGTGCCGTTGGTATTCCACGGGATGATGGCGCCGTTGCGGTCATACGTGAAGCTGCTGCCGTCGGCCTGGAAGAAGCGGCCCTGCGGCGCGAAGCTGGAGTAGAACGGTTTCGTGACCTTGAACAGGTCGGTTTCGTCAAAGGCGGAAGTCTGGTCGATGGCCGATGCGGCGCGGTCCTTCGAGTACACGGCGCCCTGCTTGGAGTAGCCGAAGTGCACCATGATGTTGTTGGTGGCATCGGCGTTGGACGTGCCCCACGTGGCCGTGAATTTTTTCTTCGTGTCGTCGTGCTTCGTGCTCTGGCCGCCCTGCACATCCAGGATCAGGCCCGTGAAGTTGCGCTTGGTGATGATGTTGACGACACCGGCCACGGCGTCCGAGCCGTAGGTGGCCGAAGCGCCGCCCGTCAGCAGCTCGACGCGCTCGATGAAATCGGTCGGGATGACGTTCAGGTCGACCGCGGTCTCGCCCGGGATGCCGGCCACGAAGCGGCGGCCGTTCAGCAGCACCAGCGTGCGGTTGGTGCCCAGGTTGCGCAGGTCGACGGTGGAGACGCCGGCGCTGGAAGTGGAGAAGTTCGAATTGGTCCGGCTGACGGCGGGCGTGCCCAGCGTCGGGTTCTTCATCAGCAGTTCCTGCAGATTCGTTGCACCGGACGCGGCGATATCGGCCGACGTCAGCACCTGCAATGGCGACGGCGATTCCGCCCCCGGCGACGCGATGCGCGAACCCGTCACCTGCACCGTCTGCATCGGCGCCTCGGTCGTCTGGGCCATCGCCCCCATGCTCAACACGGCACCGCCCACGCAGATCAGTCGCACGGAGTGCGAAATGATTTTCTCTCTCATGTAATGCTCCCTTGTGATTAAAAGCCGGGCGATCTGGTCGCCAAACAATGAATCTTAGATAAGGGTGTTGAAAGAGCAAATCGGATTCGTCACTGATTTGGTGCACTGTGCTTTTTTTACAACGATTGCGTTCTGCTAGTCAATATGCGCGCCGCGCCTGACAACATCGGGGTCAGGCACCAAAACTGTCACGGCCTGGGCTGGGCTGTGGAGCAGAGCGGATTCGCGGCTTCTGTGGCAGCACGTCGGGGACTGGCACCTTTCAGGAGCCAGTCCCCAAGCTCATTCAAAAATCTGCTGCCACAGCTGAATGGCGCTCTCGGCGTGCGTGGCGACACGCGCCGGCGCCACGCGCGATGGCTCGCCCTGCAGCCGCAACTGGTGCTGCAGCTTGCGCATGGCACGGTAGCCGTCGGCCACCTGGCCGGCCAGCGCGGCGTCGATCAGGCCGAGCTCGCCACTGACGCGCAGCAGCGCGATATTGCCGGCATTTGCCGTCAACTGCGGGTATTCTCCCGCGTACTGCAATACCAGGTACTGCACGATGAACTCGATATCGATCATGCCGCCGGCGTCCTGCTTCAGGTCGAAACTGTCCGGGCGGCTCGGGTAGGCATCGTGCATCTTGCGCCGCATCGCCAGCACTTCGTTCTTCAACTGCTCGCCCGTCACGCGCGGGGCGCGCAGTACGACGCTGCGGATGTCCTCGAACTGCTTGCCGATCTCCGCATCCCCGGCGCAGAAGCGGGCCCGCGTCAGCGCCTGGTGTTCCCACACCCACGCCGAGTTCTGCTGGTAGCGGTCGAAAGCCTGCACGGACGAGACCAGCATGCCGCTGGCGCCATCGGGCCGCAGCGCCGTGTCGATATCGAACAGGATGCCGGCGGACGTGTGCGACGTCATCCACGTGATGAAGCGCTGCGCCAGCTTGGCGTACAGGCCGGGCGCCTCCTGGTCGTCGTCGTCGAACAGGAAGATGACGTCCAGGTCGGAAATGTAGTTCAGTTCCTTGCCGCCCAGCTTGCCGTAGGCGATGACGGCGAAGCGGGGCACCTCGCGATGCCGCTTGGCCACCGTGTGCCACGCCCACTTGATGACGGCCGCGACGATCACGTCGGCCAGCGCGGACAGGTAGTCGGCCAGCTTCTCCACCGTCAGGTCGCCGGCCAGATCCTGCGCCAGCAGGTGGAACAGCTGGGCGTGGTGCACTTCGCGCAGGATGTCGAGCTGGCGTTCCGTGTCGTCCGCGGCCACCGCCAGCTGGCTGTCCAGGTCCTGCGCCAGCGCGACAGGGTCGAAAACCGTGTGCAGGATGCGGTCGTCCAACAGCTCGTCCAGCAGGATCGGGTGCTGCGTCAGGAACGTTGCCGTCCACGCGCTTGCATGCATCATGCCGATAACGCGAGCCAACGTGTGCGGATATTCGATCAACAGCGACAGATAGGCCGAGCGGCGGGCGATCGCCTCGAGGAAGTCCAGCAGCCGGCCCAATGTCGCCATCTGGCGGTGCACGCCGTCCTGTTCGGCGGCGCTGGCAATCAGGGGCAGGGCGGCGTTGATCACCGTCACAAGGCGCTGGCGGCTCGCTTCCGGCATCGATTGCAGCCTTGGCGCTTCCCACATGGCGATCAGGCGGCGCGCGGCGGCCGCCGGGTCGTCATAGCCCAACGTGGCGAAGCGCGCTTCCATCGCTTCGCGGTTGTCCGGGTCGGCGCAGTCGTTGCCGGTGTCCTGGTCGGTGTCGTCGCTCTTGTCGGCAAACATCGCGTCGAACTGTTCCGCGACGAAGCGGCGGTGCTCGGCCAGCTGTGCCAGCAAGGTGGCCGCGTCCGGCAGGCCCATCATGCGCGCCACCGTCTCGCGGTCGGCGTCCTGCGGCGGCAGCGTGTGCGTCTGCGCGTCCTCCAGGTATTGCAGGCGGTGTTCCAGGTTGCGCAGGAAGGTGTACGACTCGAGCAGCCGCTCCACGACCTCCGGCGCCATCAGGCCCTTCTCCGGCAACTGGCGCAAGGTGGCGCGGGTGGAGCGGTCGCGCAGGCTGGGGTCGCGTCCGCCGCGGATCAGCTGGAACACCTGGGCCAGGAATTCGATTTCGCGGATGCCGCCACGGCCCAGCTTGACGTTGTGGCTGCGGTCCGGATGCAGCCGTTCCTGCCGCTTGACCTCGGCCCGGATCTGCGCGTGCATCGTGCGGATGGCATCGATGACGCCGAAGTCCAGGTAGCGGCGGAAGCAGAACGGCCGCACGATGGCGTCGAGCGCGGCAATGTCCTCGGGCCGGCCGGTGACGGCACGTGCCTTGACCCACGCATAGCGTTCCCACTCGCGCCCCTGCACGATCAGATACTGCTCGACCATGCCCAGGCTGACGGCCAGCGGGCCGGAGCCGCCGTTCGGCCGCAGCGCCATATCGACACGGAACGTGAAGCCATCTTCCGTGATCTCGGCGATCGCGGCGATCAGCTTCTTGCCGAGGCGGATGAAGTATTCATGGTTCGACAGCACGCGCTGCCCGGGCGTCGTCGGCACCGTTTCGCCATCCTCCGGATAGACAAAGATCAGGTCGATGTCGGACGACACGTTCAGCTCGAAGCCGCCCTGCTTGCCCATCGCCAGCACGATCAGTTCCTGCTCCTGGCGCGACTCGTGTCCCGTCGGCACGCCGTGGGCTATGCGCATTTCCGCGTCCAGCTCGGCCAGATGGGTGCGGATGGCGAAGTCTGCGAGCCGGGTCGCGGTCGTGACGACTTCATCCAGGTCCGCCAGCCCTTCCAGGTCGCGGCGGATCAGGCCGGCGATCAGCAGGTTGCGCAGGCGCCGCATGCCGCGCACCAGCGGCAGCGCCGGCGCGTCGCCATTGCTGCGTTCCTGCGCCAGCAAGGCATCGAGGTCGGCCGTTGCAAGCGATAATGGGATCAAGGCGTCGATCTTGGCCTGCCGGTCAGGTTCCGCGGCCAGCCAGCGTTGATAAAAGCGGGAGTCGGTGGCGCCGGCGGGGAGGGTTGGCATAGTGGGCAAGAGTGAGTGTGGTAAAGAGTTCGTAACGTTGTGTAAGGAAATGCGCTGCGGAACTTAGTGTAACCGGGCGTTGCGGTAGAATGTCGCCGGCGGCTGGACGGCCGGTATCGCAACGAAATCGTTTATTTTACGCCGGGCATCCGGCCCTAGCCTGGGTAAAGAAGTGTTGACGGAAAAAACGGCAGAAGACAAGTTCGCCTCCCCGGGCCTGCCGCCCCCCGTGGACGAGCCGCCCCTCGTGGCGCGCTGGCACCGCCTGCAGGCCTTCTACCGTCTGTGTAATCTGGCCAGTCACCACGTGCTCGGCTTCACGCTGAAGCTGGCGCTGCTGCTGTACTTTGTCTTTGCCATCGTCGTGCTGGCGCTGCGCTATGCGGTGCTGCCGCAGATCGACAACTACAAGCCCGACATCGAACGCCTGGCCAGCCGCGCCGTCGGCAATCCCGTCACGATCGACCGCCTCTACGCCTCCTGGTCCGGGCTGCATCCGAGCCTGTTCCTGGGTGACGTGGTGCTGCGCGACCGGGATGGTCGCCAGGCGCTGCGCCTGCCCAGCGTATCGGCCACGCTGTCGTGGTGGAGCCTGGTCACGATGGACGTGCGCTTCGATTCGATCGAGTTGATCCGCCCCAATCTGGAAGTGTCGCGCACGGCCGACGGCCGGCTGTTCGTGGCCGGCATCTTCGTCGACCTGAATAAAAAGGATGACGGCAAGGGTTCCGAATGGGTGCTGGGCCAGCGCGAGATCATCATCCGCGAAGGCCGGCTGGAATGGACGGATGCCCAGCGCGGCACCCCGCCGCTGGTGCTGCGGGACATGAACCTGATCCTGCGCAACCAGTGGCGGCGGCACCAGTTCGCCGTCCACGCCGTGCCCGCCAGCGGCGCGCGCGACACGCTGGACCTGCGCGCCGATTTCACCCATCCCGCCTTTGCCAAGCGCGTCTCGGACGTGCGCCAGTGGAAGGGCACCGTCTACGCGTCCGTGAGCGGCGAAGACCTGGCCGCGTGGCAGCCCTACAATCCTTACGGCGACGCCGGCGCGGCCCGGCTGCAGTCCGGCCGGGGCTCCCTGCGCGCCTGGCTCGACATCGACCACGCCCACCTGTACGGCGTGACGGCGGACGTCGACCTGGGCAACCTGCGCGCCGCTCTCGGCAAGGACCTGCCCGCGCTGGACGTGGACGCCATGCGCGGCCGCGTCGCCTACAGCGAGGACAAGCCGGCGCGCGGCAAGCGTGCCGCCACCCCGGTGCCATTTTCCGCCCGCGGCCATCGCGCCAGCATCACCGACCTGACGGTGCGCACCCGCGACGGCGTGGTGCTGGCACCGACGACGTTATCCGAGCGCTACGTGCCAGCCAGCGGCCGCACCCCGGCCAGTACCGAAGTCAAGGCGCGCACGCTGGACCTGGGCATCGTGGCCGAGCTGGCGACGCGGCTGCCGCTGGCGCCGGCGCACCGCAGCCTGCTGGCCGAGCTGGCGCCGCGCGGCCGCGTCAACAACCTGGACGCCCGCTGGCAAGGCCCCGCCACGGCGCCGCAGGCATGGACCGTGCGTGCCGAACTGCACGACCTGGGCATGAACCCGCTGGCGGCGCGCGCCGCCACGCCGACGCTGGGCAAGATCCCGGCCGTGCCCGGCTTCGACCACCTCACCGGCAGCGTCGATGCGGCGCAGGACCGCGGCACGATCCGCCTGGATGCCCCGGGCCTCGTACTGAACATGCCGGCCTGGTTTGCCGAGCCCGCCATGACGTTCCAGCAGCTGCAATTGAAGGCCAGCTGGGAACATGACGACCAGGGCACGAACCTGGACGTCGACAATTTCGCCTTCGCCCAGGACGGCCTGACGGGCACGCTCAAAGGCACCCATCGGCTGGCGGGCAGCGGCCCCGGCATCGCCGACTTCAAGGGCACGCTGGACGGCTTTGCGATCAACCGCATCGGTCGCTACCTGCCGACGGCCACGCCGGAACGCCTGCACCACTGGCTGACGGGCGCACTGGAAGGGGGCACGGCAACGGAAGCCACGGTGCGCCTGCGCGGGGATTTGGCCCACTTCCCGTTTGCCGAGAACACGCCGGACCGCGACAAGGGAGAGTTCCGCGTGGCCGGCAAGCTCGTCGATGCCAAGCTGAACTATGACCCGGGCGTGTTCGCCAAGGACGGCGTTGCGCCGCTGTGGCCGCAGGCCGAGCAAATCCGCGGCGCGTTCGTGTTCGACCGCGCCAGCATGGAAATCAAGGCGGACACGGCGAAAACCGGCAACGTCAACCTGACGAAGGTGCGCGCCTACATCGCCGACCTGATCCACCACGACAGCATCCTGGAAATCGACGGCTTCGGCGCTGGCGCCATGCAGGACTACCTGCGCTATGTAACGAACAGTCCCGTGCTGGAGTGGATCGGCCACTTCACGGACCAGACGACGGCCACGGGCAACGCGAAGCTGGCTTTAAAACTGCAATTGCCGCTGGCACGGCTGCGCGAAAGCCGTGTGCAGGGCTCGTTGCAACTGCAAGGCAACGACGTGGTGCTGTGGCACGACATGCCGCCCGTGCTGCTGGCCACCGGCAAGATCGAATTCAACGAACACGGCGTCAACCTGAACGGCCTGAACGGTACCTTGCTGGGCGGCCAGCTGACGGTGGCCGGCGGCACGCAGCGCGACGGCACGATCCAGGTGCGCATCGGCGGCAACGTCACGGCGGACGGCCTGCGCCGCACGTATCCGTCGCCCGTCATGCAGAAGCTGGCCGAGCGCTTCACCGGCGGCACCCGCTACAACGGGGTCATCACGGCGGCCAATCACCAGTACCAGGTATTCGTCGAGTCGGCGCTGACGGGTGTGGGGCTGACGTTCCCGGCACCGCTGGCCAAGGCGCCGGCCGACACGCTGCCGCTGCATTTCGTGCTGAACGGCGGCGCCGCCAACGAGGCGGGGCAGGCGCACGACGAGATCCGCATCTCGCTGGGCAGCGCGATCGAGGCGCGCTACCAGCGCGAGCGCCAGGATAAGGGTCCCTGGCACCTGGTGCGCGGCGGCATCGGCGTCAACGTGCCGGCGCCGCAGCCGGACAGCGGCATGGCGCTGCACGCCAGCGTCAAGTCGCTGAACGTCGACGACTGGACGGGCCTGGCAAGCGAGATCAACAGTGCAGTTGGCCCCAAGGCCGCCGACGCGCCGGACGATGGGCCGGGCCTGTCGCAATACGTGGCGGTGGACCTGCTGGCGGCGCGCGCGGACGAGCTGATGGTCGGCGGGCGCAAGGTGGACAACGTGGTGGTCGGCGTCACGCACCGCAACGGCGCCTGGCAGGCCAATATCGACTCGCGCCAGGCCAACGGTTACGTGACGTGGAACGAATCGCCCACGGGGCGCGGCATGGGCAAGGTGACGGCACGGCTGTCCACCCTGATCATCCCGGAATCGGCGGCGGGCGACGTCAAGGACCTGCTGGAGAAATCCGCGTCGGCCAGCGCACCGGCGATTCCCGCGCTGGACATCGTGGCCGAGCGCTTCGAGCTGTTCAACCGTCCGCTGGGCCGGATGGAGCTGCAGGCGTACAACGCGCTGATCACGTCGTCACGCGAATGGCGCGTGTCGAAGCTGACGCTGGAGAATCCCGATGGCGTGCTGCACGGCACGGGCCGCTGGGTCAGCCGCAACGGCAAGCATGATTCGTCGCTGAACTTCGCGCTCGACATCGCCGATGCCGGCAAGCTGCTGGACCGCTTCGGTTTTGCCGACACGCTGAAAGCTGGCAAGGGCCGCCTGTCCGGCGATATCTCGTGGAAGGGCTTGCCATACTCGCTCGACATCCCCACCTTGTCCGGCAAGCTGGTCATGAGCGTGGAAAAGGGCCAGTTCCTCAAGCAGGACCCCGGCGCTGCCAAGCTGCTGGGCGTGCTCAGCCTGCAGGCATTGCCGCGGCTGCTGAAGTTCGATTTCCACGACGTGTTTGCCGAGGGGCTGGCGTTTGACGGCATCAGCGCCACGGCCCAGATCGACCGCGGCATCGTAAAGACGGATAATCTCAAGATGCACGGCGTGCAGGCCACCGTGCTGATGTCGGGCACCGCCGATATCGCCAACGAGTCGACCAACCTGCACGTCGTTGTCATTCCGCAGGTGAATTTCGGCACGGCGCCGCTGGTGTACGCGCTGGCCGTCAATCCCGTGATCGGGCTGGGCAGTTACCTGGCCCAGCTGTTCCTGTCGGCGCCGGTGATGAAGGCGCTGACGTACCAGATGCAGGTGACGGGCCCATGGAAGGCGCCCGTCATCACCAAGCTCGATACCGAACGTGCCGTACCGCCGCAGCAGGCGGTGCGCGCGCAGTAAAAAGGAGTCCCCATGACTATCGTTGCCGCCGTTCAGATGGTCTCCACGCCCGTCGTGGAGGAAAACCTGGCCACCGCCGCCCGCCTCGTTGCCGCGGCTGCCGAGAAAGGGGCGAAGCTGGTGCTGCTGCCCGAATACTGGCCCATCATGGGCAAAGCCGACAGCGACAAGGTGGGCAAGGCCGAACCGCTGGGCCGCGGCGTCATCCAGGACGCGATGGCGGCCATGGCGCGCGAACACGGCATCTGGCTGCTGGGCGGCACGTTGCCGCTGGCGAGCGACGACCCGGAAAAAGTCATCAACACGACGCTTGTCTACGACCCGGAAGGGAACCACGTGGGCCGTTACGACAAGATCCACCTGTTCGGCTTTACCAAGGGCAGCGAGTCGTACAACGAATCGAAGACGATCGTGCCGGGCCGCTCCGTCGGCACCGTCGAGACGACGGTCGGCAAGGTCGGCATGTCGGTCTGCTACGACCTGCGCTTCCCCGAGCTGTACCGGGCGATGGGGCCCGTCAACCTGATCGTCGTGCCGGCCGCGTTCACGTACACCACAGGGCGCGCACACTGGGAAATCCTGCTGCGCGCCCGCGCCATCGAGAACCAGTGCTACGTGCTGGCGGCGGCGCAGGGCGGCGAGCACGTCAATGGCCGCCGCACGTGGGGCCACAGCATGCTGGTCGATCCGTGGGGCGAGGTGAAGGCCGTGCTGGCCGAGGGCGAAGGCGTCATCACCGGCGAACTGGACTTGAGCTATCTGCAGGGGGTGCGCGAGAGCCTGCCGGCGCTGAAACACCGCACGATGTGATGCCCGCTCCCCTGCGGCAGGGGCGGCAATCCACTACAATGGCAGCAAAAGTAACGTAGAAAGTTTTATCATGAAACCATTCGAACCGAACCTGTCTTCCCTGGCGCTGGCGCGCGACGTGCTGCTGACCCCGTTCGGCCTGGACGAGTCCAAGCTGATCAAGACGCTGGGCACGATGTTCACGCACAAGGTCGACTACGCCGACCTGTACTTCCAGTTCACCAAGAACGAAGGCTGGAGCCTGGAAGAGGGCATCGTCAAGACAGGCAGTTTCTCGATCGACCAGGGCGTCGGCGTGCGGGCGGTGTCCGGCGAGAAGACGGCGTTCTCGTATTCCGATGAGATTTCCGAAGCGGCGCTGCTGGACGCGGCTGCCGCCACGCGCACGATCGCGCGCGCCGGCGCCGGCAAGATCAAGGTGGCAGGCAGCATGACCCCGCAAGGCGGCCGTTCGCTGTACCTGCCGCACGATCCGCTCAATTCGCTGGACGCCGCGGCCAAGGTCAAGCTGCTGGAGCGCGTCGAGAAGATCGCTCGCGCCAAAGATCCGCGCGTGGTGCAGGTGATGGCGGGCCTGGCCGGCGAATACGACGTCGTGCTGGTGGTGCGCAGCGACGGCGTGCTGGCCGCCGACATCCGCCCGCTGGTGCGCGTGTCGATCACCGTCATCGTCGAGCAGGATGGCCGGCGCGAGATGGGCTCGTCCGGCGGCGGCGGCCGTTACGACTACAGCTACTTCACGGACGAGCTGCTGCAGCAGTACGCCGAGGACGCCGTCAAGGGCGCGCTGGTGAACCTGGATTCGCGCCCGGCACCGGCCGGACCGATGACCGTCGTGCTGGGACCGGGCTGGCCCGGCATCCTGCTGCACGAGGCGATCGGCCACGGCCTGGAAGGCGACTTCAACCGCAAGGGCTCGTCGACGTTCTCGGGCCGCATCGGCGAGCGCGTGGCGGCGAAAGGCGTCACCGTCGTCGACGACGGCACGCTGGCGGACCGCCGCGGCTCGCTGAACATCGACGACGAAGGCAATCCGACGCAGTGCACGACCCTGATCGAGGACGGCATCCTGCGCGGCTACATCCAGGACACGATGAACGCGCGCCTGATGAAGATGCCCGTGACGGGCAACGCCCGCCGCGAGTCGTTCGCGCACCTGCCGATGCCGCGCATGACGAACACGTACATGCTGGCCGGCGACAAGGACCCGGAAGAGATCCTGAAATCCGTCAAGAACGGGCTGTACGCCGTCAACTTCGGCGGCGGCCAGGTCGACATCACCAACGGCAAGTTCGTCTTCTCGGCCAGCGAGGCCTATATGATCGAGAACGGCAAGGTGACGTACCCGGTCAAGGGCGCCACGCTGATCGGCAACGGCCCGGACGTGCTGAACCGCGTCTCGATGATCGGCAACGACATGAAGCTGGACCCGGGCGTGGGCGTCTGCGGCAAGGAAGGACAAAGCGTGCCGGTCGGCGTAGGCCAGCCAACCCTGCGCATCGACGGCGTGACGGTGGGCGGCACGGCATAAGCGTCCGCCACCAAAACCAAAGGCGCCCGCGGGCGCCTTTTTTGTTGCGTGTGCTGGTGAAAACCGGTGTCAGACACCTATTTCCTCGGCGCGGGTGAAACCGTGAGGGGCTCCGGTTTCCAAAAACCGGTGTCAGACACCTGTTTCCTGCGGAAATAGGTGTCTGACACCGGTGCATCCGACGCCTGCGGTGGTCAGAACGAGTAGGAGCCCCGCAGGTACAGCGCGCGGCCGATCGGGTCGGTGTAGCGCGGGTCGTAGCCCTTCTGGAAGACCGTGCCCTGGTTGCTGAACGGTGGTTCCTTGTCGAGGATGTTCTTCACGCCGGCCGTCAGGCTGACGTTCTTGAAGCCCGAGTACGTTCCCGACAGGTTGACCAGGCTGTACGACGGCACGTGGTTGCGGAACTGTTCGTCCACCAGGTTCTGGTCTTCGTAACCCGTCTTGAAGTTGTGTGCCAGGGTTGCGCTCCAGACGCCCGAACGCCACGTCACCGCGGCATTGTGACGCCAGCGGAAGACGACGAAATTGTCCGCGTAACGGCCCACGTTCTGGATAAACTCGCCTCCACGCTCGTTCTGGTACTCATAGTTGTGGATGTACGTACCATCCAGCGTGAACGTGAAGTTGCCGTAGTCCGTGCGCGGAGCACGCAAGGTCAGGCTGACGTCGACACCGTCCGTGCGCACCTTGCCCAGGTTTTCGTTCAGGTCCAGGATCGCGTTCGGCGAGCCGTCCGGATTGCGCAGGAAGCGGTCGGCGTAGCGGGCATAGTTGCCGTAGATCGTCTGTTCCGGCAGTGCACCGATCTTTTCGCGCAGGCGGATGTTGAAGTAGTCCAGCGCCAGCGTGACGGCCGGCGTCGGCTCGAACACGGCACCCAGGGCGAACGTGCGCGATTTTTCCGGCTGCAGGTCCTTGTTGCCGCCTTGCAGCTTGAACTGCTGCAGGTCGCAGTCGCGCAGCGGGTTCGAGCCCGGTTGCGGCACGCCGCCAGGGCACAGGATCGGATCGTTGTACGAGTTGCTCGTGTCGTTGCGCGACAGCGGGGCGTTTTTCTCGAACAGCGTCGGCGCGCGGAAGCCCGTGCTGGCCGAGCCGCGCAGCACGAAGCTCTTCACGGGCTGGTAGCGGAACGAGGCCTTCGGATTGGTCGTGCTGCCGACGTCGCTGTAGTGGTCCCAGCGGGCGGCCAGCGACGCTTCCAGGTTCTGCATGAACGGCAGGTTGATCTCGCCGAACACGGCCTGGATCGTGCGGCTGCCGGACTTCGGCAGCGAGCCGGACAGGCCCGAGCTCGTCGCCTGGCTGGCGATATCGCGGTTGACGTTGAACTCGGCTTTCTCGTGGCGCAGTTCCGTGCCCAGTGCCACGGCCAGCTTGCCGCCCGCCATGTCCATCAGCTCGCGGCTGCCTTTCAGGTCGAACGCCGTCGTGGCGTTTTTTGCGTCCTGCACGCGGCCGCGCAGCGCGGTCGTGGCCAGGTAGGCGCGGCCCGCTTCGTTCTGCAGGCCGAACGGATTCAGGATGCCGTTGCGCACGCCGGCGGCGAACGACGCATCCTGCACGTAGCCGTTGGTGAACTCTTCCTGCGACCGGCTGACGGAGTGCGACAGGCCGCCCTGGTAGTCCCAGCCGGCAATGATGCCTTCCAGCGAACCGAGGAAGCGGTCGCCCGAACCGCGCGACAGGATCTGGCGCTGGCCCGCCTCGGTGGGGCGCCAGTTGACGGACAGCGGCGCGCCGGACAGGCCCGCCTGCGCCGGCACGCCGCCCGAGTTACCCGGATAGTAGGGGCTCGTGTTCGGCAGCAGCAGCTCGATCTGCGGCGGTGGCGCGGTGCGCGAATTGACCTTGTTTTCCGAGTGCAGCACTTCGAACGTGGCCGTGTGGTCGGCGCCCAGCTTCATGCTGGCGCGGCCGAACACGGTGGCGCGTTCCTGTTCCGGCAGGTCGTCGATCTGGCGCGTGTAATCCTGGCGGCAGGTGCCGTTGGTTGGATGCGGCACCGACAGCGGCGCGTTGCAGCCCGTCGGATTGCCGGGATTGCCCTGAACGCCGGAGACGGGATCGAAGTAGTTGCCGGGGAACGTCGTGCCGGACGTCAGGTTCAGGCCGCGCGACGGAATCACGCCCGTGGACGAGAAATCGCGCTGCTGGGAAGTCAGCACATCCTGCTTGTGGTAATCGGCCACGGCCAGCACGGCCCAGCCGTCGCGGGCCAGGTCGCCGGCACCGGTGGTGACGTTGGCGCGGCGCTCGCGCCCGCCGGTATCCTGCGGCAGCACCGTCTCGATGGCCACGGTGGTCTGCTGTACGGAGCGGCGCGTGATGAAGTTGATGACGCCGCCGATGGCGTCCGTGCCGTAGATGGCGGAGGCGCCGTCGCGCAGCACCTCGACGCGCTCCAGCGCGGCAACGGGAATCAGGTTCAGGTCGACACTGGCGCCGTCGTACGGGTGGCTGGCCAGGCGGCGGCCGTTCAGCAGCACGAGGGTCTTGTCGCCACCGAGGCCGCGCAGGTCGGCCGTGGCCTGGCCGCCGGTCGGCAGGCCGCTGGCATTGCCGCCCACGGCGTTGGCTGCGCCGAAGCTGGCCTGGTTGGCAGGGATGCGGTCCAGCACTTCCTGGGCCGTGGTCAAGCCCTGCTTGACGAATTCTTCCGCCTTGAACACCGTCAGCGGCGTGGCGGTTTCGTTGACGAGGCGCTTGATGGACGAGCCCGTGATTTCCACGCGCATCATCTGGCCTTCGCCGGCGGCTGCGTCCTGTTGGGCAAACGCGGGGGCGAATGCCGGCAATGCCGCGATACCGATGCAGAGCGGTCGCGCGATGCGGCCGAACTGTCCTGCGCCGAATTTTACTGCTCTTTTCTTAGCCAAAACTGTCTCCCGATGTTGAGAAAAAATGGTGCAGCCGTCAGGGGCGATGTAAACATTTGGTCACAGCGCGCACAAGCACACTTTGACACGGCCTTGATTTTTTGAAAACTAAAGGTGAAAAAA
>Ga0308166_1001648_pt1 | contig 22934 bp, 36 predicted proteins | sample PhyCR2_2_FD_202137 | JGI IMG/M metagenome (GOLD analysis project Ga0308166, IMG submission 202137) | Phyllosphere microbial communities from UC Gill Tract Community Farm, Albany, California, United States - DLSLCC.R2 | ecosystem: Host-associated > Plants > Phyllosphere > Unclassified | place... | reverse complement strand
TGCTATGGAAAACATGATCCAGTGGCCAACGCAAAAAAGGATAACTGGCATGAAAAGTCGAAAACATGCCTCTCCCCCGCCGTGGGTCCATCAATCCACTCACTTTCAGAAACAGACGTGTACTGCGCGACCATGCCACATCATTCATATCCCCGGTCACAATAACGGGGATATCGCGTTGCTCAACACTCTTGCCCACCATCACCAGTTCCGCATCACGATCGATTGAATCATCGCTCTCTGTCGGGCTAGGCGGCATAGGATGTAAGCAGTGCAGACTGACTTCTAGTCCCTCTGCGGTAACGAGCAGAAGATGCGCAGAGGGAATCGTTTCATCGACTAAAAATTGAATTTTCGCATCCCGCACTTCAACCCGCGAATAGACATGCATCCCATAAAGATTATCTTGCGGGCAGCGGATCACCCAAGGATAGTCCTGTTCGAGGGGCTTTAGGTGATCTTCCCACCACTGGTCAGTTTCTACGGCAACCAATACGTCAGGTTTCTCCAGTTCCACTAACGACAACAACTTACCTGCTTGACGGTTAGGCGTCAGCACATTCGACACCATGATTTTTAACGTGGTGCCTGTCCAGTCGGGCTGCGCATCCTCAACCTGTTTGCGGGCTAGCGCGGTATAGGGATAAATCCAGAACAGTTGATAGGCCGCGCAGCCTAGGGTGATAACTTGCAAGCAGCTCACCCAGAGCGGTGCATCAAACTCATAATAGCTTGCGGCGAACGCGAGTAATAAAGCGATCGTTAACAACTGGACCCGCGGGAAATCCCATACCCTCACCCACCAATAGCGACAGTGCGAAAGTGGTGCGAGAGTGAGTAATAATAATAGGCTGCTTAATAGCGTTAAGAGAATTAGCACAAACGCGGTCTCATTTAATAATCATTGGGCGGTTTTAGCTTGGTAGCCTGCGACCATGCCTGCTGAGGCCAGCGCATGGCCTTCAAGGCGATGCAGTAACTCTTCTCGTAACAACCCAGCGGGTAATGCAGTTGTCGGCAGGTCGGTGGCGATTAACGTGAAAGTATAGTAATGCAAATCGAGTGTCGGAGGGGGACAAGGCCCTACATAGGCTTTGCTACCTTTGCTGTTCAATCCGCCGACAAAACCTTTGCCATTGCTTAATGCAGTGCGTTCAAAGCGCTGTGTGGTAGCCGGAATCCCGTAGGCGACAAGATGGGTCACTCCCAAACCGTTTTTACCTTGAGGATCTTGAATGATTAACGCGAAACTCTTGGTATTCGCTGGCGCATTCTGCCACGCCAATAAAGGGGAAATATTTTGCCCATGGCACGCCGGGTCATTACCCGGTTTCCCCCCCGCGGCAGCAGGTAATAACTTACCGGATGAGAAGTCGGGTGAAGTCAAGGTAAAGGGTGCAGCGTTTGCCCAAGCACTGCTGCCCGCAGCGGCAATCACCAGCAAAGAAGAGAGAAGCTTTTTCATCTAATTATCCGACTCCAAGTAAAATTATTAAACAATCTTATAACAATACTGTTTACTTAGGATAGCGCAGAGTAGGAATAGCAGCGGATAACTGAGAGAAATCGGGACAGTCTGATCCAACTACCGGTAAGTGGGTACCTACCGGTAGTTGAGGTGGGATTACGCAATCACTTGTATTGATTGACCGGCGAAGCTCACCACTTGTTGTGCATGGATTTTACAGCGTTTACGGGTTTCAATTTTCCCATCTACGGTCACTTCTCCGGCATCGATCACGATCTTTGCCTGCGCCCCGCTCTCTGTTAGCCCTTCCAATTTTAACAGGTCACAAAGATCGACATGTGGATGTTTTCCTAATGAAAATTGCTGCATTATTGGTCGCTCCCACTGTGGTATTTTTCACATGCTTCTAAGGTATTTTGAATCAGTGTCGCAACGGTCATTGGACCAACGCCCCCCGGTACCGGTGTAATCAGTGAGGCGCGTTCGCAGGCCGCATCAAAATCCACATCTCCAGTCACTTTTCCACTTTCTAAACGGTTGATCCCTACATCAATCACAATCGCCCCCGGTTTAATCCAATCGCCCGGGATGAAGTGTGCTTTACCTACCGCAACGACTAATAAGTCTGCACGTTCAATATGGGAACGCAGATCTTTGGTAAAACGGTGTGTGACTGTTGTGGTACATCCTGCAAGCAGTAGCTCCAGCGCCATAGGGCGCCCAACAATATTAGACGCCCCGACGATAACCGCATTTAAGCCAAAGGTATCGACATTGTTACGTTCTAATAATGTGATGATTCCCCGTGGCGTACAGGGACGTAAAATGGGCGCACGTTGGCAGAGTCTGCCCACATTGTAGGGATGAAACCCATCGACATCTTTACTCGGAGCAATACGTTCCAGAACTTTTACGTTATCGATACCTTCCGGTAAAGGAAGTTGAACCAAAATACCGTCAATTGCTTGGTCTTCGTTGAGTTGGTCAATAAGTTCGAGTAGCGCTTGCTCACTGGTGGTCGCCGGTAAATCGTAAGAACGGGAGATAAAGCCAACTTCCTCACAGGCTTTACGCTTACTACCGACATAAATCTCGGAAGCAGGATCGCTACCGACTAAGATAACGGCAAGGCCAGGCGCACGCTTACCTGCAGAAAGACGTTGTTGAACTCCAGCAGCAACTTCAGCACGAACTTGCTGCGCAATCGTTTTACCATCAATAATTTTCGCTGACATCCGGATAAAATCCACTTTTAAGCTATTAGGGGGAATCTCTGTATTTTGTCAGAAGCAGACAAGGCTGTCAGGTTAAGATTTGCGAATTATGCTCAAAGCTTCAGCAATAAACTGATTCTACGCCTAAAGTGATTGACTCATGACCCTTCAGCCGTATAATCCGTGACTGAAATCAGGGCGCCCTTAGCTCAGTTGGATAGAGCACCGGCCTTCTAAGCCGTAGGTCATAGGTTCGAATCCTATAGGGCGTACCATTTCAACATCCATTACCCTCCAGTAAAGTCTACACATCCCTGTAAAATCAAGCATCTTAGCCAATCCCTTGTCTACTAACGTCCATTACTATCCACTTGCATCCACAATAAAGTGGGGGCATTATTGGGGGCATCCGTAGGTTCAATAAAGTCGATGCCCCCAAATGAAACTCACAGCTACCGAAATCAAAGCAGCAAAGCCCAAAGAAAAAGCCTATAAAATGGCTGACGGTGGGGGCATGTACTTAGAAGTTTTTCCGAACGGCACAAAAAGCTGGCGTATGAAGTATCGAATGGGGCCAAAAGAAAAGCGTGTTGTGTTCGGTGTGTACCCTACCGTTTCATTATCAGAAGCCAGAACCAAGCGCGAAGAAGCCAAAAGGATTCTGGCAGAAGGCGGCGACCCAAGCCAAGAGAAGCAAGCCGAGAAAGCTGCTAAAGTCCTAGTCGTCCAGAATAGCTTCGAGTCTATCGCTGTCGAGTGGCATAACCACAAAAAGGAAAACTGGTCACAGGGTTACGCTGAGGACATTCTGGAGTATCTGACTAAAGACATATTCCCTTTTATTGGTAAACGCGCCATTAACGAGATTAAACCCGCAGAGATGCTGGCAGTGCTTCGGAAGATGGAGCAGCGTGGCGTACTGGATAAACTCAAGAAGACCCGCCAAGCCTGTAGGCAGATATTTACTCATGCTGTTATCACTGGCAGGGCTGAAAATAATCCGGTTACTGACTTATCAGGCGCATTGAAAGCACCGAAGCAAAAGCACTTCCCTCACCTTAATGTTGATGAGATCCCCGCGTTCCTCAATGAACTGAATAAATATTCTGGCAGCATGATAACCAGAATTGCCACCAAGCTACTGATGATTACTGGCCTACGAACTATTGAGCTACGCACTACCGAGTGGGCCGATATAGATTTTGATAAAAGTATCTGGCAGATACCCGCCGAAAGAATGAAGATGCGCCGACCCCATATCGTTCCAATCTCACGCCAAGCAAGAGAGCTACTAGAAGAACTCCATCAGCTTACAGGCCGTGGGAGATATGTCTTTCATGGAAGGAATGACGCTGGCAAGCCAATGAGTGAGGCGAGTATTAATCAGGTGATCAAACGTATCGGCTATCACGGCAGAGCTACAGGACACGGGTTTAGACATACCCTCAGCACAATCTTACATGAGCAAGGCTATAACTCTGCATGGATAGAAACCCAACTTGCTCACGTTGATAAAAACTCGATTCGTGGTACTTACAACCATGCTCAATATTTAGAAGGCCGCAGAAAGATGTTACAGGATTACGCCGATTATCTGGATGCTTTAGAGCGTGGTGATAACGTGATACATGGAAAGTTTAAATCCGCTTAACTGTACAGATAGACAGTAATGATAGACCGCAGTAGACTTGGAAAGACTATAGATTAAACCGTGTCTAGGCTGATCCCCGAAAACTCGTACACCTCTACGAGCTGGCATGGTTCCTAATAAAAGAGGGCGTGAGGTGACGTGGTGGATAAAGCAACCGTTTCTGAATTATCTTGGTTCAATCTAAATAATTATTCTTTTATCGAAAGCTTGACAGTTTACGAATTCATTACCGAGATAGAGTGGCGTCATACTCTTTTCTACTGCGCTGATGGCGATGATGTCCTTAAAAATGGAGGGTTTGAGGATACTATCAAATTTGAAAGAATTTTTCGTGGAGACCCACATATTGATATGTATTCTGAGGAAGAAATCGAGTTCAATGAAGAAGTAGAGTCTCTGATGCTCAAAGAGTACGGTAGAGAAAAGATGAACCGAGAGAGACCACTTCTACGTCACGATACTGGTGTTATGCCGCTAACTTTTGCAGAACTAGCTATGTACAACAGAGTAGCCATCAAAAAGGGCGCATATTACCAAAGTAAATCTGGCGATCTTCAAGAATTCAATCCTCACTATATGCTCGCATCAGTAAGTAAAAATACCGATGATTTGATGAATGATAGAGTGGCTATAGACCTCTATCTTGGTGAAGCAACTGATGCTGAAATACTTTCAAGTATAAAAAAATTATTACCTCAGTGGAGAAAAGAATTATCCATACCAGAGCCTGATATTCTTCCACGCAAAAGAATGGGGATGAAAACCATTCATAAGCTTTTAATAAATAGGGTTCTACCTATCCTAGACATCTTGTTATGGGGGGTTGTATTCAAAAAAGAAATAACCAACCCACTACTATCGCATATTGTGTTTCCAGATGATCCTAAAGACTCTCAAGCAATAAAAGAAACGCTCAGGCCTTATGCAATGGAAGCAATGAGTGAGCCATATACAAGGTTGTTACGCCTTTATGTAGATAATGATGGTGAAATAGGTAGCACGGTGATTGAAACTCTGAGAAGTAGAGTTTCGTAGCTATTGATTTTCTCAGTTTAAGAATTCACTCATAATCTCGATACTCGGTACTCAAATTTCTTATAGAGTGTCGAGTAGAATAATATTCTCGTGGAAAATAATCTTCTTACGCCTCTGTCTGAGGGCTATTTTTACTGGAATTATATCTCTCGTAAACCGTAATAGACGTTGAGAGATAAATATGAATAACTCACTTATAAGATTCCCCGAAGTACAGAAAAGAACTGGCTATAGCAAAGCATGGCTATATCGCTTATTAGGTGAAAATCGCTTCCCTAAACCAGTCAAAATCGGCACCCGTTCTATTGCTTTCGTTGAGAGTGAAATTGATGCGTGGATTGATGCCCGTATCGCAGAGCGTGATAGCGTGGGGGCTAACTGATGATGAAAAAAAACCACCCTGCACAGGTGGCTCATTCAGATATTCGCGGGATTAATTCTACACCCGTAGATCATATCAAGCAATCAGCCAATCACACCAAGCGCATACCAAAGAAGCACCGAGCCTTTACCTATATAGCCTCAAGCGGAATCAACGGGGTCACTGAGAACGAGATTTTATTTCAGTGTCGGCTATCTTCCGGTCGCAACTATGTCAATGAAATCGAAAGGCAGACAGGAATCACCTTTGAACGCTTAGACGAGAAAAATCCTGATGGTATAGGTAGCCACTACCGCTACCGTTTGACCTGCCGTAAAGACGCATCTCAGGTACTAAGGCTGATTAACTACAAGGCCAAAGAGGGTAATTATCCTGGTCTATCTCAAGTTCAAGTAAACGACATTCTGAGCCTTTATTCAGATAACGCCACCAGCTAAATAACGGAAAACGACATCATGAAAAAAAGCGAATTAAGTTTCGAGGTATCCCCACGCCCTGAGCACGTTGCGGGAGTATTTAAGTCTGAAATTAATAACGAGCCTCAAAGTGTATTTAGCGACCTGATACCCGTTATTTCCGGTCAAATCGGTGGGCGTGATTCCAATATTGTGAGCGCAAAGGCGCTTCATAAAACTTTAGGTGTAGGACGTGACTTTACCAACTGGATTAAAGGCCGGATTACTCAATATGGATTTACTCTAGGTGATGATTACACCCTTGTTGAAAGTTTGAGCACGCCAAAACGGGCGAGCGCAAAATCTAGGCAGCAACTTGAACACGATTATTTAATCACTACCAACATGGCTAAAGAACTGGCAATGGTTGAGCGCACCGAGCAAGGCCGAGCCGTCCGCAAATACTTTATCCAATGTGAAGAAGCATTATCACGCACCGCGCCAGCTATCGCCGCTAACTATCGCCAACACTTGAAGGCCAGACTCAAAGCCGCCAGCAACTTCCAGCCAATGTGTGAAGCCCTCGACTTATCACGCGCAGAGCATGGCAAAACAACCCTACCCCGTCATTACAGCAATGAGAGCAACATGATTACCCGCATTGCCTTGGGCGGCCTGACTACTAATCAATGGGCTTTGTCGAACGGACACCCGAAAGAAAAAGCGCGTGATTATATGACCACTGAGCAGCTTGAACACTTGTCCTATCTGGAAAGCACCAATATCACGCTCATTGATATGGGAATGGACTACTACGGGCGCAAAACAGAGTTATCACGCCTTTCTCAACGTTGGTTATCTAAACGCCTAGGGGTGGCTCATGGATAAGAAGAAACGCCGCTTTAAGGACTCACACGGGCATATCATCACTCCTTTGGGTATGAGTGGAGATTGTGTCGTATTCATGCGTGAAGGCTACCCGCACCCATGCCAGCAACCTTTAGAACGATTCAAATCCGATTATGTGGAGGTGAAAGATGATGTTTAATCTGCCTGATGGCACTGCCATTAATGAACCTGACGTAAACGGCTTGCCTCTATCATTCGTTGATAAATGGAAGGAGTACCCAACAAAGCGCACGTTTGCCGTTTCAGTGAGCAAAGAGGTTCGCCGAGCGTACTACGCTAATGACGCACAGTTTAGTAATGCGATGAAACAGGCTGGCTATATTCCTGTCCGTACTCGCAAGTTGACCGGAAAGCTAGAGAGTTTCTGGCTTTATCGTGTAACGGGCAATGATAAGGGGGTATGCACAGCAGATACCGCTTGCGATAAGGCTTGCAGCCCGAATGTGCAAGTGTCTAACAAAGAGATTAAGGGCTTTAAGCGTCTTGCAGTCGATGGTAAATGGCTGTTTGTCTACGCTGACCATGTGCGATTCTTGATTAAAAAGCGTGTTCGTATTGAAGGTAAGCAGATTACAGGCTTCACACTAAAAGGCTTAAAAGTGGAGGTGCTGGCATGATGCTCAATACCTCAGCCGCCCAGAGTAAATACCCTTCACTGGCTGGCCTGTTTAACATCCCTCAATTACAGGGATGTACCCCATTTCGCCAATATCCAAAATATTTTGGAGATAGTCACTCAGCCAAAGAATCGGCTCAGTGTGGCGGCTCAGAACATCGGCTAAATATTTGTCCGATGTTCGAGTCTTACATAGCCGTAATTCCGGCATCTAAACATTACCGAAATCGGGATCTTTACGGTGAGTTTACCGGAGATGTCCTGACTTCTCAGGATATTAAAAAGCAAAGCACTAAAAAGTGCTTCGGTCAGAAAGTAGGCAAAAAAAAGGGCAGCATTGCGAGTGCTACCCTTTCGACTACAGCCAATGGTTATCAGCCCTTTGGTTCGATACCGCGAGATTGTAACTCTTTACGGATAATGCGCTTAATCCAAGCAGATACCGATGCGTCACCGTCTTGTGATAAAGCCTGTTTAATACCAGCTTCTAACTCCGGTTCTACACGCAGTGCTATTTGCTTATTACCTTTACCGCTAAGGCTAATGGTTGACATTTGGTTGACACCTGATTATCTTAAAGTGGTAATCAAGTGTATGACAAGTGCATACCAAAAAACAATGCCCCGCAGTGGTGGAACACTAGCGAGGCATCTAACAACCACCGATAGACTAATTATCGAGGAAGCTGTGAAAGAGAATACCACACCCGCACAAGGGCGGCACTCGCTCAACCTAAATTCAGGTAACGAGCAACCGTCATTCGTTTGGATTATCGCCGCTATTCGCCGTGATTGTCCGACTATCAAAGCAACTATTCACCATATTGCCGCACCTACAGAGCGCGAAGCCCGTCAATCGCTCGTCAAAGATCACGTTTGCTTCTTTGCCGGCCGCATTAATCAGGCGGTGTCTCATGTCTAAAGTTTACCAATCCCCTTACGACCTCGCTGAGAAAGCCGACACAATCCTTGAAGTGCTTAATGTCATTGATGGCGTTATTGCCCAAGACTGTCCGAACCAAAAGCGCACCCTAACCGCATTGAATGACCTGATGCGCCTAGCGGTACATGACCTCTACTGTCTACTGGACGGCTGCGAGATTCGCGGAGGTGAGAATGTTTAACGCCTTCAGACAGCCGCTTATTAACGGTAGTGAAATGCTTATAGATGCGCTTGAGTTTGTTAATCAGGCTCTTGATAGCAGCCACCGCGAGTCAGATTCAAACGATGATGCGATGTGTCTTTCTGATGTGGATAGTTCTCAGGAAGTACCTGCATGAGCGCCATTACTCTGAGCGAAGGCATTGAAGCGATTGATGCCCTTAACAAGATCCAAAAAATTCTAGCCGCTGCTACCTACCTGAACTCTAGCGATGAAGAAACCGAGCTTCAACTGGAGTTAATGAACCTTGCGGAATCTATCGCCGCTAAAACGTTGGAGTGCTGCAAATGAGCCGTGACCATACCCTAGAGCAAGTCGTAGAAATGGCGCATCAAGCGGAGATCGTTTGCAGAATGTGGGAGGACTACCCGCACCGGATGGCAGAAAGTGAGGTTTCTGCAATGGCGACACTGGTAAGGCGCTTATCAGGCAATGTCGCGGCATGGCTTATCGAAGAACAGGCAGAGAAGGAGCGCGGCTAATGAAAACATTACCAGACGCAGCGCGCCAAGTTGAACAGGCTCAAACTGTTTTATCAATGTGGTTAGAACTCTGTAAGGACACCGAAGAAGCCAACAAGATTGAGGCAATTATTACCTTACTGGATGGCGTACCGGAGGCAATGGACGCCGCCGAGTCACTGCTATTTGTGCTCGAAAATCCAGACCATGCGGAGGAACAGCCATGAAATCATTAATTATCGAGGCCACCCCTGACGGCATCAATTTTATGCAGCGTAATGAGTCAGGAAACTACCAACACCAAAAGCTAATTGGTTACAAGACCGCTATCAAATCGCTAGATGCTGGTGGCTATGACCATGACCTGCACAACGGGCTAAGAGTCACCGCAGCGATTTACGAAGGGCAATCACTAGGCTACTTCACCCCAACCGATGAACAGAACATGGTGATTTATCGCTGGATTGTGGCGACCTTGTTCATTCACGACCAGTTAGCGAAGAACGGCACTGTTGAAGTAACCGAGGAGGACGGAACCAAAGGCAAGGCCGTGATGTATATCGGCGAGTATGGCGGCATGAGCATCTATCCGGCACCGGAGCGATTGGCATTGGCAAACAACCTTGAAGCTATCGCCTGTGAAATGTACAGAGATAACCCGTGCGCCGCAGCCGTACAGATGTATCAGCAGTTTGTCGAGGTGAAAGACGGTGCTTTATGCCTGTCTGAATTCGGCCTTGATGGGCTGACAGTCCTACACGATGGATTTATCCAAACACTCAACAAAGAAGGCTTGCCAGCCGCAACAGTGAAGCACTAGGGGGAATGATGCGTAATATCGACCTAATCAACCAAGTGACTACAGAAGCGGCGGGCAACTGGCCTTACATTATGCAGAGCCTCAATATTGCCGTTCCTGATAACCCGCGAAAACATGCGCCTTGCCCCCACTGCGGGGGTAATGACCGCTTTCGTTTCGATGATAAGGGAAAAGGCAGCCATATCTGCAACCACTGCGGGGCTGGCGATGGCCTAGACCTCATTAAGAAGGTGAACAACTGCGACACGACCGAAGCCGCCAAGATGGTTGCTGATGTGTTGAATATTGATTACCGGGTGAGTGAATCAGACCCTATCACCGACCAGAAAAGACGTGACGAACTCAGAAACAAGCGAATCAAACAGGCCGAAGCGCAGCGTAAGCGCGATGAATTGGGGAAGGCTGAGCGCAAAGAGCAATTCATCCGTAATTACGGCGTTCTATCAGCCAAGGCCACTATGGGCGAAAGTGAGTACCTGATAGCCAAAGGTTTAGACGGTATCGAGTGCCAGATATTGCCCGATGGCTCTATTTTACTTCCTTTGACTGATGGCGATGCGAATATTGTCGCAGCACAGACTATTTCTGAGCAAGGAAGCAAGAAACTGGTATCAGGTTCCACTAAACAAGGCTCATATCACGCCGTCAACGCGCCTAATGACGTTCAAACAGTAATCCTAGCCGAAGGTTACGCTACAGCACTGAGCGTTAGCCTGATGCGTCCTGATGCCTTGACGGTGGCGGCGATTGACGCAGGGAACCTTACACCCGTAGCCGAAGTGATGCGCTCCAAATACCCCCACGCTCAAATCATCATTGCCGCCGATAACGATTACCACGATGGCGAACCGAATACGGGAGAGCTAGCAGCGATTAAAGCGGCTCAGGCTGTTTGTGGATGGCTGACAATGCCACAGGGCGACCATAAAGCAGATTGGGATGATTACCGCCAACAATACGGCCTAGAAGCGGCGACACGAGCATTTAACGAAGGATTGTACCAACCGGAAGGAGTAGGCATGACGGCAACGCTACAAGTGATTGACGGTGGCAAAGAGGACAAGCCCAAAGACCCACTCAAGCCACACGTTAAAAACCGAAAGGATGGCGTGTACTGGATCACCCCGAAGGTGGACAAGGTAAGCGGCGAGGTTATCAATAACGAGAGCTGGCTGGCTTCACCGCTGGAAGTTATCGGAACCGGGCGCGATGATAAAGACCAATATCTTATTTTACGCTGGCACCCATACGGTGAAAGCGAAACCGTCACCGCACCGCTTCCCCTCGCTGATATTGGCGAGCGTGAAGGCTGGCGAACCCTTAAGGCTGGTGGCGTGAATATCACCACTAAAGGCAGTCTAAGAGCGATTCTAGCCGATTGGTTACAAATGAGTGGCAATCGAGAAATCTGGCGCGTGAGTCACGCTACTGGCTGGCAGTGTGGCGCCTATATCATGCCGGATGGTGAAATCATTGGAGAGCCTGAGCGACCTGTTTTATTCAGTGGGCGCAGTAGTGCCGCATCCGGTTACAAGGTGAAAGGTAATGCCGAGAGCTGGCGTGATTCAGTCGCTCGACTCGCAGCGGGTAACTATTCAATGATGACAGGCATTGCCGCCGCCCTTGCTGCCCCGATGATTGGCCTATCCGGTGCGGATGGTTTCGGCATTCACTTTTACCAACAATCGAGCGCGGGTAAGACCACCACCGCCAACACTGCCGCGAGTCTGTACGGTGATCCAGATGCGTTGCGCCTGACATGGTACGGAACGGCACTAGGGTTAGCCAATGAGGCTGCCGCCCATAATGACGGATTAATGCCGCTAGACGAAGTAGGCCAGGGCGCTGACCCGGTAAGCGTTTCACAATCGGCTTATGCCCTATTTAATGGGGTGGGTAAGTTACAAGGGGCTAAGGAAGGCGGGAACCGTGACTTAAAACGCTGGCGCACAATGGCGATTAGTACCGGAGAAATGGACATGGAAACCTTCATTGCCACCAGCGGCAGAAAGACTAAGGCGGGGCAACTGGTGCGACTGCTTAACATTCCCATGAGTAAATCAGTACGCTTTCACGAATACCAAACCGGAAAGCAACACGCGGACGCACTCAAAGATGCCTATCAAAATCATTATGGTGCTGCGGGGCGCGAGTGGATTAAATGGCTTGCATCAAACCAGACTCAGGCCGTTGCGACTATCCGAGAATGCGAAGAACGCTGGCGAAACATGATACCCGCTGATTATGGGGAACAGGTTCATCGTGTGGGCGCAAGATTCGCTATCTTAGAGGCCGCATTGCTCACAGGTAGGGTAATCACCGGATGGGATGAACAAACGTGCCGTGATGCGATACAGCACAGCTACAACGCATGGCTAATGGAGTTCGGTACTGGCAACAAAGAGCATCAACAGATTATCGAACAGGCCGAGGCGTTTCTTAACTCATACGGGCTAAGCCGATTCGCCCCGCTGCCCTATGACCCGACTAATTTACCCATTCAGAACTTGGCGGGGTATCGAAGTAAAGGTAAGCACGACGATGACCAGATAACCTTTTACACCTTTCCGAAAACGTTTGAGAAAGAGATAGCTACTGGCTTTAATCACAAACAGTTTGCCGAGGTATTGAAACAGGCCGGAATGCTAACACCGCCAGCCAATGATAGAGGCTATCAAAGAAAGTCGCCCCGGGTAGATGGCAGACAGATAAACGTGGTTGTTCTTAACTTCATGCCGGAGGAGAGCGAAAGCACAGAATAGTTTTTTTCATGTGCGTGTTTTTTATGTTGGTTCAGTTGGTTCAGTTAGTTCAGTTGTTTATTGGTATTGATTTATAAGGGTTTTACTCCTGATAGTGAACCAACATTGAACCAACAATTAGCCATTTTGAACCAACATTGAACGCATAGATTTCTGTCTGGTTGGCAGAGAACGAACAACTTACCCCGTGAAATAACGCCAAATTTAAAGAAAAGGTGAATGTATGACCGCACAAATTTCAGCACATGGGCGTATCGTGGCAGATATCACCACCCGCACCACAGCAAACGGTAAGGAAATGGCGATGGCTCGACTCGCCGTTAATCTGCCATGCAATAACGCAGACGAAGGACAGGCGACCTACTGGCTAGGCGTGGTTGCTTTTGGTAAACAGGCTGAGGCACTGGCGAAGCACTCAAAGGGCGACATGATAAGCGTGGCCGGTAATATGCAGTTGAACCAATGGACAGGACAAGACGGCGCGAAGAAAGAACAGGCTCAGGTGATTGCCGATTCTGTTATCAGTGCTAAGACGGTTCGACCAGGCGGGAGAAAGCCCACCCCTCAAGCACCGAAGCCACAGAGTAACGTGCCGCCAGAGTATGAGAATTATCCTTTTAACGATGAACCGGAGTTTTAACTATGACCGACAATAGCGAAGCCAAACGCCCTGTATTATCGTTAAAGCGTAAACCTAAGCCAGACAAGAAAGAAAACGCGCCACAGCAGCCCGTACAGGCGGTAAAAAAGAGTAATAAGAGAGCCAGAAAGACCGCGAGACATAAGCATAACCAAATGCTCAAGCTAATAAGCATCTTCCCCGCCCTACTGAGTGAAGAAGAACCCAAGCCTTTTAAAGTTGGCATCCTTGAGGACATGAAGAAGTACATTGCCGACAATCAAATCACTTTCGGCATCGGTCAGTTAAAGTCAGCACTCGCTCGATACACGTCAAACTATCGGTATCAGAAAGCACTGGCGGCTGGTGGGGATCGGTACGACCTAGACGGTAACCCATGCGGAGAAGTCACACCAGAACAACAGACAACGGCTAAGGAGAAAACCAAGGCGATTAAGGCGGTTTATAATGGGCTTTCCATCACCAGCAAAAGACTATAAAGAGCAATCACTATCACTCGATCAGCTCTGCAACACCCGCGTACCTTCTGTCTATCTTATGCGTTACGCTTCTGGCTCCCAGAAAGAATTTATCAAGCCTAATTCGGTACTTGTGATCAACTCATCCGTGACGCTGAGCAACGGCGCTTTGATAGTTGTTTCGATTGATGAGGAATTTACGGTACGAAGATATGTTATGGTTGGCGGTACGGTGCGACTAGAAAATTTGGATGAGCCATCGAAAGAACAATATTCAAGCAATGACGCGCTGTTCGACGGTGATTGGCCAACGTTTTTCGGGGTGGTTACAAACACACTGTCTATCAATCAAACACCTTAGATTGAGATGCGATACAAACCAGTAAAGCTCGTTGATATGTAACATCAACGAGCGTCAATAAAAGAACCTGATACTACAGTCCAACTTCGTCATAATCGGTCTTATTTTTGACCCCTTTGCTGTTGTCAGCTTTTATTTGATAAGACATCAGGATTACTTTACTAACCTCAAGTCTCGTCATTGCGTAGAGCCAAGGTTTGAAATAAAAGCCTTGATCACGAGACACTATCAGTAGAGGTTCATTGGTGTCTTTCTCATTAACTACGGTAAAATTGTGACTCTTTAATTCAGGTCTTGAGTCTAACTCAGCCATCGTCTTGTTTCTTTCATCTAAATCCTTAGAAGACCATTGCAGAAATTCAACGTAGGGCTTCAAATCACTATCAAAGCTTTTAACTCTCACCGAACCTAGATATTCATCTGAACCGTAATCTATCGTGTAGCGGATATAGCTATTATCATCAGCAATCATCAAATCATAAGTACCTTGACGGTCTTCCCGAATCCTTCCTTTTTCTCCGTCGAACCGCCAGTATTTAATATCGCTGCTATACATCTGCCAATCTCGAAAAGTAAGCGCCTTATCTACAGCATTGGCGATCTTCACTGTACAACCGGTCAGGGTAAGACAGAACGAAAAGCATGGAATTAGAATGGCGAATTTAATTAGCGTAGATTTATGACTGGCTTTCATTGAGACCCTGCGTTGTTTGACCATGTATTGAGATAATATATTAAAATATGTAATGACTCGCTACAATTCATCTTCATTCTGTAAATGAAACCAACATTTTATTAACCCCGCCAGATTTGGCGTCACTATGACTAAAACAAGAAGCCAAAAGATAAAAAGTCTGTCTAAAATTAAATGATATGAATGGAATGTTTGCCAGCCTGAAAATTGTGGCGACTATTGCAGTAACAGCAGGGTTAGTCCTGTTAATTTTCATTAGAAATATATACGCTTTTTCGGTCCAGCTCTCACTGTTGGCATTAGTGGAATCGTCGTGGTGGCTTTTTTGCCATTGCATAAAAAGGTGATGAGCATGGTAAGGGATGATAAGCCCGAGAAACTGGAACAGGCCGGACTCTATCGCCGAGCGTTATCACGATGGCTCATTGTTCTGGACGGCTGCAAACAGGACGCACCGCGGGAATGGATAATCAAACATCGTGCAAAACTCACTGAGAACATCAAGCCGCTCAAGGTGACGGTAGATAACTTCTCAGATGTGACCCGCGCAGCCACCGCTACACCTACAGAATTGGAATCGCTCAACCTAAAGGCTAAGCATTTAGTTTCAAGATTTAACCGTGGGAATACTGGTAACGGCTCTGCACTCAACGCTATATACGATCAAAGTAATGATTTTCTTGTATATAACAAACGGAGAGCATCCCAAACGCCGTCAGAAACCAGATGAGTAAGCTACTAACGGTAGCTCATTGCCTCATCTGGTAGGCTGATGAAAACTTTACCGAGCGTATTTATTTTCGTGCCAGATTTTTAACTCGCTAATTAGAATATTTACGCTTTCTTTATCGAGTAATATTTTGGATCTACTGAACCAATCCATGTCTCTGTCATAAGCTAAATAAGGTGTATTATTATTTACTGCTGGATTCATGAACAGATAGAAGTCTGTAATGCCCTTGCTAGGATTTTTTTCATTATTTGGTAATGAATTTTGAACGCTTGATAACGTTGCTAACCTTTCTGAATATGGCTTGTTTGCCCATGCTTCGAACATTTCAAGCTTCTTAATCATGACATCATAATTTTCAGCATAAACAGTTGGGAATCCAACTATATAACTTCCGTAGTCCTGAAGATATTGTATGTATCTTCCTTTCTTATCGACATGCACAAAGTAAAGATAATGTGGCGAATCTGACTTAGAGAATGTCAGTGTGTTATCTTGATTATATGGTATTGAGTATACAGAGCTGCGATAGGTATCAAACCCATCTATCATGCGCTTATAATTTTCCACTATTACACAGCCGGAAAGTGTGAATAAAAACATCACTATTACTAATTGATTTATTACTTTTCTTAAGCCAATCAAAACAACCACCTCTCAATTTTATGCATGTGAATTTAGCTGATGTTATTAGATATTTTCAAATGTAACAAACATATTAAATCATCCTAATAAATTAAAGAAAGATTGGGATATGGAATGCCTTGGATTTTTTACTGCCAATAAGTTAGATGCATGACCCAGATAGGCCTAAGTTTCTGAGAAACATTTAATTTTTAGTCCTGTTTTTTTGAAAAGACATTACCGATGGATTGCTATTATCTGTATTGGCTTTTTACATCAAAAAAATCGATCCTCGCTATCGAACAATCGTTTCATATTACGGCATAAAGATATTAATCATTTCAATAATTACAATTATAATAGCTGTATAAACAACCAATACAGCGAGTAATCACCATGACTAAATCAGAGCTAAAGCCTGTTTTACTGAGTCGTGAGCAAATCGAAGCACTGCAAGCGATACAGCGCGAAGAACGCAGCAAATCACCGCTTAACGTTGCCCCAACAATCCACGTTATCGCCCGTCACCTCATGGCTAAGGCATTACAGGACATGGCTAAGTAATGGAGAAAAAAGAGCAGCAACGCTTTCCGAAATGGGAGAGATACCTGTCTATTCATGAGGCAGGACACGCACTATTAGCCTATTTATGGGGCGCGGGCTCTATTGAGATAGGCATTGCTGACGAAAATAGAACCATTATTTTTAGTGATGGGTATGAACATAACGACTGTAAAGCCGCATGTCTGCATAACCTACACCATATAGATGAATTAACGCCTGATCCAAAGGCTATGCTATCCATACTGATAGCGGGGGCTGCGGCAGAGTCCGTTTACACTGGGAAAAGTATCGACCATTTGATGACTAAAACGGCAAAGTCAGACAGCAAGGAAATATCTAAGGCATTAGAAAAGATTCAAAAAAAGGCGTGTGGGAGGCCAGACCATAGCGAATGGATTTATCTCAGATCATTAAGTTTATGCAAGAGCATCATAAACATTTACTGGAGAGATATTGAGGCATTGGCTGACCTTGTAGAGCAAAAACGAATGACACCACACCCTGAGATATTCAATTTCTTTAAATCTAGGGAATCGCTTAAAGAAGCAAGGATTTATCAAATCATCGACACGATAGACCGAGGTGAAGCAGCATGAAGTTAAACACAAAGCTAATCGCACTACTCATACTCGCACCACTTACCGCCAGTGCCTTTCAGTGCGGTAGTTTTAACGTTCACCTCGACCGCTATCAATCAAGCATCAACGGCGACCGAGTAAAGGTACTAGGCCAGCAGTTCACAGGTGCGCCCCGTGATTACGATAACTCAATCATTACGCTGTTACCTGACTCAATCACAGTAACTGACCGAATGTATAAGTTAACTACGACCGCCGGACATTCAACACTAGAGCTACTGACCAAAGAGAACCCGCCTGGGACGTTGAATCGTGAAAGGTGCGGCAAGGCGAATATCACTGGCCTGATGGAATGATAGCTATCTCGATTTATTAAGGAATATTCATGCCTCCTGATAGCAGGAAAGAACAGGGAAAACACCCTACCCGCTGGACTAAAGGAACGTCCGGCAATCCAAGCGGCAGGCCCGGTAAAGGCGCAGAGATTAGACGCCAACTAATGGATCTCACTCCCGATGCCATGAGGTCAATCACCGAAGGCATCAAAGCCGGAGATACCGCTTGTTTAAAGATATGGGCTGACCGTTGCGACCCGGTAAACAAGTCCACAATGCCGACAGTTGAATTCCTCGCAGACACGACAGAACTCACCCGTTTCAGTATGTCTGTACTAGCCGCAATCAGCCGAGGAGAAGTACCGCCTGATATTGGCGCACACATCATTAACGCTGCGGCCAGCGTTGCCAGAGTGGCTGAGATTGACGAGGTAAGACGAGAGATGAAAGAGATACTAGAACGACTAGAGGCTATGGAAAATGACAAATCGTAAGATGCTCGATTCAATAAAAGACCGGCTTAACAACCTATCGCCCCATGAGCGCATTAATGGCCTTAAACTGGTAGGCATAGATAAAGACCCGAACGGCGATATAGTGATTGCGAGTAAGTCTTACATTCCTTTCGGTAAGCATGGCGGCGAGGCATGGCAAGAGGTTTATTCAGAAGGCGACCCCCGCCGCGTTAAATGGGAAGGTAACGCATGAGCAATAGAGCCACCCTAGCCAAGATTAAAGCGAAGCTATCGGCCTTCCAGAGTAACGATGCCAATACTGATATAGCCATCATATCCGCGCTGATGGATGAAATATCCGGTAATCGACCATTAGGCACTGCAGATTCAACTGAGAAAGCACAGCACAAGCGCACAGGGTATTCATTCCCGCATGGTAAAGAACTCAGGGCAGTTCTGTCTCAATAACACTAATCGCGCTGCCAGTAAGAACCTGTCAAAACTTGACATTGATCGGAGGTGTGAGAAATATTTCGTACACCCCCAACGAGGACAGCCATGACAATTAACCAACAATCAAGTTGGGGTGGAAAGCGCAAAGGCTCAGGCGCACCGATGGGGAATACTAACGCTGTGAAGCACGGAGAGAGGAGCAGACAGGCTTTCTTCCCGTTAGTAGTACCAGAACACTTCACGGCTACAGAGAGCAATAGAGCGCGTAATCTAATACTAGCGAAGCGATGGGCTGAACTCTATGCCATGAACCCACCCCCACGCTCAGAACACTATCGGGAAATGATGCTAATTAATGGCCTTATGGGGCAGCATACCGACCACATGATAAAGCAGACCATAAAGGCGCGATGATACGCCACGGGGGGAGGATAAAACTTCAAGGCTCTTAGGCTAAAGACCGCGCTCTCAGTCTTTTTATTAAAAACGTCCAGAAAAAAGGTAAATTGTGGCGGTAAAATCAGTGATTGCTACACTATCGTTTTTATCGTGAGGGCGACCAATGCTAGACCGTGAAAAGCTAGAAATGACAGTGCTACAGATGGCTCGACTACAGGGCGAGAAGCTGGACAGACACACGCTATACACCACCCGCAACGAGATTAGAAACGCACTGGCAGCAAAGGAGCGTTACCGCCGCACGATGGAAGCACCGCCCTACCAGTGGAAGAAACCACGCCCGCCAAGATAAGGATTTAAATCCGGTAGTTACCCACCAGAAAGACACCACTTCAAAAATAAAACAAGTAATACTGTTGACATGATTACAACCATTGTTATGATTAAGTCATAACGTTTTCGGTGATGATATGACTCAGAATACTGGTTTAGAGTATTTGTTAGACCTTCATGGGCAATCTGTTCACCGTGAAGATGGTTACTGGTGGAAAATTGAAGCGTGGCAAGTCAAAGCGTCGTCCTTTATCCCGCACGGAATCAGGTATAGCCTGACCTTGCACGATAAATACAACCAGCGCGTCTTTGGCATTGATAATGCTCACGCAATTAAGCCACCAAAGAAGGGAAAGCATACAGGGCGCATTGTCTATGACCATATGCACAGAACCCCAATAGATAAAGGCGTACCGTATGAATTTGTCTCACCAGAGCAATTAATCAGCGACTTTTTTCAAAAAATCGATGAAGTGATTGCCGATAGAGAGAGTAGAGGCTAATACAATGAAAGCACTAATTGGTGTAATGCCGGAAGAACATATCCGTAACCGGGTACTTGCAATAGCAAGAGGCCAACACAAACCGGATGGAGAGCCAAAAGTATGGTTCACCTCAATAAATGCGCTTGGACAGGTTCTAAGCAATGATAATATCGCGCTAATACGCTTAATCGATGAAATGAAGCCAGAGACCATAACCGAGTTAGCTGATTTATCTGGCAGGCAGAAAAGCAACTTATCTGTAACTTTACGGATGCTGTCTTCTCATGGCTTTGTCCGTCTGGAAAAGCAAGGGAAAGGCGTTAAGCCTATAGCTGTTTTCACTGATTTTGATATACAGGTTAAGCAAGAGTTTATCTGCAAGTTTGCCAGTAAAGCCGCGTAGTAAATTTCCCGCATGGTTAGATTAAATAAAGCTATGCGGGAAGATTCTCACTAATTACCCTCTAAAACCGCAGCTATTTTCGTAGCGGTATCATCCTGACGTTTCCAAGCACTATAAATGTCTTTATTCCACGCCTTACCTGCCCTAGTCTGATAGCCCGCCTCATTAATCCTCTGAGCTATCACACGACCATTATCAAGACCCTGCTTTATGGTATCTGCCACCACTTGCAGCACAGCGTCCTCATTGTATGGATGCGGAGGGATGCCCTGCTTGCCACCAATCAACGCAGCAGCCGCCGCTTCCATGCGCTCTACTAGGGCAATCATGCGGTGATCGGGATTACTATCTGGTTGGCTGAGTTTATGGCGTACAGCATCAACGAGCCACGTCGTTTTATCAGTGCCGGACTCACTCACAGCATTGGTAAATGATTCGACCAGTTCAGCAGGAACGCGGAAAGTAACGGACAGTGATTTACTCATAATGACCACCAGCAAAGGGAGATAGTGAGTAATTTTACCACTGTAAGACAATGTAAGACAGCAAATAAGCAGTGATAATGTTGGTTCACTCATACTCAATGTTGGTTCAAAACGCATTTTGGTTGGTTCACTTTTTGAGAAAAATACTAATTAAAACAAACGTCTTTACAAATTGAACCAACTGAACCAACTGAACTAACGTGTTTTTCTATATTTATAATAAAGTGTGAGTGAGTAGCACTGGTTTTAAATCCGGCCTAAAAGAGAGGCAAAGCTATTTTCGTAGCTTCGATAATGACCTACGAAACTATCGTAGGTACATATGAAAGGCCTACCGACAAACCAGACGCCAGTTTTACCCTTTAAGTGCAAAACCACTAATTTGTGGTGATTAGCGATACGATGACTCCCGTAACGGTAGCAAAGCCCTGATTCGGGCTTAGGTTAGTTTTACGACTATTTCGTAATACCGGAGTACCGATTGTTTGATGGTTGCTTGACCGTTGCTTGATGGATTTGCCAGCCACTAGCAGAGGCTCACAACTAAAATAAACTCATTTTAGAAACGTGATGTATACAGCTTCTATGTCATAATTTATATTCATCGTTCACTGAATAAATAAGGATAAATATGAGCAAAGTCCGCTTTAAACCCTACGTTGGTGAGAAATACCATCATAGTAGATATGGCATCAAGCTACTGGTATTAGGTGAATCTCACTACCATGATGAAGAGCCAGATAGTGACTTTACTACGCAAGTAGTAAATCAAAACGCATTCCAGCCTGGTAGTTTATTTTTCACTAAGTTGACTAAAATTCTTATTGGGAAAGATAGTGATATTACCGATGAAGAACGTAGAGAAGCATGGAAACACGTAGCATTCTATAACTACGTTCAAGAAATCGTAGGAGATGAAGGCCGAATAGCGCCAACAAATACCATGTGGCAAAACGCATATACTCCATTCGTTGAAGTTGTAAGGGCGTTGCGACCAGACGTTATACTGATTTTAGGTTATCGTCTTGAAAATCAAGTTTTAGAACTCCCTCCCGAACTTAAAGTTGAATGGGCTTGTATAAAGCACCCAAGCTCCTCATCAACCTATGAGCACTCGTTTGAACAGCTTAGAAACTCAATACATAGGTTAAATGGGGTTTTCTAAGTAACAGAGTAACTATCGGTCACTCTGTTATCTGGTGATCGAAAGTGTCGACAGAGTAAACATTGCTTACCCTGTTAGTTGCGAGCCAATGAGATTGGCGCACAAAGGCAGAATGTTGCCTTAGCTATTTTTGAGAGTTACCGAAAGTAGCTTACAAGGCAGAATATTTCCTTAGCTCGCTAGGTGTGAGCAAATTTGCGTACAACTTAGGTGTCTCCAAAATCGGAGGCACGTACAGGTTATAGGCGACACCCAGAACTAGGGTAACGGTAGCGCAGATTGACGTTCTCGATATAATCAATGACTTACAAAGATATTGTAACTGTCACTCGATAGGTTCCCTTCAAATCAAGGCGACTAGAGCGCAGTTCTACGCTTTGCTGTTTAATCATGTGTTTAACACACATTTAGAACCCGCCTCAAAATTGAGGAGGGGTGGCGCGGCTCAAAATTGAGCTGGCTGGTTTAATTGATAAAAAACGACCACCACCCCACAGACTCACTACACAAAAAAGGCAGTGACCTACCCTACCCCATGAAGGGAGTAAGATAACGGCAAGGTTTTTACTCGATGGTTCACCGTGGGAATCTAACCAATAAAAAAATATGATTGAATTTACTCACTGGATGGCGGCATTTAGTTGTACAAAAAGCAGTCTTATTTGTGAGTGACAAAACAAATTGGGGGCATTATTGGGGGCATGTCGTTAATCACAACAAGAATTAACCATTATAAATTATAAGCATATTAATTATTATCGAATCATATAGGGTACCATTTCAACATCCACCACCCTCCAGTAACGTCTACTCATCCCAGTAAAATCAAGTATCAAAGCCAACCTCTTGTCTACTAACGTCCAGCAATATCCACTGTATTCCATTGGCACATAGATA
>Ga0308166_1001646_pt1 | contig 22941 bp, 20 predicted proteins | sample PhyCR2_2_FD_202137 | JGI IMG/M metagenome (GOLD analysis project Ga0308166, IMG submission 202137) | Phyllosphere microbial communities from UC Gill Tract Community Farm, Albany, California, United States - DLSLCC.R2 | ecosystem: Host-associated > Plants > Phyllosphere > Unclassified | place... | reverse complement strand
CGGCTCGTCCTGCGCCCACACGATCTCGGTGGCGTTGCTGAACTTCTTCAGTTCGGCAGCGAAGGACTTGTGCGGGAACGGGTACATCTGCTCGATGCGGACGATGGCCACGTCGTTCGATGCACGGGTCTTGCGTGCGTTGACCAGGTCGTAGTACACCTTGCCCGAGCAAACGATCACACGCTTGACCTTCGAGGCTTCGATCTTGTCGTCGCACTCGCCGATGACGGTCTGGAAACCGCCCTTGGTGAGGTCAGACAGCGGCGAACCGGCGTCCTTGTTACGCAGCAGCGACTTCGGCGTGAAGATGACCAGCGGCTTGCGGAACTGGCGCACCATCTGGCGGCGCAGCAGGTGGAAGATCTGGGCAGCGGTGGTCGGCTGCACGACTTGCATGTTGTTGTCCGCGCACAGTTGCAGGAAGCGCTCGATACGGCCCGACGAGTGTTCCGGACCCTGGCCTTCGTAGCCGTGCGGCAGCATCATGACCAGGCCCGAGGCACGGCCCCACTTCACTTCGCCCGAGGCGATGAACTGGTCGATGACCACTTGCGCGCCGTTCACGAAGTCGCCGAACTGGGCTTCCCAGATGGTCAGCGTGTTCGGTTCGGCGGTCGAGTAGCCGTACTCGAAACCGAGCACCGCTTCTTCCGACAGCACCGAGTCGATGACCGTGAACTGCGCCTGGTTGTCCGACACGTTGGCCAGCGGCAGGTAGATGCCCTGGTCCCAGCGCTCGCGGTTCTGGTCGTGCAGCACGGCGTGGCGGTGCACGAAGGTGCCGCGGCCGGCATCCTGGCCCGACAGGCGGATCGCATAGCCCGAGGCCAGCAGCGACGCGAAGCCCAGGTGTTCGCCCATGCCCCAGTCGAGGTTCATCTCGCCGCGGCCCATGGCGGCGCGGTCGGCCAGCACTTTTTCAACCAGCGAATGCGGCTTGAAGTTTTCCGGCACCTTGGTGATGCGTTCGGCCAGGCGCTTCAGTTCGGTCAGCGGCACGGCGGTATCGGCGGCGTCGGTCCACTTCTTGTTCAGGAACGGCGCCCAGTCGACGGCGTACTGGTTCTTGAAGTTGGTCAGCACCGGATCGACCGTGTGCTTGCCGGCGTCCATCGCATCGCGGTAGGCGGCGACCAGCTTGTCGCCTTCGTCGGCGGCGATGGTGTTCTGGGTCGACAGCTTCTCGGCGTACAGCTTGCGCGTGCCCGGATGCTTGGCGATCTTCTTGTACATCAGCGGCTGGGTCAGCGCAGGGGTGTCCTGCTCGTTGTGGCCCAGCTTGCGGTAGCAGATGATGTCGACCACGACGTCCTTGCCGAACTCGACGCGGTAGTCGAGGGCGATTTGCGTGGCCAGGACCACGGCTTCAGGATCGTCGGCATTGACGTGCAGCACCGGCGCTTCGATCATTTTCACGACGTCCGAGCAGTACAGCGTCGAACGGGCGTCGCGCGGGTCGGAAGTGGTGAAGCCGATCTGGTTGTTGATGACGATATGAACCGTGCCGCCCGTGCCGTAGCCGCGGGTCTGGGCCAGGTTCAGGGTTTCCATGACCACGCCCTGGCCGGCGAATGCGGCGTCGCCGTGCACCAGGATCGGCAGCACCTGCTTGCCCTTGCGGTCGCCGCGGCGGTCCATGCGCGCCTTGACCGAACCCTCGACCACCGGGTTGACGATTTCCAGGTGCGATGGGTTGAAGGCGAGGGACAGGTGGACCGGGCCGCCCGGGGTCGAGACGTCGCTCGAGAAGCCCTGGTGGTATTTGACGTCGCCGGATGGGAGATCGTCGGCGTGCTTGCCTTCGAATTCCTCGAACAGTTCCGACGGCGCCTTGCCCAGGGTGTTGACCAGGACGTTCAGGCGGCCACGGTGGGCCATGCCGATGACGATTTCCTGGATGCCCTTTTCACCGGCGCGCTGGATGGTTTCGTCCATCGAGGCGATGAAGGATTCGCCGCCTTCCAGCGAGAAACGCTTGGCGCCGACGTACTTGGTGTGGAGGTAGCGTTCCAGGCCTTCGGCGGCCGTCAGGCGCTCGAGGATGTGGCGCTTCTTCTCGGCCGAGAAGGTCGGGGTCGAGCGGATCGATTCCAGGCGCTCCTGGATCCAGCGCTTTTCGGTCGGGTCGCTGACGTACATGAACTCCGCACCGATCGAGCGGCAGTAGGTGTCGCGCAGCATGTTCAGCAGGTCGCGCAGGGATGCGTCGTCGCCGCCGAAATAGGTATTCGAGATGTTGAACTTGGTGTCGAGGTCGGCGTCGGTGAAACCGTAGAACGCTGGATCGAGTTCCGGGATCGGCGGACGTTCCTGGCGCTGCAGCGGATCCAGGTTGGCCCAGCGCGAGCCGAGGTAGCGGTAGGCGGCGATCAGTTGGGTGACGGCGACGCGCTTGCGGCCCATTTCCGGGTCGGCTTCGGCGGCGGCGCTGACGGTACGGATCGGGCCCTGCTTGGCACGTTCCGCGAACGAGGCGATGACGGACGAGTGAACCACGTCCGGGCGGTTGCTACCGTCGACGGCAGGCACATGCTGCATGTTGTCGAAGTAGGCGCGCCAGTTCTCCGGGACCGATCCCGGATTGTTCAGGTAGGCCTCGTACAACTCTTCCACGTACGGCGCATTTCCGCCGAACAGGTAGGAGTTGGCGTTATATTGTTGCATCATTCTTGCTCACCTTTCTTCGCGCTTCGCGAGTTTGGCGGGTTGGTATAACCTTCCGCGGCACGGCCTGACCGGTTAGCGGATCGCACTTACAAGACATCAAGTTGTGGGGGAAGGACTGTTGTTGCGTCAGAGATATTTCAACTTCCCTGAGATGGCACAATAGCGGCAGGTATTGTAACGCAACATACGGGTGGCATAGGCGCCACCTTTACTTTTTGTGACATGTCGGAGCGATATGCCGGGCCGATAGTCTTCTACAAGACTTCCTGTGGCGTGCGCGCCTTTTCTGTTGACCCCCTAAATGATAATCGTTATCATTTGCGTTGTTCACTCAACAGGAAACGTGCATGTCTGTCCAGAACCCGCCGCGCAACGCAACCGCTTCCGCCGCCCTGCCCGGCGCCAGGCGCGCGCTCTGGCTCAAGCAATTGCACCAGTGGCACTGGGTCAGCTCGGCCATCTGCCTGATGGCCATGCTCCTGTTCAGCATTACCGGCTTTACCCTGAACCACGCGGCCCAGATCGAATCCAAGCCCCAGGTCACGCGCCTGTCCGGCACGGTGCCCGCCGCCCTGCTGCCCGAACTGCAAGCCTATGCCGAGCGGCATGCCGACGCCGAGGCCCCGGTCCCGGCCAGGCTTGCCGAGTGGGCCAGCGGCGCCTTCCCGGTCGACCTGCGCGCCCGCAGCGCCGAGTGGAGCGAGGAAGACGGCTACATCGCCCTGCCGCGTCCGGGCGGCGACGCCTGGCTGCGTATCGGGGTCGACGGCAAGGCCGAATATGAAAAAACCGACCGCGGCTGGATCTCCTGGCTGAACGACATGCACAAGGGCCGCAACACCGGCGCCGCCTGGAGCTGGTTCATCGACCTCTTCGCGCTTGCCTGCATCGTCTTCTGCCTCACCGGTTTCCTGATCCTGAAGTACCACGCGGCCAACCGGCCGTCGACCTGGCCCGTGATCGGCCTCGGCGTCGTGTTGCCGGCGGTGCTCGCGCTGCTGTTCGTTCATTAATTCACCCTCTATACAAGAAGGCACTGCATGAAACTGTCCCCATCGCTCGCCGCCCTGTCGCTGCCGCTGCTCTCCGGCGGCGCCCTGGCCGCCGACCTGTCCGTCAAGTTCGAACTGCCGCAGATGAACGTGGCCGAGTACCACAAGCCCTACGTCGCGATCTGGATCGAGCGCGCCGACCAGACCGTCGCCTCCACCCTCGCTGTGCTGTACGACGTCAAGAAGAAGGACAACGCCGGCGAGAAGTGGGTCAAGGACATGCGCACCTGGTGGCGCAAGGCCGGCCGCGAAGCCACCCTGCCGATCGACGGCGTCTCCGGCGCCACCCGCGCCGCCGGCAGCCACACCATGACGTTTGGCCCGGCCCGTACCGGCATCGACAAGCTGCCGGCCGGCGACTACAAGCTCGTCATCGAGGCGGCGCGCGAAGCGGGCGGGCGCGAACTGGTGCGCCTGCCCTTCACCCTGCCGGCCAAGGGCAAGGTCGCGGCCAGCGCCAACGGCAAGGAAGAGCTGGGCGCCGTGTCCATCGAGATCAAGTAAGCCAATAAACCGGAGTCGAACATGAAAACCAAGCTGATCAAGCACGGCGTCCTCGCCCTGATCCTCGCAGCCACCGCCGGCGCCGCCAGCGCCCACCGCCCCTGGATGGTGCCGACCTCGACCATGGTCGAAAGCAAGAACGCCTGGGTCACCGTCGACGGCGCCATCTCGGAGGGCCTGTTCGACGTCGACCACATGCCGCTGCGCATGAACGGCCTGACCGTCACCGCGCCCGACGGCAGCACCAGCCCGGCGCCGGAAGCCGTGATGGGCAAGATGCGCACCAGCGTCGACATCCCGCTGCCGCAGGACGGTACCTACCGCATCGCCCTGGTCAGCACCAACGTGATGGGCAGCTACAAGGACGGCAACGAGGTAAAACGCTTCCGCGGCAGCGAAGCCGACTTCAACAAGCAGTTGCCGGCCGGCGCCACCGAGGTCAGGAAGACGATCACCAAGCAGCGCATCGAAACCTTCGTCTCGGCCAACAAGACCAGCGACGGTGCACTGAAGCCGACGAATGTCGGCCTCGAGATGATCCCGCTGAGCAACCCGAACGACCTGCGCAGCGGCGAGACCCTGCGCGTGCGCTTCCTGCTCGACGGCAAGCCCATGCCGAAACTGGACTTCAGCATGGTGCCGGGCGGCGTACGCTACCGTGGCGTGCTGGGCGAGGTGCGCCACACCACCGATGCCAAGGGCGAAGCGAGCATCAAGCTGCCGGCGCCGAACATGTACTGGGTGAATGCGGTCTACCCGCCGGCGCCTGGCAAGGGCGCGCCACCGTCGGAAGCGCCGGAAACCCGCCGCTTCGCCTACACCGGCTCGCTCGAAATCTTGCCGGAGTAATCTTTTCGCTGCACAGGGGCGCCATCGCCGGCGTCCCTGCTTCCCTTTCTCCATGCGCCAGGTCCTCGTTCCCCTCGACATCAACCCGTCCCCGCCGCCCGCCGCCAGTACGCTGTTCGAGGCGGCCGGGTCGACCATGGGCACGCGCTGGTCGGCGCGCCTGATGCTGCCCCCGGGCGTGCGCAGCAGGCTCGGCGAACGGATGCAGGCGGAACTCGACGGCATCGTGGCCGAGATGAGCCACTGGCTGCCCGACTCGGTGCTGGGCCGCTACAACCGCGCCCCGGCCGGCAGCTGGATCGCGATTCCGCCGCGCTTTGCCGAGGTGCTCGATTACGCGCTCGGCGTGTTCGAGGCCAGCGGCGGCGCCTACGATCCCTTCGCCGGCGCCCTGGTCGATTTGTGGGGCTTCGGCCCCGAACGGCGCTACGACCAGGCCGGCTTTTATGCGCCGGCCCCAGGCGCCGTGCAGGCCGTGCTGGCGCGGCGTGCCGCGCTCCATCCGGAATTCGACCGCGCCGCGTCGCGCCTGCTGCAGCCGGGTGGCGCCCTGCTCGACTTGTCCTCGGTGGCCAAGGGCTACGCGGTGGACCGCCTCGCGTTTTGCCTGGAGCAGCACGGCGTACACCATTACGTGGTCGAGATCGGCGGCGAGCTGCGCGGCGCCGGCACCAAACCCGACGGCCAACCCTGGTGGGTGACGCTGGAAGGCGTACCCGGCGCAGGCGGCGTCGAGACCGTCGCCGCCCTGCACGGCCTGGCCGTCGCCACCTCGGGCGACTACCGGCGCTACTTCGAGCTGGGAACGCGGCGCGCCTCGCACACGCTCGATCCGCGCAGCGGCTACCCGATCGCCAACGACGTCGCATCAAGCACCGTGCTGGCGTCCACCTGCATGGCGGCCGATGCACTGTCCACCACCATCACCGTGCTCGGCGCCGAGGCCGGCCTGGCCTTTGCCGAGGAACGCGGCCTGGCCGCGCGCCTGCTGCTGCGCCGCGAACCCGGCCTGGACCTGGAAGAAATCACGACGCGCGCCTGGCGCGCCATGCTGCAATGATGACCATCGACCCGATGCGCTGGGGCAGCGCCCTGGCCCTGCTGGCCGCCTACGGCGGCCTGTGCGCCGCCCTGCTGCGCCGTCCGAAGGTGGCCAGCGCCCCAGCGCCCGAGGCGGGCGACTGGCTGGTGGTGTATGCCAGCCAGACCGGCAACGCCGAATACCTGGCGCAGCAGACCGCCGCCACCCTGACCACCGGCGGCCTGGCCGCACGCGCGGTGTGCATCTCGCACCTCGAACCGGCGGCCTTGACCAAGGCCACGCGCGCCCTGTTCATCGCCAGCACCTACGGCGAAGGCGACGCGCCCGACAGCGCCGCCCGCTTTGCCGGCGTCACCATGGCGAACGCGGCCGACCTCTCGCGGCTGCACTACGGCGTGCTGGCCCTGGGCGACAGCAGCTACACGAACTACTGCGGCTTCGGCCGCTCCCTCGACGCCTGGTTGCATGCGCGCGGCGCCACGCCGCTGTTCGAGCGCATCGAGGTCGACCGCGGCAACGGCGAGGCCATCGCCAACTGGCAGCACCAGCTGAGCCACCTGGCCGGCACCAGCGACGCACCGGACTGGGAAGCACCGGCCTACGGCCAGTGGCGCATCCTCGAACGCACCCTGCTCAACCCGGGCAGCGCCGGCGCCCCCTTGTACCGCATCGCGCTGGCCCCGCGCGACGGCGCGCTGCCCGATTGGGAAGCCGGCGACCTGGTGCAGGTGTGCGCGCCAAGCGACCCGGATTTGCCGCGCGAGTATTCGATCGCCTCGGTCCCGGGCGAGGGCAAGCTGGAACTGCTGGTGCGCCTGCAGCGCCATGAAGACGGCAGCGCCGGCGCCGCATCGGGCTGGCTGTGCCTGGATGCCACGCCGGACGACACGGTCGCCCTGCGCGTGCGCACCCATGCGCGCTTTCGCCTGGGCGAGAACGCGGCGCGGCCCCTGATCCTGATCGGCAACGGCACCGGCCTGGCCGGCCTGCGCGCCCACATCAAGGCGCGCATCGACGCCGGCGTGTGCGACAACTGGCTGGTGTTCGGCGAACGCAATGCCGAGCACGACTTCCTGTGCCGCGACGAATTGCAGGGCTGGGCTGAGGGCGGCCGGCTGGCGCGCCTCGACCTCGCCTTTTCGCGCGACGAAGGCGGCCCGCGCTACGTGCAGCATGCCCTGGCCGCACAGGAAGAAGAACTGCGCGCCTGGATCGCGCGCGGCGCCGCAGTGTATGTCTGCGGCAGCCTGCAAGGCATGGCGGGCGGTGTGCATGAGGCGCTGGCAAACGCCTTGGGCGCACAAGCGCTCGACGAGCTGGCGGCCACGGGCTGCTACCGCCGCGACGTGTATTGAGACCTCGGCTGCTGTGTACAAAGGCTGTGCTGCCCGATTCCGAGGCGCACAGCTCTTTTCCTTATAAATCAATCACTTGGTCTGCAGCAAGGGCAGTGACGCACAAGTTTATCCACAGTTTCTGTGAAGAACTTGGCACTCAACAGCGCTTTCCAGCATGGCGACAAACATCCTCGTGCTACGGCATAGTAAGGCTGAGCTCGCAACAATGAATCACTTACCTTCCTGTGCCCTGAGGTGCCCATGCGTTTCCTCTCCATCCTCGCCCTGGCCGGCGCCTGCCTGTCCGGCAGCGTTGCCGGCGCCGCCGAAGCCGCCGACCCCACCGGCCACTACTACCTGAGCGGCATGACCGACGTCGGCTCGGAACTGCTGCTGAAAAAATCGGGCGAGTTCGAGTGGATGCTGATGTACGGCGCCACCGACATGGCTGCGCAGGGAACCTGGAAGCGCGACGGACAGCGCATCGTCCTGACCCCGCACAGTCCACGGCCCGGCAAGTTCCGGCTGTTCACCGAAGCCGAGCTCACCATCAAGAAAGACCCGCGCCAGGGTATCTGGGTCGCCATCGTCGGCGTGCCGAGCGAGGGGCCGGTGGCCGGCATCGAGGTCCGCTTCGAAAGCGCGTCCGGACGCCAGGCCACGGCGGTCAGCAGCCCGAACGGCGACGCCATCGCCACGATGTCCGGAAGCGAAACCTGGAAACGTGCCGGTCTGCGCCGCGCCGACAGCAAGGACCCATGGACCTGGTTCGAGGTGCCGGCCGAACGCGCCCGCAAGCGCATCGCCGGCTTCGTGGTGCTGAACCCGGGCGAACTGCAGAAGGCGCCGTTCAAGACCCTGAGCCTGTCGTCCAGCAAGGGCCAGCTGAGCGTGGACGACAATCCGATGGGCCTGCGCGGCACCTACGCCAAGGCCCCCGGCAACGCCGACTGAAGCGCAGCAAAGTTTCCGCGTAACACCTAAAGCGGCACCATGCTTTGACATAGCTCGTATTCCCGGCCGTTCAACTGCCTACATTGGTCGAACGCCATGCATCACGCATGCGCGCACACCATGGGAGGCTGAGATGAACCGATCGACAAGCAAGACGCTTCGCACCGCAGGCGTACTCGCGCTGGCTGCGCATCTGGCGGCAGGCGCACAGGACGCAAGCACACGCCAGGCCCGTTCCGACGTGTACGGCATCGTCAACCTGGTGCCGTCCCAGGCGCTGGTGGTCCACATCAACGCGACCGGGCAAGCCGCGTTCGAGTACATCGGGCTCGACTACCGCGGCCATGTCGGCTATTTCGACGGGCAGCGCGTCATCCATCCGGTCGCGCCGGGGCGCACCGTCTCCTTCCTCGGCGCGCTCAACGATGGCGGCGAGCTGGCCTTCCTGGCACGGGCGCTCGCCCCGGGGAAGTCCCTGTCCACCACCAACTTCCAGCCATTTCGGTGGTCGGCGGCGCGCGGGCTGGTGCGGCTGCCCTCGCTCGGCGCGAATGCCGACAGCTGGATTCCCGCCATGAACAACGGGGGCGACATCGTCGGCGCCTCGTGCACGACTTCCGATGCCGCCAGCGCCCGCGCGGTACGCTGGAGCACGGCCAACCGCCTGGCGAGGCTGCGCACGCCGGCAGGCTTTGGCACGAGCTATGCCATCGACATCAACGACGGCAAGACCAGCGTCGGCTACGCGGAAGACGCCGCCGGCGTCGCCCAGGCCATGCGCTGGGACAGCGCCAACCGGCCCACCGTACTGGGCACCTTCGGCGGAAGCGGCGCCACCGCCATGTACAACAACGAACGTGGCGACATCGCCGGCATGATCGATGGCGGCACGCCGGACTTCCGGGCCTTCCTGTGGAGTCCCGGACGAGGGCTGGCCACGCCGGGACCGCATACCGTGCCCGTCGCGCTGAACGAGGCGGGAGAAATCGCCGGCCGCATCGTCGACCCGGCCGGCGGCGTACGCGCCTTCCTGTACTCGCGCGCGCGCGGGCTGCTCGACCTGCATCCCGGGTCCTTCTACCTGTCCGAGGTGAACGGCCTGAACGATTCCGGCGTCAGCGTCGGCATCGCCTGGCCCAGCCAGGGCGAGCGCAGCGCCTACCGCTGGTCGCGTACCGGCGCCGCCGTCGACCTCAACACGCGCCTGCTGAACCCGCCGGCCGGGCTTACGCTCTTCTCCGCCCTCGGCATTGCCGCCAATGGCGACATCATCGCCGAGTCGAGCGCCGGCCTGGTGCTGCTGCGCTGGGGCGGCGGCGGGACCGACGCGCCCGTGCTGGGGCCGATCCAGCTCCCGGACCTCGGCCTGAACCGGCCGCTGCGGCTGTCCCTGTCCTTCCGCGACCGCAACCTCGGCGAGCGTCACACGGCGACTGTCGATTGGGGCGACGGGCTGGGGCCGCAACCGGCCGCAGTGCGCGAGGACCACGGCCGCGGCGAGGTCAGCGCCCTGCACACCTTCACCCGCGAAGGCGACTACACAATCACCGTACGCGTGACCGATACCGCGGGCAGGAGCACCGTCCAATACGTGCAGAACCTGATCCGCGAGCTGGCCACGCCCGCCCCGGTCGCGGCGCGTATCCAGCCTGCCATCGTGTCCCCGGCGGCGCCCTGAGTCCGCCCGGGCAGCCGCCCGTGCCCCTTTGTTTCGAGAAAGGCCATGCGGAACCTGCCAGGCGCAGGTTCCGCATGCGTTTGTACGTCCCTTGCGGCCGAACATAATGAATACGAATGATAACGATTCTCGTTTACATGAATCCTGTTTGTCGTTACCATATCGTCCAGTTCGACAAGTCCGGGCCGCGCCCGGCATGCCCATAACAATCGAGAGAAAACAGGGAACACATGCAAACGATCAAGAGCCGCAAGCACGGCCACAGCCGCTTCCAACAACACATGAGCACCGCCCTGGCGACGATGCTGCTGCCGCTCGCGGCCGGGGCCGCCGAGACCGCCCCGCCAGCCCTGGACGACACCACCGGCGCCCCGATTTCGCGGGTGGAAGTGACCGGCAAGACCGACAACGACTTCAAGGCCGAGCGTCCGTCCTCGCCGAAGTACACCGAAAAACTGGTCGACACCGCGCAGACCGTGCAGGTCATCAAGAAGGAACTGATCGAGCAGCAGGGCGCCCTCACCCTCACCGAGGCGCTGCGCAACACCCCGGGCGTCGGCGCCTTCTTCCTGGGCGAGAACGGCAACACGAATACCGGCGACGCCATCTTCATGCGCGGCTTCGACACCTCGGGCAGCATCTTCGTGGACGGCGTGCGCGACGTCGGCTCGATCTCGCGCGACGTCTTCAACCTGGAACAGATCGACGTCCTGAAAGGCCCGGCCGGCACCGACAGCGGGCGCGGTTCGCCGACCGGCTCGGTGAACCTGGTCACCAAGAAGGCGCGCATGGAGAACTTCATGGGCGGCTCGGTCACCGGTGGCAGCGCCTCGCAGAAACGCGTCACGGCCGACGTCAACCAGGTGATCGACGCCGAGCGCGGCATCGCGGCGCGCCTGAACGTGGTGGCCCAGGATTCGGGCCGCGCCGCGCGCGACGTGGTCAACGACAAGCGCTGGGCGGTGGCGCCAAGCGTCGGCTTCGGCCTGAACGGCCCGACCCGCGTGGTGCTCGACTACCTGCACGTCGACCAGGACAACATCCCGGACGGCGGCGTGCCGACCGTCGGCCTGCCCGGCTACACCACGCCGCTCGCCACCAAGCCGGAACTGAATACCGCGCCGCGCGTCGACCCGAAGAATTTCTACGGTACGGACCGCGACTACGACAAGGTGAAAGCCGACATGGCGACCGTGCGCGTCGAGCACGACTTCTCGCCGAGTTTCAGGCTGCACAACATCTCGCGCTATGGCCGCACCAGCCAGGACTACCTGCTGTCGGCCTTCCTGGCCAGCGGCGCCAACGTCGACACCCGCAACAATGGTCCGCAATCGGACTGGACCCTGGTGCGCAACACCCGTACCGTCAAGGACCAGACCAACCGCATCCTGACCAACCAGACCGCGCTGACCTCGATGTTCGACACCGGCTCGCTGCGTCACACCCTGGTGACGGGCCTCGAGTTCACCAACGAAAAGCAGATCACCTACAGCCTGACCGGCCTGGGCACCCTGCCGAACGCCAACCTGTACAACCCGGATTCGAGCGTCGCGATCGCGAACTTCAACCCGACCCGCACCGGCGCCTTCAACAAGGGCGAGATCGACACCCAGAGCCTGTACGCCTTCGACACCATCAAGGTCGGCGAGCGCTGGATCTTCAACGGCGGCATCCGCGCCGACCACTACAGCGGCGACTACACGGTGGTGACGGCGGCCACCGCGAACGGCGTGACCACCTTCCCGTCGACCCACTTCACGGTCGGCGACACGGTCTACAACGGCAAGCTGTCGGCGCTGTACAAGCCGAGCACCTGGAGCAGCGTCTACCTGATGGCCGCCAGCTCGAAGGCGCCGCCGGGATCGAGCTTCACGGTGTCGGGCAACGTCAACAGCGCCCAGAACCCGATCTACGATCCGCAGGAAACCCTGACCTATGAATTCGGCGGCAAGCTCGACCTGTTCAAGGGCAAGCTGGGCCTCTCCGCGGCGCTGTTCCGTACCGATGTCGAGAACGAAGTCGAGCAGGATCCGGTCGACCAGACCTGGTCGCAGACCGGCAAGAAGCGCGTGCAGGGCGTGGAACTGGGCGCCACCGGCGAACTGGCGCGCAACTGGCTGATCAGCGCGGGCTACACCTACATGGACACCAGCATCGAATCGGGCCGCCTGCTCACCGCCAACGGCGACAATGCGCTGACCTACACGCCGAAGCAGTCGTTCAACCTGTGGACCTCGTACCAGTTGCCGATGGGCGTCAAGATCGGCGGCGGCGCACGCTTCAACGACAAGCTCCTGCGCGGCACCGACGGCGCCGTCGGCACCCCGAAATACACCGAGTCCTACTGGGTGTTCGACGCCGTGGCCTCGTACGAAATCAACCGCAACATCGACCTGCGCCTGAACGTCTACAACATCTCGGACGAGCGCTACGTCGCCAGCATCAACAAGAGCGGCTACCGCTACACCCCGGGCACGCCGCGCTCGGCCAGCCTGACGGCGAACTTCCGCTTCTAAGCGTTCGTCTCAAAAGAACAGCAAGCTCCTTGCTGGTTTGACGCCCTCGCCCTTGCGGCGCAGGGCGTTTTTTTAGGCGCTGTCACCGTTCGCTGTGGATGGGGCCGATCGCAAGGCGGAACAATTGTTCGGCAGACGTGATTTGTCCGCTATCGAGCATCCGGCGCCAGCCCAGGTAGTTCGGCAGCCAGCGCGACGCAACGCCGTGAAAGGGCGCCAGCCATTCGCGCAAGCGTCGGTGATAGGCATTCACGTTCTGTACGTGGATGGCACCGCTGGAGCCAGGGCGGACGCGCTGACCGGCGCTGATATTGACGGCCTGGTGCGCAATGCCGTGGGCGCGGGCGAAAGCGCGGTAGGCGGCGTTGGCGTCGGTCACGAGCAGGACGTCCCGGTCCAGGAAGGGCAGCAGGTGGCGCTCAAGCTGGACTTTACTCACGGGGCCGCGGCCGGTGACGGCATCGACGGTCTGTCGGTTGCGATCGCGTGCCACCAGGATACAGTCGAGCTCACGTGAAATGCCGCGCCTGCCGGCCTTGCCGCCACGTTTTCGCGCTGGCCGGTCGAGCTTGCGCGACCCTTTTTGCGATTCCAGGATGAACATCTCGTCGGCCTCGACGATGCCGTTCAGGCGTGCAGGACGGTTGTCCTTCACCCGGTGCAGGAAACGATGGCGCCAGCGGAAGGCGGTGTTGCGGTGTACCTCGACCTCGGCGGCCGCCGCGCGTACCGGGCGTGAAGCACGCAGCGCGTCGAGATAACCGAGCCATTTCCCGCGCAGCCGCAGGCGTGCCAAGGGCGTGCCGGTCAAGTCGTTGAAGGTGCGCCGGCAGGCACGGCAGCGGTAGCGCTGCAGATCATTGGCGTGGCCATGCCGGTGCCAGCGTTCGCACCGGCAATGGGGGCAGCGGCGGCCGTCCGACCTGCATTGCTCGATCAGCGCCAGCACCTCGTGCAGCCCGGCCGCCGGCCGTAGGGCGTCAAGCACCCGCAGCCGCTGGGGCTGGTTCAGTGCGGGCAAGGCTGCAAACCACTTGGTGAAGCGAGGCGCTTTCATGGTCGACCCGTATCGATGGCGAGATGGGTTGGACCGCGAAAGAGCTCAGCAGTTCAATACTCATCCATAGAGAACGGTGACAGCGCCTTTTTTTATGCATGCCTGGCGCGATGGCCTAGAATGGCCTGCCTCCACTTTCATCCGGTTCCGCCTTGAAGATATCGATCGGCTTGCGTCTGTTCCTCTCGGTCCTGCTGGCCATCCTGGCGGTGACCGCGAGCGCCGTCTGGCTGCTGCGCCAGACCGTGCTGGAAGGCTTCGGCGACTACGCGGTGCAGATCGAACTCGACCGGCTGGAAGGCTTGTCGAACGAGCTGGCGCGCCGCTATGCCGACGCCGGCGGCTGGCGCTTCGTGCCGCGCCGCGATACGGCGCGCCGCGCCTGGCTGGGCGACGAGCTGGCGCGCCAGCAGGCGGTGCGTGCAGGCGCCCTCGCGCCGGCGGCGCCTGCCTTGCCGGCTGCCCCTGCCGCCCCTGCCGCCCCGGCCTTGCCGGCTGCCCCGGCTGCTCCTGCCTTGCCGGCTGCTCCGGCCACTCCTGCCGCCCCTTCCTCGGCGCCACCTCCCGCTTCCGCTGCCGCCGTGCAGCCGCCGCCATCCCCGCCGTCTGCCGTTGCCCCGCCCGCGCCGCCGGCCGTGCCCCTGCCGCCCTTGCCGCCGCCGGCGCCGGGCATGCCGGGCGCCAGCCTGCAAGAACGCGTCACCCTGCTCGACGCCAACGGAGCCTGGCTGGCGGGCCGTCCGCCCGGCGCCCTGCCCCTCGTGCGCCGCGCGATCCTGGTCGATGGCCGCACCGTCGGCTACCTGGCGGTGGCGCGCAGCAGCGGGCCGACCGACGCCCTGGCCTATGCCTTCCTCGAAGGCCTGAGCGCCAGCCTGTGGCCCATCGTCGGCGCAGGCATACTGCTCAGCGCCCTGGCGGCCAGCCTGCTGGCGGTGCACTTCCGGCGCCCGATCGGACGCCTCGCGCTTGGCGCGCAGGCGCTGGCCGACGGCCGTTTCGACACGCGCCTGCCGGTCGAACGCAGCGACGAACTGGGCGAACTGGCCCACCACTTCAACCTGCTGGCGGCGCGCCTGGACGATGCCGAGCGCTCACGCCGCCAATGGGTGGCCGACACCTCGCACGAACTGCGCACACCGCTGGCCGTGCTGCGCGCGCAGCTGGAAGCGATCCAGGACGGCGTACGCCAGGCCGACCCCGACCATGTGGCCGCCATGCTGCGCCAGGTGCTGGCCCTGAACCGTTTGATCGACGAACTGTATGCGCTGGCGCGGGCCGACGTCGGCGCCCTCGATTGCAAACAGGAGCGCGTCGACCTGTGGGCCCTGGCGGGGGAAGAAACCGCCGCCTTTGCCGGCCGCTTCGAGGCCGCCGGATTGGCCATCGAACTGGGGCCGGCGCAAGCGGCTGCCTGCGTGCTGGCCGACCCCGACCGCATGCGCCAGGTGCTGCGCAACCTGCTGGAAAACAGCCTGCGCTACACCGCCCCCGGCGGCCGCGTGGCGCTGTCGGCGCAGGCCGTCGGCCCCCGCCTGCTGCTCACCGTCGACGACAGCGCGCCCGGCGTGCCCGACGCCGCCATGGCGCGCCTGGGCGAGCGCTTCTTCCGGGTCGACGCCTCGCGCAGCCGTGCCGGCGGCGGCGCCGGCCTCGGCCTGGCGCTGTGCCGGCGCCTGGTCGAGACGCAGGGCGGCAGCCTGGCCTTTGCGCATTCGGCGCTGGGCGGCCTGCGCGTGACCGTGTCGCTGCCGCTGGAGGGCGCATGAACCGCATCTGCATCGTCGAGGACGAACCGGAACTGGCGGCGCTGGTTGCCGACTACGTACGCGCCGCCGGCCATGAAGCCGAAGTCTTCCACGACGGCGCGCTGGCGCTAGAGGCGATCCGGCGCGCACCGCCGGCACTGGTGGTGCTCGACCTGATGCTGCCCGGCCTGGACGGGCTGGCGCTGTGCGCCCAGCTGCGCGCCTTCTCGCAGGTGCCGGTCATCATGGTGACCGCGCGCGTGGAGGAAATCGACCGCCTGCTCGGCCTGGAAGTGGGCGCCGACGACTACCTGTGCAAGCCCTTCAGCCCGCGCGAACTGGTGGCCCGCATCAAGGCCATCCTGCGCCGCGCGGCCATGCCGGCCTGTGCGACGGCGCCGGCCCTGCAGGTCGACACGGCTGCGCGCCGCGTGCTGCTGCACGGCCAGGCGCTGGCGTTGACGCCGAGCGAATTCGAGGTGCTGGCGGCGCTGGCGCGGCGTCCGGGCCAGGTGTTCACGCGCGCGCACTTACTCGACCTGTTGCGCCAGGACGACCTGGAGGTGACCGAGCGCGCCATCGACAGCCACGTCAAGAATTTGCGGCGCAAGATCGACGCCGCCGCGCCCGGCCTGGAACCGATCCGCTCGATCTACGGGCTGGGCTACCGCTTCGATTTATAGCCTCCATTTTTTCTCCACATTGCGCAGGCAGCATGGGATGGTCGCTCAACCACCCGAGGAGAAAACCATGTTCCAGCCACGCGCCATCGTCCTGATCTCGCTTCTGTTTGCCGCCGGCGCCAGCCAGGCCGGCGTCCACATCGAATGCAAGCCGGCCAAGAGCGGCCCCTGCGCCGAGATGCCGGCGCCGCCCGTTCCTCCTGCCCCGCCTGCGCCGCCGGCCCGCCCCGCGCCGCCTCCCCCACCTGCCCCGCCGCACGCTCACACGCTGGCCATGGCGCCGCTGCCGCCCCCGCCACCGTCTGCTCCCGCCGAGCCTGCCCTCCCTGCCCTCCCTGCCCCTCCTGCACCGCCGGCGCCACCCGCGCCACCGCCCCTGCCCGCCATTCCCGACGAACTGCACGCCGCCTGCGCCGGCAAGCAACCCGGCACGCGCCTGAGCCGGACGCTGTCGCCCGGAGAAACCATGAGCGGCTTCTGCGAGCGCAGCAAGGGACGCATGCTGTTCCGCATGCGCAGCTACCACCGCGAATGAAAGGACTTTCCCGAAGCCGCGCGTGAAGTCTGCCTGCCCGGCCGAACCGAACGGCTCGATCTTAATAAAAAGATTAGAATCGTCCCATCATCGTGCATTCGGGAGTGCTCATGTTCGATATGGATTTGCCGTGGTGGGAGTTCATCGTGCGCGGTGCGGTGGTCTACCTGGTCCTGCTGGCGATGGTGCGCCTGTCGGGCCGGCGCACCGTCGGGCAATTCACGCCCTTCGACCTGCTGGTGGTGATGCTGCTGTCGGAAGCGGTGTCGAATTCGCTGTCGGGCGGCGACGATTCGCTGTCCGGCGGCCTGATCATCGCAGGCACCCTGATCGTCCTGAACACCCTGGTGGCAGTGGTCTCGGCCTACAGTCGCCGCATGTCGGTCATGCTCGACGGCACGGCCGTGCTGATCGGACGCGACGGCGTCTTCTTCGACAAGGTGGTGCGGCGCTGCCGCATCACGGCCGAAGACCTGGAACAGGCCCTGCGCGCCGCCGATTGCGCGCGTCCGGACATGCAGTGCGCCTTCCTCGAAGCCGATGGCGAGATCACGATCCAGACGAAAAAGTAGCCGCACCCGCTTGTTGCGGGAATGATGCGATTGCCGGGGCATATACCCTGTAAGCGCGGGCCGTCCAGCGTTTTTCGCGCCGCCTGAACTAATTGCTCAGCAGCCTTTGCCCATCCGTACCGTGTGTATACCCATGAGCCAACGTGCTAGTTTTTTGTGCAGCGTCACGTCGTAACGCGTTGGTTTCTTTCCTGATCAGGAGGTATACCATGAAACGCAGCTTAACCATCCTGGCGCTGGCCCAGGACGGCGCCGGCATCATCCGCGCCGTCGCCAGCGGACCGGCCGAGAGCCCGCCGAACGGCTCGCCCGGGTCCAGCGTCGCCACCTTCGATATCGAGGGCGACATCATGAGCGCCGACGTGCCCTTCCGCGACCTGCTCGCCGGCACCACCATGGCCCACATCCACTGCTGCACCACGGCCGCGTTCACCGGCGTGGCGCCGATCGCGATCCCGTTCACCGGCTTCCCGCTCGGCGTCACCTCGGGCAGCTACAGCCAGTCCTTCGACCTGAGCGACGCCGGCATCTACGACCCGGCCTTCCTGGCTGCCTTTGGCGGCACGCCCGCCTCGGCCGGCGCCGCGCTGATCGAGGCCATCGCCTCCAACGAGGCTTACCTCAACATCCACACCTCGCGCTATCCGGCCGGCGAAATCCGCGGCTTCCTGGTGGCGGCGCCGATTCCGGAGCCGGCCACCTGGGGCATGCTCGGCATGGGCCTGGCCGGCCTGGGGATGATGGCGCGCCGCCGCCGGGCTTAGGTGCCAGGCCGCCCCTCCCGCCCGGCCAGCATGGCTGACCAGGCGGGAACCGCCGCGCGCCAGAAGCCGGCGAGCGTGTCGGGGCGCACCAAAGGCAGGCCGAGGAAGCGCGCCGCGTCGAGCAAGGCGTCGATGGCTGCCGGCTCGTCGCCCGGCAGCACCGCGAGCGCGCCGGTCTGCTTCGACAGCTTTTCGCCGGCGGCGTTGCGCACCACCGGCACGTGCAGGTAGCGCGGCGTCGGGACCCCGAGCAGGGTTTGCAGGTAGATCTGGCGCGCGGTGGAATCGATCAAGTCCGCACCGCGCACGATGTCGGTCACGCCCTGGTCGGCGTCGTCGACCACCACCGCCAGCTGGTAGGCCCAGTAGCCGTCGGCGCGCTTCAGGACGAAGTCGCCGGAGTCCAGGGCCAGGTGCTGGGTCAGCGTCCCCATGAAACGGTCGGTGAAGGTGACCGAGTCCATGCCGCTATCCGGCACGCGCAGGCGCAGGCTGCGCATCGTGCGTCCCGGCGCCAGGCCGTGGCGGCAGGTGCCCGGATAGATGGCCGCCCCGTCCGGCGCCACGCCCAGGCGCGAATCGAGGATTTCGCGGCGGTTGCAGCCGCAGGCATAGGCGTGCGCGTCAAGCCGCGCCGCGGCGGCTTCGTACAGGGATTTGCGCCGGCTTTGCCAGACCACTTCGCGGTCCGACACCATGCCGAGCGAGGCCAGCAGGGACAGGATCGCGCTGTCGGCGCCGGCCACGCTGCGGCCTTCGTCGATGTCTTCGATGCGCACCAGCCATTCGCCGTGGTGGGCGCGCGCATCGAGGTAGCTGGCCAGCGCCGCCACCAGCGAGCCGGCGTGCAGGGGACCGGTGGGCGATGGGGCGAAGCGGCCGACGTAAGGAAGGGAATGGGTCATGCTCACGGGTGATGCGGGGTGCGTCTCGAAAAGGGCATCACCATATCACAGGGACCTGGCGCAACGCTGCTAGCGCTTGGCCTTCCAGCCGTCCCTGGCCTCGAAATCCTTGATCAGCTTGGTCACCTGGCCGCCGACCTCGTTCGGCACCGCCATCGACAGCTGATAGTGCACGATCTCGAAGCTGTCGCCCTTGCGGCGCATGATGCCGCTGGCCTGGCACACGCCCATCTGCGTGTCGAGCAATTCATCGAACCAGACCATGGAACCGTCGTCGGAGGCGTACACATGGCGCTTGATGGCCTTGAAGGCCCAGGCCGACTTGCCCTTGAAGTAAGGCCTGGCCCATGCCTTGAACTCGTCGCGGCGCCAGCGTTCGGTCTTGTCGGTGCCGATGTAGATGCCGTCTTTCGCGATCTTGTCGAAGTAGACCGGACGCGCATGCGCCGCATCGTCGTGCCAGCGATCGACAAAGGCGTCGACCTGGCGTTTCAGGTTCGCATCCGCTTGCGCGGCCAGGGAACAGAACAGCAGACAGCAGGCGAGCAGCAGGCGTTTCATGGGCGACGTTCCGTTGACTGAAAGTACATATTCTACACAGTCGACTGTATGCCATGGGCATATCAGCAAGGGGAAGTTATTTCGTGTACATTAAGCAACGCCCCGTCTGTCGAGTCGTCCCATGCGCCATCTCGCTGTCTGCCTGCTCGCCCTTTCATTGGCCGCCCGTGCCGAACCGCCGCCCATAGTCCAGTCCGAACTGCTGCCTGCGGCGCAAGGCGCCGCGACGCCGCAACAGCCGGGCGCCACGCTGCGCGGCCGCATCAGCGACGATGTCATCCGCAAGGCGGTCAAGGAAACGCTGGACACCACCTGGGAAAATCCGCGTCGCTACGAGAACGACACGATGTCCGCCACGCCCTACGAAACCTTCGGACGCGATTTCTCGGAAGCCAAAGTGCCGGACTGCCTGCACGCGGATGGCCTGAAGCGGCAGCCTACCTTCTTCCTGAGCGGCCTGTTCGCCCTGCCCTTCGTGGCGGTGGCCAAGATCCGGGGCAAGTGCATATGAATCGTCAGCGGTGCAATTCGCCAGCGCGCTCGGGCTGGTAGACGACCTCAAGCACGCGCACCTGGCATTCGGCGCCATCGGGACGGGTCCAGGCGATGCTGTCGCCGGCCTTCAGGCCCAGCAAGGCATTCCCGATCGGCGTGAGCACCGACAGCTTGTCCGGCTCGCCGTGCACGTCCTTCGGATACGCCAGCGTCATCTCGATTGGTTCAGCCGCGTCGTCGAGCACGAAGCGTACGCGCGAATTCATGCTCACCACGTCGGGCGGCATGTCGGCGGGTTCCACCAGCTCGGCGCGCGCCAGCTCTTCCAGCAGTGCTGCGCAGTTGTCGGCCTGGGCGGCGGGCAGCGAATCGATCAGCGCCTCCAGGCGCTCCATGTCCAGCGACGATACGACGATGTTCGGTGTCATGTTGTTTACTCCCTGTGTGGCCGCACGGATGGCGGCCGGATGCATGGCCATCGCCCGCGGGTGGGGGCGAGGTTCGTTACGGTGGAGTGGCTCGGGAGGACGGCAGGCGTGGCGCCGGGCGGATGGTCCTCACCGAGCCCGGGAGAGCCAGGCGATGTCTTTCGCGGAGGTGGAACTGGAAAAACGACCAGGCGCACGAACGCCTCCCTCGGCCAGGGATGAACCGCAATGCATGCATGTGCCGTGTTGGTTCATGGTGTCGATATCGTAGGGTGGGTTCTCGAACCCACCGGGCTTCTGTATTTTGTAGGGTGGACTCGGGAGTCCACCCTACCAACTACAACTGCGCACAAGGGCCCAGTATAGCCGCCCTGCCCGTTTCGTCAACGCATGCGCGGCGCCAATAAAAAAAGCGGGCCGCGGCCCGCTTTTTGTGTGCGTCGAAAACCGATCAGCGCTTGTCGATCGTCGGCACGTCGCGTACCGGCGAACCAACGAACAGCTGGCGCGGACGGCCGATCTTCTGCTCTGGATCGGCAATCATTTCGTTCCACTGCGCAATCCAGCCGATCGTACGGGCCATCGCGAAGATACCGGTGAACAGCGAGACCGGGATGCCCAGTGCCGACTGCACGATACCCGAGTAGAAGTCGACGTTCGGGTACAGCTTGCGCGACACGAAGTATTCGTCTTCCAGGGCGATGCGTTCCAGTTCCATGGCCAGCTTGAACAGCGGGTCGTCCTGCAGGCCCAGTTCTTCCAGCACTTCGTGGCAGGTTTCGCGCATCAGCTTGGCGCGCGGGTCGAAGTTCTTGTACACGCGGTGACCGAAGCCCATCAGCTTGACGCCCGAGTTCTTGTCCTTGACCTTCTCGATGAAGGCAGGGATGTTCTCGACCGAGCCGATTTCCTTCAGCATGGTCAGTGCGGCTTCGTTGGCGCCGCCGTGGGCAGGGCCCCACAGGCAGGCGATACCGGCAGCGATACAGGCGAACGGATTGGCGCCCGACGAGCCGGCCAGGCGGACGGTCGAGGTCGATGCGTTCTGCTCGTGGTCGGCGTGCAGGATCAGGATGCGGTCCAGGGCGCGCACGAGCACGTCGTTGACCTTGTACTCTTCGCACGGGTTCGAGAACATCATGTGCATGAAGTTCGCGCTGTACGACAGGTCGTTGCGTGGGTACACGAACGGCTGGCCGACCGAGTATTTGTAGGCCATGGCGACCAAGGTCGGCATCTTGGCGATCAGGCGGATGGCGGAGATTTCACGCTGTTCCGGATCGTTGATGTCGAGCGAGTCGTGGTAGAACGAGGCCAGCGCGCCGACGGTGCCGACCAGGACCGACATTGGGTGCGCGTCGCGGCGGAAGCCGCGGAAGAAGAAGTTCATCTGCTCGTGAATCATCGTGTGACGGGTCACGGTGTTCTCGAACTTGGCTTTCTGCTCGGCGTTCGGCAGTTCGCCGTTCAGCAGCAGGTAGCAGGTTTCCAGGAAGTCGCAGTTGACCGCCAGCTGCTCGATCGGGTAGCCGCGGTACAGCAGCTCGCCCTTGTCGCCGTCGATGTAGGTGATGCTCGAGTTGCACGAGGCAGTCGACATGAAGCCCGGGTCGTACGTGAATTTGCCAGTCTGGCCATACAGCTTGCGGATGTCGATGACGTCCGGGCCGATCGTGCCCTTGTAAATCGGCATGTCGACCGATGGGCTGCCGTCGGAGAACGACAGGGTGGCTTTGGTATCAGAGATATTCATGGCACTTCCTTCTTGGGAGTGGATCTACAAAATGTAAAACGAATACGAAATTCGCTCACGCTAGTCGCAGGCGCGCCACCAGGGCGCGCACGTGCGGCAGGTCGGTTTCGCCCTCGGGCTCGGCGCGTCCCAGCAGCAGGTCCATCAGCGGGTTGTCCGCCAGGTCCAGCAGGCGGGTCAGCGCGTCGACTTCCTCGTCGCTCAAGGTTTCCTCGTGCGCATCCAGGAAGCGCGTGAGGATCAGGTCGTTCTCGAGCAGGCCACGGCGTGCGCGCCAGCGCAGGCGGGCACGGTTGGTCGGGTCGGATTGATGCGCGGCTTGCGGCGCTGTTTGCTGTGTTTCCACGCTAGAGTCCGTTGTTGGGTCAACACTATACTCCGGCTGCCCGACTTCGGCAGTACCGTACTTTTACTGTATTTATTGCAATACTTTGGACGCAATCAGGCGGAGGATATCCGATTTTTGCGACACGGGACGGACGGTAAGTTGTTCGCCCCGCTTGTTACCTACACGGACGGATGTGTCCGGTTTTGCATGTTTTTTGGTGTACATGCGGTGTACCGCGTGGACTCGGGAGTCCACCCTACGAAAGGCGAGCCCTTGTAGGGTGGACCGGGCCACGAATGGCACCTGTGTCCACGCTGTATCACAGCCGGCGTTACGACGCCCACCGTTTACAACCAACTACCTTAAATCGCCCGGCGAACCAGCATTTCCTTGATCTTGCCGATCGCCTTGTTCGGATTCAGGCCCTTCGGGCACACGTCCGTGCAATTCATGATCGAGTGGCAGCGGAACAGGCGGTACGGGTCTTCCAGGTTGTCCAGGCGCTCGTTGGTG
>Ga0308166_1001643_pt1 | contig 22998 bp, 19 predicted proteins | sample PhyCR2_2_FD_202137 | JGI IMG/M metagenome (GOLD analysis project Ga0308166, IMG submission 202137) | Phyllosphere microbial communities from UC Gill Tract Community Farm, Albany, California, United States - DLSLCC.R2 | ecosystem: Host-associated > Plants > Phyllosphere > Unclassified | place... | reverse complement strand
TCTATATTTTTTTTGTGATCGTTGTAACATTGTTTCGAAATTGTTGTAAAACGACGTTTCAATTGTACATTTGTCTATGTCAGGGGAATCATGCTTAACAAAATAACAAGTATTGTCATCGCGCTCATTGGGCTCGCGATGCTCTATATGGGGGCGAAGCTGCTGCTGGTCGGCGGCTCGCCATTCTACGCCGTGATGGCTGTGGGGCTGATTGCCACCGCCGTAACGCTCTACCTGAACAAACGCATTGCGCTTAGCCTCTACGCGGTGCTGATGTGGATTGTTCTGGCCTGGATCATCTACGAGGTCGGCTTTGATAAGTGGCAGTGGATCCCGCGTGGCGATCTGATTGGCGTCATTGGCCTCTGGCTGGCGATGCCGTGGGTAGTGCGTCCGATTTTCCGCGCCAATGGTGCTGGTGAGCGTCGCTTCCATCCTTTCCTCGGCGGTACCGTCGCGGTGATGATCGCCCTGGTGATCGGCCTCTGCTTCTACGATCCGTACCCGCAGGAGGGTACCATTACGACTGCACGTAACGCCTCCAGCGCTGACGTCGCGGAAAACAACTGGACCGCCTACGGTGGCACCACTAACGGCCTGCGTTTCTCTAAGCTCAACCAGATCAATAAAGACAATGCCAGCGATCTGGAAGTAGCCTGGACCTACCACACCGGCGACCTGCGCGACGGCAGCAAAGATGCGACCGAATACACCTTCGAGGCGACGCCGCTGAAGGTCAACAACGCGCTCTACTTCTGTACGCCGCACAACGAAGTACACGCTCTCGACCCGCAGACCGGGGCGCTGAAGTGGAAATACGTCCCTGAGAAGGATCGCTCCTACCTCCAGCAGCACCAGACCTGCCGTGGCGTAAGCTACTACGACGGCAGCGCAGCCGCGCAGAACAGCAGCCCGGCTCAGCCAGCAGCCGCTGACGCTGCACCGGCGGCCTGTACTCGCCGCATCTTCAACGCCACTACCGATGCAAAACTGATCGCGCTGGATGCCGATACCGGTAAACTGTGCGCCGATTTTGGCACCAACGGTATTGTCGACCTGCATGACAACATGGGCACCGTTCGTCCGCACGCGCTGATGCAGACCGCTGCCCCGCTGGTCGCGGGTAAGCTGGTGATCCTTGGCGGCTCCGTGATGGACAACGGCTATAACGCCGGTAACCCGTCTGGCGTGATCCGTGCCTTTGACGCCGAAACCGGTCGTCTGGTCTGGAACTTCGATCCGGCAAATCCTGAAAATACCCAGCCGATTGCCGCCGGGCAGACTTTCCCGCAGGATACCCCTGTAGCCTGGGCTACCCTCAGCGCCGATCTGAAAAACGGCCTGGTCTACGTGCCGTTTGGCAACGCCTCGCCGGATGAGGTTGGTACTCAGCGCGACCCGCAGAGCAACACCGAGAAGTTCCGCGACACGCTGGTGGCGCTGGATCTCAACACCGGCGCGTTCAAATGGCGTTTCCAGTCCTCGAAGCATGACCTGTGGGACCGCGATAACCCGTCCCAGCCGTCGCTGCTGGATATCGACTACCAGGGCAAAAAACAGCCGGTCGTTATCCTGCCGACCAAAACCGGTAACCTGTTTGTGCTTAACCGTCTGACCGGGGAGCCTGTCTACCCGATCAACCAGCAGAAAGTGTCGACCGAAGGCGGCATCACCGGGGAGAACTTCTCGCCGACCCAGCCGGTCTCCGCGCTGAACTTTATTCCCGATCCGCTGAGCGAAAAAGCGATGTGGGGGATCACGCCGTTCGATCAGATGGCCTGCCGTATCGATTTCAAATCGCTGCGCTACGACGGTAACCCGTGGACGCCAGCCACCGAAGGCGGCTCTATTGTCTTCCCGGGGAACATCGGCGTGTTTAACTGGGGTTCAGTGGCTATCGACCCGGAGCGTCAGATCCTGATCGCTTCGCCGGTACGTCTGGCCTATAAATACAACCTGATCAAACGTACCCCGCAGACAGAAGAAGAGCGTCTGTTTACTAAGGAGAACTCGCCGTACTGGAATGAGAACTTCCAGGGCACCTACGCGATCCACATCCAGCAGCTCTCCTCCGATCTGGGCATTCCGTGTATCGCTCCGCCGTGGGGCCGGATGGTGGGTGTCGATCTGACCACCGGTAAGACGGAGTGGATGCGTCGGGTCGGCACGACCAAGAACCTCAACACCACCTTCCTGCCAGGGCGTTTCCCAATCGGCTTCCCGATGGGGATGGTTGCTCACGGCGGTCCGCTGGTGACGGCGGGTGACGTGGTGTTCCATGGCGCAACGGCAGATAACTTCTTCCGTGCCTATGACATCAACACCGGTAAGCTGCTGTGGCAAACCGAGCTGCCAGCAGGCGGCCAGGCGACCCCGGCGACCTACCTGGGCAGCGATAACAAGCAGTACGTGGTTATTGCCGCGGGCGGTCACGGCTCGCTGGGCACCAAAGGCGGCGACGCCGTTGTTGCGTATCGTCTGAAGTAATCTTTACCCTCTCTGCTACGGGTCAGCCGACCCGTAGCATTTTCCCTCTTAGTGACGATAGCGAACCAAAATCGCCATCACCAACGTCAGCGATGTAAACGACACCGTATATAACGCCTGAGCCGCTCCCCATTGCGCCGCCACGATGGCCGCGATGCCGGTTGTTAACGCAGCGCTTACTGCCTGCCACCGCCACGCTTTACCACTCGCGACCGATACCGTTTCCGCAGTGAAGTCGTTCAGGACGCTAAAAGTGCCCAGCGCAAAGACCATGTTAGATGCCAGGTGTGCCAGAAATATCATCAGTAGCGCGACGCTCCTGTACGCTGAAAAGCCAGGTAACAGAGCGTAAGCAGTAAGGAAAATCAGCAGGCAGCCCAGCAGGTAGCGGTTGCTGCGGGCATACTCGCCGAGCCGGTCAGCGTTGAGCAGAAGCGGGCCACAGAGCTGACCCAGGCTGCGGGCAAAGATCAGCGGCAGCGCCAGCCCGGTGGTTTCATCCGGTCTGATCTGCTGCGCCAGAGCGGGCAGCAGTGCCATGGCCGGCGCGCCGACCGCAGCCAGCGCCGGAAGCAGGAGCAGGCTCCGTTTTTGCCGGCGGGATAGCGCGTGCCAGCGCAGCGCCATTTGTGTAGCTGATTGCTTATCAGGCTGCTCATCAAGCGGCCCGAGGCAGCGCATGGCAAGCAGCAGAAAAACGGCAGAAAGCAAAAAGCTTATCGCGTCGGCGCAGAGTAGCGTCATGGGGGAGACGCGATCAAAAAGCAGCACACCGATACCGGTGCCCAGCAACACCTGCGAGGCAAAAATCACCGTCTCCATTGCGGTTGCGGCAGGCAGCTCTGAGGTGCTTAACCCCCGCTTAAACAGCAGGCTCATCGCTGGCCATGACAGCCCCGCCAGCAGCGCCTCTATCGACTGCAGACCAAGCAGTGAGGGAGTGCTGTGCGCCATCAGACCATATGCCGGGAGCAGCAGCGCCACCATGCCAGCCAGTTCGCTGAGCAGCAGCAGGCGCAGCGGAGAGATGCGTCGGCATAGCCTCTCCCCGAGGTAGCTGCCGATAAAGCCAGGCAGGGTAGCCAGCATATAGGTCAGCGTCAGGGTTGAGGGCGGCGCATGCCAGCGCAGGAACTGGCCGAGGATCAGGGTTTGGGTCAGTCCATTACCCACCGAAGAAAAAATATAGGCGACGCCAAACAGGCATAGCCAGCGATGCTGGCGTAGCGCCTGCACCAGAACCATCAAAAGGGTATTCATTGTTAACGTACTCAATCAAACAGAAGTCCTCATGCAGCAGGTGCCGCACGATCGTGAAAGCTGTCAGAATTGAGATGTCGTTACATTGGCAGGTCCGGGCGTTGAGAGCGAAAAGGCAACATAGCATCTATTTCGGCTCTGGAAAAGATATGCAAAAGATTGCTTATGCCTCGCCGTGTTTTGTCTACCCTTGCCTATACCGTAACTTAAAAAAGGGGTATTGCGCATGGCTTTACGTTCATTAGGCACGACGGGATTACACATTCCGCCGCTGGTTTTTGGCGGAAACGTCTTTGGCTGGACCGTTGATGAGCAGCAGAGCTTCAGCCTGCTGGATGCGCTGCTGGAGCGCGGCCTGACCGCTATCGACACCGCCGACGTCTACTCTGCCTGGGCACCAGGTAACAAAGGTGGCGAATCCGAAACGATCCTTGGCAAGTGGTTCGCTGCGCACCCTGGCGCACGGGAAAAGATCACCCTGTTTACCAAAGTAGGCTCTGACCTGGGCGAGCCGGGGAAAAAGGGGCTTTCCGCCCGCTGGATCGAACAGGCGGTAGAGGACTCCCTCAAGCGCTTGCAAACGGACTACATCGATCTCTACTTCTCCCACTGGCCGGACGACAGTACGCCCTATGAGGAGACCCTCGGCGCGTATGAGAAGCTGCTGAAGGCAGGCAAGATCCGCGCCGTGGGTGCATCCAACCTCAATGCGGCGCAGCTGGACGCCTCACTTAAGATAGCCGACGCCAACGGTTTGCCGCGCTACCAGGTGCTACAGCCGGAGTACAACCTCTACGATCGCGACGGCTTTGAAGGTGAACTGCAGGAGCTGGTGGTGCGGGAGAATATTGGCGTGGTGACCTACTTCAGCCTGGCCTCCGGTTTCCTCTCCGGGAAGTATCGCAGCGAGAAGGATCTGAGCCAGAGCCAGCGCGGCGAGGGCGTCGGTAAATACCTTAACCCGCGCGGCTACGCCATTCTGGCGGCGCTGGACAGTGTGGCAGAGAAGCACAACGTCAAGCCTGCCCAGGTGGCGCTTGCCTGGCTGATTAGCCGCCCCGGCGTGACCGCGCCTATCGCCAGCGCCACCAAAATTGAGCATGTGGACGGCTTTGTTGAGGCTATTAATCTTCAGCTGACCCCTGAAGATATCCTCGCCCTGGACAACGCAGGCGCATAACGCTTCCCCTCTGCCCGGTGTTTACCACCGGGCGCTCTATCCTGCGGTGGATTATTGCCGCGCCGCGCAAAAGCTAAGCCATTTAAATTCTTTGTCATTACCGCTGTTTTCTCACATCGTTTGCGCTATCTGACGAGCAAGCGGAGTAGGGGAAAACGATGGCGAAAATCACCGCTGGCTGGCTGCACGAGCAGCAGCGCGACTGGGTTCGACAGCGCGCCCGCTCCTGGCTGTGGCGCAGCGAGCTGCCGACCTGGATGTTGTTCGGCGCGATCTACGGCGGCTGGTTTGCGACGCTGGCCTTTTGGCAGACGCTGGGGCTGCTGCCCGCCACGCTGCTGTTGATCTGGTTCACCACCTGGTACATGTCGCTTCAGCATGAGCTGATCCACGGCCATCCAACGCGCTATGCACGGGTGAACCAGCTGCTGGGGCTGATGCCGCTGGCGGTCTGGTATCCCTATGGCCTCTATCGGGACGCGCATCTGGCGCATCATCGCACCCATCTGCTCACGCAGCCGGAGGACGATCCCGAGTCCTACTATATTCCCGAGTGGCGCTGGCGGCGCTATGCGCCCTGGCAGCGCAAGCTTATAACCCTGCGCAACACCTTTCCCGGTCGCCTGCTGCTGGCCCCGGCGCTGGATATCGTCCAGCTGCTGATCGGGATGCTGACCGCGTTTCGCCGGCTGGATTGGCGGGCGATGGCGATGTGGATTGTGCACGGTACCCTGCTGGCGGTAACCTTTGCCTGGCTGGTGCACTGCGGGTTTTCAATTCTCTATTTCGTGCTGGCGATCAGCTATCCGGCGCTGGCGTTGACGAAGGTGCGATCGTTTCTGGAGCATCGGGCGGATAACGATCCGCTTGCGCGCTCGGTAATCAACGAGGCGTCGCTGCCGTGGCGGGTGCTGTTCCTGAATCTGAACTACCATTCTGTGCATCACGATCTGCCGGGCGTGCCCTGGTACGGACTTCGCAACGTCTATCTGCGCGATCGGGCGAGCTATCAGCAGCGCAACGGTGGTTTTCTGGTGCGCGGCTACGGCGAGTGGCTGCGGCACTTTTTATGCCGCTCGGTGAACGTCAATGTCCACCCCGGCTTTAGCAAGGCGAACGGTAATGAGCAATAAGGTTGCGTTTCCAATGTATGACCTGCACCGCCCGGATAGCGAGGCGCTGATCCAGGCGGTGCAGGATCTGCTGGCGGCAAGGGGCGTTGCCGTCACGCCGGTCTGGCCGCAGGAGGATCTGCTGAGCCACTGGCAGGATGACGAGCTTCTGCTAAGCCAGGCGTGCGGCTATCCGCTGGTCACGCAGCTGAAGGAGGTGCAGACGGTAGGCTGCTTTCACTACTCTGCTCCGGGCTGCGAAGGCATTCGCTACCGCAGCCTGCTGGTGGTGCGCCAGCGCGACAGACATAAAACGCTGGCGGATTTTCGCGGCAGCCGTGCGGTCTGCAATGCACCTGACTCCCAATCGGGCTACAACGTATTTATGCAGATGGTTGCCCCGCTGGCGCAGCAGGGGATCTTCTTTAATGAGGTTATCTTCAGCGGCAGCCACCGCCAGTCGCTGGTTGAGATCGGCGAGGGCAGGGCGGATATTGCGGCCATCGACTGTGTGACCTTTGCTCTGCTCCAGCGCCATGCACCTATGCTCGTTGCCGATCTGGCGGTGATTGGCGCAAGCCCTGCCGCGCCGGGTCTGCCGTTGATTACCGCCAGAAACACGCCACCGTCACGCATTGCGTTGCTGCGCGATGCGCTGCGCCAGCTGGTGAGCGATCCGGCGTATCGCACCCTGTGTGCAGCGCTGTTGATCAGCGGCTTTAGCGAAGTTTCACGCCAGGATTATGCGCCCATCCTCTCTGGTGATTATCCACCCCTGTAAATAGTCCTTTCTATTTTTCACTATTTTTCACTAATCAATTGCGCAGTAGAGTTCATCCATGCCCTGACGATGCGGTGACGGGCACTCCCGATACTCACAATTAAGCAGGTAAGGAATAAGAAGATGAACAAACAACTCGACGGTAAAATTGCATTAGTTACTGGTGGCACAAGCGGCATTGGTCTGGCAACGGCGCAGGTGCTGGCGGCGCAGGGCGCGCAGGTGTTTATTACCGGGCGCCGCCAGGCGGAGCTGGACGCAGCGGTTGAGACCATCGGCGCGGCGGCAACCGGCATTCGGGCCGATGCCTCTAAGCTGGCGGATCTGGACGCGGTCTATGCCCAAATTGCGAAACAGGCCGGGCGGCTGGACATTCTGTTTGCCAACGCCGGGGGCGGCGACATGCAGCCGCTGGGGGCCATCAGCGAAGAGCATTTTGATCGCATCTTTGGTACCAACGTACGCGGCGTGGTGTTCACGGTGCAGAAGGCGCTGCCGCTGCTGGTGGATGGCGCATCGGTGATTTTAACCGGTTCGACCACCTCGGTTAAGGGCACCGCCAGCTTCAGCGTCTACAGCGCCAGCAAGGCCGCCGTGCGCAACTTTGCCCGCTCATGGGCGCTGGATCTGAAAGATCGCGGCATTCGCGTTAACGTGGTCAGCCCCGGCCCGGTTCGTACCCCTGGGCTTGGCGAGCTGGTGCCGGATGAGCATCGCCAGGGGCTGTTTGACGCCCTCGCCGCGCAGGTGCCGCTGGGCCGCCTCGGTGAGCCAGGGGAGATCGGTAAAGTGGTCGCATTTCTTGGCTCCGATGCGGCCAGCTTTATCAACGGCGTAGAGCTGTTTGTTGATGGCGGCATGGCGCAGATCTAAAGGCACAGCGTCTCATACTTCGCACAATGTAAAACTGCTTCAGAACCTGGCGAGAGCTATCCGCGCGGTCTACGGTTAAGTGATACTAAAAGACAATACAGCGGGTAACCTTGCAATGGTGAGTGGCAGTAACGCGGGCGCTTCGCCTCATCGCGAAATTGAAGTAATGAGACAATCCATTGACGATCACCTGGCTGGCCTGTTACCTGAAACCGACAGCCAGGATATCGTCAGCCTTGCGATGCGTGAAGGCGTCATGGCGCCAGGTAAACGGATCCGTCCCCTGCTAATGCTGCTGGCCGCGCGCGACCTCCGTTACCAGGGCAGTATGCCTACGCTGCTCGATCTCGCCTGCGCCGTTGAACTGACCCATACTGCGTCGCTGATGCTCGACGACATGCCCTGCATGGATAACGCCGAGCTGCGCCGCGGTCAGCCTACCACCCACAAAAAATTTGGTGAGAGCGTGGCGATCCTTGCCTCCGTTGGGCTGCTCTCTAAAGCCTTTGGCCTGATCGCCGCCACCGGCGATCTGCCGGGAGAGAGGCGTGCCCAGGCGGTCAACGAGCTTTCTGCTGCCGTAGGCGTGCAGGGCCTGGTGCTGGGGCAGTTTCGCGATCTTAACGATGCCGCCCTCGACCGTACCCCTGACGCTATCCTCAGCACCAACCACCTCAAGACCGGCATTCTGTTCAGCGCAATGCTGCAGATCGTCGCCATTGCTTCCGCCTCGTCGCCGGGCACGCGGGAGACGCTGCACGCCTTCGCCCTCGACTTCGGCCAGGCGTTTCAACTGCTGGACGATCTGCGTGACGATCACCCGGAAACCGGTAAAGATCGCAATAAAGACGCGGGAAAATCGACGCTGGTCAACCGGCTGGGCGCGGATGCGGCCCGGCAAAAGCTGCGCGAGCATATTGATTCCGCCGACAAACACCTCACCTTTGCCTGTCCGCAGGGCGGTGCCATCCGACAGTTTATGCATCTGTGGTTTGGCCATCACCTTGCCGACTGGTCACCGGTCATGAAAATCGCCTGATACCGCCCTTCCGGGTTCAAGCAGTACATAACGATGGAACCACATTACAGGAGTAGTGATGAATGAAGGACGAGCGCCTTGTTCAGCGTAAAAACGATCATCTGGATATCGTTCTCGACCCCCGTCGCGCCGTAACCCAGGCTAGCGCTGGCTTTGAGCGCTGGCGCTTTACCCACTGCGCCCTGCCGGAACTGAATTTTAGCGACATCACGCTGGAAACCACCTTCCTGAATCGGCAGCTACAGGCTCCGCTGCTGATCAGCTCCATGACCGGCGGCGTAGAGCGCTCGCGCCATATCAACCGCCACCTCGCCGAGGCGGCGCAGGTGCTAAAAATTGCGATGGGGGTGGGCTCCCAGCGCGTCGCCATTGAGAGCGATGCGGGCTTGGGGCTGGATAAAACCCTGCGGCAGCTGGCCCCGGACGTGCCGCTGCTGGCGAACCTCGGCGCGGCGCAGCTGACCGGCAGAAAAGGCATCGATTACGCCCGACGGGCCGTGGAGATGATCGAGGCGGATGCGCTGATTGTGCACCTAAACCCGCTGCAGGAGGCACTGCAGCCCGGCGGCGATCGCGACTGGCGCGGGCGGCTGACGGCCATTGAAACCCTGGTCCGCGAACTGCCCGTTCCGCTGGTGGTGAAAGAGGTGGGAGCAGGGATCTCCCGCACGGTGGCCGGACAGCTGATCGAGGCTGGCGTAGCCGTGATTGACGTCGCGGGCGCGGGCGGCACCAGCTGGGCCGCCGTTGAAGGCGAGCGGGCGGCCACCGAGCAGCAGCGCAGCGTGGCCAACGTCTTTGCCGACTGGGGGATCCCCACCGCTGAGGCGCTGGTTGACATTGCCGAGGCCTGGCCGCAGGTGCCTCTCATTGCCTCCGGCGGGATTAAAAACGGCGTCGATGCGGCGAAAGCGCTGCGGCTCGGCGCCTGCATGGTAGGGCAGGCCGCTGCCGTGCTCGGTAGCGCAGGTATCTCCACGGAGAAGGTGATCGATCACTTCAACGTGATTATTGAGCAACTGCGGGTGGCCTGCTTCTGCACAGGCAGCCGCAGCCTGAGCGATCTAAAGCAGGCGGATATTCGCTATGTGCGGGATGCGCCATGAGCCATTTTGCCATTGTGGCACCGCCGCTCTACAGCCACGCGGTGGCGCTGCATGCTCTGGCGCTGGAGCTGGCCCGATGCGGCCACCGGGTGACCTTTCTCACCGGCAACGTCGCCTCGCTGGCAGAGCAGGAGACGGAGCGGGTGGCGTTCTACCCACTTCCTGCCAGCGTGCAGCAGGCCCAGCGCAGCGTTCAGCAGCAGAGCAACGGCAACCTGCTGCGGCTGATCGCGGCGATGTCATCCCTGACCGACGTACTTTGCCAGCAGCTGCCCGCTATTCTGCAGCGGCTGACGGTGGACGCGCTGATTGTCGATGAGATGGAGCCTGCAGGAAGCCTGGTCGCCGAGGCGTTGGGGCTGCCGTTTATCTCCATTGCCTGCGCGCTGCCGGTCAATCGTGAGCCGGGTCTGCCGCTGCCGGTGATGCCGTTTCACTACGCCGAGGATAAGAGAGCCCTGCGCCGTTTTCAGATCAGCGAGCGGATCTACGACGCGCTGATGTATCCGCACGGGCAGACGATCCTGCGCCACAGCCAGCGCTTTGGTTTGTCGGAGCGCAGGCGTCTTGACGAGTGTCTCTCGCCGCTGGCGCAGATCAGCCAGTCCATTCCGCTTCTTGATTTCCCGCGCCGGGCGCTGCCGGACTGTTTCCACTACGTGGGGGCGCTGCGTTACCAGCCGCCGCCGCAGGTGGAGCGCCCGCCGCGCAGCACACCGCGGATCTTTGCCTCGCTGGGCACCCTCCAGGGCCACCGTCTACGCCTGTTCCGTAAGATCGCCCGAGCCTGCGCCAGCGTGGGGGCAGAGGTGGCGATCGCCCATTGCGATGGCCTGACGCCCGCCCAGGCCGACTCGCTCTACGCCAGCGGCGCGACCGAGGTAGCAAGTTTTGTCGATCAGCCGCGCTACGTTGCTGGAGCGGATCTGGTTATTACTCACGGTGGTCTCAATACCGTGCTGGATGCACTGGCTGCCGCCACGCCGGTGCTGGCCGTGCCGCTGACCTTCGACCAGCCCGCCGTGGCTGCCCGGCTGGTCTATAACGGGCTGGGTCGCCGGGTGTCGCGCTTCGCCAGGCAGCAGACGCTGGCGGATGAGATAGCCCAGTTGCTGGGGGATGTGAGCCTGCCTCAGCGCTTGGCGGTGGCTCGCCAGCAGCTTAACGACGCCGGGGGCACGCCGCGCGCGGCATCCCTGATTGAACAGGCCATAGCAGGGAGCACAAGCGTATCGTGAGGGATCTGATTTTAGTTGGCGGTGGCCTGGCCAACGGGTTGATTGCATGGCGTCTGCGCCAGCGCTACCCGCAGCTCAACGTGCTGCTCATCGAAGCCGGAGAGCAGCCTGGCGGGAACCACACCTGGTCATTCCATGAGGACGATCTTACCCCCGAGCAGCACGCCTGGCTGGCTCCGCTGGTGGCCCATGCCTGGCCGGGCTATGAGGTGCAGTTTCCCCATCTTAGCCGTCGCCTTGCGCGCGGCTACTACTCCATTACCTCAGAGCGCTTTGCTGAGGCCCTGCAGCAGGCGCTGGGGGAGAACATCTGGCGTAGCTGCCCGGTAAGCGAGGTCTTACCTAACAGCGTACGCCTTGCCAGCGGTGAGGCGCTGCTTGCCGGAGCGGTAATTGACGGACGCGGCGCAACCGCAGATCCGGCGATGCAGACCGGCTACCAGCTCTTTCTTGGTCAGCAGTGGCGGCTGAGCCAGCCTCACGGTCTTACCGTGCCGATCCTGATGGATGCCACGGTAGAGCAGCAGCAGGGCTACCGCTTTGTCTATACCTTGCCGCTCTCTGCCGATACGCTGCTGATCGAGGATACGCGTTACGCGAATGCCCCTCAGCTCGATAGCGACGCCCTGCGCCAGACCATTACCGACTATGCTCATCGCAAGGGGTGGTCGCTGGCCCAGCTTGAGCGGGAAGAGTCCGGCTGCCTGCCGATTACCCTGGCGGGCGATATTCACGCGCTGTGGGCCGATGCGGCGGGCGTAGCGCGCTCGGGAATGCGGGCGGGGCTGTTTCACCCTACCACCGGTTACTCGCTGCCGCTGGCGGTCGCTCTGGCCGATGAGATCGCCGACAGTCCGCGTCTGGGCAGCGTCCCGCTCTATCAGCTCACCCGACAGTTTGCCGAACGCCACTGGCGCAGGCAGGGTTTTTTCCGCCTGCTAAACCGAATGCTCTTTCTGGCGGGACGCGAAGAGAACCGCTGGCGAGTGATGCAGCGCTTCTACGGGCTGCCGGAGGCGACCGTTAGCCGTTTTTACGCCGGTCGGCTCTCTCTTTTCGATAAGGCCCGCATTCTGACGGGCAAGCCGCCGGTTCCGCTGGGTGAAGCCTGGCGGGCGGCGCTGAACTATTTTCCTGACAGGCGAGAAAAAGGATGAAGAAAACCGTTGTGATTGGCGCAGGCTTTGGTGGCCTGGCGCTGGCGATCCGCCTGCAGGCGGCAGGGATCCCAACCGTACTGCTGGAGCAGCGGGACAAGCCTGGCGGTCGGGCCTACGTCTGGCATGACCAGGGCTTTACCTTTGACGCCGGGCCGACGGTGATCACCGATCCCACCGCGCTTGAGGCGCTGTTTACCCTGGCCGGCAGGCGCATGGAGGATTACGTCAGGCTGCTGCCGGTAAAACCCTTCTACCGGCTCTGCTGGGAGACCGGGAAGATCCTCGACTATGCGAACGACACTGCCGAGCTTGAGGCGCAGATTACCCAGTTCAACCCCCGCGACGTTGAGGGCTACCGGCGCTTTCTGGCTTACTCCCAGGCGGTATTCCAGGAGGGGTATCTGCGCCTCGGCAGCGTGCCGTTCCTCTCTTTCCGCGACATGCTGCGCGCCGGACCGCAGCTGCTTAAGCTCCAGGCGTGGCAGAGCGTCTACCAGTCGGTTTCACGCTTTATTGAGGATGAGCATCTGCGGCAGGCCTTCTCGTTCCACTCTCTGCTGGTCGGCGGCAACCCCTTCACCACCTCGTCCATCTACACGCTAATCCACGCCCTTGAGCGGGAGTGGGGCGTCTGGTTCCCCGAGGGCGGCACCGGTGCGCTGGTGAACGGCATGGTGAAGCTGTTTACCGATCTCGGCGGAGAGATAGTGCTTAACGCAAGGGTTGAGGAGCTGGTGGTGACCGATAACCGCGTAAGCCAGGTCCGGTTGGCGGATGGACGCACCTTTGACGCCGACGCTGTAGCCTCGAACGCCGACGTGGTGAACACCTATAAAAAGCTGCTCGGTCGCCATCCGGTCGGGCAGAAGCGGGCGGCAGCGCTGGAGCGCAAGAGCATGAGCAACTCGCTGTTTGTGCTCTACTTCGGCCTGAACCAGCCCCATCCCCAGCTGGCGCACCATACCATCTGCTTCGGTCCGCGCTACCGGGAGCTGATCAACGACATCTTTACCGGCAGCACGCTGGCGGATGACTTCTCGCTCTATCTGCACTCGCCCTGCGTGACCGATCCCTCCCTCGCGCCTCCCGGCTGCGCCAGCTTCTACGTGCTGGCCCCGGTGCCGCATCTTGGCAACGCGCCGCTGGACTGGGCGCAGGAGGGACCCAGGCTGCGCGACCGCATCTTTGACTACCTTGAAGAGCGCTACATGCCCGGCCTGCGCAGCCAGCTGGTGACCCAGCGGATCTTTACGCCGGCAGACTTCCACGACACCCTGGATGCGCACCTGGGATCGGCCTTCTCCATCGAGCCGCTGCTGACCCAGAGCGCCTGGTTCCGCCCGCACAACCGCGACAGCGACATTGCCAACCTCTATCTGGTGGGGGCAGGTACTCACCCTGGCGCGGGCATTCCCGGCGTGGTGGCCTCGGCGAAGGCCACCGCCAGCCTGATGATTGAGGATCTGCAATGAGCCAACCGCCGCTGCTTGACCACGCCACGCAGACTATGGCCAACGGCTCGAAAAGTTTTGCCACCGCTGCGAAGCTGTTCGACCCGGCCACCCGCCGTAGCGTGCTGATGCTCTACACCTGGTGCCGCCACTGCGATGACGTCATTGACGACCAGACCCACGGCTTCGCCAGCGAGGCCGCGGCGGAGGAGGAGGCCACCCAGCGCCTGGCCCGGCTGCGCACGCTAACCCTGGCGGCGTTTGAAGGGGCCGAGATGCAGGATCCGGCCTTCGCTGCCTTTCAGGAGGTCGCGCTAACCCACGGTATTACGCCCCGCATGGCGCTCGATCACCTCGATGGCTTTGCGATGGACGTGGCCCAGACCCGCTATGTCACCTTTGAGGATACGCTGCGCTACTGCTATCACGTGGCAGGCGTGGTGGGCTTGATGATGGCAAGGGTCATGGGCGTGCGGGATGAGCGGGTGCTGGATCGCGCCTGCGATCTGGGGCTGGCCTTCCAGCTGACGAATATCGCCAGGGATATTATTGACGATGCGGCTATTGGCCGCTGCTATCTGCCCGCCGAGTGGCTGCAGGATGCCGGGCTGACCCCGGAGAACTATGCCGCGCGGGAGAACCGGGCGGCGCTGGCGCGGGTGGCGGAGCGGCTGATTGACGCCGCCGAGCCGTACTACATCTCCTCACAGGCCGGGCTGCATGACCTGCCGCCGCGCTGCGCCTGGGCGATCGCCACCGCCCGCAGCGTCTACCGGGAGATCGGGATTAAGGTAAAAGCGGCGGGAGGCAGTGCCTGGGATCGCCGCCAGCACACCAGCAAAGGCGAAAAAATCGCCATGCTGATGGCGGCACCGGGTCAGGTTATTCGGGCGAAGACGACGAGGGTGACGCCGCGTCCGGCTGGTCTTTGGCAGCGTCCCGTTTAGGCGGGCGGCCATGACGTTCACGCAGGATCGCCTGCAGGTCGGCAGGCTTGCGGGCGTAAATAAAACCGAAGGAGACGCAGCCCTCCCGACCGCGCACCGCGTGGTGCAGGCGGTGGGCGACGTAGAGCCGCTTCAGGTAGCCCCGGCGCGGGATCCAGTGGAAGGGCCAGCGCTGGTGCACCAGACCGTCGTGCACCAGGAAGTAGAGCAGGCCATAGACCGTCATGCCGCAGCCAATCCACTGCAGGGGCCAGACCCCCGCCGTGCCCACGGCAATCAGCGCGATAGCCACCCCGGCAAACACCACCGCAAAGAGATCGTTTAGCTCAAATACGCCCTTGCGCGGGGTATGGTGTGACTCATGCCAGCGCCATCCCCAGCCGTGCATAATGTAGCGGTGGGTAAACGCGGCGATGCCCTCCATCGCAATAACGCTCAAGATGACGATTAAACTATTTACTAGCATAGCGGTGCGCGCTCCTGCGACTCAGACTGGCTTAATCAAAACCCTTAGCCTCTAAGCATAGTCGCAATCGCAGGCGGCGCGCATCGGTATCAGGCCAGAGCCTGCTTTAGATCCGCCAGCAGATCCTTCTCATCCTCAATGCCCACCGACAGGCGGATCAGCTGCGGCGTAATGCCGTTCGCCAGGCGCTGCGCCAGCGGGATCGAGGCGTGGGTCATACTGAACGGCTGGCTAACCAGACTCTCAACGCCGCCCAGGCTCTCGGCGAGGGTAAACAGCTTCAGTTTACTGATCACCTCTGCCGCACGCTGGTCGTCGCCTTTGATCACGATGGAGATCATGCCGCCCGGCTGAGCCATCTGCTGGCGCGCGAGGGCATACTGCGGGTGGGATGTCAGCCACGGGAACCAGACTTTCTCGACCTGCGGCTGCTGCTCAAGCCAGCGGGCCAGCGCCAGGGCGTTGCTGCTGTGGCGCTCGATGCGCAGGGCGAGGGTGCGGATCCCGCGCAGGGTCAGGAAGCTGCTGAACGGATCGAGCACGCCGCCCACCGCATTTTGCAGATAGCCCAGCTTCTCCGCCAGCGCCGGACGATCGCCCACCACCGCCAGCCCGGCGACCACGTCGGAGTGGCCGTTGAGGTATTTGGTGGCCGAGTGCACCACGATATCAAAGCCCAGCGTCAGCGGGCGGTGGATCAGCGGCGAGGCAAAGGTATTATCTGCCACGCTAATCACGTTATGACGGCGAGCGATCTCAGCGATAGCCGCCAGGTCCGCCAGCTTCAACAGCGGGTTGGTGGGGGTCTCTACCCAGATCATCCGCGTGTCGGGACGGATGGCGGCCTCCAGTCCGGCGAGATCGTCCGGCTTCACCCAGCTCACCTGTAGTCCGGTGCTGCGGCGGCGTACGTTCTCAATCAGTCGATAAGTACCCCCGTAGACGTCGTCAATGGCGACGATATGACTATCTTTATCCAGCAGCTCCAGCACGGTCGAGATCGCCGCCAGGCCGGAGGCAAAAGCGTAGCCGCGTGTGCCGCCCTCCAGCTCGGCGATAGCGCTCTCCAGGGCGTGGCGGGTTGGGTTGCCGCTGCGGGAGTACTCGTAGCCGGTGTGCTGGCCCGGCGCGGGCTGGGCAAAGGTTGAGGTGGCATAGATAGGCGGCATCACTGCCCCGTGCTGGTCATTAAAGGCCCCGCTGTGCACGCTGAGGGTTGCCAGGGCAGGCGCGACAGGCGCGGGCCGATCATCATCCTGCAAACCCTGCTGGCGCAGCCACTCGTCGTTAAACATGCGAGAGAGATATTTATTGCCGCTGTCGCAGGCGAAGGTCACCACCCGCTTCGGCGTCGTCTGGGCCTGGCAGTAGCGCAGCGCGGCGGCCAGCAGCGTGCCGGTTGAGGAGCCAGCCAGCACCCCCTCCGTCTGCAACAGCTGGCGGGCAGTGGCAAAGGCCTCTGCATCCGTGACCCGATAGGCCTGGTGGACATTCTCTAGCTGGGCGAGGGGAGGGATAAAGTCCTCCCCAATCCCTTCGACACGCCAGGATCCCGCTTCGCCATGCTGCCCGGTCTCAACCTGATCCGCCAGAATCGAGCCAACGGGATCGGCCAGCACGAATTCGGTATGCGGCGAGTGTTTGGCAAACCACGCCTGCAAGCCACCCAGCGTGCCGCCGGAGCCAACGCCTACTACCACGGCATCAACCCTGCCTGCCAGCTGGTCAAACAGCTCTGGCGCAGTGGTGGTAGCGTGCGCCAGTGGGTTGGCCGGGTTAGAGAACTGATCGATATAGTAAGCACCCGGCGTCTCCTCTGCCAGGCGGCGGGCATAGTCCTGATAGTACTCCGGGTGGCCCTTTGTCACGTCGGAGCGGGTCAGGCGCACGTCAACACCCAGCGCACGCAGGTGGTAGATCTTCTCATGGCTCATCTTGTCCGGCACTACCAGCACCAGCTTATAGCCCTTCTGCGCAGCTATCAGCGCCAGCCCGAGACCGGTATTGCCTGCAGTGGCTTCAATAATGGTGCCGCCGGGAACAAGCAAACCCTGGCGCTCGGCCTCGTTGATCATCGACAGCGCCACCCGGTCTTTGATAGAGCCGCCGGGGTTCTGGTTCTCCAGTTTCAGGAAAAGCTCGCATGAGCCGGTGCTCAGTTTGTGTAGCTGCAAAATCGGCGTCTGGCCGATAAGGTCGGTAATGGTGTGGTATACGGACATGTTGTGTCACCTGTTATGAGATGCGATAGCAGGAGGATAGGGCGGTAAAAAAGAGGTTTTAAAGAATGATTCTCTGCTAAATAGAACAAAATAGCATATCTGTACTGTTTAGCCGTCAGGATGGAAAGCCGTCTACCATCAGCACCGCACGGTGCTGCGCTTATAGTGCATACAAAACAATGGGTTAGATAGAGGTGATGTCGTTGCTGCTGGAGAGTGCTGCAGAGTCTTTATGCGCGCTTTAGCAAAGCATTGCTGAATTTATCCTATCTCTTTCAGGCCACTGGAATCGCCATATAGAGCGATAAATTATTTCATATCTCTTTTTTATCATTTGCAAAGGTAGTAACGGCTGTTTATCATCATTCAGACATCCATACTGCTAAACTGCCATAACGGATACACCAACGAAATGATCGTCCTGAGGAATATCTCTAAGATTTTTGACCACGGAAAGGTCCCTATTACCGCCGTGGATAATGTGAACTTGACGGTCGAGCAGGGACAAATTTACGGCATTATCGGCTACAGCGGCGCGGGGAAAAGCACCCTGATCCGCCTGCTTAACGGCCTGGAGAAGCCCACCGAGGGCAGCGTGACCATCAACGGCCAGGATATCTCTGCCGCGCGCGGCGAGAGCCTGCGCCAGGCGCGGCTGAAGATCAGCATGGTCTTTCAGCACTTTAACCTGCTCTGGTCGCGCACGGTAAATGAAAACATCGCCTTCTCGATGCAGATCGCGGGCGTGCCGAAAGCAAAAATCACTGCCCGGGTGGCGGAGCTGGTTGAGCTGGTGGGTCTGACCGGGCGTGAACACGCCTATCCCTCCCAGCTGAGCGGTGGGCAGAAGCAGCGCGTCGGCATCGCCCGTGCGCTGGCAAACAGCCCGGACGTACTGCTGTGCGATGAAGCGACCTCGGCGCTCGATCCGCAGACCACCGATCAGATCCTCGATCTGCTGCTGGATATCAACCGCCGCTTCAAGCTGACCATCGTGCTGATCACCCATGAGATGCACGTGGTGCGCAAGATTTGCGACCGCGTGGCGGTAATGGAGAATGGCAGAGTGGTGGAAGAGGGCGATGTGCTGGATGTTTTTACCCGTCCGCAACAGCCCATCACCCGCCAGTTTGTGCGTCAGGTGAGCCAGTATGCAGAGGAGGAGGCCTTCAACCCGGAGCTGGCTAACGATCTGGACGGCAGCGTGATCAAGCTGACCTTTACCGGCCACAGCACGCACAGGCCAATCGTCGGCGAACTGACCCTGCGCTACGGCCTGCCGTTCAATATTCTGCACGGTAAAATGACCCAGACGGCACACGGCGTCTTTGGACAACTTTGGGTACACGTAGTGGCAACCCAGGAACAACTAGGCAATATCCTCGCAGATCTGCAGAAAAGCGATATTGACGGCGAGGTGATTAAACATGGTTGAGAATGTATTCCCGCATCTGCGTCTGGACCAGCTGTGGTCCGCCACGCAGGAGACCCTCTACATGACGGCCCTCTCCGGCGTCGCGACCTTTGTGCTGGGGATCCTGCTCGGGCTGGCACTGTTTTTAACCGCTAAAGGTGGGCTGTTCCAGAACAAACCGCTCTACAGCGTGATCTCCATTGTGGTGAACGTCTTCCGTTCGATTCCGTTCATCATCCTGATTGTGCTGCTGATCCCCTTCACTAAAACGATTGTCGGCACCATTCTGGGGGCCAACGCGGCGCTGCCGGCGCTGATTGTCGGTGCCGCGCCGTTCTATGCGCGTCTGGTGGAGATTGCGCTGCGTGAAGTAGACAAAGGCGTTATTGAAGCCACGCGCTCAATGGGTGCGCGCCTCAGTACGCTCGTGTTTCGGGTGCTGTTACCTGAATCGTCGCCTGCGTTAGTATCAGGCATCACCGTTACGCTGATCGCGCTGGTGAGCTACAGCGCCATGGCCGGTGTGATCGGCGCGGGCGGTTTAGGAAATCTTGCTTATCTGGAAGGATTCCAGCGTAACCACAACGACGTCACGCTGGTGGCGACGGTGACCATCTTGATCATCGTCTTCATTATCCAGTTCTGCGGCGACGTGATTACCTCTCTGTTAGATAAACGCTAAACACAACAACAAATTGGGAACCAACATCATGAAAAAAACACTCACACTGATTGCCGCAGCAACCCTTAGCGCCCTGAGCTTCGCCTCATGGGCGGATACCCTGACCGTGGGCGCTTCTAACGTGCCGCACGCAGAGATCCTTGAGCAGGCTAAACCTATTCTGGCCAAACAGGGTATCGACCTTGAGATCAAACCGTTCCAGGACTACATCCTGCCGAACACCGCTCTGGCCAGCCGCGACATCGACGCTAACTACTTCCAGCACATCCCGTACCTGAACAGCGTGCTGAAGGATCACGAAGGCGACAAAACCTATGATTTCGTCAGCGCCGGCGCGATCCACATCGAGCCGATCGGTATCTACTCGAAAAAATACAAGTCGCTGAAGGATCTGCCGCAGGGTGGCAAAGTGATCATGCGTGATGCCGTGGCGGAAGAGGGGCGTATCCTCTCTATCTTCGAGAAAGAGGGCGTGATCAAGCTGAAGCCGGGCGTGAATAAGGTTAACGCGCGCATCAGCGATATCGTGGAGAACCCGAAGAAGCTTGAGTTCCTGCCGAACGTAGAGGGCTCTCTGCTGCCGCAGATGTATAACAACGACGAAGGTGATGCGGTGGTGATCAACGCTAACTACGCCATCGATGCCGGTCTGGATCCGGTGAAAGATCCGATTGCGGTAGAGAGCGGTGAGAACAACCCGTACGCTAACATCATCACCGTACATCGTGGCGATGAGAAGAAGAAAGACGTTGTTGCGCTGGTGAACGTGCTGCACTCGAAAGAGATCCAGGAGTGGATCCGCACCAAGTACAAAGGCGCGGTAATCCCAGTTAACAACTGAGTTGATGCATCATAAAGGCCCGCTAAAGAGCGGGCTTTTTTTTACGTCTAAATAGATGCTTAAGAAAAGTATTATACGATTCTAATAAAGTCACATATGTGACTATTTGTTGCCTAATTTCATAACTAATTGATAAATAATTGATTTTTTTTATTATGAGATATTTGTAATTATTTCGTTAATATCTTTCCGCTGTGATCTGCGTCGTTATTTATAGCCCAAAAAGCCTCGCTTTGTTGATATTCATCACGTCTTTACTTGCCTGTTTTTTTGAAACAGACAATTACGATCTCGATCACTAAAATAAAGTTATTTAAAAAATAAAATGCAATTCCATAAAAACGGAACATCATTTTAATTTTTTGAGGGTGGCTATGTTTAAAAATACTCTGATCCTTGCATCTCTCATCGGTGCCTCTTTTGCTGCGCAGGCTGTGACTGTCGATCTGCGTCACGAATATATTGATAATGAAACTAACGCCGACCGCGTATCTGTCTCGCACCGCTTTGATAACGGCCTGGGTTTTGGCGTCGAAGCAAAATGGAAATCAGGCGGTGATGATGCAGATAAGCCATTAACCGAACTGGTTGGCAACGGTCATGAAGAATCCATAAACTGGCGCTGGAAAGCGACAGATAACATTGCCCTTACCCCGGGCTTTAATATCGAAAGTAAAGACACCTTCTCAATCTATAAACCTTATCTGCATGCGCAGTACAGCTTCGATAACGGCATCTATATTGCAGGTCGCTACCGCTATGAGTATACCCGTAACCCGGACTCGAATGTGGTTGATAATAAAGTCAATAAATTCGATGCGTGGGTAGGCTGGGCGATGGGCGACTGGCGTCCTGAGTTGAACTACGTCTATGCGAAAAGCAGCGAAGACGTTATTCGTGAAAATAACAAAACCTATTCTAACGAATATAACGCCAAGCTCGCCTATAAATGGGATAAGAACTGGGCCCCGTATGCAGAAGTGGGTAACGTCGGCGTGCGAAATACCGACGAGCGCCAGACCCGATTCCGTGTCGGCGTAGCATATACCTTCTAACAGAACCCTCATGAGAAGACCCCGGAGCAGTTGGCCGGGGTTTTTTCTTTATATTAACAGCGGGAGAGTGAAATAGATTTTTGCGAAGAGATCATGCAGATAAAAAAAGGCCCTCCATACGGAGGGCAAGGCCAGTTACTAAACACACTCAATTATGCTTGAAGCCATTCACGCTGTTCAGGAAGCCGGGCAATATAGAGCGCAGGCTTACCGTCTTTATCAGAGCTAAATAGAACTGCGCTGTCGTCCGGCGTAAATGACGGATGCGGATGGGTCACCTGACGGCTATTTGCCACCGTGGCCCAGGAGGTATCGTGACGTGCCGCGCGGAAGTAGCGCTTCTCCGCCACGTCGAACACGTAGATATAGGGATCGTTATCGATGCTGTAGCCATCGGCATCGTTAACATCAACCGGCGAGCCTGAACCGTCACCTACCAGCAGCGTGCCGTCAAAGTTGCTCATCAGATGGGAGCAGGCCGGCATCGCCATGATCGCTTCGTTAACCCCCGTGGTCGGATCAAAACGGTAAACGGTGCGGCCCTGTTGCCCTTTCAGGTAGGAGACGTAAACCAGCGCCGAGCCGTTCGGTACCCAGAATTCATGGGTGCAGCTCTCGCCTTCGGCATGGGTCTTCACTTTACGGATGTTGCTGCCGTCCTCATTTATCAGCCACATGCGGGCATCCACCAGGTCGTGCGGGCCTTCGTGGCAGAAGGCGACGGTGTTGTCGTCAAACGGACGGTAGATAGGGTGGCCCAGCCAGAGTTTCTCTTCATGGATCGTGGCGCTTTCACCGGTCTGGAGATCGACGCGCAGCAGGCGGCAGCGGGGCCCCTTCAGGAAGAAGTCGTGGAAGATTTTCCAGTCGTTGAGCGGCGTCCAGTCGCTTTTGGCAATTTCGATGCCAACCAGCTTAGTGCAGTCGCTGTTCGCTACCCAAGTGCCGTAGCCAACCCACTCATCCGGTACGCGGTAGACTTCCCGCTCGGCCAGGGTTTCCAGGTTCACTTCACGCAGGGTGCGGTCGTTTTTAACGTAGTAGAGGGCGCTATCATCTGGCGACAGGAAGCCACCAAAGGTATTGTCGCCCGCGCCCTCGGTCAGCTGCACCGCTTCGGCTTTCGCAATGTTCAGCAGATAGTAGTTCCAGTGACCATCGAATTCGCCTGCGAAGAGCAGGTGGCTGCCATCATTAAAAAAGCATTTCTGATAGAAGTAATTACGATGACAGGTGACTTCGGGAGGAGTTAAGCGGATCACTTCCGCGCCCGTGTCGGGATCGCGGCTGACTGCATAGTTGAGCTTAACCCGCATACCTTTCGCCATACTTATCTCCTTGTTAAGGGGGCCTGTCACGATGTATCGGTCAGCGTAATGACCCAAATGGATTATGAGTTTAAAAACGAGGTATTAAATTATCAAAACATCGTTTCAATATGTGTGATTGGTCACGCACTTTATAAGAAAAAAGTCGTGCAGATAGGGGATAAAGGCAGGAGGAAAACGGACGTTTCTAAGCAATCGTGATCCTAATTGCAATTTTCAAATGAAATAACAGAAAAAATGAAACAATGTTTTATTTGCAATTGAAAACACGTTTTAGCCGGGATAATATGGCCGCCATACTACAAAACGGAACAGCGTTTCGTTGCGCCGTTATGTGACGTTAGGTCAAAAACGAT
>Ga0308166_1001639_pt1 | contig 23119 bp, 17 predicted proteins | sample PhyCR2_2_FD_202137 | JGI IMG/M metagenome (GOLD analysis project Ga0308166, IMG submission 202137) | Phyllosphere microbial communities from UC Gill Tract Community Farm, Albany, California, United States - DLSLCC.R2 | ecosystem: Host-associated > Plants > Phyllosphere > Unclassified | place... | reverse complement strand
GGCATGGGGCGCCCGCGCTCGGACCTGCTGGAGCGCTGCCTCGACCTGGGCGGGCGCTGGAGCGACCAGGCGGCCGCGTGCGCGGCGCAGATGTGGCCGGACGACCGCTCGCGCGGGCGCGAGTGAAACGGTCCGGCGGCGCCACAACGTCGTCCCGGCGCAGGCCGGGACCCAAGTGCAACGCATGGCCCGGCCGTACGGCACTCAGCGCGCCGACTTCGCGCACGACTCCGGCGTGACCCTTTCCAGCTGGGCCCGCACGCCGCCGACCAGGAGGTCCGTCAGCAGGGGCGCGGTCGTGCCGACCTTGCCGGCGGCCAGGGCCGTGCCCACCTCCGGGCACACCGGGTCCGCCGTCGATACCCGGGCCAGCGCCGACCAGTGGCCTCGCGCATCTTCTTCCAGCGCAAGCCCGAGGTAGGACACGGGGTGCGCGGTTCGGTCGAACACCAGGACTTCCGGCTTGCCGTCGCCCGTCACGTCGAGCAGGACGACGTCGCAGTCCCGGTCGGGCACGTACAGGCAGCTGGGATACACGTTGACCTCCTGTTGATTGTCGGTCCAGTCAGTGCGCACGAACGTGTCCGGCAGGCGCGCGCCCTCCGGATGCACGTGCAGGTTGGCCGCCAGGTCGAGCGTCACCGATCCCTCGTTTTCCTGTTCCCAGCGGTGCGTCTTGCGGCGCATGGCGGCAATGCGGCGCCGTACGTTGTCGGCATCGGGCCCCGGCATGCGCTCGAGCCGGTCGAGTGCCGCGCGTCCGAAGCGCTGGCTGCCGAAGCGCAGGAAGTCGAAGTCGAAGGCATCGGGCTTGACCTGGCCCGACGCCAGCCGCGCGACCTGGCTGGCCACCGAGACCCGGGCCGGATCGAGCAGCGGCGAGAACAGCGCCAGCAGGACGCCGAGGGTGACGAAGGTGGTGCCGATGTTGACCCGGGCCAGCAGCGGCAGCCAGCCCGGGCGCAGGCCCGCCCGGAAATAGCCGGCCGCGTAGCACGCCGCCACCAGCATGCAGGCGGCGGCGTCGATGCGGTCGGGGCTCCAGCCGTAGTCGCGCACGCGCAGGAACAGCCCGTAGATCGCGATCAACACGAGCGGCGCCACCAGCAGGGCGGCGCCGCGCGCGGCCAAGCGCACGATGCGCGCGACCGCGTGCTCGTCCTCGCCCTGCTGCCAGGCCGCGTTGATCAGCAGCACGAAGGTGGCGGCCGCGGCAAGCAGGACCGAGGCCGCGTGCCGCGTGTTCCACAGCGGCGCCAAGCCGGTGAAGGGGAGGGTGGCGAGGAAGCCGCCGATCAGCAGCACGGTCACGGGCAGCAGCCACGACAGCAGCACCAGCAGCAGGCCGCGGATGCCGCGCACGATGGCGGGACGCACGTCGGTCAGGTGCAGCGCACAGGCGAACGCGAATGTCGTGACGGGAATCGCGAACCAGGATTCTTTCAGCAGCTTGCTGAGGAAGTCCAGTTTGACGAGTTCGAACAACTGGGCGCCAAGCACCAGCATCAGCCAGGCGATACCGGTGAACAGGCCGCTGAAGGCCAGTTGCACGCCGAGTTTCCACGCCGTGTCGAAATAGGTGGTGTAGGCGGCGACGCGGCGGCCGTCGCGCGCGGCGGCCAGCACCAGGGTGTGGGCGATGAAGAAGCCGGCGGCGGCGAACAGCCACAGGCGCCATGAAGGAAACGGCGTACGCCCGACGACACCGGGCGCGTTGTTCCACAGCGGCAGATCGGCGACGCGCCAGGCGTCGTAGCCGGCCAGCGCCGCCAGAAGCAGCGCCGCGCAGCCGCCCCACGACACGAGCCGGCGCCGGTCCAGGTGGCCGAGGCCGGAGATCAGGGTCAGCGGCACGAAGGATGCAGCCAGCACCAGCGGCCCGAACGCCAGCGGCGCGGTGGCAGGCCAGCCGTGGACCTTCGAGGCATTGTGCAGGAGAGCGAGTACCAGGCCTTGAATCAGGCCCAGCAGGATACGCCAGCCGCCCACCCCGGGCAGGGGCGGCGGCGCTTCGGCGGCAAGAGGGGCGGCATCGGGCGCATGCATGCGGTTCTCCGGTGGCAAAAACCGGCGATCTTAGCATTCGGGCACGCCCCGAAAACTCTCCTTATCTCACCATCGATTCCAGCGCGAACAGTTCGGCCGGGTTCTCGCGCTTGCGGATGACGTGCACCTGGTCGCCGTCGACGAGCACCTCGGCCGCGCGGCCGCGCGTGTTGTAGTTCGAGGCCATCGTGAAGCCGTAGGCGCCGGCCGCCATCATGGCCAGCACGTCGCCCGGCTCGACGGCCAGCGCGCGGTCGCGCGCCAGCCAGTCGCCCGATTCGCACACCGGACCCACGAGGTCGTACGTGACGGCCGCGCTGGAACGCTGCACGACCGGCTTGACGTCCATCCACGCCTGGTACAGCGTGGGACGGGCCATGTCGTTCATGGCGGCGTCGACGACGCAGAAGTTCTTTTCCTCGCCCGGCTTCAGGAACTCGACGGACATCAGGAGCACGCCCGTGTTGCCGACGATCGAGCGGCCCGGCTCGAAGATCACCTTGATCGGACGGCCGCCGTGCTTCTCGGCGCGCCACGCGTCCACGCGCGCGAACACGCGCTCGACGTAGTGCGCGATCGGCACCGGCGAGTCCTCGCCCGTGCCGTAGTCGATGCCCAGGCCGCCGCCCACGTCCACGTGGTGCAGGTGGATGCCTTCCTCACCCAGCGCGTCGACCAGTTCGATCAGCTTGTCCAGCGCTTCCAGCAGCGGCGCGTCGTCCAGCAGTTGCGAGCCGATGTGGCAGTCGATGCCGACGACGTCCAGGTGCGGCAGCTGCGCGGCGGTGCGGTACGTGTCCAGCGCGTCCGAGAACGCGACGCCGAACTTGCTGGCTTTGAGGCCGGTGGCGATGTACGGGTGGGTCTTCGGGTCGACGTTCGGGTTCACGCGCAGCGACACCGGCGCGCGCTTGCCCATGCTGCCGGCGACTTCGTTGATGCGGTGCAGTTCCGGGATCGACTCGACGTTGAAGCACAGGATGCCTTTTTCCAGCGCCAGCGCGATCTCGGCCGCGGTCTTGCCCACGCCCGAGAAGATGACCTTGCCCGGATCGCCGCCGGCCGCGAGCACGCGCAGCAGCTCGCCGCCCGAGACGATGTCGAAGCCGGCGCCTTGCCGCGCCAGCAGGTCGAGGATGGCGAGGTTGGAGTTCGCCTTCATCGCGTAGCAGACGAGCGCGTCGCGGCCCGCGCACGGGCGCGCGTAGCCGGCGAAGTTGTCCAGCAGCTGGGCTTTCGAGTAGACGTAGGTGGGGGTGCCGTGTGCGGCGGCGATGGCGGACAGGGGAACGCCTTCGGCGTGCAGCACGCCGTCTTGATAAGTGAAGTGGGACATGAAATCGGTGCTTACTGTTGGGTGGCCGGCGGGCTCTGGCGGGTCGCCTCGGTATTGTTCGCGTTCGAGGGGCCGAGCGGGACCGTGACGCCGGCGGCGGGCGCCGGCGGCGAGAGCTGGACGGGAGGCGTCGGGGTCGTGCCGTTCGTCGTGTTCGTCGTGCCGGCCGGCGTGGCCGCGGGTTGCGCGGCGGCGGGACGGGTGGGCGGCTTGGGCAGGTAGAGCGGGCCGGTCTGGCCGCAGGCCGACAGCGCCATCAGGGTCGCCAGGCTTGTCAGGAGCGCAAATGGGGACTTCACGTTTAGAATCACGGTTTGATTAGCAGACCTTGGAGTGTAGCATGACCGAATCCGAATTCTTGGACCTGGCGGAGTCCACCCTGAACGACATCGAACTGGCGTTCGACCGCCTGTTCGACCAGGACGTCGTCGACGTCGAATGCAAGCGCAACGGCAACGTGCTGGAGGTCGAGTTCGTCGACAACGGCTCGAAGATCATCATCAACAGCCAGGCGCCGCTGCAGGAGATGTGGATCGCGGCGCGCGCCGGCGGCTTTCACTACAAGCGCGTGGGCGATGAGTGGCGCAATACGCGCGACAACACGGAGTTCTTCACGGCCCTGTCCGATTTCGCCACGCAGCAGGGTGGGGCGCCGGTCAAGCTGAAGTGACCGGGCATGTGAGCCGAGTTGACCCTTCGTCATCCCCGCGCAGGCGGGGATCCAAGTTCACATGCAGTGCGATGCACATCATACTTAGGTCCCCGCCTGCGCGGGGACGACGCTTGCCGCGCGCGACGTTGAACGTGCGCGCTCGAACACACTTCTAGAACAACTCGTTCCGCACCGCATCGTGCGCCTTCTGCTCGGCCGCCGGCGGCTGCGCGCCCACGTCGAGCGACTGCACGCCCGTGCCCGGCGGGTTTTCCGCGTAATAGTACTCGTCGCCGTACTGCACGAGACCCGCCGGCGCCGGCCGCTCGGCCACCGGCTCGCCCTTCAGCGCCTTTTGCATGAAGCCGATCCAGATCGGCAGCGCCAGGCCGCCGCCCGTTTCCTTGTTGCCCAGGTTGCGCGGCTGGTCGTAGCCGATCCATGCGATGCCCACCAGGTGCGGCTGGTAGCCGGCGAACCAGGCGTCGATCGAATCGTTGGTCGTGCCCGTCTTGCCCGCGATGTCCGTACGCTTCAGGACCTGCTGGGCCTTGGCGGCCGTGCCGTAGCGGGCCACGTCGCGCAGCATGCTGTCCATCAGCCAGGCGTTGCGCTCGTCGATGACGCGGTTGGCGTCGACGCCGGCGCGGTCGGGACGCGCTTCCGACAGCACCTTGCCGTCCGCATCCGTCACCTTCGAGATGAGGTAGGGGCTGATGCGGTAGCCGCCGTTGGCGAACACGGAATAGGCGCCGGCCATCTGCAGCGGCGTCGTCGCGCCCGCGCCCAGCGCCAGGGTCAGGAACGGCGGGTTCTTGTCGGCGTCGAAGCCGAAGCGCGTCGCGTATTCCTGGCCGTAGCGGGCGCCGATCTTGTTCAGGATGCGGATCGAGATCATGTTCTTCGACTTGGTCAGGCCGCGCCGCATCGTCATCGGACCTTCGTACTTGTTGTCGTAGTTCTTCGGCTCCCACGCCTGGCCGCCCGTCGAACCGGCGTCGAACGAGATCGGCGCGTCGTTGATCACGGTGGCGGGCGAAAAGCCGCGCTCCAGCGATGCCGAATAGATGAACGGCTTGAACGACGAGCCCGGCTGGCGCCACGCCTGGGTAACGTGGTTGAACTTGCTGCGGTTGAAGTCGAAGCCGCCGACCAGCGCGCGGATCGCGCCGTCGTCCGGACTCACCGCGACGAACGCCGATTCCACTTCCGGCAGCTGGGTGATGTTCCACGACGAGCCGCCGTCCTGCGAGACGCGGATGACGGCGCCGCGGCGCACGCGCCGGGTCGCGGCCGCTTTCGGCGACAGCCATTCGCGCGCGAACGCCAGGCCCGGCCCGGCGATCGTGATCTCCTCGCCGGACGCCAGCACGGCCTTCACCTGCGTGGGCGAGGCGGACAGCACGATGGCGGCGACGATGTCGTCCGAATCCGGGTGCTCGGCCAGCTCCGCCTCGATGGCTTCGTCGGCCTCGCCCTTGGCGGACGGGATCTCGATGTATTTTTCCGGGCCGCGGTACGTGTGGCGGCGCTCGTAGTCCATCACGCCGCGGCGCAGCGCCAGGTAGGCGGCGTCCTGGTCGGCCTTGGTGATCGTCGTGAACACGTTCAGGCCGCGCGTGTAGGTGTCTTCCTTGAACTGTTCGTAGACCAACTGGCGCGCCATCTCGGCCACGTATTCCGCGTGCACGCCGAACGCCGTGCTGTCGGTCTTGATCTTGAGTTCCTCGTTCTTCGCCTGCTCGTACTGGGCGTCGGTGATGTAGCGCAGGTCGTGCATGCGCTGCAGGATGTACTGTTGGCGCTGGCGCGCGCGCTTCGGATTGACGACCGGGTTGTACGCGGACGGCGCCTTCGGCAGGCCGGCCAGCATGGCCGCCTCGGCGACGCTGATGTCCTTCAGGTCCTTGCCGAAATAGATCTGCGCGGCCGAGGAGAAGCCGAACGCGCGCTGGCCCAGGTAGATCTGGTTCATGTAGACCTCCAGGATCTGGTCCTTGCTGAGGTTCTTTTCGATCTTGTAGGCCAGCAGCGCCTCGTACGCCTTGCGCTTCAGCGTCTGTTCCGACGACAGGAAGAAATTGCGGGCCACCTGCTGCGTGATGGTGGACGCGCCCTGGCGCGCGCCGCCGGTGGCGTTGTGGATGGCCGCGCGCAGGATGCCCCAGTAATCGATGCCGCCGTGCTCGTAGAAGCGGTCGTCCTCGATCGAGAGCACGGCCTTCTTCATCACGTCCGGAATGTCCTTGAAGTGGACGAGGGTGCGGCGTTCCTCGCCGAACTCGCCGATCAGGACGTTATCGGCCGTGAAGATCCGCAGCGGCATCTTGGGCCGGTAGTCGGTCAGCGTGTCCAGCGCCGGCAGGTTGGGGTACGCCATCGCCAGCGCGAACACGACCACCAGCACGCCGCAGACGGCCAGGCCGGCGAGCGTCGCGAGGAGGGTCAGCAGGATGCGCTTCGGGGAATGCTTGGGCGGGGCCGGGCGGGCCTCGTTGTTGGGTGCTTTCATGCGGATATGCGGTCGCCTTATTGATCCAATTCATTATATGTCACGGTCGTCCAGGCGACACGACTAGACAAGGGAACAACAGGTGTGAAAAAAGCTGCAATATCGATCGATCTCGGCGGGTGACAAAGTGTCGCTTTCACGCTTCGCTCCGTTATGTTCCCACGTAGAAATTTCTTGTCCTACGTCATCAGTATTGCTACGATTCAATGCAGTGCCTGGTGGAAGGGCATCGGATAGCGGTATTTTCATACAAGTTCCCCACGCGGGCGCAAAGTAGCAGAGAGGGGAGTACGCTCGTGATCAGTCTAGGTTCCTTGTTCGGACAGAAGAGCCCGCCGTTGATCGGACTCGACATCAGTACGTCCGGCGTGCGCCTGGTCGAACTGGCCGACGCGGGCAAGGGCGAATTGCGGCTGGAGCGCCATGCTGCCGAGCCGCTGCCGCGCGGGTCCGTCGTCGACGGCAACATCGAAAACATCGACGCCGTGTCGGACGCCGTGCGCCGCGTCGTGCAGAAGAGCGGCACCCGCATCCGCCACGTGGCGCTCGGCATGCCGCCGGCCGCCGTCATCACCAAGAAGATCATCCTGCCGGCCGGCCTGCCGGAAGACCAGCTCGAAGTGCAGGTCGAATCCGAGGCCAGCCAGTACATCCCGTTCGCGCTGGACGAAGTCAGCCTCGACTTCGACGTCATCGGCGCGGCCGCGAACTCGCCCGATGACATGGAGGTCATGCTGGCCGCCGCGCGCCGCGAAAAGGTCGAGGACCGCGTCGCCGTCGCCGAAGCGGCCGGCCTGACGGCCACCGTGATGGACATCGAGTCGTACGCCGCGCGCGCCGCGCTGCAGCGCCTGCTCGACCCCGACAAGGCGCGCGACCGCATCGTCGCGCTGTTCCAGATCGGCGCGCAGGCCACCCACGTGTCGATGCTGCAGAACGGCGAGACCGTGTACGAGCGCGAGCAGCCGTTCGGCGGCACGCAGCTCACGCAGGACATCGTGCGCGCCTACGGCATGTCGTTCGAGGAAGCGGAAACGCGCAAGAAGGCGGGCGACCTGCCCGACAACTTCGGCACCGACCTGCTCGGCCCTTACCTGGACAACGCCGCGCTGGAAATCACGCGCGCCATTCAATTCTTTTACACGTCGACGCCGTACACGCGCATCGACCAGATCCTGCTGGCCGGCGGTAGCGCCCAGCTGCCCGGCCTGCCGGAGATCATCGCCGGCCGCACGCGCATCGCGACGGCGGTGGTGGCGCCGTTCTACGGCATGCAGATGGGACCGCACGTGCGCGAGCAGCAGCTGCGCACCGAGGCGCCGGGATTCCTGGTCGCGTGCGGCCTGGCACTGCGGAGGTTCGGCTGATGATCCGCATTAACCTGCTCCCGCACCGGGAAGCGAAGCGCAAGCAGAAACAGGCCGCGTTCGTCGCGCTGATGGCGCTGGGCGGCCTGGCCGGCGCCGCGCTCGTGCTGCTCGTGGGCGGCTACAACGCGAGCCGCATCGCCACGCAGAACGAGCGCAACCTCGTCCTCAAGAACGCCAACGCCGAACTGGACAAGCGGATCAGCAAGATCGCCAGCCTGAAGTCCGAGATCGAAGCGCTGAAGGCACGCCAGCAGGCCGTGCAGGACCTGCAGGGCGACCGCAACCAGCCCGTGTACCTGCTCGACGAACTGGTGCGCCAGACGCCGGACGGCGTCTACCTGAAGAGCTTCAAGCAGGACGGCCAGCGCGTGCTGCTGAACGGTTACGCGCAGTCGCAGGAGCGGGTGGCGGAACTGCTGCGCAACCTGTCCGGCGCGTCGCCGTGGCTGGAGCACCCCGACCTCACCGAGGTGCGCGCCGCCACGCTCGCGCAGAGCAAGACCGGCCGCAAGGTCGTCGAATTCACGCTGAACGTCGCGATCAAGCGCGCCCGCGCCGCCGACGACGAGAAGGACGGCAAGGACGGCAAGCCGTCCGCCAGGAACACCACGAACGCGGGCGCGGCCAAGCCATGAACATCGATCTGAAACAGTCTTTCTCCGACCTGGGCGCCCAGTTCGAAGGCCTGCAGGGACGCCATCCGGGCCTGTGGCCGCTGGCGCCGCGCCTGCTGTGCGCGGCCGGCGTGATGGCGGCCGTCATCGGCCTCGGCTACTTCTTCTACTGGAGCAGCCAGTTCGAGGAGCAGGATGCGCTCGCCGCGCAGGAACTCAAGCTGCGTGACGACTACAAGGCCAAGATGGCGCAGGCGATCAACCTGGACGCGCTGGAAGCCCAGCAGCGGCAGGTGAACCGCTACGTCGAGCGCCTGGAAAAGCAGTTGCCGAGCAAGGCCGAGATGGCCGCGCTGCTGTCCGACATCAACCAGGCGGGCCTCGGCCGCGGCCTGCAGTTCGAGCTGTTCCGCCCGGGCCAGGTCGTCGTCAAGGATTACTATGCCGAGCTGCCGATCGACATCAAGGTGACGGGCAGCTACCACGACATCGGCGCCTTCGCGGCCGACATGGCCAAGATGCCGCGCATCGTCACGCTGAACAACCTGGCCCTCACGGCCGGCAAGGAAGGCACGCTGTCGCTCGACGCCGTCGCCAAGACCTTCCGCTACCTCGACCAGGACGAACTGGAAGCGCAGGCCAAGGCGCGCAAGGCGAAGAAGAAGGGCGCGAACGCGCAGGAGGCCAAGCCATGAGCGGCCGTATCGTGATCGGCGCCGTTGCTTGCGCCCTGCTGCTGGCCGGCTGCGGCGACAGCGACGTGCGCGAAGTGCGCGACTGGATGGAGCAGGTCAAGAACGACACGCATCCGTCCGTGAAGCCGCTGCCCGAACCGAAGGATTTTTTCCCGTACGCCTACAATGTGCAGGATGCGGTCGACCCGTTCAATCCGAACAAGCTGCTGGGCGAACTGGCCCGCGCGGCGGCGACCTCGAACAACCCGAACCAGCCCGATCTCGCGCGTCCGCGCGAGTTGCTGGAGACCTTCCCGCTCGACACCATGCAGATGGTCGGCACGATGGAAAAGGCCGGCGTGCGCTACGCGCTGCTGCAGATCGACCGCTCGCTGTACCAGGTGAAGGCGGGCCAGCGCATCGGCCAGAACTTCGGCGTGGTCACGCGCGTGGGCGACGATGCCGTCGACATCCGCGAAGTGGTGCAGGACGCGGCCGGCGAATGGGCCGAGCGCATGGCCAAGCTGGAGCTGCAAACCAAGGAGAACCGTAAATGACCCGATTCCCATCCGTCGCCGGCGGCGTGTTGCTGGCGCTGGCCGTCAGCGGCGCCTGGGCCCAGGACAACGCGATCGAGTCGATCAGCGCCAACCAGCAGGGCGCCAACGTCGTCATCAAGGTGGCGATGAAAGAAGCGCCGAAGCAGATGCCGCTCGGCTTTTCGATCACCAGCCCGGCGCGCATCGCCCTCGATTTCGGCAGCACCGCCAACGCCACCGGCAAGAGCGCCCAGGACATCAACCTGGGCGACGTGCGCGGCGCGAACGTCGTGCAGGCGGGCGAGCGCACGCGCCTCGTGCTGAACCTGAAGCGCGCCCTGAACTACGCGACCGCCGTCGACGGCAAGAACGTCATCGTCACCGTCGAAGGCTCGGGCATGGCCACGGCCGCGGCGCCGGTCGCGGCGAGCGTGCCGGTACGCGCCGTCCCGGCCGCGGCGGCGCGGCAGGTACTGCGCGACCTCGACTTCCGGCGCGGCAGCAACGGCGAAGGCCGCATCGTGGTCGACCTGCCGAACGGCCAGACCGCCGTCGACGTGCGCCAGGTCGGCCCGCAGATCCAGGTCGACTTCATCCGGACCGGCGTGCCGCCGACCCTGCGCCGGCGCCTGGACGTGACCGACTTCGGCACGCCGGTGTCGCGCATCACGACCACGCCGCAGGGCGAGAACACGCGCATGCTGGTCGATACCCAGGGCATCTGGGAGCACACCGTCTACCAGAGCGACACCCAGCTCGTCATCGAGGTCAAGCCGGTCAAGGAAGACCCGAACCGGCCGGCCGGCGGCGCCGCCGGCACGGGCTACCGCGGCGAGAAGCTGTCGTTCAACTTCCAGAACGTCGAGGTGCGCCAGGCGCTGCAGGCGATCGCCGACATGTCGGGCCTGAACATCATCACGAGCGATTCCGTCGGCGGCAACCTCACGCTGCGCCTGAAGGACGTGCCGTGGGACCAGGCGCTGGACGTGATCCTGCAGGCCAAGGGCCTGGACATGCGCAAGAACGGCACCGTGCTGTGGATCGCGCCGAAGGAAGAACTGCTGACGAAGGAAAAGCTCGAACTCGAACAGCGCGCCCAGATCACCGAACTGGAGCCGCTGCGCTCCGAGATCTTCCAGCTGAACTACCAGAAGGCCGAAGCCTTCCGCACCGTGTTCGGCCTGGACCAGAACGGCGGCGCCAGCACGGACGGCGCGAACAAGAACCGCGTGCTGTCCAGGCGCGGCAGCGCGATCATCGACCCGCGCACGAACCAGCTGTTCGTGACCGACATCGCGGCGAAGATCGAAGACATCCGCAAGCTGATCCAGAAGACCGACATCGCGACCAAGCAGGTGCTGGTCGAGGCGCGCCTCGTCGAAGCCAACGACGGCTTCTCGCGCAACCTCGGCGCCAAGCTCGGGTTCACCGACCTGCGCGGCGCGCGCGGCGGCGACGCCGGCTACCAGCTCAGCGGCAACCAGCGCGTGGCCGTGGGCGGCAGCCTGACCGGCGTCGGCCAGGTCACGGGCCAGGTCTCGAGCAGCAGCGGCATCTTCGACAACAGCCAGCTGGTGAACCTGCCGGCCGCGGGCATCAACGGCACCAACGCGCCGACGATCGCGTTCTCGCTGTTCTCGTCGGCCGCCAACCGCTTCCTGAACCTGGAACTGTCGGCGCTGGAAGCGGACGGCAAGGGCAAGATCATCTCCAGCCCGCGCGTCGTCACGGAAGACAACGTCGCGGCGATCATCGAGCAGGGCGTCGAGCTGCCGTACCAGCAGGCCACCAGCAGCGGCGCCACGTCGGTGACGTTCAAGAAGGCCAACCTGAAGCTGGAAGTCACGCCGCAGATCACGCCGGACGGCAACGTCGTGCTGGAGGTGGACGTCGCCAAGGATTCGAAGGGCGAGTCGACGGCGTCCGGCTTCGCCATCAACACGCAGCACGTGAAGACCAAGGTCATGGTCGAGAACGGCGGCACCGTGGTGCTGGGCGGTATCTACCAGCAGACCGAGACGACCAACGACAACAAGGTGCCGCTGATCGGCGACATCCCGGTCGTGGGCAATCTGTTCAAGTCGACGGCGCGCTCCAACAGCAAGACCGAGCTGCTCGTGTTCATCACGCCGAAGATCGTGTCCGAGCGCCTCCAGAACGGCCACTGACAGCCGACCGCAACAATAACCGACAAGAAGCAACGAGATGAGAAACTTCAAGAACGACACCGCGACGCGCCACGGCGTGCGCGCAGCCGGCCTGCTGATGGCCATGGTGCTGACCGCCTGCGGCGGCGGCGGCGGCAATCCGGGCACGACCGGCAATACCGGCTCCACGTCCGGTTCCGGCGGCACGGGCACCACGACGCCCGTGACCGCGACGGCGAGCGTCGGCGTCCGCTTCCACGGCGGCGCAGCCGCGGGCACGCTCACGGCCGCGGCGCCGGAGACCGTCACCGCCACGGTGCTGGACAAGGACGGCAAGCCGGTCGCGAACGCGATCGTGGCCTTTGCCACCGACAATACGCTGGCCGTGTTCAATCCGACCAGCGCCACCGCCCTGACCGACGCGAGCGGTGTCGCCAGCGTCACGATGCGTCCGGCCGGCCTGGCGTCCGCCGGCGCCGGCACCGTCACGGCCACCGCGACCGTGGGCGACGCGACCGTCACCGGCAAGGGCAATTATTCGGTCGGCGCCACCACGCTGACGTTCGGCACGCTGAGCGCCGCGCCCGCCACCCTGCAGGCATATGGCTCGTCCGTGCTGTCGGTCGACGTGATGAACGGCGCGAGCAAGTACACCGACCAGCCGGTCACCCTGACGTTCAGCTCGGCCTGCGCGTCGAAAGGCACGGCCACGCTGGCCACGACGGTGTCGACCAACAACGGCACCGCCCAGACGGTCTACCGCGACAAGGGTTGCGCCGGCAACGATACCATCACCGTGTCGGCCGTCGGCATCACGACGCCGGTGTCGACGACGCTGACGGTCGCGCCGCCGACCGCCGCCTCGGTCCAGTTCGTTGGCGCCTCGCCGACGAACCAGTCGATCGTGATCCAGGGGCAGGGCGGCAATGGCCGTACCGAGACCGCCACGCTGACGTTCAAGGTCGTCGACAGCTCGGGCAATCCGATCGCGGGCAAGCAGGTCAACTTCACGACGTCGTCGACGTCGGTGCACGTCAACAAGACGACCGATACCACCGACGCCACCGGCCAGGTGATCACCACCGTGAACTCGGGCACCGTCGCGACGTCGTTCCGCGTCCAGGCCACGCTGCCCGGCACCGGCACCAACGGCGGCCCGGACATTTCCACGCTGTCCGATTCCGTCGTCGTGACGACCGGCCTGCCGACCGCGATGTCGCTCAGCACAGGCTCGTTCAACATCGAGGGCTGGACCATGGACAGCCCCTTGGCCACGCCGGCCACGTCGCTGCAGGTGCTGCTGGCCGACGCATTCGGCAACCCGGTGCCGGACGGCACGCCGGTCGTGTTCCAGACCAACATGGGCGCCGTCGGCTCGTCCGACAAGGGTGGCTGCAACACCGTCAACGGCGGCTGCACGGTCGCGTTCCGCGCGCAGAACCCGCGTACCCCGACCGCGGGCACGCCGGCCACGGCGTGCAACGCCAGCAGCCCGGACAGCACGCGCGTCGGCCTCGCGTCGATCTGCGCCAGCACGACGGATGGCGTCAGCACGCTGTTCCAGCGCACCGCGATCTTCTTCAGCGGCAGCGCCGTCAAGTACGTCTACATGAACGGCAGCGCGACCCCGCTGAATATCGCCCAGGTGACCGACCTCGGTTCGATCAGCGGCAGCGCGACCGAAGTGTTCACACTGCAACTCAACGACCTGAACCTGAACCCGATGCCGGCCGGCTCCAGGGTCGAGATCACGAGCATGCTCAACGGTAATGCCGCCGCCGCCGTACCGGCCACCGTGCCGAACGTCGCACCGCACGTCAGCGGCGGTGCCGATCACCTGGATGGCCAAGGCATCAGCGGCGCCCAAGGCTCGACGCACACGTTCAGCATTTCGAGCCCGAACGCGACCGCGACCGTCTGCAAGCCGGCGCAGGCCTCGTTCAACGTGACCGTGACGTCGCCTTCTGGCTTGGCAACCAATATTCCGTTTAAACTGTCGTTCACCTGCCCATAAGTATCGTCTTAGGGGATGCCCGATAGCAACAAAACGGCCAGGGCAACCTGGCCGTTTTTATTTGAACGCGTACACGTGTCTGACTGTAAGAACAACAACATCTTCCTCGTCGGCCTGATGGGGGCCGGCAAGACCACCATCGGCCGCCTGCTGGCGCGGCGCCTGGACATGACGTTCATCGATTCCGACCACGAAATCGAAGCGCGCACCGGCGCCACCATCCCCTGGATCTTCGAGATCGAAGGGGAGGCGAGCTTCCGCCGCCGCGAGGCCGACGTGATCCGCGAGCTGACGGCGCAGAAAGGCATCGTGCTGGCGACCGGCGGCGGCGCCGTGCTGAACCCGGCCAGCCGCACGCTGCTGGCCGAGCGCGGCACCGTCGTGTACCTGCGCGCCAGCGTGTCCAGCATCCTGCAGCGCACCGCGCACGACAAGAACCGTCCGCTGCTGCAGACCGCCGATCCGCGCAAGAAGCTGGAAGACCTGACGGCGCAGCGCGAGCCGCTGTACCGCGAGATCGCCGACATCGTCATCGACACGGGCCGACCTAACGTACAATCGATGGTTCAGACAATCCTGGACCAGCTTGCGGCCACCCATCCGGAGCGCGAGCCGGCCAACGCAAAGACGACCATGAACGAACAGGTAATTTCACTCGACGTCGAGCTGGGCGACCGCAGCTATCCGATCGCGATCGGCCGCGGCCTGCTGGACGACGCGTCCCTCCTCACCCGCCACATCGGCGGCAGCGGCAAGGTGGCGATCGTCACCAACACGACCGTCGCCCCGCTGTACCTCGACAAGGTCGCGGGCCCGCTGCGCGCGGCCGGCCGCGAGGTCGTGCCCATCGTCCTGCGCGACGGCGAGGAATTCAAGAACTGGGAAAGCCTGAACGCGGTCTTCGACGCCCTGCTGGCCAACAAGTGCGACCGCAAGACGACGCTCGTCGCGCTGGGTGGCGGCGTGATCGGCGACATGACCGGCTTCGCCGCCGCGACCTACATGCGCGGCGTGCCGTTCGTGCAGATCCCGACCACGCTGCTGGCGCAGGTCGACTCCTCGGTGGGCGGCAAGACCGGCATCAACCACCCGCTGGGCAAGAACATGATCGGCGCGTTCTACCAGCCGCGCGCCGTGATCGCCGACACGGCCACGCTCGATACGCTGCCGGCCCGCGAGCTGTCGGCCGGCCTGGCGGAAGTCATCAAGCACGGCGCCATCCTCGACGCCGGCTTCTTCGACTGGATCGAGGCGAACATCGGCAAGCTGATGGCGCGCGACCACGCGGCCCTCGCGCACGCGATCGCGCGCTCGTGCGAGATCAAGGCCGACGTCGTCGCGCGCGACGAGCGCGAAGGCGGCCTGCGCGCCGTGCTGAACTTCGGCCACACGTTCGGCCACGCGATCGAGGCCGGCATGGGCTACGGCGCCTGGCTGCACGGCGAGGCCGTCGGCTGCGGCATGGTGATGGCGGCCGACCTGTCGCGCCGCCTGGGCCTCGTCGACGACACGGCGGTGGAGCGCGTGCGCGCGCTGGTGAAGGCGGCCGGGCTGCCGGTCGTCGCGCCCGACCTCGGCACCGCGCGCTGGATCGAGCTGATGGAAGTCGACAAGAAGAACGAGGGCGGGGCGATCAAGTTCATCCTGCTCAAACCCCTGGGCAGCCCGAGCATCACGAATGCGTCGCGCGCGCTGCTCGACGCCACGCTGGAGAGCTGTACGCGATGATCGATTTCGACGCCCACCTGGCACCGTATGCGGCGCACTCGTCGAAAAGCCGTGGGCGTCGTCATCCGGAAGATGCGCCGGGGTCGCGCAGCGAATTCCAGCGCGACCGCGACCGCATCATCCACTCGACGGCGTTCCGCCGGCTCGAATACAAGACGCAGGTCTTCCTCAACCACGAGGGCGATCTGTTCCGCACGCGCCTGACGCACTCGATCGAGGTCGCGCAGATCGCCCGCACGCTGGCGCGCAGCCTGCGCCTGAACGAAGACCTGGTCGAGGCGACGGCCCTGGCACACGACCTCGGCCACACGCCGTTCGGCCACGTCGGCCAGGACGTGCTGAACGAGTGCATGAAGGACTACGGCGGCTTCGAGCACAACCTGCAGAGCCTGCGCGTCGTCGACCACCTGGAAGAGCACTACGGCGCCTTCGACGGCCTGAACCTGACGTTCGAAACGCGCGAGGGCATCCTCAAGCACTGCTCGCAGGCGAACGCGCGCCAGCTGGGCGAACTCGGCCAGCGCTTCATCGACCGCACCCAGCCGAGCCTGGAAGCCCAGCTGACCAATCTCGCCGACGAAATCGCCTACAACAACCACGACATCGATGACGGCCTGCGTTCCGGCCTGCTGACGATGAAGCAGATGGAAGAGGTCGACCTGTTCGCGCGCCTGCATCGCCAGGTGGTGCGCCAGTACCCGGGCCTGCCGGGCCGGCGCGAGCTGTACGAGACGATTCGCCTGATGATCACGGTGATGACGGCCGACCTGGCGGAGACGTCGGCCGAGCTGCTGGCGCAGGCCGCGCCGCAAGGCATCGAGGACGTGCGCGCGGGTCCGCCGCTGATCCGCTTCTCCGCATCGATGCGCGCGGAGACCACGGCACTGAAGCGCTTCCTGCACGCCAACCTGTACCGCCACTTCCAGGTCAACCGCATGCGCGTGAAGGCCAGCCGCGTCGTGCGCGAACTGTTCGACGCCTTCATGACCGATCCGGTGCTGCTGCCGCCGGACTACCAGGTGGCATCCGGCGACACGCTGAAGCAGGCGCGCAAGATCGCGGATTACATCGCCGGGATGACGGACCGGTATGCGATCAAGGAGCACCGGCGCATCTATTCGCTCGATACGTTCTGAACGGCGCGCGCCGATACCACGGTTACTCGGCGCGCGCGAACACGCGCAGGCGGTGCCCGTCCGGATCCGAGGCCGTGAACGTGTAGCCGAAATCGACCTGCGCCGGCGCTTGCAGGATGCGCAGGCCGAGGCCTTTCCATTTGGCGTGCAGCGCATCGACCTGCGCCGTGTCGCCCACGCGGAACGCGAGCTCGCTGCCGCTGCCGTGGAAGTCGGCGGCCGGCACGGCATCGGCCTTCTTCCACAGGCCCAGGATGCGGCCGTTTTCCAGCATGAACAGCACGAACGTGGGCATCGCTTCGACGTGGTCCGCATCGAGCACTTGGGCATACAGCCGCGCGCTCGCCTGCGGGTCGGCGACGTAGAGAATGGTATAGGTCGGGGTCAGCATGAGGATCTCCTTCGTTGGTTGACAGTGCAACCAGTGTAGGGACCACCCCTGTCAATTCCTGTCAGGAGAAAATTCGGGGTCAGAGCACATATTCACGAAAATTCGGGGTCAGAGCACATTTCGGAGACAGGTCTTCAGAGGCATTTCTATGCGCTCAGCAGAGGGAAAGCGTCGTGTGGCCTCAAGCATCAAGACGAATCGTCACTTGAACGTTCCTCGCAGCCATTGCCACGAAATGTGCTCTGACCCCGAATTTTTCGAAAAACGTGCTCTGACCCCGAATTTAAAACAGCGACGGTGCTGCAAGTTGGCCCAGCAGTTTCTTGATCGGTGCCGGCAGCGGGGCGTCGGCGATGGTGGCGAGGTTCCACCACACGTGGCCGGCCGGTGTTGCGCCGCGCCGGGCCAGGCCGATGCGGTACGGCCGGATGTGCAGGCGGTAATGCGTAAAACCGTGCACGAGCGGCAGCAGCGGTTCCACGTCCGCGACGTCGCCGAATTCGCCGGCCGCCGCCGCCAGGGTCGTGGCGGACACGTCGTCCGCCTCGTCCAGCGCCACGTGACCGTCGAATTCCGGCAGCGACAGCAGGCCGCCCCAGATGCCCGACTCGGGCCGCTGCTGCAGCAGCACTTGGCCGCCATCGACGACGGCCAGCATCAGCGCGCGCCGCTCGGGCGTCGCCTTCTTCGGTTTCGGCACGGGCAGCACGGCGGTGCGGTCGGTGGCGTAGGCGACGCAGCGGTCCTGCAGCGGGCAGCGCGCGCAGTCCGGCTTGCCGCGCGTGCACAGCGTGGCGCCCAGGTCCATCAGGCCCTGCGTGTACGCTTCGATGCCGTCGCCTTCCGGCAGCAGCGCGTCGGCACGGCGCCACAACGCGTCTTCCACGGGCTTGATGCCGGGGTATTCGTCGATGCCGAACACGCGCGCGAACACGCGCTTGACGTTCCCGTCCAGGATCGCGGCGCGCACGCCGGACGAAAACGCGGCGATGGCGGCCGCGGTCGAGCGGCCGATGCCGGGCAGGTCGGCCAGCAGGGCCGGGTCGCTCGGGAACACGCCGCCGTAGTCGGCGACGATGCGCTTGGCGCACGCGTGCAGGTTGCGCGCACGGGTGTAGTAGCCGAGGCCGCTCCAGTGCGCCATCACGTCCTCCAGCGGTGCGGCCGCGAGATCGTGCACGGTCGGGAAGCGTTCAAGGAAGCGCGCGTAATAGCCCAGTACGGCCGTCACCTGCGTCTGCTGCAGCATGATTTCGGACAGCCAGATGCGGTAGGCGTCGCGCGTGTTCTGCCAGGGCAGGGCGTGGCGGCCGTGCGCGCGCTGCCAGTCGACGACGGCGCGCGAGAAGCTGGGATCGGAGAGGATTTCGGTGTCGCTGCTGCGTTTCATGAATGGGCAAAAAGGGCCGTCAGGCGGCCCGCAGTTCGGGCAGGTCGGCGCGCAGCGCCTGGGCGACGCCACCGGTCAGGCCAGTCAGCCGCGCCTTGACCTGCTCCAGGTCGTGTTGGGCCGCCTCGAAGGCGGCGATCTTTTGCTCCAGGCCCTCGGTGGCGTCGAGGATGCGCTGGATCGACGACTGCCGGTGCCGCAGCTGGTCGCGATGCTGGCGGATCTGCGCTTCGAGCGGCGCCATGATCACTTTCAGCCACGCCTCGGCATCGCCGTTCGCTTCGCGGAACACGAATTTCACGCGCGAGGCGATCGAGTCGAAGAAGCGTTCCAGCAGGGTGCCGCGGCTCGTGACGAGCAGCGCCGCCGTGCCGAACTGGCGCGCGTAGATGGCTTCGATGGCGTCCACTTCGCGCCGGTAGCGCTCCAGCGACAAGGTCGGCGGCAGCGTCAGCGCGAGGCCGTGCTCGACCGAGAAGCGGCGCACCATCGAGTCCATCATCGCGGCGATCTCGGCGATCTTGGCCTGCGCCGTGTCCAGGCTGGCGCGCACTTCGTCGAAGAACACGCGCACGGGCGCGCGCATACCGGCGGAAAAGCGCGCCGCTTCGAGCGCGGCGCGCACGGCCTCGACGTATTCCTGCACGACGTCCATGCCGATCGCGGAATACAGTTCCGTCGACAGGGTCGCGAACACGGCGCGCGTGCCCTGCATCTTGAACAGGCTGGCGTCGAATTCCTTCTTTTCCATCTCGACGCGGCGCATCATGTGCGCGATCACGCCCTGGTTCTTGCCGCGCAGGCTTTGCAGTTCCTGCAGCTGCTCGACGAGGTCGCGGCCGCGCGCGCCGAGCACGGTCGACTGGGCGCCGGCGAGCGCGCCGAGGTCGTCCTGCAGCTGGCGGCGCAGGATGTCCTGGCGCGCCGGGATCAGCTCGTGCAGCAGCGCCGCTTCGAGCGCACCCATGCGGCTGCGTTCGTACAGGTCGTAGTCGCCCGTGATCTTGCCGACGAGGGCCTTCTGCGCCGACACCGGATACACCTGCGCGTCCGTCACGCCCAAGAGGCGCGCGGCGTCGTGCTGCTGGCGCGCGATGGCGGCCTCGTTCTCCTGCGGCGTGCGCAGTTCGTCCCACAGCGCATCGATCTTGTTCAGCACGACGATGCGCCCCGCGCCGTTGCCGATGTGCGTGCGCCAGACGTCGATGTCGCTCTTGGTCACGCCCGTCTCGGCGGCCAGGATGAACAGCACGGCGTGCGCGTTCGGGATCAGGTTCAGGGTCAGCTCGGGCTCCGTGCCGATCGCGTTCAGGCCCGGCGTGTCGAGGATCACGAGGCCCTGTTTCAGCAGCGGATGCGGCACGTTGATCAGCGCGTGGCGCCAGCGCGGGACCTCGACGAGGCCGTCCGCGCCCAGCGTGCCGACCAGGTCCGGGTCGTCCGGATCGTACAGGCCGTAGCGCTGCGCCTCGTCCGGCGGCACGCGCCGCGTCAGGCTCACTTGCAGGAAGCTTTCGTGCATGCGCGCGGGCGCCGACAGGTCCAGCGGCAGCACGGTCCAGGCGTTCGGCACGTCGCGGTAGTCGCTCGTGGCCAGGCGCTCGGCGCGCGTCTCGATCGGCAGCAGGCGGATCGACGGTGCCACGGTCGGCTCCCACGCGAACTCGGTCGGGCACATCGTCGTGCGGCCGGGGCTCGACGGCACGATGCGCTGGCCGTAGTCGGCAAAGAAGATCGCGTTGATCAGCTCGGATTTTCCGCGCGAGAATTCGGCCACGAACGCGACCGACAGCCGGTCGTCGCGCAGCCGCGCGAGCGCGCGCGCGATGCGCTGCTCCGCCGCGCCGTCCAGCAGCTCGGCCGATTGGGCCCAGCCGCGATATTGTTCCAATGCCTGGGCGACACGCGCGCGCCAATCGGCATATTGTTGTAAATCCAGCATGTTTGCGCCTGGTATCGTCCGGGTCGTTATTTCTCTCTCAACCTTACCGCTGGCAAACCGCGCAATAAAACGTGGACCGCTGGCCCTGCTTGATCTGGCGAACCGGCGTGCCACAGTTGCGGCAAGGCACTCCTGCACGATCATAGACGAAATATGTCTGCTGGAAATAGCCTGATTGGCCATTTACGGCAATAAAGTCACGCAATGTGCTACCACCCTGCACAATCGCCGCCGCCAGGATGTCGCGGATGGCCTCGGCCAGCCGGTCGTAGCGCGCCCGGCTGATCTTGCCCGCCGCCGTTTTCGGGTTGATGCCGGCACGGAACAGGCTCTCGCACGCGTAGATGTTGCCGACGCCGACGACGATGTCGCCGGCCAGCAGCACCTGCTTGATGGGGGCGCTGCGGTTACGCGTGGCCTGGTGCAGCAGCGCGCCGGAAAACTTGTCTTCGAGCGGCTCGACGCCGAGGTCGCGCAGCAGCACGTGCTGCTCCAGTTCGCCGTCGTCGTGGCCGTGCCAGAGGACGGCGCCGAAGCGGCGCGGGTCGTGCAGGCGCAGCACCCGCCGTCCCTCCGGGCCGCGCACGACGAGGTCGAAATGGTCGTGCTTCTTGAGTTCGACGCCTTCCGGCAGCACGCGCAAGTGCCCCGACATGCCGAGGTGGACGATCAGCGTGCCGTGCTCGAATTTCAGCAGCAGATATTTGCCGCGCCGGCCCGTGCCGAGGATGCGGCGGCCCACGAGCAGCTCGCGCAGATTGGGCGGAAACGGCCAGCGCAGGCCGTCGCGGCGCAGCACGACGTCGTCGACGATGCGGTCTTCCAGATGCGGCGCGACCCCTCTGCGCGTGACTTCGACTTCCGGTAATTCAGGCATGAATGATTGACAACGTGAAATGAATGTAAATTCGTGTTGCAGTGGCGCACGCGCGATGAATGCATGGCGTAGAATCGGACAATCTCGATGACGTGGGACTTGCCTTGAAAAACGCTTTCGCCATTGTAACCCTCTCCGCTCTGCTGTCGGCCTGTGCCGTGGCGCCGAAGCAGCAGCCAGCCCAGGACCTGTCCGACCAGCCGCTCGCCGCCGCCGATGCCCGCGACCATCCGGACGCCGACAAGACGAAGGACGGCGACCAGGACGACGCCAAGCTCCCGAACGTCAACATGACCCCGGCCATGATGACGCAGCTGATGCAGGCCGAGATGTCGTTCAAGAACGGCGACTGGCAGGGCCCGTACCTCACGATGATGAGCCTGGCCCAGCAGACCCGGGACCCGCGCCTCGCAAAACGCGCCGCCGAAATGGCGCTGTCCGCCAAGCAGGCCGACGACGCGCTCGCCGCCGTCAAGCTGTGGCGCCAGTACGCACCGGCCGACGATGAAGCCAACCAGTACTATCTGGGGCTGGTAATCCTGTCCGACAACCTCGGCGAAGCAGAAACCATCCTGAAACAACGCCTGGCGGATGCGACGCCCGCCGCGCGCGGCCTCGTGATGTTCCAGATGCAGCAGCTGCTGCTGCGCGCCAAGGACAAGGCCGCCGCGATGGCGATGCTCGAACGCGTCGTCGCGCCGTACGGCAACCTGATGGAAACCCACGTCGTGCTGGCGCAGACGGCGCTGGCGCGCAACGACAAGGCGGCCGCGCGGCGCGAAGCCCAGGCCGCGCTGCAGCTCAAGCCCGATTCCGAGATCGCCGCGCTGACGCTGGCCCAGGTCAGCGAGGACGAGGGCGGCGCCGTCAAGGTATTGAAAGACTTCCTGGCCGCCCACCCGGATGCGCGCGAAGTGCGCACGGCCTATGCGCGCCTGCTCGTCAACGACAAGCAGTACGACGCCGCGCGCCAGGAATTCCTCGTGCTCGACAAGGCCCAGCCCGACAATCCGGGCACGCTGTACGCGCTCGGCATCCTGTCGATGCAGATGAACGATACGCGCGCCGCCGAGCAGTATTTCTCGCGCTTCGTCGACGTGATGGACAAGGCGCCGGAAGACGAGCGCGATCCGTCCAAGGCCGTCATGATCCTGTCCCAGATCGCCGAGGAGCGGGGTGACTACAAGGCCGCGGCCGACTGGCTCGACCGTCTCGACACCGAGGATCCGAAGATCCAGTTCGGCGCCCAGCTGCGGCGCGCCCAGCTGACCGCGAAGCAGGGCGACGTGGCCGGCGCGCGCAAGCATCTCGCGACCCTGAAAACGGACGACAAGACCGAGCAGGCGCAGATCGTCCTCGTCGAGGCGCAGATCCTGCGCGATGCCGGCAAGCCGCAGGAGGCGTTCAAGCTGATGGAGCAGGGCGTCAAGCGCTTCCCGGACAACATGGATTTCCTGTACGACTACGCGCTGATGGCCGAAAAGATGGGCAAGACGGCCGTGATGGAAAAGTCGCTGCGCAAGGTCATCGCGAAGGCGCCGGACAATATGCATGCCTACAATGCGCTCGGCTATTCGCTGGCCGACCGCAACGTGCGCCTGAAGGAAGCCTATCAGCTCATCGACAAGGCCCTCAAGATGGCGCCGGGCGACCCGTTCATCCTCGACAGCATGGGCTGGGTGAATTACCGCATGGGTAAGCTGAATGAAGCGGAAGCCCATCTGCGCAAGGCCTACGCCGTGCGCAGCGAT